>RCMY010000817.1_pt1 | contig 29811 bp, 21 predicted proteins | sample 2041341 | NCBI WGS metagenome assembly RCMY01 (sample SAMN09708234, study PRJNA481090) | Marine sediment metagenome, whole genome shotgun sequencing project. | reverse complement strand
AAAGACAGCGTGATTACCCTCGACGATATCGAACTGCCTGACAATGTAGCCGTGCAACTGCGCCAGCAACAGAACGATCATTTTTCGAAGTCATGACGATGTGCCGCCTTTTATGACACTTCCGTTGGCGGCAATCTATCGCGGACTAAGTTCAGCGGATTCCTGCCTCGGCAATTGCTCCTGCGTTGCTCTGCCTCCTGCATCCATGCAGTCGTGCGCATGGTTGACGAATAATAAATTAATCAGAACTCCCCAATTTTTTAAGGATATTTTATGGATAGCGCGAAACAGGTAATCGATAGCGATCTGAACTACATTTGCAATCATCTCAAAGAAGAATTCTCGCAGATCGCAGGCAAAAATTTACTGATTGTCGGCGGCGCCGGCTTTCTCGGCCATTATCTTGTGCAAGCAGTGCTGCACTGGAATGAAGTAAGCAGCGGCAAAGCCATCTCTCTCACAGTGTTTGACAACTATATTCGAGGCGTGCCCGAATGGCTTTCTGCACTGGAGAGCAACCCCTCACTTACGCTGGTTAAACATGACATCACCGATCCGCTACCGGATGACATGGGCGACTACCAATATATCATTCATGCGGCGTCTATTGCTTCGCCTACTTTCTATCGGCAGTATCCCATTGAGACCATGGACGCTAACGTTAACGGTCTGCGAAGCCTGCTCGAATACAGCCTGGAGCAAAACGAAACGACCGCGCCAGTAGAAGGCTTTTTATTCTATTCAACCAGCGAGATCTATGGCGACCCAACGCCAGAAAATATCCCCACCCCTGAAACCTATCGCGGTAACGTCTCTTGCACCGGACCGCGCGCCTGCTACGACGAATCAAAACGCTATGGCGAAACACTGTGTGTCAACTTCGCACAGCAGCGCGGCGTGCCGATAAAAATAGCGCGGCCTTTTAACAACTACGGCCCAGGATTAAAAATAACCGACCGCCGCGTATTGCCAGACTTCGTTAGAGACGTGTTAAACGAACGCGACATCGTGATGCTGTCAGACGGCGCGCCGACGCGCACGTTCTGTTATATCGCCGATGCGATTGTCGGCTACTACAAAGTACTGGTCAAAGGGCGTGCGGGTGAGTCGTACAATATTGGTACGGAAGCACCGGAAATCAGCATGAAAGTGCTGGCAGAAAAAGTAGTCGAGCAAGCGACCAAACTTTTTGACTACAAAGGCAAAGCAGTTTTTCAGGAAAGTGCCGACAAAGACTATCTAATAGACAACCCAAACAGGCGCTGCCCGAATATAGACAAAGCGCGACAGGAGTTGGGTTACGACCCGAAGGTAACGGTCGACGCAGGCCTCGAGAAAGCATTGCTTTGGTATAAAGATAACAGTGAGGGATCCGACGAATAATGAAAGTATCAGTAGCGGGAACAGGCTATGTCGGCCTGGTGTCAGGTGTGTGTCTGGCCGAACTGGGTCACGAGGTTGTTTGTGTTGATATCGACCAGGCTAAAGTCGACAAAATCAACAACGGCGAACCACCCATCTACGAAGACGGGCTGGAAGATTTGCTAGCCAAAAACATTGGTAAGCGCCTCAAGGCAAGCAACGATTTGCACAATGCAGTACTGAATAGCGATCTCACTTTAATTGCGGTCGGTACGCCTTTCGATGGCGAGGTGATTGATCTCAGCTACATCAAGGCAGTCGCTGCAGAAATAGGCGCGGCGCTGGCAGAGAAAACCAGCCATCATATGGTGGTAGTGAAGAGCACCGTCGTGCCTGGCACGACAGAAGACGTTGTTCTGCCGATATTAGAAAAAGAGTCCGGCAAGGTTGCGGGCCAGGATTTCAGCGTCGGCATGAACCCGGAATTTCTGAAGGAAGGCGAAGCGATCAAGGATTTTATGAATCCCGACCGTATCGTACTGGGCGCGACCGACGCGCGCGGAACCGAATCACTGCAGGAACTCTACAGCGTTTTCAAGAATGTCGACAAGCTCGAAACGAGCTGTCGTACTGCCGAAATGATCAAGTACACGGCCAATTCGCTGTTAGCAACGCTAATCTCATTCTCCAACGAAATTGGTAATTTGTGTGCAGCAACCGGCGGCGTCGATGTTAAGGATGTCATGGCGGGAGTGCATCTCGACAAGCGCTTAAGCCCAATTTTGGAAGACGGAACGCGGATAACACCGGCCATTACTACCTATATAGAAGCCGGCTGTGGTTTCGGCGGTAGCTGTTTTCCCAAGGATGTTAAGGCCCTGGTGGCCTACGGCCGCGCACAAGATGCATCAATGGCGCTATTGGAATCAGTAGTGAAAATTAACGCCAGACAACCGTACAAAATGCTGGAAATTCTTGCCGATCACTTTGCGGATTTGGCTGATGTCAAAGTGCTTGTGTTGGGTCTGGCATTCAAACCCGGCAGCGATGATATGCGCGAATCGCCGGCTATTCCCATTGTTAATTCCCTGCTCGATCAGGCGGCATGCGTGTCGGCCTACGACCCTGTTGCCGAAGAAGAGGCCAGAAAAATATTTGGTGACAGCGACATTGAATACGTATCGGACTTAGAAGCGTCGATAGGTAAGGCGGATGTTATATTGTTGGTCACCCGCTGGCAGGAATTTAGTGTGGTGTCAGAAATAGTGGCGCGTCTGGACCGGCAGCCTCTGGTTATTGATGGCCGGCGCATGCTCAATAGCGATGAAATAGAAAACTATGCCGGCATAGGCGTGTAGCGCGTTTTCTTTGTGTAGTAACGGCGCTATCTAAAAAACCAGCCGACAGCTAAAGTGAGCGCGAATGAATTTTCGCGCTCCAGCAGCGGGCTGGCGGTAAATTCGGCGTTGCCAAGGTAGTCGTAGCGCACAGTGCCCCCCATCCATAGCTGGCCAATGCATTTGCGCAGCGACAGTTTAAATATCGCGCCGCTATAGCCAGCATCAACATCGAAAGCGGGACGCTGCTCGTTCGCGTACTTACTGTCGACCGCATAATAGTAGCTATGGTAGTCGCTATCGCCGAACAGCAAACCAAAGCGCGCCAACCAATTCCAGTCGCCCAGCCATTTCTTTCGCTCATAGGCGATTGAGGGATTAAACACCAGGCCGACAGATTCGGCATCGGTCAGGTCAGTCGCGCCAATGATCCTTAAGGGCAAATGTAAGGTCCAGTCGCCAACGGTTTTATCATCCGAGAGAGTCACAATCAGCGAAGGGCCGACCTCAAAAGCCGGCAGCAGGTCGGGCATACCTTCACGCAGTTTATTGTCGTCGGCACCAATAACGAGTGACGTGTCAGCACTGATGTTGAGCTGCACCCGGTCACTGTTAAAAAATTCGCCACGCACATTCTCATCGTCAACTTTGAGGAAGTCGCCGCGATAGCGGAACATCGGAAACGGTGTCGCCATGGCGCGATAGCGATCAGAGCCTCTGTAGTCGGGCAAGTACTGTCCGCCGACGCCAACTCCTATCTCCCATAGTGGTTTTTCTTGCGCATCAGAATCAGCGCCGGCAACGGTCGATGCTAGCATCAAACTGATGCTTACTGCGCAATGAGAAATTGTTCGCTGCATAAAGTTAGATCGCGCCGCGTAAAAAAACGACACTATAAACCACTGCCACAAACTGGCAGCGTATATATGGTTTGATGAATTAGGTTTGCTGGCGCTTTCCTGGCTTCAAATTTTTCCACATTGCTAGGTGCCGAGTCTGCAAACTGATTACTGCCGAAAGTCGAGCCCTCGCGCAGCGCGCGTGGCGCTGGCAAATCGCGTAAATGCGCTTCAACATCTGCCGCGACATCGGGATAAATTGCATTGGCAACCCACGCGGCGCGCTCCACCACCGCCGTATCGCTAATGCGGCCACGCTGACCCGAGTGTACGACATACGCGCCGGCAGCTGCGCCGCGACCGGGATTATTAGTTACCGCGAATTCTTCTTCAATGCCAAAATGGTAGCTCATCATCAGGGTGTCGAATAACGTCGCCAAGTCTTCCCTGATGGTGCTGTAAGCGTAGTAAGTGATCGCGCCATCTGGCGTAAATTCCTCGCTAATTGCAGGTGGCTGCAGCGCCTGTTGAGAGGCAGTGGCTGCTTCGCCGGCGAATGACACAGCGGCCAGTTCGCTCATCAGTTTCGATTGTAGAGGGTAGCGACTGGCGAGCTCGCTCGATTTAAGTTCGCCAGTAAAACGCGTGTAATAGTATGGGCTGCGAGAACTTTGCAGCGAATTGAATCGGGAAGGGTGCATAAAATCAACCGCGTGCGCGAGTTCGTGATAAAGCAGAAACGCCAGCGGAATGCGCAAGCTGTCGACGCTGCGACCTCCATCAGCGTTGGCGGCAGGACGCAACCGCACCGAGCGATCGTCTTGCACAAATCGCCAGGGTAGCGCTACCTGCAGCGCATTACCAAAGCCGCTGCGAAAATCGTCTTCCCGGCTGACTTCGGCTTGCTGCGCAGCGGTCAGCCAAACGTAATCGGCGTCGAGATAAATCGCGGCAGTATCCGGGCGGAAGTATGAGGGGCGAATGTCGCTGGCAATAACAATGGCCGTGACCGAGCGCAGCATTAGCAACAAGTCATCGGGCAGCGTTGCAAGCACACTGCGAAAGTTATCCCCCATCCATTGGTGCGACACTAGCACGCGTTGCATTACGGCGTCGATATTGGGTGCGGAGTTCATCTGGCCAAGAAAAGGCAGACGCTGTAAATTGCATTCTTGCGTGTTTTCGCCTTGGTAGGTACAAGGTTTTAACGCCGCTGCGTAGGTGGTTTGTGCATCGTATGGAAATACGTCAACAACAACATCACGCAATGGCGAATTTGGATTGCTATCGCGCTCACCTGAGCTGCCACCGCCACTGCACGCCGTTAGGCAGCACGCAATTAATAGCAAAGCAATTTTGGAAAAACGCTGCAACATGAATAGTCCGTACAGCAGACCATAAATAAGCGTGTCTACTGTTCGCTTGCGGGCGGCAAAGTGATTAAGTTTTAACTATAGCGCTTGCTGCCTGGTTTTTACAGCATCTGTCGATTCTGCTGACCATTTTGGACATAGCAAAAAGTAGCGACTATTCTCATAAGACTCGCATCCCTCAAGTTGGCAATTTCAGTAAGCGAAAGTACTTGTTTAAGCGCTGACAAAATCCGATTCCGTGTCTGATAAAAAATTGAACAACAAAACCGACCGTATGCCCGGCTACAACAGTGGGGGCGAAGATACCGTTATACAAAATATAGCTCATACGGTGCTGCACGGTATATCGAGTGAATCGACAGTGCTGCATGCAAGCGCTGCTCGCGAACATGGATTAGAGACGGCGGGCGAGAGCGACGCATCAGGTAATGATGCCAATTTTGGCGGCGAAGTACGCGTTGGCGATGTCATCAACAATCGCTTCGTGATAGAAAGTTTGCTTGGCTGCGGCGGTATGGGCGCTGTTTATCGCGCAGTAGACCGCCGCAAGCAGGAGGCTGATGATCGCCAGCCCCATGTTGCTATCAAAATTCTAAGCGAAGACTTCAAACATCATCCCAAGGCCTTCGTCGCCTTGCAACGCGAGGCGAGCAAGAGCCAGACCTTAGCGCATCCAAATATCGTCACGGTGTTCGATTTTGATCGCGATGGCGATATCGTATTCATGACCATGGAAGAGCTGAGCGGCACGACGCTGCGCGATTTAATTCAGTCCAACCCGAAGGGCTTAACGTCTGATCAAGCGACAGCGATTATTATGCAAACCGCTCGAGGCTTGGCTTATGCGCATTCAAAGGGCTTTGTACATGCAGATTTAAAGCCAGCTAACGTGTTCCTAACGCAAGCGAATACAGTAAAGATATTAGACTTCGGTCTGGCGCGGGCTGTGTTTCAGGTTGATTCCGCCTTTTTCGATGACGCCGACTTTGATGCCGGCGAGCTGGGTGGCCTTACGCCGGCCTATGCCAGCAGCGAAATGTTTGGCAAGCATGACCCACACCCGAGCGACGACGTTTATGCGCTTGGCCTAATAGCCTACGAACTTTATACGGGGCGTCATGCGTTTGATCGCGAGCCGGCGCACCGTGCTAAAGAACGTTATAAAACGCCCGAGCGTATAAAGGCAATACGCAAGCGGCAATGGCTTGCGGTAAAACAGTCTCTAGCCTTTACTCGCGGCAACAGAATTGAAGATGCAGGGCAATTCCTTAAGCGGTTTAGTCCCAGGCGGGGCGGTCGCGTAGTTGCCGCGGCTTTGTTGGCAGCTTCTTTCATTGCGGTAACAACGTTTCTCCTGCAACCAGAACAGAACAGTGCGGCACCTGAAATAGCGTTCGACAAACTAACATCGGACCGCCAAAAGCAAGTCGCAGGCGCTATTGCCAACGGTGAGGAGGCCTTAGCTTACGCTGATTTTAACGGTGCACTGTTCTATTTTAACTCAGCTTATGAATTGCACCCACGTAATGAACAAGCTGTGGCAGGTTTGCAAAAAGTAATCGCGCACGTATTGGCTGAGATGGAAGAAGATAATTCAGAGCAAGATAACATTGAGAAATTGATGCAGCTTAATGCTTTGATGGAATATCCCGCCCTAAAAGAAAATGTCGACTTGCTTGAAGCAAAGAGAATGCTGCAATAAAAGGCGACTAACTATAGGTGCCCTTTAAGCAAACTTCTCGCTCGTTTCTTGATCTTTTGGATAGACCAGGAACCGGCTTCGATAATGGAAGAGAGAACCAGTTCTCATTTGAGTCGCGCTAAAAACTGCGAATATTGACACATTTTTACATCTATGGATTTCTGAATCGGTCGTTGCAAAGGATTGACAGCTACACTAAGAGTCTTGCTCCAATACTTCTAAAGGATTTATAAGTATGAACGACACAGCGCCAACTGGAGCTAATACTAGAGCGCTTATGCTGCTAGCATGCACTGCGTTTCTTCTCGCTGCGTGTGCAAATTCAACCAAGGAGCCCCCAACTCCCCTCTCAGCTAACCCCTCGGAAATGCGCGTTGCAGATTTGCAGGTTGTGGACTGTTTGCTTCCTGGTCAGCTGCGCACACTCGGAAGCTCCAGCTATATGACTCCCCGTCGACCCGCACTTAGCACGGCGGCAGAGTGCAGACTGTTAGGTGGAGAGTACGTTGAATACGACCGCGCAGACTACAAAACCGCTTTAGCAGTGTGGATGCCGCAAGCGCAGGCGGGCAATTCGGAAGCGCAGGTAAGCGTAGGTGAAATTTTTGAACGTGGAGCAGGCGGCGAACCGAATTATGAAGCTGCCAAAATTTGGTACGAAAAAGCAGCAGATCAAGGCAGCTCACGAGCGCAATTCAACCTTGGTACGTTTTACGAGCAAGGTTTAGGGGTGAAGAGAGACAAGCTCACCGCGCTAAATCTATATCGTCAGGCCTGGGGGCTGGAGGAGGACAATGTTCTATTCCAATCGGCACAAGATGAAGAATTGAAAAAGTTGCGTGCCAGCCTGAAAAATCAGCTAGCGGCTAGAGATCGGCAAATCAACGCCTTAAAAAGACAGATCGTGCAAATGCGCACCGCTGCCAGTGTGGAGACTACCGAGCTAGCTGAACTACAAAACCTGGTTCGGCAGCTTGAAGCTGACCGAGCCAGTGATACGCTACAGTTAGCAGGCATTCGTGTTCGTGAGCCCAAAGTCGAAGCTCGCGTGGTAACGCGCCTGCGGCCGCAAACAGAAAGCAACATCACTAAAAAGTTTGGCAAATTCTATGCGCTGATTATTGGCAATGCCAACTACGCCGAAGTGGAGGACCTGGAAACTCCACTGTTTGATGCCCGCCGCGCAAAACAGATTCTCGAACAGAAGTACGGCTTTACCGTGCAGCTTTTAACGGATGCAGATAATGTTGCGGTAATGCAGGCAGTTAATGATCTTAACGAGGTGTTGACCGAAAAGGATAATCTACTGATCTTCTATGCGGGTCACGGTAGCAGAGTGAAAACCGGACAAATCGAAAGTGGTTATTGGTTACCAGTTAACGCCAATGCTCCACCTAACGATACGCGCTGGGTTTCCAATGAATTTATCACCCGGCATCTGGCGCGACTAAAGGCCAAGCGCGTGCTAGTGATAGCCGACTCCTGCTACGCAGGCTTATTGTCTTCTGCACCAGGTTATTTATTTGTAGGTGACAAACCGAACTACACCGACTCCTACATCAAATACAAGCTGCCGAAGCGTTCACGACTTTTGCTGTCGTCAGGCGGTGACAAACCAGTACTGGACAATGCCGGCGGCAACCATTCGGTCTTCGCCAGCGCACTATTGCATGAACTTGAGACCAATGACGATATCCTGGCCGGCCCAGAACTTTACCTCCGGGTGCGTAAACAGGTCGTCGCGCGGGCGCGTGCAATCGATTTTCGACAAGAGCCTCAGCTCAAAGTTATTAAGGGCGCAGGCCACGAAGTAGGCGATTTTTTCTTCGTGCCGGCGTCCTGATCGCCACAATCACCCAAGTAAAGGAGAACTGTCAATGGGTTGCAGGAAACAACGAACCAGTCGCTGCTTTAGCGTCAATAGTAGCACCGCTAGCTTTTTGCTGGTCACATCGCTATTTAGCGCCAGCCACGTACAAGCCAATCTTGAACTGCTGGTAACTTCTGATCGAGGCTTTGATCAGTTGCAGATCGCTGCTGCGCGCGCCAACCAGCGTACATTTGATGAGTTGAATAACGGTTCCTGCGCAGGACTAGAGCTTGCGGCTACCGGCCAGGGCAACTGCTCCGGCGATGTTTTCTCAGCGTACAGCAACACGAGAGGATTAGTACACACGGCGCGCGAGCTATTGGGAGGTGAGGGATTGGTGGATGATCCGGGAGTGTTAGCAATCGATGATAACGATAGGGTTGCAAGCGCTCTATTTGGTGATGGGCCTGATAACAATGCGACTCTTAACGAAGAGGGTAACTTGTTCCCTTCGAGCGACAGCATAGCATTCAGCCGTGGCGGTGACGAAGCGGACCTCGGATTGGCCTTGCGTTGGACCGCCGGCGAAGAATATGCAGCACAAGGTTCCTTGTCGAGCGAATTTGTAAATAGCAGCTTGTCTAGCCTTGCCGCGCGCCTGACCGCGTTGCGCGTCGGTGCACGGGGTTTTGGCCTGGCCGGATTTTCCGCCGGCGATGCTGAGCTATTAGCATCACAGGGGCGGCCAACGGGAGGCGGAGCGTCCGCTGATGGCATGACGGGTTTCAGCCGCTGGGGCGGATTTTTGGATTACAGCTACGGCTATGGTGAGAAAGACGCCACCGTTCTGGAAGATGCCTTCGATTATGATGGCGGCCGGGTGAATATCGGTGTTGATTATCGACTCGACGACAATTGGGTGTTGGGTACCATGCTCGGTTACCTGGAACAGGAAGTCGATTTCGACGCCAGCGGCCGCTTTGTTGTGGATGGCAGCATTGAGTCGAGTGGTTTCAACCTTATGCCATACGCTTCGTACGACAACGGCGAGTTCTTTGCCAACGCGTCAATAGGTTTGCAACGCGTGGCATTCGAGACCGATCGCACGATACGCTTTGCATCGAACAACCCAAATGTCAGCAGTGTCGATACGCGCAGCACCAGCGATACCGACGCATCGACTGTTTCATTCAGCGCTGAGTCCGGCTACCAATTTCGCTTTGCCGCATTGGCCGTTGAACCTTATCTGGGTGTTGAGTATTTAGACACTAGCATTGACGGGTTTGTGGAGAAAGACGTCACGGTCAGCACTTCTGATTTGGACGATTTTGACCTAAGGGTCGGTGGGCAAGATTTTACCTCCACTGAAATAGCGATCGGTGTTCGCGCAAAATATGTGTTTACGCCAAAGGGCAGCGTCATCATTCCGCTGCTGGATATTCAATCACGCTCACAACTGGAGGATGATGCCCGCCGCCTATCGTCTGGCTATACCGGCATGGGCAACCCCGCCGGCGCAACAGATTTTGCACTGCCTACCGACAAGGTCGACGATCAGTACTTCACCATCGCCGTTGGCTTTTCAGCTGTGCTGAGGGGCGGTCGACCGGTATCACAAGGTGGTGTGAGCAGTGGGGGAATCAACATTTACTGCAAATATAAAACGGTACAAGGGCTGAAAGACTATTCTCAGAACGTGCTGGATTTTGGGTTGAGGTATGAATTCTAGGAAGCTGTATGCATGAGGGCAAAAAAACTAGCAATTACTCTTTCAGTAGTACTCGGCATATCGACTTGTGGCTCAAAAGAAGGATGGTTGGATCCAAGTGATTACAGTAGGCAGTGTAAAGAGTGAAAACTTGGAAGCCCGCTGCTATTTCAGTAGCGCTGCCGCGGCACTGTGGAAGAGGCATTAAACGCATCGGTAATAGATTAAAAACGGCCACTAATATTTTTCTATTGGTGTTGCAACTTATCACCGCATCCGCATATTTTGGTATGGTCAACTCCAGGTCGAGATTTAAAGAAATTAGTGAAAATATTTATCCTGACAGTGACTATCTGATGAATAGCATGTCTGCAGATCTATTGGTGTCTTATCCGGCACTTATTTTGATTGTTTTCATTTTTGTGGTTAGTTTTATCAAGGAGATAAAAATAAAGTCAAAGTCAAAAAAAGTGTTCGTTAATTTGGCAACACTACTGACGATGGCCTTAATATATGGTCTAGCCTCTCATCAGCTCTACTCCCCCATTGGGTCCGTCAGTTAGCCGCCTGCAATTGCCTGTGATGTGAACACCTCGCGGCGCGCTACACATTGGTCGCGGGAAAATATAGCCCAAGCTTGCGCCATTACTAATTCTTCTCCACAATCACAGCCAACTCCTCAAGCCGTATCGTTATTCTTGACTTCCTGTTAATCGGCGTCGCAACTGTCGCGCGCCACGTCGCACTATCCAAATTCCGAAATGCCGCCAGCACGCCGAGCATCTTACTTTCCATGTCAAACTTCTTACGTGGCAGTGTAATGGTTTTGCCGGGCGCTAGTTCCATTTCTTCAACGCTGACTAAATCATCACCTAGAACGTCTTTGTCGCTGTCGTAAAGCGCGAAAAAATTTGCGTTGTTAAACGCCGTGTCAACTTTGAGCTGGTAAAGACGAATAACGATTGGCGAAGGGCGGCCAACCCGGTCGGGATTAAGGTCATTGCTGGTCTGAATGGTTATGTCTACCCGCGGCGGTTTGTCTGCAAGTATTATGCTGCCGATGCTGACTGATTCTTTGCCCTTGTTAGACCCGCAGGCTTGTAGCCCACCGAGTACGACCATGACGAACGTCATTACTAGCAAAGATTGTGACATGCGCATCAGCAGCTCTCCCTAAAAAGGTTCATTATTCGAAAATCGCAAACGGAGATAGTACGCGCTTGCAGAGAAATTTCCACCATCGTGACATCTTCAGCATTACGGCAACGGCGGCGCTCGCTGGTACCAATATAATTTACTGCAGGTTCCGCTTGTATCGCTCTGCCCGATTGAATGATGTATATTATGGTCGGAAAACAAGATGAAAATAGCACAAGCACCGTACGCCATACGCCCATTTCCCTATGCGGTAGGTACGCCTGTTTATGCGCCCCGAACGGATGTTTGCATGAAGTTGACGCTTGAAGTAACGAGCTTTCAGGCACGCGCCCTGAAGGAAACCTCCAAAAAAGAGTTCTCCACGGCGGGTGGTACGCTTGGCCGTGTAGTCGATAATACCTGGGTGTTGCCTGACCCGGAGCGATTCCTTAGTTCAAAACATGCACAAATTTTATCCCAAGCGGGTGAGTTCCATATTAAAGACACCAGCACTAATGGCGTCTTTATTAACCGCAGTGCGCAACCGTTGGGAAAAGGCAATTCCGTTAGATTAAACGACGGTGATGTATTCCGCTGCGGGGAATACGAGTTCGTTGCGCGCATTGAAATGCATTCCGCAACGCCAGTACCCGACAACGATCCATTTGCTTTTGAGGTGTTTGAACATCGGGATATTGACCCGTTTGCAGATGATGGCGAAGTGGCTGCGGTCACCTCGCAAGGTGAAATAATAGACCCCTTAAAGCTGCTTGGTGATGACGAGCCAGAAGCACAAGCGCAATCGATTATGCCCGAAGAGCCTGCGACTGTGGATGACGCGTTTCGCACGCCAGAAGATCATTCTTCCGCCATGAATGATGCCTTCACGCCGCCGCGGCCGCTACAGGACGAAACGCCGTTTGTTGCACCTGAAGAACAGTTGCCTGCTGCGTCCGCTGCAGAGCAATCCGGTGGTCAGGCCCAAATACCAGAGGACTGGGACAAAACCGGTTTTTCCCTTATTAGCCCGGTGCAAGCTAAGAGAACGTCTGAATCAAAATCGCCAGCGAAGCCAAAACCCAAGCCAGCGTCGCCAACGCAACCAAAAATACAAAAACCGGCCGCATCGCAACGTAATGAGCCACCAATACTGACTTCCGACGTCTCAAAACCCGTGCCGCGCGCTCAAAGCTACAGCGGCGGCTCGCACGGCCAGACTATTGCGGCGTTCTTTCGCGGTCTGGGCTTGAGCGAAGACTATGCAGGCGGCGTCGATGAGCAACAAACGATGGAATTGACTGGCAGGTTGATGCGCGAAATGTTGCAAGGCCTGATCAAAGGGCTCGAAGCGCGTTCCGAAATCAAAAGTGAACTGCGTATATCGCAAACAGTTATAAGGCCCGTTGAAAATAACCCGCTTAAGTTTTCAGCTGATATCGACGACGCGCTAGTGAGATTATTCGGCCCGCCGCAGCAGGGATATCTTAATGCCGAAGATGCCATCCGCGACGGCCTCAACGACATGGCTGAGCATCAAATGGCCTTAATGGTTGGCATGCAGGCGGCGTATCGACATTTGCTAACAGAATTTTCGCCCCAGGAAATACGTGCAAAACAGAAGCAAGGGCGAGGTTCAGGCAACTCTGTGTTCAAAAAGTCTCAGGCATGGAGTGACTACTGCGACTATCACGCACAGCTGGTGCGTGATTTCGATAAGAGCTTTCAGCGATTGTTTGGTGATGCCTTGGCGAGTGCCTATGAAGAGCATGTGCATCAGGTGCCGCCGGACCTGCCGCCAACATCCTAGAAAAAAGGTGTGGCTGCTAACGAATCGATGATGTTTTAACACAGCGGCTTTATGTTATATAGTCACTGCCCGGCAGTCGGGCTCTGTGCGACGGCACGGTTGCAAAGCAGCGTCTGTTCAAGGAGATGCATGAATGTCGCAGAATAATAAAGTGATCTGGTCTGAGGGGATGTTTCTGCGACCGCAGCACTTCCAGCAAGCCGGCCGTTATATTGAAAACTACATACAGCAACGCTGTGAAAGCGTTAGACCCTGCACCTGGGGCTTTAGCAAACTTCAACTCGATCAAAAATTACTCGGCCTGGGCAAAATCGGTTTGGTCGAAGCCCGTGGTGTATTTCCCGACGGCACCCCGTTCAACATACCTCACGAAGACGCGGCACCACTACCCATTGACGTACCCGAAGCGATTCACGAACAAGAAGTTTTTCTGGCATTACCGTTGCGACGCCCCGGCACTGCCGATATCGACACTAAAAACGATCCCGACAGCCTCGCTCGCTTGCAGGCTTACGAACTCGAAGTAAACGACAGCAGCACACTCGGTGGTGGATCAGCCGCTATACAAACCGGCAAATTGCGCATGCGCATCATGCTGAAAAACCAACACAGGGACGAGTACGCCTGCCTGGGAGTAGGCAGCATCACCGAGTTGCGGCAAGATAAGTTAGTGGTGCTGGAGAGCGACTACCTTGCACCAACGCAAAACTGTCAGGCGTTACCGGGCTTTGCAGGTTTTCTCAAAGAGCTGCATGGGCTGTTGCACCACCGCGCCGAAGCGTTGGCGGCACGTATCTCGCTCTCAGACCGGGGCGGAGCAGCGGAAATTGCCGATTTTCTGTTGCTGCAAGCAGTGAATCGCTACCTGCCGCTTATTACCCACCTGACTGCGCTGGAAGGTTTGCACCCTGAGGCCTTATATCAAAACCTCATTTCAATCGCGGGTGATATAGCGACATTTACCAGTAATGATCGCCGTGCACCCGAATTTCCCCGCTATGCGCACGATGATCTGCAAGCCACCTTTGTACCTGTTTTTTCAGCGCTGCGGCAGTCGTTGAGTATGGTATTGGAACAGACGGCCGTATCCATACCGTTACAGGAAAGAAAGTACGGCATCCGTGTTGCAACGCTAAACGACCGTTCCCTGCTTGACCACGCCCAATTTGTACTGGCGGTGTCGGCCAGCCTGCCCACCGAAGATTTACGCAAGCGTTTCCCTGCGCAGGTGAAAATTGGTTCGGTTGAGAATATTCGGCAGATGGTGAATATGCAGTTACCGGGTATTCGAGTGCGCCCCTTGCCGGTGGCGCCGCGGCAGATTCCCTACCACACAGGATTTGTATATTTCGAGCTACAATCTTCCGGTGAATATTGGGAGCAGTTAAAGGCGTCGGGCGGATTTGCCATGCACGTAGGTGGTGAGTTTCCCGGCTTGAAAATGGAGTTTTGGGCAATTAAAGGTTGACCACAATGGACAACGACGACCCCTTTGCGAACAGCGGTGGCGGCCGCACGGTACTGCGCCCCACACCAGGAAGACGCGGCGGCACGTCGCAGCAAGATCAATCCCCCTTCGCCACCACGGCCGATGTTCCACCAAACCTCCCTAGCAGAGAAGCGCCGCAGAAGCTACTAAACCAACTCAGTGGTTCAGGCCTGAATCCCATTGTCGATGCCGCTACCGCTTTGCTTCTACTTGCCACGCAGTTGCGTTACGCGATTTCTCATCATGACGTGGCCGATTTGCGCGATCAGGTAGTGAGCATGGTGAAAGAGTTCGAGCGACGCTTACAGGCAGAGCACTGTAACCCGGAAACAACCATTACCGCGCGCTACGTCTTGTGTACATTTATTGATGAAAATATCGCCAGCACGCCCTGGGGTCATGGCGTCTGGACTACGGAAAGCCTGCTGGCAATGTTCCACAAAGAAACCTGGGGTGGAGAAAAGTTTTATCAAATCCTCGACAAGCTGGCGCGCAATGCCGGCGAACATCAGCATTTGCTGGAGTTAATGTATCTCTGCCTGGCGCTGGGCTTTCAGGGCAAATACGGGGTAGATACGCAAGGCCACCGCCGGCTCGCCGAACTGCAGGATAATTTGTACCGCACGTTGGCGAACCTGCGGCGCGAACACGAACGTGATTTATCGCCGCATTGGCAGGGTGTGATCGACAAGCGCAACGCGCTGGTGCGATACGTTCCTCTTTGGGTTATCGCCGTGTTGCTCGCCGTGCTGTTGCTAGGCATGTACGGCAGTTTCAAGTATTTGCTGGACCAGCGAGTCGAACCCGTCATCGAAAAAATGCAAAGTGGGAACGGCGCGGAGCAATCCGAGCCTGTCGTACATTCCTCCGTGCAGCCTCCAAGTATCGGTAGAAGGTCATGAGAAAGCTGCTGGGCTTCTTCAAAAGCCGCTGGCTGGTTTCAACCATAGGCCTCACCGCGCTGGGCCTGCTAATTTGGTACGCCGGGCCGTTGATCGCCATTGCCGGCAAAGTCCCTCTCGCTGATCCTATACTCCGCGTTATCTGCATTCTCGCCATTGTATTGCTGTGGGCACTTAACAACCTGCGTATTCAAATGCGCGTCAATCGTGCCAACTCCCAGCTGATGGGCGATGCCAGTTTGCAGCTTAGCGGGGTTTCCGACCCGCGCGATCAAGATCACGGCGAGGCAGAAATTCTGCGTGAGCGCTTCGAAGAAGCCCTGCACGTGCTCAAGAAAACGTCAAAAGGCGGCAAGGTCGGCAGCATCTACGATATGCCGTGGTATATGATTATTGGTCCGCCCGGCAGCGGTAAAACCACGGCGTTAATGAACTCCGGCCTGAGCTTTCCGCTGGCGGAAAAATTTGGTAAGGAAGCGTTGCGCGGCATTGGCGGCACGCGCAACTGTGACTGGTGGTTTACCAACCAGGCCGTGTTAATAGACACCGCCGGGCGCTATACCACGCAGGACAGCGACACCGCACAAGACAGCGCCGCCTGGCAGAGTTTCTTAAGCTTGCTAAAAACCCACCGTAAGCGCAAGCCTATTAATGGTGTGTTGCTATCGATTAGCCTGGCCGACCTTCTCACCCAATCGGAGCACGAGCGCGAGCAACACGTGCGCGCCGTGCGGCAAAGGCTACAAGAGCTGGACCAGTTTCTCGGCGTCCACTTTCCTGTTTATCTGTTGCTTACCAAATGCGACATGATCGCCGGTTTTAACGAATTCTTTGAAGATCTGGGCGCAGAAGCACGCGAGCAAGTCTGGGGTTTTACCTTCGCACTGAATGATGCAGAAGGTGCCGATGAGCAATTGGATAGCTTCGAGCCCGAATTCAATCAGTTGGTCGATGTTGTTAATGGCAGAACTTTGGCGCGTATTAATCAGGAACGCGACCCGCAGCGCTGCGCGAAAATATTTGGCTTTCCGCAGCAGTTGTTGTCTGTTAGACCACTGATTAAAGAACTGCTAACTGGCGTATTCCGCTCCAGTCGCTATGAGCAATCGCCCTTACTGCGTGGTGTTTACTTCACCTGCGGTACGCAGGAAGGCGCGCCGATTGATCGAATTACCAATGCGCTGGCGAACACTTTTGGCTTTAACCAGCAGTCGTCAGCAGCCGGCGCAACTTACGGCAAGTCCTACTTTTTAAATCGCTTGCTAAAAGACGTGATCTTCGAAGAGGCTGAGTTGGTAGGCGGTAACCGCAAGCTGGAACGACGCCGACGCTGGGTACAAGCGGCGGCTTATACCGCAGCCTTCAGCATCGCCGGTCTGGCGGCATTGGCGTGGACCACCAGCTTTACCCGCAATCAATTGGAAATCACCCGCTTCGATGCAAGGTTATCCGCTTACCAGTCGGCGCGTGATGCGGCACCCGAAGTCATTGACGATGTCAGCGCAACGGTGCCATCTCTCAACCACCTCAAGCAATTAGCCGGAGTGTATGGATCGTCGCAAGACGGCAATCGCTTATTGATGGGGTTTGGCTTGTACCAGGGCGGCAAACTGAGTCGCGAGAGTGAAGCGCTATACCAGAGCGAATTATCGAAAACTTTTTTGCCAGCGGTGGCGGCGCGCCTCGAACAACAAATTCCGCAAGCAGGTAACGATCTGGATTTACAGTATGAAACACTAAAAACCTATCTGATGCTTGGCGATCAAGAGTATTTAGACCCCGAGCTGGTCAGGCTGTGGCTGGCATTGGACTGGAGCAACGTTTACGCCGAAGACCCGCAGCTACAAGGCGAGCTGCAGGCGCATCTGGACGCCATGCTGAATATGGGTTTCGCCCCCATAATGGTAAACCAAAGACTGGTTAAACAGTCTCGTCAGTCGCTAAAGCGCTACCCTCTCTCCGACTTACTTTACGGGCGTATGCTGCGTGATTACGAAGCTGAAGAGGACGCGCCCATAAGCGCGCTCGAGATTGCCGGCAGCGCCAGCGACAGCGTGTTTGTGCGCAGCAGCGGGGCAGGACTGGAGCAAGGCTTTTCGCGCTTCTACACCAACGATGCTTACTGTGAGGTGTTCAAAAAACAGCTTAAAACGCTGTCAAAACAGGCTTCCGATGAACAATGGGTACTGGACGACAGCCGCCGGCAGTTGAGCGCGCCCGAAATTAAGCGTCTGCGCAGCGACATTCAGCAGCGCTATTTCAGCGACTATATCCGCAACTGGGACGCCTTGTTGAACGATTTGCAAGTTAAACAGTTTAGTAGCATGGCGGCTGCAACCGATACGCTAAACATCTTGTCTTCGCCCATGTCGCCGCTACGCACCACGCTTGAAACCGTTGCCTTAAATACCAATATGTCATGCGGAGGACTGCTAGAGCAGGTAGAGGACAAAGTCGCCGATAAGGCTAAACAAAGCCGCCTGGAACGCTTGCTCGGTAAAAAGAAAGGCGGCGAAAAGATACGTGTCTCCAGCAAGCGCAAGCCGGAAGAGGTGGTTATAAAGCATTTTGCTTCGCTAAACCGTCTTACTGCCGCGTCTAACGGCGGCATGGCCCCGGTAGATGGTCTGATAGATTTACTGTCAGAACTTTACGGTCAATTCGATTCGCTCACAGGGGGTTTCTCCAGCAGCGATAAATCGGTTGTGTTGGGCCAGGGTGGCGCAGACTTACTGCGCCGCGTGCGCGTCAAGTCGTCGCGTCAGCCGCAACCCGTGAAGCGCTGGATGGAGCAAATTTCAGCCAGTAGCGGAGGCGTCGCCGTCGTTGGCGCCAAGACTGCCATCCGCGGCAACATCAACAGCGCCTGGGCGGCGCAGGTCTATCCCACTTGCCAGCAATCGGTTACCGGCAGATATCCTATTGACGCCTACAGCAAGCAGGAAATGACACTGGCAGATTTCGGCAAACTGTTCGCGCCCGGTGGGCTGATGGATTCTTTCTTCCAGACGCATCTGGCGAAATTTGTGAAAATATCCGGCAACAATTGGCGCTGGCGTAGCGCCGGTGGTGTGTCGCCCGGTATGTCGACCAGCGCGCTGGCCCAATTTAAGAACGCGGCACTCATCAGAGATAGCTTTTTTACCGCCGGCGGTAATACGCCTGCTATGAGCTTTAGCCTAAAGCCTACCTATCTCGACGCCAATGTACGCAGCTTTACGCTGGATCTGGACGGCCAGACCTTCCGTTACCGGCATGGTCCCGTGCAGATTAAACGAGCCCAGTGGCCTGGTCCCAACGGCACCGGCACCGTGCGGCTGCAATTCGAAGACGATAGCGGCGCGCGTCTGGCGTCAACCTATGAAGGGCCATGGGCCTGGTTCCGGTTGCTGGACGACTCAGATCAAATGCTGATGGCACCGGATGAATTGCTGGCGAGCTTTGTTGTTCGCAATCGCCGTTCCACCTGGGAGCTACGCGCCAACAGCGTGCTCAATCCATTCAATCTCTCGGCTCTGCAGCAATTTCGCTGCCCTTCCAGTTTGTAAGCCCATGTCTATTGCAGCGGGTTTTTATGGCAAGCTTCCCGAACTGGGAGATTTTGTACAGCAAGACCTACCGCAAAGTTTTATCGACGCCTGGGATAACTGGCTGCAAGAGGCAATCTCGATCAGCCGCGACCAATTGGGCGACGCCTGGCTGAATTATTATTTGAATAGTCCAATTTGGCGCTTCGCACTTTCCGCTGGGGTATGTGGCGACTCACCCTGGTCAGGCGTCATTATGCCCAGCGTTGATCGTGTCGGCCGATATTTTCCATTGACGATAGCCGCACCTCTGCCATTAGATGCGAATCTTTGCACAGTAGCGATAGACGGTGCCAGCTGGTTCCTGGCCGCAGAGGAAATTATTCTCAGCGCGCTGTCAGAAACCGAATTCGATAGAACCGAATTTGAGGCCAGGGTAAAAGAGTTGAGTACGCTCATGCCCCTGGAAGCGCATCTATCCGCACCGTCGCAGCAAGGCTACGGCACTGCCTGGCGATTACCGCTGGAGGAGGAAGGCGTGCCAGATGCCGCCCTGTCGCTGTTGGCGCACCAGTCAATTTCGCAACGCCTGAGCGCGTATACATTGTGGTGGGGGCAAGGGTCAGAGCATGTGCAGCCAAGTATGCTGGTGTGCGACGGATTGCCGCTAGCGGCAGATTTCGCAGCAATGCTGGCAGGTAATTGGGAATCGGGAAGTTGGGAGAATTGGTCGCCTGCGGAATTGGTGGAGCAGGCAGGCTAATATATAGCCTGTCGCTTAACATTTTTTAACCAACTGGCAGTGCTGTAAGCAATCTAACAATTTCGTCTAGTCACAAAGGATTATTGAACTAATGACGAATCGTGGTATAAGGTGTGAAATAAATCACAAGAAACGCGCTGGACAACTGTTACTGTAGGTCAGTTGAAAAGTTCTAATATCAGGCGCAGGGAAGAGTAAAGGCAAATGATGAAGGAGTGCTAGGCGGCAATGGCTGCAATGGATATTGAAGAACTACTCCAACCAATATCAGCGGAATCCCCTTCCGGTGAAAGCCTTGAGTATGCCACCGAGTTTGGCGAGCTGACTCGCGCCGCGGAAGGCAAACCCGAACAAGCGCTTGGTGATAGCACCCTACCGGCTGAACCGCCGGACTGGAAAGTCGTTCAGTCCATCGCGACGGCGTTGCTCAAAAAATCAAAAGATCTAAGGCTGGCCGTGTACTTGCTTAGAGCCAGTCTCAATCTAAATGGCCTGTCAGGATTCGCCGAGGGTCTTACCCTGGTTGAGAGAATGCTAGCGCAATACTGGGATACTTTGCATCCGCAACTGGATCCCGACGATGGCAACGACCCCACCTTTAGAGTCAACACTATCGCCACGTTAGTAGATCGCGAAGCCACACTTTCTGCGTTACAGCTTGCTCCGCTGGTTGCAGTAAAAGGGCTAGGATCTTTCGGTCTGCGTCACGTATTGATAGCGCAGGGCGAGCTTCCGGCAGGTAAAGAGGCAGCGCCTGATATGGCGACCGTTAACGCGGCGTTTATGGAGGTGCAGTCCAACGACCTATTGGCGCTAGAGCAGTCGGTTAGCACGGCGCTCGCCAGTTTGCACGCCATCGACGCACAATTGATGGATAAAGTAGGCAGCGCCCAGGCGCCCAATTTGGGTCTGCTTGGCGATTTGCTGCGTCAAATTGAAAAAACGCTCAAGGATTTTTTGTCCAAGCGAGGCATCGTGCAATTAGCGAAAAGCGAGGATGCCGCACCAGTATCCGCCACTACGGCTGTGCAAGCTGAAGCTGTTGAAAAAATTAGCGGCGAGATCCGTTCACGCCACGATGCGGCGCTGATGATGGACAAAATCAGCGAGTATTTCACCAAGCACGAACCTTCGAGCCCGGTGCCACTATTAATGCAGCGCGCAAAAAGAGTGGCAACCATGAATTTTCTCGACATTTTGAAAGATCTTGCGCCAGACGGTTTAGCGCAGGCAAAAAACATCGGTGGTATCGATGGCGGGTGACGATTATGTTGCTATATTTTAGACGATAGAAATTTTTACGATAAGCGAACTCAATACAGAGGCGTAGGATTATGGCCAAAGCAAGCAGTCAAAAATTTATTGCCCGCAACAGGGCACCCCGCGTTCAAATTGAGTATGACGTTGAGCTTTACGGCGCAGAGAAAAAGGTACAGCTACCGTTCGTTATGGGCGTGATGGCCGACCTGTCCGGCAAACCGGAGGAGGCACTGCCGCCGGTAGCGGATCGAGACGTACTGGAGATAGATGTAGATAATTTCGACGACCGTCTGAAGGCGATCAAGCCGCGTGTTGCCTTCCAGGTGCCTAATACCTTAACCGGTGAGGGCAATCTTAGCGTTGATATCAGTTTTGACAGCATGGATGATTTTTCTCCCGCTGCAGTCGCGCGCAAGGTCGACGGCCTCAAACAATTGTTAGAGGCGCGCACCCAGCTATCCAATCTCATCACCTATATGGATGGTAAAACGGGAGCCGAAGAGTTAATTGGCAAAATCATGAATGATCCTGCGCTGCTGCAGTCGCTTGCCTCCGCTCCCAAGCCTGAAGACGAAAGCGCTGCGGAGTGAATCGTAACTACACTGAGATCAGAGGAAAATAAGATGGCTGAGAAAGAAACCGAAGCGGCAGATTCCGCCGGCGAAAGCATCGAAGCAAGCGAATTTGATTCACTGCTTAAGCAGGAATTCAAGCCCAAGTCAGAACGCTCTAAAGAAGCCGTGGAGTCGGCCGTACACACGCTGGCCGAGCAGCTGCTGAAAGACACGGCGGTTATCTCGTCGGATGTCATGAGCACGATTCAAGCCATGATCGCCGAAATAGACCATAAGCTCACCGAGCAGGTGAACCTCATCATGCATACCGAAGACTTCCAGAAGCTGGAAGGCTCCTGGCGCGGCCTGCATTACCTGGTCAACAACACTGAATCGGACGAGATGCTGAAGATCAGGGTCATGAACGTGTCGAAAAAAGAGCTTGGCAAAACCCTGAAGAAGTTTAAAGGCACAGCATGGGATCAAAGCCCGATCTTCAAAAAAGTCTACGAGGAAGAGTACGGTCAATTCGGCGGCGAGCCCTACGGTTGCCTGGTAGGGGACTACCATTTTGACCACAGCCCGCAGGATGTCGAGCTACTCGGTGAGATTGCCCAGGTTTCGGCCGCCTCACATTCGCCGTTTATCGCGGCAGCCAGTCCAACGGTTATGCAGATGGACTCATGGCAGGAGCTGAGCAACCCACGCGATTTAACTAAAATATTTCAAACACCGGAGTATGCCGGTTGGCGCTCGCTTAGGGAATCTGAAGATTCTAAATACATTGGCTTGACCGCGCCACGCTTTCTGGCACGTCTGCCTTACGGCAGCGCTACCGATCCAGTTGACGAATTTGATTTCGAGGAAGATACCGAAGGTGCCGATCACAGCAAATACACCTGGGCCAATTCCGCGTTCGCCATGGCGGTGAACATCAATCGCTCGTTTAAAGAGTTCGGCTGGTGTTCACGTATCAGAGGCATTGAATCGGGTGGTTCGGTAGAAGGCTTGCCAACGCATACCTTTCCGACGGATGACGGCGGCGTCGATATGAAATGCCCGACTGAAATCGCCATCAGCGACCGGCGCGAGGCCGAGTTAGCGAAGAATGGCTTTATGCCGTTGGTACACAAAAAGAACTCTGACTTCGCCGCGTTTATTGGTGCGCAATCGCTGCAAAAACCGGCCGAGTACGATGACGCCGATGCGACGGCAAACGCTAATCTAGCCGCCAGATTGCCGTATTTGTTCGCCAGCTGTCGTTTTGCTCACTATCTAAAATGCATTGTTCGCGACAAGGTCGGCTCGTTCAAAGAGCGCGAGGATATGCAGAAGTGGCTGCAAAAATGGATTATGAATTACGTCGACGGCGACCCGGCCAATTCAACCGAAGAGACTAAAGCACGCAAACCATTAGCGGCGGCTGAAGTGGTTGTGGAAGAGGTGGAAGGTAATCCGGGCTACTACACGTCAAAATTCTTTTTACGCCCGCACTACCAACTCGAAGGGCTTACAGTATCTTTGCGATTAGTCTCCAAGCTTCCGTCAGCGAAGGCTTAACGACTGATTGTATTTGATTGCAGTAAACAAACCGTAGCAATTGATCGATAGCAAGCGAAAGGAGAGACACAATGGCCGTTGACATGTTTTTAAAACTCGAAGGGATTGAAGGTGAATCAAAGGATAGTCAGCATAGCAAGGAACTCGATGTATTAGCCTGGAGTTGGGGCATGTCGCAGTCTGGCAGCTCGCACATGGGCGGTGGTGGGGGCGCAGGAAAAGTGTCCGTACAGGACTTGTCGTTTACGCATTATGTCGACAAAGCTACCGGCAATTTGATGTTGTACTGTGCAAGCGGTAAACACATCAAAGAGGCGATATTAGTCGTCAGAAAGGCGGGTGATACTCCGCTGGAATACATTATCATCACCATGAACGATGTCATGGTTACCAGCCTGTCAACCGGCGGTAGCGGTGGCGAAGACAGACTGACCGAAAACGTCACGCTAAATTTTGCCAAAGTGAAAGTCGAGTACCAGGAGCAAGGCGCAGATGGTGCTGGCACTCCAGGGCCAGAGTTTGGCTGGGACATCGAGAAAAACGAGCCGGCTTAGCCGTATGGCATACAACAAGTGCGATCTGGCGCGCTTGTTGTAGGTCTGCTCTGCTAACGTGAGTATCGCGATGAACGCCGAAGAAGCACTGCGTGCTGGTAACTTGCCGGAAGCCCTGGCTGCATTGCAGTCGCAGATCAAGGCTGATCCCGCCGCAGCTGACAAGCGAATTTTCTTGTTTCAGCTGCTGGCCGTTATGGGTCAGTGGGACCGCGCCCTGACGCAGCTCAACGTTTTGGCAGATCTCGATGCGTCAACGTTGGCCATGGCGCAAATGTATCGTACTGCTTTGCGTTGCGAGGTGTTGCGTGCGGAAGTTTTTGCTGGCAAGCGCACGCCGCTGGTATTTGGCGAGCCGGTGCAATGGATTGCCTTGCTGATTAATGCGATGCAGCAATCGACGGGCGGCAATGAAAGCCAGGCCGATGCTCTGCGTGCGCAGGCGTACGAGTTGGCACCCGCGGTGACGGGAACAATAGACGACACTCCTTTTGAGTGGATTGCCGACGCTGATTCACGCTTTGGCCCCGTATTGGAAGCCATCGTCGATGGTAAATACTACTGGGTGCCATTCGACAATATCACCAGCATACATTTTGACCCTCCGGAAGATCTTAGAGATTTAGTGTGGATGCCAGCCCAGTTCGTTTGGGCAAACGCTGGCCAAAGCGTAGGCTTGATACCCACACGCTACCCCTCGACTGCGGAGCACAGTGAGGGAGAGCTGTTGCTGGCCCGCAAGACCGAGTGGCAAGAGGTAACCGAGCAGAGCTTTTATGGCCTTGGGCAGCGAATTCTCATGACCAACGTTGATGAATACCCGTTGCTGAATATCAAACAAATCAATTTGGACAGCGCAGCGTCTAACGTTGCCGGTTCGTCAACTAGTGAGCAGCAATAATGGCTGAGCTGTCAATACAGGAAAGGCTGCAACCTGCACTGCTGGACAGGCTCACCGACGACGAGCCTGAAAGCCAATCGGAGTCGCGCGACAAACGCGTGTTATCGACCCGACAGTTAAAAGAATTTGTAAAACGGGACCTCGCCTGGCTGCTAAATACCAGCGCCTTCGAGGATGTTGAAGACTTGAGTGCTTACCCCTTGGTCGCAGAATCGGTGCTGAATTACGGCATGCCAGACATCACCGGTAAGACCTTGTCCAACACTGATGCAAAAAGTCTTGAGCTTCGACTGAAGCGCATCATTCATAATTTTGAGCCGCGTATTTTAAAAAAATCCTTGCGCGTAACAGTGCATAAATCAGACGAGATGAGCCAGAACGCCCTGCGCTTCGAAATTGAGTGCGATATTTGGGCGCAACCGGTGCCGGAACGTATGTATCTACGAACGGAAATGGACCTTGAAAATGGCGATGTGCGAGTGTCAGACTCAGCCGGCTAGAAGATAACGGAATCTACTAATGGATCCGCAACTGCTTCAACACTACAACCGCGAACTCGAATTCGTGCGCGAGATGGGCGCGGAATACGCGCAGGAGTTTCCAAAAATTGCCGGCCGGCTAGGGCTGGACGGCTTGGATTGCGCCGACCCCTATGTCGAAAGACTGCTGGAAAGCTTCGCCTTCTTGTCGGCGCGATTGCAGTTGCGCATGGAAGCAGAGTACCCGCGCTTTACCGAACACCTGTTGGATATTGTCTATCCGCATTACCTCGCATCCATCCCCTCAATGACGGTGGTGCAATTCAATGCCTCAACCAAGGCCAGCCTCGAAACTGGTGCTCTGGTGCCGAGGGACTCCGCACTTAGAAGTATACTCGGCAAAGGTCAGCAAACCGCTTGTGAATATCGCACCGCACACGACGTGACGCTGTGGCCTGTCACCATCGCGGAAGCCGAGTACTTCTCCAACGTCGGCAGTCTGGTCGACTATTCTCAGCGCGCAGGAGTGCGGCCAAAAGCGGGACTTAGGTTAGTGCTGCAAACACACAACAAGCAGCCGTTCAACGAACTGTCGCTGGGCGAGCTCAGCGTGTTTCTGCAGGGGCGAGACGGGCAACCCATGCGGCTATACGAACAACTGCTGGGGAATTGTTGCGGCGTTATCGCCCGCCCAATCAAAAAGCCGGTACCCTGGCGCGAATTGCTGCGGCCCGAATCGATTGTGCCAATGGGCTTCGGCGATGATGAAGCCTTGCTACCCCAAACCGAGCGCGGCTTTAGTGGCTACCGACTCCTGCAAGAGTATTTTGCTTTCCCCGACCGTTTTATGTTCGTGCGTTTTACCGAGCTGCAGCGCGCCGTCACCCTGTCGGTAGACGATACGCTTGAAATCGTCGTGTTGTTTGACCGTTGCGATGCAGAGCTGGAAAACGTTGTTGGGCCGAACAATCTGCAATTGAATTGCTCCCCGGCAATAAACCTGTTTAAGAAACGTGTTGATAGACTAGCGGTAACGGAGCAAACGTCTGATCTACATGTGGTAGCCGATCGTACCCGCCCGTTGGATTTCGAAATCAATCAGATAAAATCGGTCAGCGGCTACGGCACTGGCACGGAAAAAGTACAAACGTTTTTGCCCTTCTATTCGTGCTCCGACCTCGGTCACTTCGCCGACCATCAAGCCTATTTTACCCAGCGCCGGGAACGACGGGTGTTGTCGGGCAAGCAACGCCGGGTAGGACCACGCAGTAGTTATATCGGTAGTGAAATGTATCTGGCGTTGGTCGATGCATTTGAAGCGCCATACTCCGCCGCGCTGAAGCAGCTGGAAATTGAAGCGCTGTGTACCAACCGTGACCTACCCTTGCACATGGTGGTTGGTAAGGGCAGTAGCGATTTCTCGCCCGATTTGAGCGCGCCCGTTGATTCCATCCGTTGTTTGAAAGGCCCCACCGTACCGAAGCCGTCGCTGGCGCATCGGCAAGGTGAAACCTCGTGGCGTCTAATTAACCATCTATCGCTCAACTATTTGTCGCTGGTTAATTCGGGCGATGGTAACGGCGCCGCGGCATTAAGAGAATTACTCGCATTGTACGGCGACCGCAAAGAAGCATGGGCTACCAAGCAGATAGACGGCATTCGTTCAATCGAATCAGAAACAATTACCCGGCGTATGCCAGTGCCAGGGCCAATTGCCTTTGGCAACGGTCTCGGCATAAAAATGACGCTGGAAGACAGCGCTTTTGAGGGGGTTGGCGTGTTTTTATTGGGGGCCGTGCTGGAGCAGTTCTTCGCGCGCTATGTGTCAATAAACTCATTTACAGAATTTACGCTGGAAACAGCCCAACGTGGCAAGGTAATGACATGGCCGGCAAGAACCGGGCAGCAGAAAATCGCCTGACAGATCGCTTGGCAGAGTTCAAGCGCCTCGAAAAAGAGCCATGGAGCTTTGGCTTTTTTACGGCGCTACGCCGTGTTGAAGCCTTGCGCTTGACCAAAGCTCGCTTGGGGAAATCGGCCAAGCCCAAGGATGACCCCATTCGCCTCGGCCAGGAACCCTCGCTGGCTTTCGCTCCCTCAACGCTGCAATCGTTTAAGCAGGGCAAGGCTAGCCCGCTTTTAAAAGTGTTTTTCTTCGGCGTGTTCGGGCCAAACGGCCCCTTACCTTTACACCTTACCGAACACGCCCGCGACCGCCAGCGTAATCTAAACGATCATAGTTTTACGCGCTTTATGGATATATTCCATCATCGCTTTCTATCTCTCTTCTACCGCTCCTGGGCCGATGCGCAGCCCACGGTAAACCTCGACCGGCCGGAAGACGATGCTTTCGCAAAACGGGTAGGATCGCTACTGGGTGTTGGCATACCCGAAATGCAGGCGCGCGACGCCTTGCCCGATTTCGCCAAATTGCATTTCGCCGGGCATCTCGGTTCGCAGTGCAAAAACGCCGAAGGTCTGTTGGCATTATTGAAAAGTTACTTCGAAATGCCGGTGAAGATGCAGCAATTCGTCGGCTCCTGGCTGGATATTCCGCAAGATTCGTATTTACGGCTGGGAGGCTTTTCACCTGCGGCGCTGGGAATGACCACCACGTTAGGCGCGCGGGTTTGGGAGGTGCAGCATAAATTCAGGCTGACCGTCGGCCCGCTATCGATTAGCGAATACCAGCGCTTGCTGCCGGGCGGCGACAGTTTAATGCGAATGATTGCCTGCGTACGCAATTACGTAGGCGATCAGTTCGCCTGGGACATCAACCTTATTTTGTCACGCGATGAAATCAAGCCGGCGGCACTGGGGTCATTCGGCCAGCTAGGCTGGACAACCTGGCTAGCCGGCGACGCGCCGCAAGAAGATCCGGCTGACTTTTATCTCGACCCGATGCAGCAGTTTATATAAAGCCTATGCATACGTTAAACCAGCAAGGACCGGCCCATGAGTGAAATCAGCCGCGCAGCATTATTTGGCAAACTTAACAAGGTGGCTTATAAAGCAATCGAGAGTGCCACCGTGTTTTGCAAAATGCGCGGCAATCCCTATGTGGAGATCGTTCACTGGCTGCACCAGATTCTTCAGCTGCAGGATTCTGACATTCATCGCATTATCAAGCAGTTCGATATTAATCCTTCCACCCTCGCTGCCGACCTGACCGATACACTGGATTCGCTGCCTCGCGGGTCTACCTCTATTTCCGATCTCTCAGCGCATGTTGAAGAAGCCGTAGAACGTGGCTGGGTGTATGGCAGTTTGCTGTTCGGTGAGTCGCAGTTAAGGACCGGCCATTTAATGGTGGGTATTATAAAGACACGTTCGCTGTTTAATCATTTGGTGGCGATATCCGCAGAGTTTAAAAAGCTCAAATACGATGTGCTGACCGACAACTTTGCGGAAATTGTTGCAGGGTCACCGGAAGAAGGGCTTACAGCTAAAGATGGCTTTCAAGCGGCAGCGCCCGGTGAAGCCAGCGGTGCGATGGCGCCTGCGCAAATGGGGAAACAGGAAGCGCTAAAACAATTTACCGTTGACCTGACCGAAGAAGCCCGCAGCGGGAAAATGGACCCCATCGTCGGGCGCGACCAGGAGATTCGCCAAATAGTCGATATTTTAATGCGTCGCCGTCAGAACAACCCCATTCTTACCGGTGAAGCCGGCGTGGGCAAAACCGCCGTAGTCGAAGGCTTCGCGCAGCGTATCGCCGCCGGCGATGTGCCGCCTCCGCTACAAGATGTAAGCCTGCGCTCGCTGGACGTTGGCTTGCTGCAAGCCGGTGCCAGCATGAAAGGCGAATTTGAAGAGCGCTTGAAGCAGGTGATTGAAGAAGTTCAGTCTTCCGAAAAACCCATCATATTGTTTATCGACGAGGCGCATACCCTCGTTGGTGCCGGCGGCGCGGCAGGCACAGGTGATGCCGCCAACCTACTAAAACCGGCCCTGGCTCGTGGCACCTTGCGCACCATTGCGGCAACGACCTGGGCGGAATACAAAAAACATATTGAGAAAGACCCCGCACTGACTCGGCGGTTTCAAGTTGTGCAGGTGGCCGAGCCCAGCGAAGAAAAAGCCATTCTAATGATGCGCGGTGTGGCCAACACCATGGAGCAACACCATAAAGTACAGTTGCTTGATGAGGCACTGGAAGCGTCGGTAAAACTCTCGCATCGCTATATACCCGCACGACAATTGCCGGACAAATCCGTTAGCCTGCTGGATACGACCTGTGCAAGAGTTGCCATTAGCCAACACGCCACGCCGGCAGAAGTTGAAGATAGCCAGCGACGCATTCAAGCGCTGGAAAGGGAGCTGGAGATTATCGCGCGCGAAGCGGCCGTCGGGGTTGATGCGACTGACCGGGAAAACACCGCGCAGGCAAAACTCGCAGACGAAAAACAACGGCGTGAAAAACTCGAAGAAAGATGGAACGCAGAGAAGGAACTTGTAGCTCAAATTCTGGATATTCGCGCTAAATTGCGCGGTACAACAGAAGCCGTAGAAGGCACCGGAAGCGAACTGGAGCAGAACGCTAACGAGTTAGTGGAAGAAGACACAGCGTTAACCGATGCCGAACGAGCCGAGCTACTAAATCAACTAAAAGATCTGCAAACCCAGCTAAATGAGCTGCAGGGCGAAACACCGCTAATTCTGCCCACAGTCGACGAGCAGGCAGTGGCGTCAGTGGTGCAAGACTGGACCGGCATTCCCGTAGGCAAAATGGTTAAGGACGAAATCG
>RCMY010000815.1_pt1 | contig 29827 bp, 22 predicted proteins | sample 2041341 | NCBI WGS metagenome assembly RCMY01 (sample SAMN09708234, study PRJNA481090) | Marine sediment metagenome, whole genome shotgun sequencing project. | reverse complement strand
AATCACAGGAAAGTCTCTGGTTAGCTTTATGGCTGATCTTGTTGCCAGACTAGTGCCAAGGATGCACCTTATAGGGGAACACTGATGATTTATCTACCAATCTCTCTCGCTTACATAGAGAATCGTATGATATGGCCCTTAAAATGGCACAGGTTGCTGAGCGGGCCTATCGATTTGAACTGGGTGATAATAAAAATTATATCAAACAGAATAATTGGAAAGCATCAAGGGCAGGGCTTCTTTCCGGTGATCGTTTAATGTTGCAATTACAGGCTATGGAAGCCAGTTTTGTAGAAAAAGATAAACGGCGTCAAGAAGTTAGCTTGTCATGCCCACTGTCACAAATTAACCCGGATGCGTTGGTTAACCTGCGGCAAACCGGTAGTACTGAAATTGCGATTCCGGAATGGTGGTTCGACTTGTATTACCCTGGACAATACCGCCGGACATTACAGTCTGTGCGTTTGACTATCCCTTGCATTACTGGGCCATATCGTAATGTTGGTGCAAAACTTACCCTGTTGGACAGTGCAATTCGATTAACCACTAACGTAGATGACAATGCCTTAATTGGCGTCCAAATCGGCCGTAACACATCAATTTCAAGCAGTAGTGCGATTTCTGATCCAGGCGTGTTTGAGTTGCGATTTGATAGTCCCAAAAACCCACCATTCAAGGGTGCAGGGGCGGTTAGTGTTTGGGCACTAGAACTACCAGCGAATAAAAGAGTATTTGATTATCTGACCATTTCTGACGTCATTCTCGAGCTTGGCTATACTGCTGAAGATGACGGCTTACTGCGCAGACACGTTGAAGATAATTCTAACAACCCCAGTGAACATGTTCGAATACTTAACCTCAAACATGAATTTCCAACCGCCTTTCATAAGTTAACGAGAGAGGATGAAGCGGGACCTGTTGAACTCAGGCTGGAAAAATTCCAAATTATTCCTTACTGGCTAATAAATAGTGCACTAGTAATCACTCAGGTAGACATAGCCCTCGAATTAAAGAGTGGAGAAATAATTTCCATGGCGGATATTCAGGAAAATGCGGAGATTATACTAAATGGCGACCCCATGTCCGAATGGAGTGACAGGTTTGAAGGGAATGACCGAGTACTGATGCCAGTGACATTTTCAACTAATCCAATAGAGCTTGAGAATGAATCTCTGACATTAGCCCTAGACGTCTCTCTGCCCGATAACTTGCCACTGAATGATATTGTAATTCGACTAACTTACAGTTCATCAAATTGATTAGTTACTTGGATCCAATTCGTAAGTGCAACGGTTAATGATGTTGGTGTGTCAAAGAATACTTCATGTGGGGTTCGATATCCGAGTGTTTTTCTTGGTCGATGATTGAGGGTCTCCATGACTATCGTCAGTTGCTCATCTGTCACCCCACGAAGATTCCACCTTCAGTACCTTCAGGGTCGGGTCTAGGTATGTAGCCTACTTATTTAGACCCGACCCTGAAATCCGTAATCCAAGTCATTTGTCCACTTGATGTAACAACAATACATCGCCATCAGAAGTAATATCGTTCCCTTGGAAATTTACTTCAACAAAACGTCTTTTTATACCTGGAAAATTAAATGATTTTTGGGCGCATTTGTCACTGGCAAACCCTTTCCTTTATGCTGCTTAGATAGTATGGGAATTGCCACCTCACCTCCTCTTGTGCAATATTGGGGCTAGCTAGTGCCAGATGCTAAAACCAATGCACTGCAGCATTTGCCGATTAGGCGTATCCATTTTTCGACTAACGGACTGTCGTTGTTGTTATTCCCACTCAATTGTCGCCGGTGGTTTTCCGGATACATCATAGACCACGCGGTTAATACCACGGATTTCGTTGATGATGCGGTTGGAGACTTTGCTGAGAAGTGAATAGGGGAGTTCTGCCCAGTTGGCGGTCATGAAGTCTTGGGTTTGTACGGCGCGTAGTGCAATGACGTATTCATACGTGCGGCCATCGCCCATGACGCCGACAGATTTGACCGGCAAGAATACGGCGAAAGCTTGTGAGGTTTTGTCATACCAGCCGGATTGGCGTAACTCATCAATGAAAATGTCATCTGCGCGTTGTAGTAATTTAACATATTCGTGTTTGATTTCACCTAAAATACGTACGCCTAATCCTGGGCCGGGGAAGGGGTGTCGGAAGACCATTTTTCGGGAGAGACCCAGTGCGAGGCCGAGTTCGCGGACTTCGTCTTTGAATAATTCGCGCAAGGGTTCTAATAATTTGAGGTGCAAGGTGTCGGGTAAGCCGCCGACATTGTGGTGTGATTTGATCGAGTGGGCTTTTTTGGTTTTACCGCCTGCCGATTCAATCACATCAGGGTAGATTGTGCCTTGTGCCAGCCATTTGGCGTCGGTGATTTTTTCAGATTCGGTTTGAAACACGACGACAAATTCGCGCCCGATGATGTGGCGTTTTTCTTCTGGGTCGGTCACGCCTTGCAATTCATTATAAAACTCGCGTTTTGCGTCAACATGGATGACTTTCACGTCTAAATTCTTGGAGAATGTTTCCATGACTTGTTTGGCTTCATTCAGCCGTAGCAAGCCGTTGTCGACAAACACACAGGTGAGTTGTTTGCCAATTGCACGGTGGATTAATGCGGCTGCGACTGAAGAATCAACGCCGCCGGATAGCCCTAAAATAACTTGGTCAGTGCCCACGGTTGCGCGAATCTTGGCAATGGCTTCTTCCACATAATCGGGCATGTTCCAGTCATGACCGATCGCGCAAATGTCATGTACGAAGCGGCTGATGATGGCTTTGCCTTGCAAGGTGTGAGTGACCTCTGGGTGGAATTGTATGCCGTAAAAATGCCGTGTCTCATCGGCCATGGCTGCGACGGGAGTGGTGGCGTTGCTGGCCATTACTTCAAAACCGGGCGGTAGGGTTTCAACTTTATCACCGTGGCTCATCCACACATCAAGGATCGCTTGTCCTTCCGCATTGACGTGGTCTTGGATGTCTTTGAGTAACGCCCCTGTGCTGGTTTGTGCTTGAGCATAACCAAATTCGCGCACTTTGGCATTTTTAACCGTGCCTCCTAATTGCGCAGCCATGGTTTGCATTCCATAGCAAATCCCGAGTACGGGAACGCCAAGTTCAAATACGATTTGCGGTGCGCGGGGTGTTTCATCTTCCATGACAGAGGCAGGGCCGCCGGACAGGATAATGCCTTTGGGCGCGAAGTCCTTAATAAACTGTTCACTGACATCGAAAGGATGTAGTTCGCAGTAAACATTCGTTTCGCGGACGCGCCGGGCAATCAGTTGCGTGTATTGTGAGCCAAAGTCCAGAATCAGAATTTTTTGATGCATATTATGGGGTCAGTTTATTCGACGTGGTAGTTAGGGGCTTCTTTGGTGATTTGTACATCGTGAACGTGAGATTCACGGATGCCCGCGGAAGTGATTTCTACAAACTCTGCTTTTTCATGTATTTCATCAATGCTGGCGCAACCCAGATAACCCATGCTGGAACGAACGCCGCCCATAAGTTGATGGATCACGGCGGTGATACTGCCTTTGTAGGGCACGCGACCTTCCACACCTTCTGGGACGAGCTTGTCGTTATTCTTCTGCTCAGTTTCTTGGAAATAGCGGTCGCTGGAACCTTGTTCCATCGCGGAAAGTGAACCCATGCCACGGTAGCTTTTGTAGGAGCGACCTTGGAAGAGTTCGATTTCACCGGGTGATTCTTCTGTGCCAGCAAATAGACCACCTAACATGACCAGATTAGCACCGGCTGCGATTGCTTTAGCGATATCACCCGAGAAACGAATGCCACCATCAGCAATGACGGGTACGCCAGAACCTTTGAGCGCTTCTGAGACATTTTGAATAGCGGTGATTTGTGGCACACCCACACCAGCAACGATTCGTGTCGTACATATAGAGCCTGGGCCAATACCCACCTTAACGCAATCAACACCGTTATCAACCATGGCTCTGGCACCGGTTGCAGTTGCCACATTACCACCAATCAAATCGATGTGAGGGAAGCTTTTTTTAACCCATGCGATGCGATCAAGCACACCTTGGGAGTGTCCATGAGCGGTATCGACAACTAAAATATCGACACCTGCTTCTACCAGTGCTTCAGCACGTTCTTCGCTGCCTTCACCCACACCAAGCGCTGCACCAACACGTAATTGTTCTTGATCGTCTTTGCAGGCAATGGGGTGTTCCGTAATTTTGGTAATGTCTTTGACGGTAATCAGACCGCGTAGTTCGAAATCATCATTGACAACCAAAACACGTTCCAAGCGGTGCTTGTGCAGTAATGTCATGACTTCTTCGCGAGAAGTGCCTTCTTTAACTGTTACTAAACGCTTCTTAGGCGTCATGATGCCTTTAATCGTCTGATCCAGATTTGTCTCAAAGCGTAGGTCACGGTTAGTGACGATACCTACAACTTTGTTGCCATCAACAACAGGTAAACCGGATATTTTGTGCTGGCGAATGAGATTCAAAACTTCACGCACGGTCATGTTTTGTTGAATGGTGATGGGGTCTTTGACCACACCGCTTTCAAAGCGTTTGACCTTGGCTACCTGAGCAGCCTGTGCTTGAATTGACATGTTCTTATGAATGATGCCAATGCCGCCTTCTTGCGCAATCGTAATCGCCAAACGCGCCTCTGTCACCGTATCCATTGCAGCTGAAACGACGGGGATGTTAAGCGATATGTTACGTGTGAGCTGTGTCGTTAAACAGACATCACGTGGCAAGATCGATGAATGGGCGGGAACCAGTAAAACGTCGTCAAAAGTGAGTGCTTTCTGAATTAGTCGCATATAAAAGGCCCTTTGCAAAGCGGTATTATATCGAAACCCAGGTTAAAAATTGTAGAAATTCACTTGAATATTGTTAAATTAGTTTAAATTGATATAAATTTATCGCGAATGAGCGCTTGATGTTAAACGCGCATCGCTTAAATTATATTAAATTAAGCCGATAAAAAATTGTCGGGTAGCTTTCATGCCCAGTAATTTAGGAGAAGGAAATGCAACGTTTTACAATCTTGTTGCTGTTATTGATATTCAGTGTTGCTGTAAACGGGCAGGTTTACAAATGGGTAGACGCTGATGGTAAAACCCAATATACCGATCAACCGCCGCCATCGGGTACGGCTAAAGATGAAAGCAAACTTAATATTAGACCTGCGCCACCTACTTCTAACAATAACCATCAAACTGATTCAATTAATGTTGTAGATAAGGATCAAAAACTAAGTTTCAGTGAACGGCGCGCTGCTCGCAAAGAAGCCAAAGCAGAAAAAGAGCAGGCAGCCGAAGAATTAAATCAAAAATGTATTCAAGCGCAAGGTCAATTAAAAATGTATAGAGATACGCCACGTTTACGTGTGCCAGATGGCAACGGAGGCGTCGTTTACGTCGATGATAATGTACGTGAAGGACATATTAAAGAAGCGCAAAAAAATATCGCAGCTTATTGCAAGTAAATGGAACTGGCTGCTAATAGGCAGCCGCCTTTTTTTAAAAAGTTACTTTTTGATATACTTCAAACGCATGGCTGTACTAGCCGCCGATACATTCAACGTCACTTCAAAATCACTGCCAATCTGTAGAGTGTTTCCGTTATTAATTCTGATACTGGATTTTGATGTGGGTTGGCAGTATCGTTCATTTTTTACTTGAGCAGAAACTTCAGTACATACAATGCGATTGATTTCTTGGGCTATCAAAGCTTCATTTTCTAATATGGGTTCTTCAACCTTAGGCGGGCTTTTAATTCTTCCGCCACTTTTCTCCCGAATATAACTAATTTGACGCAGCTTATCTGTATCGCTTATTTCTATCCGATGGATTGATTTGCGCTGATCGGACGCTTGAGTTCGTTTGGTAAAGGTGGTGCTTGCCGTTTGATTATAACCATGGATTTCTAAAATCTCAGGGATCTCGTCGATCGGTGTGCTAAGTGAGATACCCTCAATTTCAACCATTAGAAGATTTTGATTTATGTCTGACGCATCGATGGTGAAAGACAAAAGAAAGCCTGTGAAAAAAACAAATAATTTTTTTGGCATTTTAATTAAATCCTATTAAATATGGGTGAATACTTAACTCGGTGGCAGTAACCGCATGACTTGTTCAGAAGGTCCAGGCAGGAATGGCGTTGGTTTTTCTTTAACCCAATTAGTATGTCCACTACCATAGTATGGCGAGAGTGGGTGCCCACTTTGACCGCCTGGCATATCAAAATAGCCATCTTCCTCATTACCCGGCGCAACCGCCGAACGCTGGGAAGCACCAAAATTTGGTGTTTGTACGCGTGGCATGTTGTCGCCTCCGGGTAATGCGTCAGCAGGCATATCAAGCCAACTGGCAATGAAGTCCGGTAACATGCGGCTCATTGGGTGGCGAATACTCGCGGTATTATGTTCACCCCAATGACGCGCCATAATACCACCAGGTTGTTTCTTCATGGTATTAACAATTTGTTCGGCACTGTCAGTCAGCAATGCATCCCAACTATCATAACCTGGTGAAAGGAGATGTTTTGGTTGTTGTTCGATCAACAACCAAACAGCATTCTCAGCTTGATTTAATTTGGGTAATTCAAAACTTGGGTTATGTTGCCAAATGACTGCAGCAAAGCCCTCAATTACACGTTGAATAACTTCTTGACGATAAGCATTTACGATACGATAAGATACAGAAGTTATAGAAGCCTGACCATCCCAATCATCTAGTGCTTGTTGCATCTCACCATGCCATTGTGCATCTTGTGTTTGATTCAAGGTGGATTTAAGTAGTTGGTGCCAGCGTTCAAGAAATAATGCGCGATGATCGAGTTGGATGGCCAACATGTCTATTGGTGAAAAATGATCACGTTCGTTTAAATTGTCACGAATCTGTTTTGCACGTGCACCAAGGTCATAGCCGCCATTACCCAACAAATCGATTGATGGGTTGGCAATAACTTGTGCATTTGCTGTCCATAACCGATGTGATGGTGGGTTATTAATGAGTGGGTAACTGCTTGCTTCTAGCCAGCCTTGCCAGCCTGTATTGGCGGAACTCCAATCTGCTGGTAGCGTTGGGTCATAATTGTCTGTTCGTTGTGGGATTAGCCCTGCAATTGTCCAAGCTATATTGCCATTTTTATCACCAACAATAAAGTTTTGCGCTGGTATGCCTGAATTCTGTGCAATGAGTATAGCTCCACTAATTGACGATGTATGACCTAATTCACCCAACCTAAGATTTACCGCTTTTGGTTGCAATGCCGTCCAGGCGAGTGCAAGCGGGGTGCCATCATAATCCTTGGCGAGGATTGGCCCCCACTCGGTTTCATCCACAATTAATTGTTCATCTGGCGCGTCTTTGACACGTATTGTTTCATGATGAGTTGTAAGCGGTTTCCACCCCGTTGAACTAAGATAACGAGATGTGTCTTGTGGGTCTAATGTGACGCGTATCCAGTCTGAAAAATCTCCGTAACTGTTAGTAAAACTCCATGCGATGTGACGGTTTGAGCCAACAATTATTGCCGGAATTCCAGGTAAACTAACGCCTGTAATTTTATGATAATAATTGTTATTATCCTTGTTAGGATAAATTAAGTGGGTGCGAAACCATGTGCTAGGTACTTTTAATTCTAGATGCATGTCGTTGGCAACTAAGGCAGCACCATTGGCTATGACACCTGCAACTGCAAAATTGTTGCTACCGGGCATATTGCCGTTTAGTTCGTAATCGTGATGAAGTAACTTAGGATCTAGTGTTTGTAAATTGATTTCATCAGCTGTTGGCAGTAATGGCCAAGCGGAAGGTGTTCCTAGTAACGGGGCTTCCCAATGCCCACCGTTAGCGGTTAAAAATTGGTAAACCGAATCAGGTAATGATGCTTTCATGATTGACAGGTCAAGTTCTCGATATTTGCTTGTGTCGTTGAGCATGAAATACATTGCCATTACAACGAGCAGGCTGTCTTCCATTTGCCAGTCATCTGGATGGGACTGTGTTAATAAGTAGGGGAAGGGGCGCACTGTGAGCGTTTTAAGCCCATCATTGACTCCCTTTTGGTAGGTATTAAGTAACTCGTATTCGTTGTTGGTTAGTTGATTCAATATAACTGAAACACGCTCTCTCATGCGGTAACGCCGCGCAATACGATCAGCGGATAAAGCGGTGGAACCAAATAGCTCAGATAACTCGCCCGCGGCACGTCGGCGCATCAAGTCCATTTCAAAGAAGCGCTCTTGCGCATGAACAAAGCCCAGTGCATGTGTGAGATCAAGGCGGTCTTGCGCGTGAATAGTGACGCTGCCAAGTGCGTCACGTTCAATTGAAACAGGCTTTTTTAGCTCTGTAATAATGATCTCGCCCGTATATTGCGGCAAGCTGCCACGTAGCAGCAACCAAACAACACAGCCAATAAATAGACAGAGAAAAAGTAGAAAAATGAGGGAATGACGTATTAAACGCAAGATAAAAGTCATTTAATATGGTTTGTTTGGACAATCTAGTTAGCAATAAACTGAGAAAATATTGGCGTTGGAAGAATCTATACCAAGCATATCACGCTGAGTTCATTTTGCGTTAAGCGTTATCCATTAAGCAGATCTCTTAGATTTATATTCATTTCTTAAAAGATTAAATATGACTTATCTATATATAAGTCAATAGATTATTGTCCTTTTCTGATCAATTGGGTTAGATGAATATCTGTATCTGTAAATAACCCAATGAATTAGTTAAGTTTTCCAAATAACGGGAAGAATCCTCTTTTGTTTCCGGCATTGAATGCGACGAGTTCCAGTGATAATGCAAACCTAATTATAGGGAGTTGGGCATGGCAGAAGGTAGTGATTTAGAAAAAACGGAACCGGCGACGCCTAAACGCATCGAGAAAGCAAGAGAAGATGGCCAGGTGGCGCGTTCGCAAGAATTGACAACCTTCACTGTGTTAATGGCGTCTGCAGCTGGTGTTTTGTTTCTAGGTGGCCAGTTGATTGATGATTTGTTGTCTATTGTAAAGAATGGCATTCAGTTGAATCGTGAGTTGGCATTTGATACTGATTTAATGCTTGAGCGCCTGTCAGAGCTAGCTCATGAGGGCCTTTTTGCACTTGGCCCGATGATGCTTTTGCTAGTAATTGCTGCTTTTTTTTCGCCGATGCTTTTAAGTGGCTGGCTTTTTAGTTCAAAGGCTTTAGTACCAGATGTTAAGCGTATGAACCCACTGCAGTGGGTGAAAAGAGTTTTTTCTGTACGTGGGTTAATTGAGTTATTTAAAGCTATTGCTAAATCGGTTGTTATCGGTGGCATGGCTGCCTTAATAATTTGGAGTAATAAAGAAGCCGTTTTTGAATTAATTAAACAACCTGTTCATATTGGTGTTTCTCATTTGGGTGAATTGTTGGGAGTTAGCTTTATTTTTCTGGTTAGCTCAATGCTTTTGATTGTTGCCATTGACGTTCCGTTTCAATTATGGGAGCACGCTGAAAAACTAAAAATGTCAAAAGAAGATGTTCGCAAGGAAAATAAAGAGACAGAAGGTGATCCCCAGGTTAAAGCAAGAATTAGGAATATACAGCGTGAGAATGCGCGTCGTCGGATGATGGAAGAGATTCCCAATGCTGATGTAATTGTCACGAATCCAACGCATTATTCTGTCGCGTTGCGCTATCAAGGTGATTCAATGCGCGCACCAAAAGTGGTTGCTAAGGGCGTGCATCTATTGGCAGCACGCATTCGTGAGCTTGGTGAAGAGAATAGAGTGCCGATCCTTGAAGCGCCACCATTAGCACGTGCTTTATATCATCATGCGGAGCTGGATACGGAAATACCTGAAACACTTTATACCGCCGTGGCTGAAGTTCTTGCTTATATTTTTCAGTTGAAAAAATATAAGAATCAAGGAGGTGAGAAGCCTGAGGCGCCGGTTAATTTGCCCGTTCCAGAAGGCCTGGATCATGCTTAATAAACAAACCGAGTTATTTTTATTCATTAATGAGATGTGTGTGTATTAGATGAGCAGCGCTTTCACAATTTCTAATATGTTTGCCGGCGAGAACCTAAAGAGTTTTGCTGGTCCAATCTTGATCATTATGATCCTGGCGATGATGGTGATGCCGTTGCCGCCATTTATATTGGATGTTTTATTCACCTTTAATATTGCGTTGGCTGTCATCGTGCTGTTAGTCAGTTTGTATAGTAAAGATCCATTAGATTTTGCTGCCTTTCCAACAGTCTTGCTGATTACTACCTTGTTACGTCTTTCATTAAATGTCGCGTCAACACGGGTTGTATTACTTGAAGGTCATACTGGACCCGATGCCGCAGGTAAGGTAATCGAGGCTTTTGGTCATTTTTTGGTTGGTGGGAACTATGGAGTTGGTTTAGTGGTGTTCATTATTTTGGTAGTGATTAACTTTGTGGTGATCACAAAAGGTGCGGGGCGTATAGCGGAAGTTAGCGCTCGCTTTACATTGGATGCCATGCCAGGAAAGCAAATGGCGATTGATGCGGATCTGAATGCAGGTTTGATTGGCGAACAAGATGCGCGTGAGCGGCGTGAAAAAATCTCCAAAGAAGCGGATTTTTACGGTTCGATGGATGGTGCGAGTAAGTTTGTACGAGGTGATGCAATAGCCGGCATTATGATTATGCTGATAACTATCATCGGTGGTTTAGTCGTTGGCGTTGTGCAGCACGATCTTGCACTTGCTGATGCCGCCAAAAACTACACTTTATTAACCATTGGTGATGGTTTAGTTGGACAAATTCCTGCGTTAGTTATCTCAACTGCAGCGGGTTTGGTTGTCAGTCGAGTCAGTACGGATGAAGACCTTGGTACACAAGTGCTGGGACAGTTATTTAATCGCCCGCATGTGTTGTTCATAACCGCGGGTATTCTTGGAGTGATGGGTCTGGTACCTGGAATGCCTAATTTTGTATTCTTATTATTAGCGTCTATTCTTGCGGCGGGTGCTTATCTGATGAATAAGCAAATGGTGGCTGCTGCAATGGTACCTATTGTACAAGAACAAACACCTATTACAGGTGAAGTGCAAGATGCAAGTTGGGCTGATGTTACACCTGTTGATACATTAGGTTTAGAAGTTGGTTATCGTTTAATTCCTCTGGTCGATAAAGTTCAACAGGGTGATTTGTTAAAACGTATTAATGGGATTCGACGCAAATTTGCACAGGACATTGGTTTTTTGCCACCGGTCGTTCATATTCGCGATAATTTAGAGTTGCGACCCAATGCCTATCGAATCACTTTGAAAGGCTCTGTCGTTGGGCAAGGTGAGTCCTATAACGGAATGTTTCTTGCAATCAATCCGGGTCGTGTGACAGCAGCATTGCCAGGAACTGAAACGACTGATCCGGCTTTCGGGTTACCAGCCTTCTGGATTGAATCAACCCTACGCGAACAAGCGCAGAGCAATGGTTATACCGTTGTTGATGCGAGTACTGTTGTAACAACACATATTAATCATTTATTAAGCATGCATGCGGCTGAGTTACTTGGACGACAAGAGCTTCAGCAATTGTTAGATCACCTCAGCAGTCAGTCGCCTAAATTGATAGAAGACTTGGTGCCGAAGCTATTGCCATTATCGGCTGTTCAGAAGGTTTTACATAATTTGCTAGAAGAGAGTGTGCATATTAGAGATATGCGCACCATTATTGATGCACTTACTGAGCACGCGGTGCATACGCAAGATACAGCAGAATTAACCGAAATAATTCGCGCTGCATTAGGTCGTGCAATTGTTGAACAATTTTTTCCAGCAGGTGCTGAATTGCAGGTGATCAGCCTGCATCATGAATTAGAAAATATATTGTCACAGGCCGTAGGGTCAGGCGCAACTGCAGGCGCAGGTATTGAGCCTGGGCTTGCTGACACATTATTAAATGAAGCTGGCGCAGCCGTTCAACGCCAAGAGCAGTTGGGACTACCAACTGTCTTACTTGTTCCCGGTGCGGTTCGGATGCTGTTATTCCGTTTTTTGCACCGATCTTTACCACAAATCAGGGTGCTTTCTCATGCAGAAATACCTGATTCAAGAAAACTAAAAATCACTTCCGTGGTTGGAGGTAATAAATGAAAGTAAAAAAATATTTGGCAGCAAATTCTCGTGAAGCGCTGTATATGGTTAAAAACGAGCTGGGTGATGATGCGGTTATTTTATCGAATCGGCAAGTTTCGAATGGTGTCGAGATTATGGCCTTGGCTAATTCTGATGTTTCATCACTGGTAGCTGAGCCTGAAAAAGAAGATGCTTTTACAAATTTGGAAGAGCAGTTTCCGCCTACCTATTCCCCATCCAGATTAGTGCATACGCAAGCGCCAACGCATGAAATTCACGCTACGCCGCAGACTAATAGCGCAAGTTCAAATGCATCGGAAGTGTTGGCTAAAGATGTCATCAATGAAATTAAAGCCATGCAGCATACGTTGGAGGATCAAATAGCAACCGTTGCATGGGGGAATTTTACGCAAAGAAACCCAACTAAAATGAGAATTCTTCACACGTTGTTGAACGCTGGGTTTAGTCCCTTATTGTCACGGCGTTTAACCGATAAGTTACCTGAGAATCTAAATTATGAGCAAAGTTTAAAAAAAGCGATGTCCGCGTTGGCATTTAATATGCGTACAGTAGACAGTGATGAAATGATTGAGAGCGGCGGTGTTTTTGCATTAGTTGGCCCGACAGGTGTAGGTAAAACGACGACGACGGCCAAGCTTGCTGCGCGCTGTGTTATCCGACATGGCGCTGATAAAGTCGCGTTATTAACGACTGACAGTTATCGTATTGGTGGCCATGAGCAATTACGTATTTATGGCAAGTTGCTAGGAATACCCGTTCGTACCATTAAAGATACGGATGATTTACAGCTTACGTTGTCAGAGTTGACTGATAAGCATATGGTCTTGATTGACACAGTAGGAATGAGTCAGCGTGACCAAATGGTTGCGGAACAAATGGCAATGTTGTGTAACGGCGGCTCGGATATCAAACGCATGCTCTTGCTCAGTGCAACCAGTAATGGCAATACACTCGATGAAGTGATTTCGGCTTATCAGGCTAAGGGGGTTCATGGTTGCATCATCACGAAAGTTGATGAAGCCGCAAGTCTAGGTGTTGCGCTTGATGCGGTGGTTCGTAAACAACTGTTGCTGCATTACATAGCTAATGGGCAGAAAGTGCCTGAAGATCTACATTCAGCCAATCCACGTTACTTATTACACCGAATATTTAAATCAATGCCGAGTAATTCTCCCTTTACGCTGCAAGATGCTGAGTTTGCTATGTTGATGGCTAATAGTAATTATCATAAGCATGATTTAAACAAAAATCATGCAAAGGTTAATTATGGTTAGAGTCATAAGAGATCAGGCCGCCGGTCTTCGCGGATTATCTGCCTTACGCACTGATGATTCTGTGCGTATTGTGGCGGTAGCAGGGGGGAAGAAGGGTGTGGGTAAAACCAGTGTGGTTGTGAACTTGGCAATGATGCTTGCAAAGAATGGCAAGCATGTACTCATACTTGATGAAAGCCCGCGAAATAATAATGTTAATGCGCATTTGGGACTTCATGCGCACCATGATTTGGCGCATGTAATTAATCGCGACAAAAAATTAGACCAGGTAATTTTACAAGGCCCCCATGACGTCTCTGTTTTAACTGCTATGCAAGGTATACGTTCGTTAGCAAAGTTGAATGTGGGCGATCAAGACTGGTTGATCAAATGTTTTAGAGAATTATCAAAGCCTGTTGATGTTGTATTAATCGACACAGCAACCGGTGGTGGAAGTCAGGCTCTGCCGCTAAGTCTAGCGTCTCAACAAGTGCTAATCGTGTTGTCTGGATCGCCCACATCAATTACCGATGCGTATGCTTTGATCAAGGTTATGAGTAGAGAATATGCCAAGCAGCATTTCCTTGTTCTAGTAAACAAAGTTAAATCTGAGCAAGCCGCTCATGTCATTTTTGACAATATATCAAGTGTTGCTCGGCAGCATCTATCAGTGTCACTTGATTACTTGGGATGTATTCATACGGATGAAAAGTTACGGCGATCAACACAACTATGTCGGTCTGTCGTTGATGCTTTTCCCGCTTCGTCATCAGCAATAGGCTTTAGACAAATTGCTGATGATTTACTCTGCTGTTCTTGCCCGGATGACTATGGTGGTGGCGTTGAGAATTTTATGCAACGACTGATTCGTACCAGTCATCTACAAACTGAAAATCTTACGGTTTAATGGCCTATGTATACTACTACTGGAAATATCAATAAAGAAGAATTTGTGGTTGAGTTTACGCCACTGGTAAAACGTATTGCTTATCACATGATGGCAAAATTGCCTGCTAGCGTTCAAGTGGATGATTTAATACAAGCGGGGATGATCGGTCTACTTGATGCTATTAAACGCTATGAAGGCTCTTATGGCCGGCAATTTGAGAGCTACGCCTCACAACGTATTCGTGGTTCCATCTTAGATGAGCTACGCGAAGCGGATTGGTTGCCTAGAAGCATGCGTAAAAAAATGCGCGATGTAGAGACAACGATTAGAAAACTCGAGCAAAATTTAGGTCATCCTCCCAGTGAGCAAGAATTGGCGGATGAATTAGAAATCTCTATAAATGAATACCATAAAATCTTGCAAAATGCACGTGGTGCGCAGTTAATTTATTACGAAGATTTTCAGAAAGATGATGAAGATCCATTTCTAGATCGTTTTTGTGTTGATTCTGGTGGCGATCCTTTGGAGGCATTGCTGGATGAAAATTTACGTGCTTTATTAATTAAAGCAATTGATAATTTACCACCAAGAGAAAAACAAGTCATGGGTATGCACTATGAGCAAGAGATGAATTTGCGAGAAATTGGTGAAGTAATGGGAGTCAGTGAATCGCGTGTATGTCAGTTACATACGCAGGCAGTATCTCGGTTGCGTAGTCGAATGAGAAGTATTTAAGTGACTGCGCGCAAGGTGCTGAATTGAAAAAGTCTTCACATATTGATTTAAACAGTGTGGCAGGCATCATGCTGGCGGTTATAGCAATTATTGCCGGCCAAGTGCTTGAGGGTGGTCATATTGGGTCTTTAATTCAAGTGGCGGCTTTTGTTATTGTAGCTGGTGGCACACTAGGTGCTGTATTATTGCAAAGTTCCGTCAAGATTTTTGTCAGCGGTATGAAAATGATTGTTTGGGTATTTTATCCGCCATTATTTTCTTCTAAAGAAACAATTAATCAGATTATTCACTGGGCGCAAGTCTCTCGAAAAGATGGCCTGCTGTCACTTGAGACCTATGCGCAAATCTCTAAAGACCCATTGACCAAAAAAGGGCTGCAATTATTGGCTGATGGAATCCAAGCTGAGCCGCTACGTGAAGTAATGGAAGTTGAATGTGATGCCATGGAATCACATCAACGTCAATCTGCGAGAGTGTGGGAAGCCGCAGGCGGGTATGCTCCAACGATTGGTATTCTGGGTGCGGTACTTGGTTTGATTCATGTAATGGAAAACTTGTCTGACCCAGACCGTTTAGGCAGTGGTATAGCCATTGCTTTTGTTGCTACCGTGTATGGCGTTGCATTAGCTAATTTAGTTTTTTTACCAATTTCAAACAAGCTCAAAGGCATTATTGCGGAACATGTAGTAATGCGTGAAATGCTCGTAGATGGTTTGGTAGCAATTGCTAAAGGTGAAAACCCTAGGCTCATTGAGAATAGATTAAACGGCTATATTGTTTAAGGAAGTGTTGATTCATGCGAAGGAGAAGAAGAGGTAATGAACAAATAGAGATGCATGACAGCAATGAGCGTTGGCTTGTTTCTTATGCTGATTTCATTACTTTGTTATTTGCCTTTTTTGTAGTGATGTATGCGATTTCATCAGTGAATGAAGGTAAATATATTGTACTAAGTGATTCGTTGGTTAGTGCGTTCAAAAGTAAACCAACTCAAGCGCTCCTGGCAGCCGAAAGTAATTTGGCCCCGGCGATAATTGAGTTGCCAGTTAAAAATGAAGCGCTCACAATAAACCAGTCATCTGAAAAAAAAATTGTTCGGCAGAAAAAAATGAAGCGTATGGCTAAGGACATCATGCAGGCATTGGAATCATTGGTGCAAGATGGAAAAGTGAGAGTGACACAAAGTGCGCAAGGCATCACGGTAGAAATAAATGCAAGTGTCTTATTCTCTCCGGCACAAGCGCAGCTTGCTGAAAGTTCAAAGAAAACATTGCGTGCCGTTGCTGAGGTGGTGAGGGGACATGAGCATGAAATGCATGTTGAAGGCCATACAGATAATTTACCAATCAGCACTAATCAATACCCATCAAACTGGGAGCTATCGACTGCGAGGGCAAGTAGTGTTATTCGGTTGTTTATTAATAAAGGCGTTGATGCGCGCCGATTAACAGCACTTGGTTATGGTGAAAATCGACCGGTAGCATTAAATAATACTTCAGATGATCGAGCAAGAAATCGTCGTGTAACCATCATGATTATGTCGTTGGAACCTGAGCAGGTTACTGAGCTTTCAATTGAAGCACAGTCGGATTGAAGTGGATGTGTGTCAAAACAAGAGCCAGTTCATTTATTTGCAATAATGCTGTTCATGCCACTTTGGATAGCGTTTCATTCTTGTTGGAGAGATCACGAGCCTTACTTTTCTGCATCACAGGGATTCCTTCTATGATTGGGAATGCAAGTTGATCAGATTGGCAGATCAGTTCATCTTTGAATTTCCCGTATCTCAATGCGCCTTTGCATGATGGGCATACCATGATGTCGATCAGTTTCAAGCCTTGAAATTTATCCCGAATTTTTTTAATGATAGCTTCTCGAAGCGCACCATCTATCTGTGCCTCGACTGGAAGTACCCATAAATTGTTAATTGTGAAGGAACGGGTTTTGAAGGCATCTTCTTCCGACATTAAAATAATATCTGTGTCAGAAAATTGAAAATCTTTCTTCTCAAATTTATGGTTGTCAGCAAATGTATGAAACTCAGCAGTTATTCCCAAGCTTAAAAGGTGATCGAAGAACCATTGTGCATTATCTAGATCAGCGATAGCATGGATACGTTTGTTAGATAATTCTGCCGGTGTTATGCAATTTCGAGCATCTAAATTGTGATGGAAAATATCTTTCGTCAAATTCATGCCATAGATACGTGCCCATTCTTCAGTATCAAATTTACGATTAATTTTGCCATTGCTGACGACAGCATCAACATCTTGCAATCTATTAAGGCTCTCACGTAATGGCCCGGCAGGTATTATCTGGCCATTACCTATATTTTGCTCACTGTAATCTATGACGACAATTTCAAGGTCACGTTCTAGTTGATGATATTGTAATCCATCATCGTTAATCAGAATATTACAATCTGGGTGTGCCTTTAGTAGCGCTTTAGCTACAGCCACACGGTCATCTCCAATCCATACGGGGCAGTCAGCGCAGCGATGTGCTAGCCATAATGATTTTCCACCTACGGTGTCTTGGTTGCTTGATGTTGTAACAGCAATGGGTGTGCCTGTATTATCATCAAAACCACGACTGATTATGCCTGGGCGTAATCCACGTGCTTTTAAGAATTCTACAAGCCATAGAATAAATGGTGTCTTGCTTTTATCTTCAACAGTAATGCTATCAACAACAATGACAGGAACGAGTAAGGTGGTCGTTGAGAAAAGATCCAGCCGGTAGCATAGACGCTTAAGAGACATTATTCCGCCATATAAAATACTAATTGGCCATAATAAAAAATGAAGCGGTGTAATGCGATGCCAATAAAATTCAGATAATTTCATGGTAAACCTCCAATAGCTTAATTTATCAATTTATAAACCAAAATGGAAGACTTTACAAAGTCATTAATTTAGTGAAGTGGAATTTCTTTGTTAGTTGTCTACTAAGCTAAGATAAAAGAATTGTAAAAGAAATTGTTTAAAAAACATGAGCTTCTGTTTTAATATAGTGTAGAGGCTTGTAATGGTCTAGATGCAAATAGAGGTTGATTTCAACAAGGCGTGGAAATGATCAAAAAATAATCAGTTCTTATTTATTTTTACAGATTTTTCTATTTTTAAAGTAAAAATAAACGAAGTTTTTGCAGTCTATATCTTATATTTTATAAGCCTAATTGCTTTTTCCTTTAACTAAGAATGTTTATTAATATGTTTGCCGTTTGGAAATTAGAGGAACTCTATGCCATACATAGAAAGAATTTTAGCTTAATGATGAATATCTCTTTCTGCACAGAAATATTTGCGAATGAGCTTCTTTATTCGATAATATCAATAGATAGTGTTTTATTTTTGTATGTGCAAATTGATCGATGAATCGCTAGGCAGTGCGAAGTAACTGTCGCTAGATACTTCCCCGGCACTTGGTGGTTGGTTGCAAACTCAAATGCAAATTTGCCATTATCGTCACTAGAATAGGTTGCTTCAGTTGCAATAGACCCATCAGTGCGTGTTACCTTAAATGCTAATAAAACATCAGCTGTTGCTTGGTTATCATAGCTCACCCATCCGCTAAGAATAACCTTTTCACCTAAACGATATTTGGTTTTAGACTCATTCAAAATGGGTTCTGATATATGAGTTGCATGGACATTTAGATATGCGCCAAACAACAATAAAGCGAGTGTAATTGTGAAAATATATTTTTGATTTAATCGCATGGCTTGTTTAAGTCAGCATTATTCGATTAATAAATGTTGTCATTTTCCGCCTAGTTTCCTAGGGACAAACCTTTCTATTTTTCAGTTTCAATTTGTAATAAAGTTTCAGTTTCAGTCGTTGCTGGTACTATTGTTTTTCTTCTTTTGCGTTTTGGAATAGGCAAATCTTCTGAAGAAGCTTCTGTTGCGTTAGCTTCTGTTTCGATCATGACTAAACCGCTATCAATTAGATTAATTAAATCAACATTAGGGGCCGGTGCCTTACGTCTAATTTTACTTTTTACTTTGGCTTCAGTTGATTCAGTCGCAATCACTTCTTTTTTTAATTGGATTGACTTACCCGCCGCTTTATTTTCTACCGTGATCGTGTCTGTTTGTACTAATGTGTCGACTAAAGAGACAGGCTGGCTTAATTCTTGCTCTGATACAGAGTCTTGTGCTATAGAAATTATTTTCTCTTCTTTAGTGCATGGTTCGGTAAGTGTTGTATCGGTAGTCTGAGACGCTGAGTGTTTAGTTTCGGTGTCTTGTTGTTCTAATTCAGTGTCATTTGGTTTGTTCTCACGTGGAGTACGCTCCGATCTCTCACGCTGCCTGCCACCACGACGTCGACGTGGACGCGTACGTTCTTCAGTTTGAGGCGTATCTATAGTTTTGGCTTGCTTCTCAGAGGGAGAGTTGCTGTCGCTCTGTGTCAGTGCTGGTTCTTTTTGTTTTTCTGATCCTTTGTTGTCCGTCGATTGAGTTGTTGATTGATCATTGGGGGTGATATCTTTATTACGTGCATTGCGACGGTTATCGCGGCGCCCGCGACTACGCTCATTGCGTTGGGGTTTTTCACGACTTTGAGTGTGTTTTGGTTTTGATTCGGTTTCTATTTCAACGGTGTCATTGCTGTCAGGCTTAAACCAACCAAAGAATTTATCGAGAAATGAGGATTCCCCCATTTTTACTTCACGAATAGGCGCGGGTTCAGACAGTTTAATACCTTGAACGACTGCTTTAGGACGAGTGGGTTTTATTTTTTGATCCGTAGAGGGCAGTGTAACCTCATCAACAGCCTTCTCAATCATTTGATAGCTGGCCTTGATTTCGCTGTTTTTTTCTTCATCATGACGAATGCGCGCAATGCTGTAGTTTGGTGTTTCAAAATTAACATTAGGGATTAATATGACGTTAACTTTTAAGCGCGCTTCAATGTCGTGAATCTCAGTGCGCTTTTCATTAAGTAAATAGGTGGCAACATCAACAGGCACTTGCACATGTAGTGCGTCTGTTTGGTCTTTCATTGCTTCTTCTTGGATAATCCTGAGAATATGTAGCGCAGAAGAGTCCGTGCCACGAATATGTCCCGTGCCATGACAGCGTGTGCAGGTAATATAGTTACTTTCACCCAATGATGGGCGTAGACGCTGACGTGATAATTCTAATAGACCAAAACGTGATATTTTTCCAACTTGTATTCGTGCGCGATCCTGATGGAGTGCCTCATGTTGACGTGTTTCAACTTCACGTTGATTGCGAGAAACCTCCATGTCAATGAAATCAATTACAACAAGGCCGCCTAAATCACGTAAACGTAGTTGACGTGCAATTTCATCAGCGGCTTCAAGGTTGGTACTTACAGCAGTATGCTCAATATCTGCTCCTCGAATTGCCCGTGCAGAGTTGACATCGATGGAGACCAGTGCTTCAGTATGATCAATAACAATTGCGCCGCCGGAAGGTAGTGATACTTGTCGAGAATAAGCGGTTTCAATTTGATGCTCTATTTGAAAGCGTGAAAATAGAGGGACATCATCTTGATAGTATTTAAGACGGTCTACATTACCAGGCATGACATGTGCCATAAATTGGCAGGCTTGCTCGTATATTTCTTTACTATCAATAAGAATTTCGCCAATCTCTAAGTTGAAATAATCTCGAATGGCGCGTATGACGATACTGCTTTCTTGGTAAATAAGGAAAACACCACCTTGGTTCTTAGCTGCATTTTCAATTGCACTCCAAAGCTGTGCAAGGTAATTAAGATCCCACTGCAATTCTTCTGCGCAACGGCCAATGCCTGCTGTACGTGCAATGATGCTCATGCCAGATGGGACATCTAATTTAGACATGACGTCACGTAACTCTGCACGCTCTTCACCGCTGATACGACGAGAAACTCCGCCGCTACGGTTATTGTTGGGTATTAAAACTAAATATCGTCCGGCAAGAGATATATTAGTGGTTAATGCTGCACCCTTGGAGCCCCGCTCATCTTTATCAACTTGAACAATGAGTTCTTGACCTTCGTGCAAGATATCTTGAATCTTGCTACGTGAAAACTCAACATCGTCACCAAAACATGAGGGTGAAATTTCCTTAAATGGTAGAAAACCATGGCGGTCACTGCCGTAATCGACAAACGCTGCTTCTAGTCCAGGTTCTAGACGCGTGATCACGGCTTTATATATATTACTTTTACGCTGTTCTTTATTGACTGATTCAATATCTAAATCAACAAGTTTTTGACCATCAACAATAGCGACACGTAGCTCTTCTGGCTGTGTCGCATTAAATAACATTCGTTTCATTTTATGCCTTTTTTTGCCTTGTATTTAGGCAAACAACCTATGTGTTGGATAGGTGGTTCATAAGATACGCGCATACCAGAAACTACTAATAATCGAAAAATAAGGGTCATGAAATAGTTTTTAAAATTTTTATTATTTATATTAGGATAAGGTCGATAATTAAGTTTTGTTTGTAAAAACAATAAGCTGAGTCGTTTGAGCTTTATTAAATATTTTTTTTGCCTGACAACTAGCGGTTGTGCTTACTGCCGCAAATTAAAAATCTTTTTATACATTTAGCGCGTAAATTTTTCTTGTCACTACTTTTAATGGTGAGTGACGTTAACCAAAATATCTAGTCTGGCAGTTATAGGTGTTAGTTTTTTTGTTTTACTACACTGTGGAGTATAATGCTTTATATTAACAAATAATCTAGATTTCAATTTGAGAAGTATAGGTAAAATTAAGAATCTAAGCAAAAAAACAACATTGAAAAGTGTAACTACTAAGTGTGTTGACGAAGCTAACGAAGGCCAGAGAGTAGATAATTACTTAATCGGTCATCTAAAAAGTATACCAAAAAGCCATATTTACCGACTTGTACGCAGTGGCCAAGTACGAGTCAATAGCAAACGTATCAATGCCAGCTATAAATTACAACTTAATGATACCATACGTATTCCGCCAGTCAGAATAGAAGAAGATCCATCTTCCAACTTAAAGTATATATCTAAGTCCCGTCTTATTTCTTTCGACATTTTATTCCAAGATGACGCATTGTTAGTCATTAACAAACCTGCGGGTATGGCTGTACATGGCGGTAGTGGGATAAGTTTAGGCGTTATAGAACAACTACGTGCACAACATCCTGATTGGAAATTCCTGGAATTAGTTCACCGTCTTGATCGAGAAACATCGGGTGTTTTGTTGTTGGCAAAAAAGCGTAAAGCACTTGTAGATCTGCATCGTCAGATTAGAGAAGGCTCGGTTGAGAAGCGATATTATGCAGTAGTTAAAGGAAAATGGGTCAATATAAGACAAAATGTTAAATTGCTTTTGAATAAATATGTGACGGCAAATGGCGAACGTCGGGTGGCTGTTGTAAATAAAAATAAAACAGAAAAAGGCATTGATTCTAATACGATTTTTACTTTAAAAAAATCATGGAGTGATTTTAGCTTATTAGAGGCTGAATTAAAAACGGGGCGTACACATCAAATTCGTGTTCATCTTGGACATTTAGGGTTTCCAATTGCTGGGGATGATAAATATGGCGATTTTTCACTTAATAAACAGTTAGCCAGAAATAAGAAAGAAATTGCTTTGTCTCGGATGTTTTTACATGCATTCAAGACAGCGATAACACACCCATTATCAGGTAAACGCATTATTATAGAAGCCCCGCTGACAAAGGACTTGCAAGCATTTATAAATGGATTGGATGATAGATTGAAGTAACGTTATTTATAATGTCAGTTTAGTTCGATTACGTACTAATCATCTTGCTATTCAATATTCGGAATAGAGGTATTTTCCTGAGTCTCTAATAAAGGTAGTAATATTTTCCAGACATTTGCAACAATTTTTTCTTGAGCTTCTACATTTGGGTGTATTCCATCTTGTTGAAAAAATTCACGTTTTTCGCCGAACCCGGCTAATAGAAATGGAACGAGATTCAGCTGGTAACGTTCGGTTAGTTGCGAATACATGTCCAGGAACTTTTGAGTGTAACCAATGCCATAATTGGGTGGCAGTTTCATGCCAAGTAATATTACTGTGGTTTGTTTTTTTATGCTGGCATTAATAATTGCCTCGAGATTACCGTAAATGGATTTAATGGAAGAGCCACGTAATCCATCGTTGCCACCGAGTCCGATTAATATAATATCAGGCGCATACATTTCTAGCGCTCGTTCAATACGATGTCGCCCGCCTAGTGTGGTTTCACCGCTTATGCTGACATTAATTACTTCATAAATAGGTGAGTGTTCTTGTAATCGTTGATTTAAAAGACTTACCCACCCTGCTTCAGAAGGTATGCCATAGTTTGTTGACAAACTATCGCCATAGACCATGACAGTAACCGTATCAGGCGATGCAGTTGCTGACAATGGAACATAAATTAAGAGAAAACACAGATTAATCAGGAATTTTTTCATGGCCAAAGATAATATACATATACGAGCGTTACAACCCATTCTACGGGCAAATTCACTCACTAAGCAAGTTCAAACTGGTGAAACTCAGTTAACCATTCTGCAAAATATTAATTTGGAAATCAATGCAGGTGAGGCTGTAGCGATTGTAGGTGCTTCAGGTTCAGGTAAATCAACATTATTAGGTTTGCTTGCTGGTTTAGATGTGCCATCAGAAGGCGAGGTTTTTCTCGACAATGTGGATATTTTTTCTTTAGATGAAGATGAGCGGGCAGCGTTACGTGGAAAAACATTGGGTTTTATATTTCAGTCTTTTCAACTACTACCAGCATTGACTGCAATAGAGAATGTCATGTTGCCTCTTGAGCTCAGTGGTGTCAATGATGCAGAAGAAACAGCAGGGCGGTTATTGGTGCGAGTTGGATTAGAAAAAAGATTGACACATTATCCCAAACAATTGTCTGGTGGAGAACAGCAACGCGTTGCCATTGCGCGAGCTTTTGCGACTGAACCTAAATTATTATTGGCTGATGAGCCAACTGGAAACTTAGACTCGGCGACAGGCGCACAAATTATAGAACTCATGTTTGAACTCAATCGAGAACATGGCACAACATTGGTACTTGTAACGCATGATGAAGTTATTTCAAATCGCTGCTCGCGTCAAATACGTCTGTCAAGCGGACATATTGTCCAAACTTCAAACGAATTTTTTTCGGTAGTAGCGCAAGGCACTGGTAACTAAGCGTTCAATTAAGTAAACAAATCTCAATCTCTGTTGGTGGCAGCATTATAGCTATGAATTTTCTTAGACTTTCCTTTCGTATGTTGCGTCGTGATTGGCGAGCAGGTGAACTAAATGTATTAGTCTTTGCTTTGATCATTGCGGTGAGCGGTATGACAACGGTCAGTTTTTTTTCTGATCGTGTGCAATTGGCACTTTCACAAAAAAGTAATCAATTGTTGGGTGCGGACTTATTGATTATTTCTGATCACCCACTTTCCGATCATTACGCTGATAAAGCAACTCAGCTCGGCTTAAGTACTTCAACAGTGACTAAATTCCATAGTATGATTTCCAATGGTGATGATAACCAGCTATCAGATATTAAAGTGGTAACTGACGGCTATCCATTGCGTGGAAAGTTGCATCTTGCTGCAAATATGAAACAACAGCATGCATTGATTGAAACACGGATAACTGATTTGATCCCTGTGCCAGGTACTGCATGGATCGATGAAAAACTGATGGTGCAATTAGCACTGAAGCAGGATGACATTATCGACGTTGGTGCAATACAACTGACGGTGACAGAGCTTGTTATGCGTGAACCTGATTCTGCAGTTGGTTTTATGGCTATGCATCCTCGTATATTAATTAATGAAGCAGACTTGCCTAGTACCGGTTTAGTACAACAGGGTAGCCGTATTAAATATCATTTTATGCTGGCTGGAGAGATTGGGACTGTCGAGGCTTTTAGAGAATGGGCGGAACCACAGTTGGAACATGGGCAACAAATCGAAGGTATTCGTGATGCACGCCCAGAAATAAAGTCGGCACTAGAACGTGCTGAGAAATTTCTCAGTTTGGCAGCTTTAGCCAGCGTTGTACTTGCAGCAGCTGCCATTGCGCTAGCAGTTCGTCGCTTTATACAAAGACACCTTGATGGCTGTGCCGTGATGCGTAGTATGGGTGCAAGTCAGTCTGATTTGTTAAGTTTATATCTTTATTATTTTATCGTGCTGGGTCTTGTTGCCAGTGCATTAGGTTGTTTATTTGGGCTTGTTGCACAGGAATTTTTAGCTTATTGGCTTTCTGGTCTGGTTGAGACTGCCTTGCCATGGCCGAGTTGGATGCCTGCAATCCATGGGTTATTAATTGGCATGGTGTTGTTGTTGGGCTTTGCGTTACCGCCGTTGCTTAACTTACGCAGTGTGCCTGCATTGCGTGTGTTACGGAGAGAAATGGGCGCGCCTAACGCACATAGTTTATCTGCTTATGTATTGGGTATCTTTGTGTTATCTCTGCTGTTTTTGTGGAAAGCTAATGATATACGGTTAGGTTTATATATTATTGCTGGGTTTATTGCGGCAATCGTTGTTTTTGGTTTGATTGGTTTCTTGTTGGTAAAATTGTTATCGGGTATGCGTCATCAAACTGGAAATGCATGGCGCTATGGATTGGCGAGCATTAAGCGACGTTCAATTTCTAGCCTAGTACAAACGATTGCGCTCGGTTTAGGGATAATGGCGCTTTTAGTGCTGTCAGTGATTAGAGATGACTTAATACAAGAATGGAAAGCCAGTTTGCCAGCGGATGCACCCAATCAATTCGTCATAAATATCCAGACCGACCAATTGCAGCCATTAGAAGATTTTTTTAATGGCCATAATTTAGATCAACCGGCTTTGTTTCCAATGGTGCGTGGTCGTTTGACTCAAATTAATAGCGAAACGATATCAGCTGAAACATATTCTAACCCGCGTGCAGAAAGATTGTTTCGTCGTGAATTTAACATTTCATGGATTGATGAATTGCCACATGACAATCAAATTGTTGAGGGTGATTGGTGGAAAGAGAGTGATACTGATAAGGCTGTCATATCGATTGAAGAAGGAATTGCAGAAACATTAGGCATTCGATTGGGCGACGAATTAACCTATGAAGTGGCGGGCAGCAGTTTTACGGCAACAGTAACCAGTCTGCGCAAGGTTGACTGGGAAACATTCCAGGTCAATTTCTTTGTCGTGATGCCGCCAGGTTTTTTAGAGGATTTCCCGGCAAGTTATATTACTAGCTTATACATACCACCTTCACAAAATCATGTGATGCATGAATTGGTGAGAACTTTTCCTAATTTTCTAATTGTTGATGTGGCTGTTGTTGTTGAGCAAGTTCAGACAATGATTTCGCAGGTGTCAAAAGCTATTGAATTTGTATTTTTGTTTACACTATTAGCTGGTTTTGCTGTGTTGTATGCAGCAATAGCGTCTACGCAACATGAACGAATATATGAAGCTGCAATTTTTCGCTCTCTAGGCGCAAAACGAAAACAATTAATCCGTACCTGGGCAGCTGAGTTTGTAATATTAGGTGGACTCGCTGGTATATTTGCAGCAGCAGGTGCCAGTGTACTGAGTTTTGTTATTGGTCATTATGTATTGCATCTAGATTATATTTTTAACCCTTGGATATGGGTGTCTGGTCTATTGACCGGTGTCATCGGTGTCACTGTTGTTGGATTGATAGGAACACGTTCAACACTCTCAACACCGCCGTTATTGACGCTAAGAAAGGTTGGCTAAAACAACGCTAAAAACACTGGCAATCGTCAGTGTATCCCGGATAATCATGGTTTGTTCTCAATATTGAAAAATATTTGATGAAATTACATGATTTAAAAAACTGGCAAAATTACTGGCAACAACTTCGCACTGCGTTACTTGACCCTAAGGTTGATGATGAAGCATTGGAAAAATCATTACGCCAAGCACGCAAGAAAGTGCAGGTACCTGTTTTATGGTTGATCGGAAAGACGCAAGCAGGTAAGACTTCAATTGTCAGAGCATTGACGGGTAGTGCAACGGCAGAAGTGGGTAACGGTTTTCAGCCCTGCACAAAAAATACGCATTTCTATGATTTCCCTGCTGACGCACCTATTGTTCGCTTCTTAGATACGCGTGGCTTGGGCGAAGTTGCTTACGATCCCAGTGAGGATATAGATTATTGTGAGTCGCAGGCACATTTATTATTGACGGTCATGAAAGTGGCTGATTTACGCCAAGAGGCCATCTTTAATGTGCTAGCTACCATTCGTCAGCGCCACCCAGATTGGCCATTATTGATCGCACAAACGGGATTACACGAGCTGTATCCTTCTGGCGCTGATCATATTCAACCGTGGCCATATGGTGACACGCCATTACCTGACACGATTCCTTCCGACTTGCTCCAAGCACTACTCTCTCAACGTGCCAGCGCAGAGAAATTGCCCGGTTCAGCGCCCATGCATTGGGTAGCCATTGACCTGACTTTACCGGAAGATGGATTTGAAGATCCTGATTATGGTTTGGACGCGTTGTGGCAGGAAATTGAAATACTCTCATCGCAGGGTTTACAGCAGTTGCTTAATGGTGACAAAGGAGTACATGATCTTTACGCACGTACGGCACATCAACATATCATTGGTTATTCTTTGACAGCTTCAGGACTGGGTGCATTACCGGTTGTCGATTTAGTGGCGGTATCAGCTGTTCAGGTCAAACTCCTTCATGGCTTAGCAACACTTTACGAACAAATTTGGGATAAAGATACCATTACAAAGTTTTTTGGGTTGATGGGTGCAGGTGTTGCATCCGGACTCATCGCGCGTATGTTAGGTCGTTCAATTGTTAAATTAATCCCAGTTTGGGGGCAAACTGTTGGCGCTGTATGGGGAGCAAGTTCTAGTGGTGCGACAACATATGCATTAGGGAAGGCGTCCGTGTATTTTCTCTCTAGGCGTAAAGAAGGCCTCAATGTTGACGCCAAACTATTGCGGCAGGTTTATTCTGACGCACTTGCACAAGGTGTTGCGATACTCAAGTCTCGTTTTAAAAATAAATCAGAATGAAAACAATATTTCGTTGGGTTGACCCAATACGTTTACTTGCAATGTCGTTATTTGCGCTACCCTTCTTGGTGGTATTTGGGTTTGGTGTTTTATGGTTGTCGCAGATTGGTAATTGGCATTATTGGCTGATCACCATGCTGATATCCGCTGGTTTAGGATATGGTTTGCAACAATGGCTTGAAATGCGTGATCGTCAATTGCTTGAAGAAATTGCTACAGAGCCTAATCCAGAATGGCCGCCCAATGCAGATGATGCTTGGGAACAGGTTATAAAATTAGCCGATGCATGTGACCCGAGTGACTGGCCACTTGAAGACGAGGCTTGGGTGTTAAAGCTCGGACAGCAAACACTAGAAACCGTATCACATTATTATCATCCAGGTGTGAAAAGGCCGTTACTAGAACTAACTGTGCCACATACTTTGTTGATTATTGAGTGTGCCAGTCGTGATTTACGTAAAGACATCTATGAAAATATCCCGTTTAGTGATCGTTTAACTATTGGTGACTTATTTAAGATGCAGGAATGGAAAACCAAGGCTGATCGTGTATTCGATGCTTATCGAGTCGGCCGAATGGTTGTAAATCCAGTGAGTGGAATAGCCAATGAACTGTTGCGATCGGTAAAGGAAAGAAGTTTTGGTTTAGCAAAAAATGAAATTCATCATTGGTTGCTGCGAACTTATATTCGTAAAGTTGGTTATTATGCGGTTGATCTCTACAGTGGTCGCAAGCCGCTGAGCCAAGATGATGTCGTGATTCCACAGTCTTCATCTTCAAGTGAGGATGTGGATAAGGCTGAGAGAATCTCAAAGCTACCAGAAGAACCACTGCGGGTTCTTGTGTTGGGTCGGTCTAATGCGGGTAAGTCCAGTTTGATTAACGCGTTATTCGGTAAGTTGACAACGGAAGCAAGTATCCGACTAGATACCACCCAGACATTAATACCCTTTGTTCTTAAACGGGACGACCTGACTCAGGCTCTAATTTTTGATAGCCCTGGCTTTGACAGTCCAATATTTGACAAAATACAAATGCAACAAGCGGCTGAAAAATCCGATTTGATTTTGTGGGTTAGTCCCGTGAATCGACCCGACAGACAAATTGAACGCGAGCATTTGGATGCTTTACGCGCATTTCAAGCGAGTCAGACCGACCGACAATCACCGCCGATACTGATTGTGGCTAGTTTTATTGATCAATTACGTCCTGTGCGTATATGGCAACCGCCCTATGATCTAGCCAACCCTCAAGAACCGAAAGCAGTTAACATCAGTGTTGCGATTCAAGCCATTGCAGTTGATTTTAACGTGCCTGTTGATCATGTGATACCTGTCTGTCTATCAGAAGGTAACACCTACAATGTTGATGATGTGCTTTGGGCTGCCATTATGGACCAGCAAGATGACGCGCTTAAAGTACGACTACATCGTTACTTGGGTTCAAAAAAACATGGAGAAGAACTAGCAATCCTACGAAAGCAACTCATTAACGCGGGTCGGTTTCTTTGGAAATTGCCAGGTAAACGTTCAGGATAGTATTGTCGCTAGTTGGAAAATAAGACAGTTGAGTTGTGTACTATTGTCGATATTGTTTTAGCTGCATAATTTCTTTCAAGACAGGCGCTGACACTGGAAAATATTAGAAGCTGATTTACACCTCAGGTTATAGTGCTCATTTACCATATCCCTCAGTAGATTTAATCTCTCTCGGGTTCAATTCCCCGCCCCTTGGGGCGAAAGCTGATTGAAAATCAGCAGATTGAAGAGCGTAGTTAATACCCCG
>RCMY010000814.1_pt1 | contig 29867 bp, 31 predicted proteins | sample 2041341 | NCBI WGS metagenome assembly RCMY01 (sample SAMN09708234, study PRJNA481090) | Marine sediment metagenome, whole genome shotgun sequencing project. | reverse complement strand
TATCCGTGTGGCAACTGTCGACAGCTGATCAACGAGTTCGGTATAACGAGGGTCATCGTGACGACCGCGGTCGGAGAGAGTCGATCTCATCCACACACCGAGTTGCTCCCGTACGGATTTACGCTCGAAACCTGAACGCAACATCAAGAAGGCCGGCGCCGGTTAGACGCCGGCTCTCGATTGGGTTGATGGCAGTTTTTATCGGTTCTCGAGGGCTTCGATCAGTTTGGGCAAGACCTGATGAACGTCACCGACGATGCCGAGATCGGCGACCCCAAATATGGGGGCTTCTTCGTCTTTGTTGATGGCGATGATGATCTTCGAATCCTTCATACCGACCAGGTGTTGCATCGCTCCCGACACGCCGCAGGCGATGTAGACATCGGGTTTGACGGTCTTGCCGGTCTGGCCAACCTGCTTGGAATAAGGAACCCAGCCGGCGTCCACGATCGCCCTAGTGGCTCCCGTCGCTGCCTTGAGCGGCGCGGCGACCTTTTCGATGAGTTCGAAGCCTTCTGCGCTTCCGAGCCCCCGACCGCCTGCGATGATCACGGCCGCCTCTTCGAGCTTGGGACCCTGTGACTCCTCCACGAACGAGCCAGTCACCCTGGCGGAGCCGGCATGACCGGCATCAGGGAGTGACACGGTTGTCACGGTGGGAGCGGGACCGCCCGATGGTTCGGCCGGGAACGACTTGGGTCGCAACAGAACTAGGTGGGGTCCGTCACCGTCGAACATGGTCGTGACCAGCTGGGTACCGCCGAAGAGTTCGGTTGTGACACCCACCCCACCATCCATCGCTACATCGATCCCGTTAGAGATGATGGTGCGATCGAGACGGGCCGACAGTCGCCCGGCGACGTCGCGATCCGTGTAGGTCTGCCCGAACAGAATCGCGTCAGGGTGGTGCTCGCCAACCAGAGTGGCGATGGCGCTGGCGGCGCTGGCAATGCCAGTTGAGCCTTCCGCCGGGACCAGATGGAACACCTCGGTTGCGCCGTATTCGCCGAGGGTTGCAAAGGCGGAGTCCGAGCCGGTGCCGAAGTAGATCACCGTCGAGGATCCAAGCTCACGCGCCTTAGAGAGAATCTCAAGTCCGACTGGCGCGGGACCTGAGGCGGTTTCTTCGATGAATATCCAGGCCATATCTAGATCACCTTCGCTTGTTCGAGCATGGCAACAATCTTTTTGTAACCGTCGCCGTCGTCTACCACGATTTGTCCGCCGGACCGGGACGGGGAAGGGACGACCATGACGATCCGCTGATCGACTTTGATCTCAACTCCGAGGTCGGTGGCCGTTTTGGTGTCGACCTGCTTCTTCTTGGCATCCATGATGCCCTTGAACGTCGGGTAGCGAGGCTCAACAACACCGGCGGTCACCGTCACCACGACCGGGGTGGGGGCTTCGACGGTGTCGAAGCCAGTGGCGGTCTGCCGGTTGATGCGCACCGTCGACCCGTCCAGTTCAATTTTCTTGGCGTAGGTCAAGGCCGGTACTCCGAGCAGTTCCGCCAACTGTTGCGGCAAGATTCCTGAGTATCCGTCGGTTGATTCGGTTCCGGCTATCACGATGTCGAACGATTCCGGAGCGATCGCTGCAGCCAGAATCTTGGCAGTGGTGAGCGAATCTGCTCCCTTGAGGTTTTCATCGTCGACGAGAATCGCCCCGTTGGCGCCCATCGCTAGAGCCTGGCGGATACCGTTGAGGTTCCCGGACGGGCCCATCGAAACGAGGGTGACTTCGCCGTCCGTCTCACCGGCAATTTGGAGTCCGACTTCGACGCCGTAACGGTCGGTGTCGTCGAGGACCTGCTCATTGGGGCGAACGAGGTTGTGGGTGACCGGGTCCAGTTCGTATGGTGACGCCGGATCGGGGATCTGCTTGACGCAAACTGCGACCTTCATGCGGGCTCCTTGCAAACGAGTAGTGCCCACGATGTTAACGGTTGTTCACCGACTTGCAGAATCCGGGTTGTGTCTTGGCTAGGACGAAATACGCTCGATGACGAGCGGGGCTGGACCGGCTGGATCCCCGATATCCCAGGCGTCTCGAAGGAGTGCCAACGCGGCTTCAACTCGATCATGATCGTTGAAGTGGAGTACGGCCACTGGCTCGCCGATTTCGACTGTGTGGCCGGTCTTGGCCCGCAAAGAGATACCGACCGCCGGGTCGACCATGTCCTCCTTGGTTTCGCGTCCTGCGCCGAGGCGCATGGCCGCCCGACCGACGGCCAGGGCGTTGACGCCGCGTACGCTTCCGGATTTGGGTGCCTTGAGCTCGAAGGTGTGACTGGCGGACGGGAGAAGGGACTGATCGTCGATGACACGCGGGTCTCCGCCCTGGGCTTCGATCACCTTGCCAAACAGCTCGAGAGCCGATCCAGACTCAACGGTGCGGGTAAGGCGTTGTCTAGCTGCCTCCACCGAGTCGTCAATCTTGCCGAGAACGAGCATCTCGGCAGCCAGCACCATGGTGACTTCGGTGAGGTCGTCGGGTCCGTTACCGCGCAGGACAGCGATGGATTCGACAATTTCGCTGGCGTTGCCAACCTCAAAGCCAAGCGGCTCGTCCATGCTCGTCAGGTAGGCAACTGTCGTTGTGCCGTGGGCAGATCCGATTCCGACCATGGTCTCCGCCAGCTTCCGGGCCGACTCGACGTCTTTCATAAAGGCACCGTGTCCGACTTTGACGTCGAGGACGAGGCCATCGAGGTCTTCGGCCAGTTTCTTCGACATGATCGAGGAGGCGATCAACGGGATGGACGGGACTGTGCCGGTCGCATCTCGTAGCGCATAGAGCTTTCGATCGGCCGGTACGAGTGACTCGGACTGACCAGCCAGCACCAGGCCGTGCCGCTCGAGGATCGCCGTGAACTTGCTTTGGTCAAGACCGGTGGTGAAGCCGGGAATCGATTCGAGCTTGTCGAGGGTGCCGCCCGTGTGACCAAGCCCGCGACCTGACATCATGGGGATGGCGACCCCGCACGACGCCACCATCGGGCCGAGCGGAATCGACACTTTGTCCCCGACGCCCCCGGTTGAATGTTTGTCGACTTTGGGCTTGGGGATGTGATCGAAGTTCAGGACATCCCCAGAGTGCATCATCGAGTCCGTCCACACAGCCAACTCCTCGCCGTTGAGACCATTGATGAACACAGCCATCGTCATGGCGGCCATCTGATAATCGGTTACAGTCCCATCGGTGTAGGCGCCGATCAGCCAGCGGATCTCGTTGGCGGTGAGTGTCTCACCATCTCGCTTCTTTTCGATCAGTTCGACGGCTGTCATCGAATATCGTCCAGGAACGACTTTCCGACGGCGGGAGCCGGCAGGTCGAGCCATTCCGCCAGGGTCGCTGCTACATCGGTGTATTGGTCCCGATCTCCGAGGTTGACACCAGCTGCGTTGAGGCCGGCAACCAGGAGCGGGACAAACTCCCGCGTGTGGTCTGTTGAGCCATCAGTTGGGTCGTTGCCGTGGTCAGCCGACATAACGAGGATGTCGTTGGGTCGCAGGGCACCGAGGAGACGGGGAAGGAAACTGTCGATGACCTGAAGGCCTTCGTAGTAGCCCGAGGGGTTCTCACGGTGACCGTAGACCATGTCGAGGTCGACCAGGTTTGTGAAGATGATGCCCGAGTCAACTTCCTCCATAGCCGCCAAAGTGCGCTCGAGGCCGTCGGTATCCCCCTCGGTCTTGATGACCTCTGTAAGACCTTGGCCGGCAAACAGGTCGCTGATCTTGCCAATCCCACAGACCGTCAATCCGGCTGCCTTGGCGTTGTCGAGGAGCGTGTCCGAATGGGGTGCGATGGCATAGTCGTGGCGTTTGTAGGTTCGTTGGAAGCTTCCTGGTCGCCCGATGAACGGGCGAGCTATTACCCGGCCGATTGAGTAGTCATCACAGTGCTTTCTAGCGATTTCGCACACACGATAAAGCTCGTCGATTGGGGCGATGTCTTCGTGGGCGGCAATCTGGAACACGGAGTCGGCCGAGGTGTACAAGATGAGTTCGCCGGATTCGAGATGCCGGGGCCCGAGTTCTTCAATGATGACCGTGCCTGAGGCGGCGTAGTTACCGATGAACGTATGGCCTGAATCAGCTTCGATCGCGGCAATGAGTTCGGGTGGAAATCCGGTTTCGGTGAACGTTTGAAAAGGAATCTCGGTGATGATCCCTGCCAGCTCCCAGTGGCCGGTTGTCGAGTCCTTGGCGGCCGAGGCCTCCGCCAGGCGTCCGAACCCCATGGTGGTTGTGGTAACCGGCGGCATGCCCTGGAGGTGGCCATGCAGGTCGCCGAGACCAGCCGCGCTGAAGTTGGGGAGATCGAATCCGCCGACGGCTTGGGAAGTGTGTCCGAGGGTGTCCGAACCCGCGTCTCCGTATTCGGCGGCATCAGGTGCCTCTCCAGCCCCGCAGGAATCCATGACGATAATGATCGCTCGTTTCAAAATGTGCCCTCCTTCCAACGAGACTACTCACGGTTGCCGCGCAGGCGGCGCGGTGCGCGGCCGCAAAGGCGCATCGAAAACCGCACGCCCTACGATGAGGCCATGCAAGTCAACTCGCATCTGCCGCCGCAGCCCAAGCAGACCATCGATGGCTTCGTCCTGACCGATCTCGGCGACAAACTGTCCATGCACTTCGTGGGGATGCTGTTCGGTTTGATCTTCTGCGGGTCGGGAATCTTTGTTTTCACGATCGAAGATTCCTGGTTCAATCGACTTTTTGCAATGCCGTTCATTCTTGTCGGCCTGGCACTCATTGTTCTTCCGCTGGTAGGGCTGTGGCGGATCAGAAGCATGAGCCCTGGCCAACTCACTGCCCGTGACTGGCCCCTCCAGCAGGGAACTACGGCGACTCTGACATACCGCAGGCCCGGTCGTCGGGGAGCGGTGCCGAATATCGATCAGGTGTCGGCCCGCGCCGAAGTTCGGGAGGTCGCCCGATACCGCCAAGGCACCGATACGCACACTGTCACCGAAGAAATCGGCCGTTTCCCGGTCAGAGCTCAGGTCCTCACCATGCCGGGTGCCCTCGTCGCCGAACTCAAATTTGTGATTCCTTCTGACATGCCCGCTTCGTTCCATGCCCGGAACAACCACATCGACTGGTGGATTTTCGTGGAGCCGACGGCCGGAGGAGAGCCGGTAGATGGCTCATCATTCAAGGTCCAGGTGGACCGATGATCGAACTCCGACCTCCAAATGTTGAGGTGCGACTCGGGCACACAGTTTCGGGTTCGGTCACCTGGGACATGGACCGCCCGCCCGACCGGGTCGTGGCCCGGATCGGGTGGGTGACCGAAGGCCGGGGAGACACCGACGACGAGTACTTCGGCGAGGAGTCCCTCGACCTGGCAGCCTCTGAATTCGGTTCGCTCAATCGGCTCGAATTCACCCTGCAAGTCCCTGCAGACGCTCCGGTCAGCTACGACGGCAAGATCCTCCGCATCATGTGGGTGGTCGAGGGCCGGCTTTTCCTGCCGTGGGCCAAGGACGTCGTCGAGTCGGCGCCGTTTCGGGTTGTGGCCTGATCAACGGTGACTTCTGCCTACCAAGTGGCTGGCCTCGTCCGCAACCCGTTTGTAGCGGACGGCGTAGGGATCGACCGAGCGGTTGATCGGCACATAGCGCTACCGGTGACGGATTTTGTCCAGGTCACCGGAAAGCGAGGAGCGGGTAAAACGACCCTGATAAAACAATGGCAACAGGTGCACGGTGGCACCTACCACCACGTTGGCAAGGGCCGGGCCCGGTGGCTGCCGGTCCCGATTCGCCTACCGATCGTCTACTGGGACGAGGCAGATCGGCTCCCGGGTGTCGTGGTGAGGCGAGGTTTGCGGGCCGCTCGCCTCCGCTCGATTCGAGTGGTGGTCGGGACCCATCGCAACCTCGCCGGGCCGGCCCTCGCCGCCAGGATGTCGACGGCTGTCGTTCGTCTCGATCGGCTTGATGCTGGGTTACTGCGGGAGTGGGTCGAGCTGAGAATAAACGAGGAAGCTTTCGATCCGGCCAGAGCTCGCCAGGTTCTTGGCGAAGCACCGATCGACTCGATTCTGGCCGAATCGGGGGCTTCGTGGCGGGCGGCCGGTGATCGCCTCCATCGGTGGGCGGCCGAGCAGGTCGCGCTCCAGGAGGAGTAAGTTCGTATTCAGTCAGGCGGTTGTTCTTGAAACCCGACCCTTGCGAACCGGTACTCCCTCGGCTCTGAGTCTCTGGGCATGTTCCCGCTCATGACCGGGAACCAGGCGTCCGGTTGAGGTGACCACCCGCCACCATGGAAGACCTTCGGCGCCTCGGAGCAAGTTGCCCACCGCTCGGGCGGCACCAGGAAACCCGGCCTCGTTGGCGACCTCGCCGTACGTGACCACGTCTCCTGGTCGAAGAGCTGTTAACACTTCGCGGACGGCCGCTTCGAAGTCTCGGGTCGGCAATGATTTACACCGTGCCGAAGAGACGGTCTCCCATATCGCCGAGGCCCGGTCGGATGTAATAGCGATAGTCGAGGTCGCGGTCGACGGACCCTACGACGATGTCGACGTCGGGGTGGTCTTCTTGGAGGCGGTCGACGCCAGCTGGTGAAGCAATGACGCACACGGCCGTGATATCGGTTCCACCTCGTTCTTTGATGCGGGATATCGCGTACGACAGGGAGCCGCCGGTCGCCAGCATTGGCTCGAGGACGAGCACCTTCTTGCCTGCCATGTCTGGCAGCTTGATGTAGTACTCCTCCGGTTTGATGGTGACTTCATCGCGGGCTACTCCGACATACCCGACTGACACGTTGGGGAGGAGTGCCAGGACTGCATCGATCATTCCGAGACCTGAGCGCAAGACCGGAACGGCCACGATGCCCTGGGAGATTCGGGTGCCCATGGTTCCCTCGAGGGGTGTTTCGACTTCGATTTCATCTTGCAGGAGGGTCTTGGCCGCCTCGTGGACGAGGGACAGGCTGACCCGACGCGCCGCCGAGCGGAATGCCTCCGCATTTGAATGGCGGGAGCGCAGAATCGATAGATAGTGGCTGGCGATCGGGTTGTCGACGACGGTAAGGCTCATGCGGCCCGATAGTAATGGTCGGGTCGGTCGGCGTGCAGCCCACCGACAAGTTCATCCAGTATTTCGTAGTCCCGCCGCGATGCCGTTGACGGTGAGTAGGAGCGCCCGCCGGAGGAGGGGATCGGCGCCATCATCGGACCGTGAGCGGGCCAGCAGGGTGACCTGAAGATAGTTGATGGGGTCGAGATAACGGTCACGCACGGAAAGCGTCCTGGCCAGGGTGGGGGCGTCGGCGAGCAGGTCGTGTTGGGTGAGCATGGCGAGCTCTGAAAGCGTCAGCTTATGTTCGGCGCGAATGACGTCAAGCAGGCTTTGGGCTTCGGCGTCGACGAGCAGATCTACATATCGCTCGGCGATGGTGAGGTCGGTCTTGGCGAGGGTCATCTCGACGTTCGACAGGAAGGTCGAGAAGAACGACCAGGTTGTGTACATGTTGGAAAGGGTGTCGCCATGGCCGGCTTGTCGTGCGGCCCGCAGGCCGCTCCCTACCCCGAACCAACCGGGAATGATCTGGCGGGTCTGAGTCCAGCCAAACACCCACGGTATTGCTCGGAGACCATCGAGACCGCTGGAGTTGCGGCGTCGGGCAGGGCGCGAACCAATGTTGAGATCGCCAAGCTCATCGACCGGAGTCGACCGGAGGAAATAGTCGACGAGCTGGTCCGAATCGACCAGCTCCCGGTAGGTGCTGAAGGCGGCGGCCGAAACCACGTTCATTACGGCATCCCACCCGTCGAGCGCTTGTTGGTCTTGCCGGGGCGCCTTGTGGAGGGTCGACGCTTCGAGCACTGCGGCCAGCGTCAGTTCAAGGTTCTTGCGGGCCAATCGGGGGAGGCCGTATTTGTCGGAGATAACCTCGCCCTGTTCGGTGAGTTTGATCGGTCCGTCGATCGTCCCGAAAGGCTGGGCCAGAATGGCGGCATGCGTTGGGCCGCCTCCTCGCCCCACGGTTCCGCCTCGTCCATGAAACAGACGCAACCGGACCCCATGTTTAGCGGCCACATTGCGGAGGTCTCGCTGTGCTTTGTAGATCTCCCACTGCGAGGTTGTGATGCCCCCATGTTTGTTGGAGTCCGAATAGCCGAGCATGACCTCCTGGATATCATCGTGTTGCTTTACCAAAGAGCGGTAGGACGGGTCCGAGAGCATTTCGTCGAGGATCGATCCGGCGATGCGGAGTTCGTCAATCGTCTCAAGCAATGGGACGAAGCCGATGCGGGCGACCCCGGAGTGAATGTCGATCAGTCCGGCTTCTCGACCGAGCACGACGGCTGCGAACACATCACCCGCATCGCGAGTCATCGAGATGATGTAGGAATCAATGACGTCGATTCCGAATCGGTCCTGAGCTTGGCGGATCGTCCGAAACGTCTCCATGGTCGTTTCAGTTTCATCAGTTAGGAGAGTGGTCGGTGATGACAAGGGCCGCCGCTCCAGCAGTTCACGCGCCAGTAGCTGGATGCGGTCCACGACCGGGACCTGGTTGTAGTCCTCGCCGAGTCGGTCGTACAGCACGGCGAGCACGTCGTGATGGCGCTGGGAGTGTTCTCGAATATCCATGGTGGCAAGTCGAAAACCGAACGCGGCCACGGTACGGATCAACCGAAGCAGGGGTCCGTCGGCGATGAGGGTTCCATGGTGGTCGAGCAACGAATCTCGCATCGTGGACAGTTCATCGAGTAGCTGTTGGACGGATCGGTATGCAGTGCCCGGTCGGTGATGGGTTCCTTCGGCGAATCCATCACGTGTGTTCCGTAACCGCTCGTGGATATAGGAGCATTTGAGGCGGTATGGCTCGGCGGCATTGATCGATCCAAAGCGGTCGAACACTTTGGGCAGGAGCGCCTTGTCGGAGACGAGCGATTCAGCGAGTTCATCCGAGATGCGGTGTACGGCCAGCGAAGAGGACAGTTCGGCCGACAACGTTTCTACGGCGCGAATGATGTTGCGTAATCCATGTTCGTGTTGGATCTCGAGGACCTGCATCGTCACCGCCGGGGTGACGAATGGGTTGCCATCACGGTCTCCGCCTACCCAAGTTCCGAAACGAATCGGTGTCGCATCCGGAGCGAGGACTGTTCCGAGCCGGCGGGTTTGGACATCGTATTCTTCCAATAATCCAGGAAGCACATCAGTAAAGAGCTGGTCAAAGTAGAAGATGATCGATCGGGCCTCATCGATTGGCTCTGGCCGGTCCAATCGCAGTTCGTCGGTTTGCCAGATCAGCTCGATGAGTTCGGCGGTCCGTCGGTCGATGCGACGGTGATCAGCTTCGGTCGATCGTGGGTCGAGCCGCATTTCGAGCAAGCCCGCAATATCGTTGAGTTTCGTCAAAATTGACCGTCTGGCAACCTCGGTGGGATGGGCAGTGAACACGGGACCGAGCTCGATCCTCGATACGATCTTGTCGAGTTCCTCCTGCGGGATGCCAGCCTCCAGGACCCGATCAACCGACGCCTCCAACCACTCACGATCTTCGCCGGTCCGGGCGGCGAGCTCGTCCACTCGATGGGTTTGCTCGGCAACATTGGCCAGGTAGAAGTAGGTCGTAAACGCTCGAACGAGCCGAATGGTGGTAGGCAGGTCCTGGCTTTCGAGAAGCAGCTCGAGGGCGCGGCCCACCTCGGAGGTCGGTGACTCGCGTTGTTGACGGGTCAGGCTGCGTACCTCTTCTACGAGAGCGAGCAGTTCGGGTCCATGCTGGCTGGTCAGCGTTTCGCCGAGTTGACCACCAAGTCTGCGGATATCTGCTCTCAGTAGGACGTCGGCGGTTTCATTGATCACGGCCGTGATCGTAGTCGTGGATGGGTATGACCATTGCCAGGATGGGTTTCACCGAGTAGCGGCCCGCCGATACACTGACGGGTTCACATGTTTGATTCTTTATCTGACCGGTTTACCGGCATTTTCTCCACTCTGCGCGGGAAGGGTCGTCTTTCCGAAGACGACATTGATAAAGCCTTACGGGAAGTGCGGCTTGCCCTCCTCGAGGCCGATGTCAATGTCTCGGTCACCAAAAACCTCCTCGCCCGTATCAAAGAACGCGCGCTCGGCGCTGACGTTCATGCCAGCCTGACTCCTGGTCAGCAGGTCATCAAGATCGTCCATGAGGAATTGATCACCACGCTCGGTTCCTCGGAGGAGGGCCTCAAGTTCACCGGGAAGCAGCCATTCACCATCCTCATGGTGGGGCTGCAAGGCTCGGGTAAGACCACAACGAGTGGGAAGCTGGCTAACCATTTGCGGTCGCAAGGTAAGAACCCGCTTCTGGTGGCCGCCGACCTGGCCCGTCCGGCCGCCATCGACCAGCTTGAGACGCTCGGCGCCTCCATTGGTGTGAAGGTGTATGCGGAGCGAAAGTCAAAGCCTGGCAAGGTCGTAAAGGCTGCCATGAAAGAAGCCACCAGGGCCGGACATGATGTCGTGATTATCGACACGGCGGGTCGACTGGCGGTCGACAAGGCTCTCATGGACGAACTGGCCGACATCCGCAAGATCTCTGACCCGGACGAAGTCCTCCTGGTGGTTGATGCCATGACCGGCCAGGACGCGGTGAACGTCGCTAAGGGGTTCCTCGAATACACCGACCTGACCGGGATCGTGTTGTCGAAACTGGACGGCGATTCACGAGGGGGAGCGGCTATCTCGGTTCGAGAGGTGACCGGCCGACCGATCAAGTTTGCAGCGGTAGGCGAGACCATGAAGGACTTCGAGGTGTTCTACCCGGAACGGATGGCCTCTCGCATTCTCGGGATGGGCGATGTTCTTACGTTGATTGAGAAAGCCGAACAAGCCTGGGATGTTGACGAAGCCGAACAGATGGCCGAGAAGATGCGGAAGGCCGAATTCGACCTTGAGGACTTCCTTACCCAGTTCCAACAGATTCGGCGGATGGGGCCACTTCAGGGATTGCTTGCTATGCTTCCAGGCGCCAACGAGGCTCTACGAGATGTCGAAGTTTCCGACAAGGACTTGGGTCGGGTGGAAGCGATCATTAGATCGATGACACCAGAAGAACGGCACAGCCCTCGGTCGATCGACGGAAGTCGGAAGCGGAGGATTGCGCGGGGATCGGGAACGACCCCGCAACAAGTCAACGCGCTGTTGAAGCAATTTGGCGAAACACAAAAGATGATGAAAATGTTGGCTGACGGCAAGAGTGTTCCCGGACTCCCAGGAATGCCAGGTACGCGGCCACAGCGAAAGAACAAGAGCAGGAAGAGGTGAGCAGATGGCGGTCAAGATCCGCCTGATGCGGTTGGGCAAAAAGAAGCAGCCCGTATATCGAGTCGTCGTAGCCGATGGCCGACAACCGCGCGATGGAAGCTATATCGATGCTATTGGACGTTACGACCCCCGTCAGGAGCCGTCGCTCGTCGAAATCGACAACGACAAGGCCGTGACCTGGCTAAATGAGGGCGCCCAGCCAACTGAGGCTGCCCGTAAGCTGCTGGAGATCTCAGGCGCCTGGTCACAGTTCAAGATTTCCCGCGGCGAGATCCACACTGTGGCCTCAAAGCCGGCCCCGAAGAAGGAAGAAGCGCCCGCTTCGGAGGCAGCGGCCGATCCGGTTGTGGAAGAGGCAGCGGCCGATCCGTTAGCGGAAGAAGAAGCGGCCGATCCGGTTGTGGAAGAAGAAGTGCCCGCTCCGGTTGCTGAAGCAGCCGAAGCCGAGGCCGATACCGGCGAGGAAGAGTAACCATGCCCAAAGGTGACATTGTTGAGAGTGTTGTCTCGTACATCGTCAAGGCGATCGTCGACGACCCAGATGCGGTAGAAGTAACTGTCATGGAAGAGGGACCGGACGAGGTCACAGCCGAAGTTCGGGCTGCGAAATCCGACATGGGTCGCGTCATTGGACGCCGGGGCCGAGTCGCCAAGGCGATCCGAACCATCGCCCAGGCCGCCGCTGACGAAGAAGGCCTCACGACTGGCGTCGAGTTCCTCGACTAGGGCCGCAACGCCTGGTTTCGATTAGGCAGAAGCACTATCAGGCATCACATTGAGTAATGCAATCACGATCGGCCATGTTGCCAGAGCCCACGGGCTCAAAGGCGACGTGGCCGTTGTGTTTTATTCAGATCACCCCGAGCAGTTTGGGGTCGGTTTCGAGCTTGGCGGAACTGCCGGACCGCTTACGATCGAGCGGGTACGCCAGGGGGCGGGCGTGGCGATCGTCAAATTCGTCGAGGCCACCGATCGGGACGCAGCCGAACTCCTCAAAGGTGTTCAGTTGACGATGGATGAAGTCAACCGGCGGGTTCTCGACGAAGGTGAGTACTGGCCGTCCCAACTGAGGGGTCTCGAAGTTCGGGACGAGTCCGGCCATAAGCGAGGCGTCGTCGCCGACGTCGTCACAGGCGGGGCGCAGGATCGTTTGGTGATCGACACGGATGGCGGTGGCCGGACTGAAGTGCCGTTCGTCGACGAGTTGGTGCCGACGGTAGATGTAGCGGAAGGCTATCTGACCGTGGTTGCGCTGTCTGGCTTGTTGGACGCCCCAGACTGAGCGGGACGGCTAATGGCCGTGGCGGTTGAGAACGGTAAGCAGTCCGGTGATGCCTCCGTAGAAGCCACCTCCGACCACGGCAACCCAAAGTGCCGTAATGAGTGCCGGAACTAACTCGACGTTTCCCACCACATAGACCATCACGAAGAACACCGCGAACGTGATCGGCGTGCCAATAACGAAGCCGAGTCGAAGTGCCCGGCTCAGTTCAGCAGCCTCGGTGTCCTCTTCGGCTTCTTTCTCGGTTTGATCAAGGGTTGTGTCAGTCACTGGCCGGATGTTAGGCGGTTCTGGCGGACGGTGGGCGCATGTTTGCGACGCGACTAGCGTGATAGTTGTGCATCCCCAGCCAGATCCAGACCTTGCCGTTGGCTACCTCGACGGAACCCAGCCAGCAGAGCCGCTCTTTGAGGAAGCTCGCCGGTTACGGGACGAAGGGAAGGGCCGGACCGTCACATATTCGCCGAAGGTGTTCGTTCCCCTCACGACGATGTGCCGGGATCACTGCACATACTGCACGTTCGTAAAGCCGCCTGGCAACGGTGGCATGTACCTCACGCCCGATGACGTGATGGCCATAGTCAAAGCAGGCGACACGCATGGCTGCACTGAGGCCCTCTTCACCCTTGGCGACGCTCCTGAGGCCAAATATCCGGCTGCCCGTCAGTTCCTGGAGTCGGTCGGATGTTCCACCACGATGGATTACGTGGTGGCGATGACCGAGCGAGTCTTTAACGAGACCGGTCTGTTTCCCCACGCCAATCCCGGGGTTATGTCCGAGCAGGCCATCACCCGCTTGCGTCCGTCGAACCCATCGATTGGTCTGATGCTGGAGAACATATCCGCCCGTTTGACCGAGCCGGGTATGCCGCACTTCGCCTGTCCAGACAAGGTTCCGAGCGTGCGGGTTGCCACCATCGAAGCCGCCGGCCGGCAGCGAGTTCCTTTTACTTCTGGGATTCTGGTGGGGATCGGTGAGAACAATCAGGAGATCGTCGATTCTCTGTTCGCGCTCGCCGAGATCCATGGCCGGCTGGGCCACATTCAGGAAGTTATTATCCAGAATTTTCGGGCCAAGGCAGATACCCGCATGCGATTCGGGGCGGAACCGATCCCGAGTTGGTTCGCTCGGGTCGTTGCGCTGGCTCGATGGATTATGGGACCCACCATGAACGTGCAGGTTCCGCCCAACCTGACCGAGCGGTACGAGGCCTACCTCGACGCCGGCATCAATGATTGGGGTGGCGTGTCGCCACTGACGATCGACTGGGTCAATCCGGAAGCGCCGTGGCCGCACCTTTCAGAACTTCGTGACCGGACCACCGCGGCAGGCTTCGAGTTGCGGCCCCGCCTTCCGGTGTATCCCGAGTATCTGACTTCCGACTGGCTTGACGGCCCGATGCTGGTGAAGACTCGATCGGTGACCACGGACGATGGTTATGGACCTACCCCTCAACTGGCAACGAGCGGCTAGGTTTTTACGGATGCTCACCTCTTTCCTTCGTGTACGACCGACAGATACCATTCACGAGTTAAGCGCTTCCACGCGGGCCAAGGAGGGAACCACCACCCTTGAGGTGGAGGGCTTGAGTGCAGACGATCGGGCTGCTTGCCTTCGTGGCGGTTTGCTGCCGGTCGAGACTGCTGGTCCCGACGGAACCCCGGCGGCGTGGGTGGTCGGCCCAGCCGATGCGTTACGTCTTGCCAAACTGGGGGTCCCTGGCTGGAGGATCACCGTCAAAGCGGAGGGAGGTCGCGCTGAGATACTCGATGCGCTGGCCCGCACCCAGGCCCGATTCCTGCGGGTAGGTAGATCCCAAGTGGCCGAATCTGCGGATCTGGTGAGCTTGCCAGGGCTGGTCACCGCCGTCTCCGTTTTCGTCGACACTGTCGACGATGCCCGGACTGCGCTTGATGCAGGTGCAAAAGACCTGCTGTTACGTGACTGGTCGAACGATCAAATCGGGGAGCTACGACAGGTTGACAGCCGCCTCGCGGAACGGACCGCCTTGCCGGGAGGAGTCGACATCGACGACGCCCGCCAGGGCCTCGAAGAAGATGTTTTCACCGCCTGGTTGAACCTGATCGATGGGGCGGGTTGGGCTCGACCCCGCTACAGCTGGGCGCCAGGCAAAGATGAGGCTCCCCCGGTGCCAGCCGGTCGGATTTCGGCTCAATGGCCCGATCAAGCGTGGGCCGGGGGAGTTGCCCCGCCTGGCATCGAAGGTGCGGGATCGCTACGCGCCATCCTTGAGCGTTCTCTTGCGGGAGAGAAACCGAGTGTTGCCGAACTTGAACTGCTGTTCCTTGCCAGGGGAGACCAGGTCGATGCCATTGCTCATGTGGCGGATACTTTGCGCCAGCGGGCCAACGGCAATCAGGTCACCTATGTTGTGAACCGCAATATCAACTACACGAATATGTGCTACTTCAAGTGCGGTTTTTGCGCCTTTTCGAAGGGTCCGAAGAGCCTCAACCTGCGGGGAGACCCCTACCTTATGGGCGTCGATGAGATCGTCGAGTGGACCCAGGAAGCATGGGATCGTGGGGCCACCGAGGTCACGTTGCAGGGCGGTATTCATCCAGAATTCACCGGTGATTTCTACGCCGGGGTCGTTCGGGCCATCAAGGATCAGCTACCCGAAATGCACATCCACGGGTTTACGCCGCTCGAGGTGTGGCAGGGCGCCGAGACCCTTGGCCTCAGCGTCCGGGAGTTTCTTACCCAGCTACGCGACGCCGGGTTGGGAACCCTGCCAGGTACGGCCGCCGAGATCCTCGACGACTCCGTTCGTGAGTACTTGTGCCCCGACAAGATCCGGACCTCTCAGTGGTCTGAGGTAATGATTACGGCACATGAACTCGGCATGCGAGCCACCGCAACGGTCATGTTTGGGCACATCGATGATGCCGAGTCATGGGCGAACCACTATGAGGTCATTCGCCAGATCCAAGCCCGTACCGGTGGGTTTACCGAGTTTGTGCCGCTGTCGTTTGTGCACATGGGCGCTCCGATCTGGCTGAGAGGCCGCTCGCGTCCAGGGCCGACCTGGGATGAAGTCGTGCTTATTCATGCGATCGCCCGTATCGCCTTCGCTGGACTAATCGACAACATCCAGGCCTCGTGGGTCAAGTTGGGTGTCGATGGAGCCCAGCGTCTCCTCGGCGCCGGCTGTAACGACGTCGGGGGAACGCTGATGGGCGAGATCATCACTCGTTCGGCCGGGGCATCGCACGGGACCGAGATCACACCTGAAGAGCTTCGTGAGGCCATCGAAGAGGTCGGTCGAGTCCCCGTCCTCCGCAACACGTTGTACGACGTGTTGCAGACCACGTTCTAGGCCAAAAGCAGAAGGGCCCGGCTGGTGCCGGGCCCTTCTCATTTGGTCGCCGTCGGTTGCTCAGGCGTGCGGGATACGCAGAACCTGATCTGGGTAGATGAGATCAGGGTCGGTGAGCATCGGACGGTTCGCTTCGAAGATCTCGGGGTAGCGATTGCCCGCCCCGAGCATGTCGGTGGCGATCTTCCAGAGCGTGTCACCCTTTTTGACGGTATAGAAACGCGAGGCTGCGGTCATCTGGGCAGCCGCTGGCGCCACAGATTCCTTGGCGGCAGCCTTGGTGAGCGCCTCTCGCTTCATTTTGGCCACCAGCGCGTCGGCAGCGGCCTCACCGGCAGCTGACTTTGTGTCGGCGGCTGCTACTGAGAGTTGATCGTCGACTTTGGCTATACCCTCGGTGTTACCGGCAGCCAGGACGACCTTTTCTTTATCCGCCTGCGACGGCACGTTGCCCGTGATGGTGGCGGTTCCGTCAGAAACGGCGTACTTCACGTCGTCGACCGGAAGGGCGAGCTTGCGGGCGTACTGCTTTAGATCGATGGCCAGGTCGAGATCGCTCAAGACCTTTTCCTGTGCTTCGACCTCCGGCTTACGCCCGATATTGCGTACAAAATCGAATAATCCCATGTTCGCTGGCTCCTTGGGTTGTGGCTGAACAAGTGGTCCACCATAACGGGTCATTCGGTGGGTCGCTACGTGGGCTAGCTTGGGCGGATGGGTAGCTTTGCGGATTCGATATCGGACGAAACAGCGCAATGGATTGGGCAGCAGCATCTGTTTTTCGTCGCCACCGCTCCCCTCGATGGGGCAGGTCACGTCAACGTTTCCCCGAAGGGTCTTGACACCTTCGTGCTCATCGGCCCCAACCAGGTTGGCTACCTCGATCTGACTGGCAGCGGCGCCGAGACCGTAGCTCACCTAAGAGAAAATGGTCGGGTGACCATCATGTTCAGCGCCTTCGAGGGGAACCCGGACATCGTGCGACTCTTCGGACGTGGCGAAGTGATCTTCCCTTCAGACGACCGGTTTGATCAGTTCATTGGTCTGTTTCCACCGCAACCCGGCGTCAGGTCCGTCATCGTGATCGACGTCGACAAGGTGGGTTCATCATGTGGGTTCGGAGTGCCGCTGATGGATTATGTTGAGGATCGTAATCGTCTCGCCAAGTGGGCGAACGCCAAAGGCGAAGCGGCCATGCCGGCCTACTGGGCGTCCAAAAACGCGGTGAGTCTCGACGGTCTTCGCGCCGTTGGTGATTGATGATCTCGCTGGAAACGACGCTCCGGCGCATCATTGTCGGATACCGGGTCATCGCCATGCTGTGGATGCTTTCGCTGGCGCTCGTGTCGCTCGCATCCAACGAAGCTCAGCGACCCGCCGTGACAGTGGCGGCGGTGGGATTAGTAGCCGTTTGGACATCGCTCACGCTTTGGATCTCGTTTCGTCGTCCAAGTCTGTTCCGGAGCTGGGCGTTTTTAGGTTTGGACATTCTGGTGAGCGCGCTGATCCTCGTGTCGCCCAACCTGGCCGGATCGCCCAACTTCGTCGGCGGATACCCGTTGTCTTCGGTATTGATAGGCGTGCTCGGCAAGGGACTTCTCGGGGCGACAGCCCCGGTGCTAGTACTGGTGAGCCTCGTGCTCATTCAGATTGGGATTGGAGATCGGATTGGCGACCCGACGGTCTTGAGCTCCAATGTTCTCATCTACCCGTTCATGGCTGCGCCTGTCACCTGGGCTGTCGGTGCCTTGCGGCGTTCGGATCGGCTTCGGGTTGTTGCGGAGGCGAGCCTCGAAAGTGAGCGAGCCGAACGCATCCGGGCCGAGGAACGGTCGGAGATGGCCGCCCACCTTCACGACTCGGTTCTCCAGACACTGGCGTTGATTCAGCGAAGCAGCGCCGATGCTGAAGAGGTTGTCTCGCTGGCCCGGGGCCAGGAACGCGACCTGCGATCATGGCTGTATGGCTCGCGCGTAGACGGCGACTCTTTTGAGCTGGCCGTCAGCGAGGCCGGAGCCGAAGTCGAAGATGCGTACAAGATTCCCATCGAGGTGGTCACGGTCGGCGACGCGCCCCTCAACGATGATCTGCGCAGCCTGATAGCGGCTGCCCGCGAAGCAATAATCAACGCAGCGAAGCACTCCGGTGCGCCAGAGGTCTCCGTCTTTGCCGAGGTCACCGCCGACCGCGCGATGATCTTTGTGCGGGACCGGGGGACAGGATTCGATCCGGGCACGATCCCTGATGATCGTCGTGGCGTCACCGAGTCCATCCAGGGACGGATGGCGCGGCACGGAGGGTCAGCGGCGATCGACTCAAAACCCGGCATCGGAACCGAAGTCCGGCTTACCATGTCGCTATGACCGATCCGATCCGAGTTTTTATCGTCGATGACCATGACCTATTCCGTTCAGGAGTTCGCAACGAACTGGGCGAGGGAATTGACGTCATCGGCGAAGCCAGCGAAGTGGAGGCGGCGATCGAACTGATCGGCGAACGTCAACCCGATGTCGTCCTCCTCGACGTCCATATGCCCGGTGGCGGGGGGAAAGCGGTGCTTGAGGGAATCAAGGACGATCACCCCACCGTGGCTTTTCTGGCCCTGTCCGCCTCCGATGCTGCTGAAGACGTCGTCGCGATCATTAGAGCGGGAGCCCGCGGATACGTAACCAAGACGATCGCTCCACACGAACTGGTCGCTGCCATCGAGCGGGTTCACGGTGGCGACGCAGTCTTTTCGCCCCGGCTGGCCGGGTTCGTACTTGACGCCTTTTCGCACATTGCCATCGCTGATATCGATCCCGAGCTCGATCTATTGACCGACCGCGAACGTGACGTGTTACGCCACATCGCCCGAGGCTATACCTACAAGGAGACGGGCGAGCAGCTCTTCATATCTGTCAAGACGGTCGAATCGCATATGTCGTCCGTTCTGCGGAAACTGCAACTGTCCAACCGTCACGAACTGACGAAATGGGCGACCGATCGGAAGCTTATTTAGTCAGCCTGTGCGGTGGCGGTCGGCTTCAGCGTCACGGCGGTGCCCGAAACGGTGACAAGCATCTGGTTGCCCATGGCTTGAACCGCGTGGGTCACGGCCACGATGGCGTGAGCTCCACGTAGGACGCCGTCTTCGGTCAGTGCGTCGATGGCCGCTCGGCGACCGCTGGCGACCGCTTCTACGTCATGGGAGACGATCAGGGAGTCAGCTACGGCTAGTCCGAGGAACTCGTCGATGTCATACCCAGCCACCGTCGGCAGATTCGTGATGATCATCCGCCACGTCTCGACCCCGGAGTCGTCCTGGACCCATCCTTCGTAGGCGTCATCGCTGCGCGTGCCCCAGTCTTCGGGGATCGGCTTCTTTTCAATCACACCCGTTGCGACAGTCCCAATGATCGGTGCGTGACCGGGTCCACTCAATGATGCTGAGTCGGTGGGCGCAAAGTCAATGGCGGGTTCTTCGTCGGCCGAGTCGGCAACCGCCGCCAGGCCCGGAATATCAAACGCCGGCGGGCCAGCATCGAGGTCTGCTGCGTCGACCTTCATGAGGTCCGCAACGGCTGGATTGGCAAAAGGATCGGCATCGAACGCAGTCGGGTTGACGTCGCGCATCGGTGGTAGCGGATCGATGGATGATTCGGAAGGATCTTCGTCGACATTGCCTTCGCCGATCTTGCCTTCTTCAGCACTGTCGTCCTCGACATTGTTTGTGTCGACGCTGTCTTCTTCAGGACTGTCCTCAACCTCGAGATCGACGACCATCTCGCCTGCCAAAAACGCAGGGGCTACGTCATCGGCGTCGAGGCCGTCATCTGCCAGGTCATCATCGATTGCTTCTTCGTCGTCATCGTCATCGGCGCCGGTGGCTGCAGCTTCCGAGTCGCCGAATCCCAACCAGCTCGATGGAGTCTCCCCGGCATCATCGTCGACCGAATCAACTGGCTCATCAATCGACTCATTAACCGACCCGTTGCCTGGCTCGGTCGCATTTGGTGATGCCGCGCCATCCGTTGAGCTGTCGGTGATGTCGTCATCGTTTGCGTCATCGTCGATTAGGAAGTCGGGTAGGTCGTCGACGGTCGGAGTGTCGGCTCGCTCGACGGGTCCGGTTGGATGGGTTGTCTCAATTGAGGACGCAGCCGCCGTGACGGCATCAATTGCTGCGTCTCCCGACCCAAACACGGCTCCGAAAGGATCGTCTTCTACGGGTGTTGAGCCACCAAATATTGCCCCGAACTCAGATGCTGACTCGTCAGCCTCGGTGTCAGCGATCTCGGGTGCCTCGGTGTCATCGACGTTTCCGAGGTTTTCTAGCTCGTGGTAGACCGCCGGGGGCGGATTCTGAGTCGTGAAGTCCGTGTCGCCGAACCCGATTTCAACCGGCTCGACCGTGTCAGTGTCGGCTTTGGCCGATTCGTCGGTATCGCCCAAGCTCATGAACTCTGGGTAGAAGTTCTCGGTCTCCGCCGTGGCTTCTTCCTCCGTGGCTTCTTCGATCTGGGCCGTGTCGTCGGCGATCTCCGAGGGGTCGTCGTCCTCTGTTTGGTTGAGCAGGACATCCGAGCTGAAGGTGATGCCATCAGCTGGCTTGTCGCCAAGCGCGTTCAGGGTATCGGCCAGCTCGGCTTCGATATCGGCTGGCGCATCGATCTCTACGGTGTCTACGTCAACATCATCCATGTCAACATCATCCATGTCAACGTCGGGCAGGTCGAAGTCGGCCAGGTCAGATTGAGCTGACAGTTCGATCGCATCGAAGTCGATGTCGCCGTCGCCGACCTGGATCGGTAGATCGGAGTGGTCGTCGTCGACAACAGCGTCGAATGAGAGATCGGTATCGGCCGCGTCCAGTTCAGAGTCTTTGAGAGGGGGAAGGCTGGGAGATCCGCCAAAGAGACCCGAGGCCGCCAGTAATGGATTTAGCGGACGACCGGCCGACGGTGATGGCTTCTGTTGCTCTGTCTCATCGTTTGAGGTGGCTTCGGTCAAATCGGCGCTCAAGGAAGATAGGTCCGCCAGAGCATCGACCGTCAGGTCAGTTGACGAGTCGGCGTCGATCTCAGGGTCACCAGCAAGATCGCTGGTTTCTAGGGGTCCGAGATCACCATCCGAGGCTAGATCGGAGAAGTTACCAAAATCTCCGAGGTCTAGATCGCCGGCCGCATCAGCGACTTCAGCATCCATGGGCTCAATGAGACCGGCGTCAGAGTCATCGGAGTCTTCGTCGTTGGAGAGGCCGTTGAGCGACTCCTCGATGGCACCGTCGAGATCAGACTCGGGTTTGGCGACATCCGGGTCAGCGATGGTTGAGAGGTCGGCGAGGTCTTCGGGCAACTCGTCAGAAACTGGGTTTGGGACTGGTGGGGGAGCAGGAGGCGCCTCTTCGGTTCCTGTGCTGCTCAGACCCCATGGGTCTCCGCTCGTGAAGTCGTTGTCAGACACCTAAAAATCTCCTCGTGGCCACGTAATAGGGAGGATACTCCACCCCGGGTCTCTCGACCTACTACCTTGTATCGGCGATGAAGGTAACGGTCCTAACCATCTTTCCAGACTTTTTTGAATCCCCTCTCGGGATCAGCATTGTCAAGCGGGCCCAGGAAATCGGGGTGCTCGACGTCGAAATACGGGATTTGCGTGAATACGGCCTAGGCGGGCACCGTCAGCTTGACGACTCTCCTTTTGGCGGTGGGGCGGGCATGGTGATGATGGTGGAACCGCTGCACGCAGCCCTCGGGCCGTTGGCAGAGAGCCACCGGGTCCTTATGACCCCGGCCGGGACGCCGCTGACACAGGCGAAGCTGGACCAGTGGGCGACGTTCGAACACCTAACCCTCGTCTGTGGACGCTATGAGGGGGTAGACGAGCGCATCGCTGAGCATCACATCGACGAACAAGTGTCTCTGGCGGATGTCGTCCTGGCTGGTGGCGAGGTGGCCGCATTGGCGATCATCGAGGGAATCGCCAGACTCCTCGATGGGGTGCTCGGCAATCCAGCTTCGGCCGAACACGAGTCGTTCCGAGATGGCCTCCTCGAGGAACCTCAATACACTCGTCCGTCGGAGTTCAACGGGTGGGCAGTCCCCGAGGTGCTTCTCAGCGGTGACCACGCCAAGATCGCTACCTGGCGCCACGAGCAACGAGTGAAGCGAACCCGGGATCGTCGACCCGATCTTCTGGATTGACAGCCGCTGCGGAGTGGTAACATGACGCCCGCACTAGCGCCTTATTTCTCGCGCAGTGCCGTCCAAGGAGCCTCTTTCATGAATGACATTGACTATATCGAAAGCGCCCATCTGCGCACGGACGCACCCAGGTTTGGGGCGGGCGACGTCGTAAAAGTTCACGTCCGAGTGGTCGAAGGCGGGCGCGAGCGCACCCAGATCTTCGAAGGCGTTGTCATCGCCAAGAACGGTGGAGGGGTCCGCGAGACCTTTACGGTTCGGAAGGTCAGCTTCGGAGTTGGCGTTGAGCGCGTGTTTCCGCTTCACGCTCCCATTATTCAGCAGATCGAAGTCGCCCGTCGCGGTGACGTAAGACGGGCCAAGCTCTACTATCTCCGAGATCGGGTTGGGAAGGCCGCCCGCATCAAGGAGAAGCGGGACTGATCTCTCCATCAGAGCCAGCGGCTAGAGATCCATTCGCCGACGAGTCGTCTTACGCTCCGCCGCCGGAGCTCGCCGTCAAGAAGCCAAAACGCAAATCGTTTCTTGCCGAACTGCCAGTCCTCATAATTATCGCATTGGCGATCGCCATCGTCCTGAAGGCGTTACTGGTACAAGCCTTTTGGATTCCTTCCCAGTCAATGGTTCCGACGTTGCTTGTTGATGATCGCGTCTTCGTGAACAAGCTGATGGCCTTCACTGAGCTCGAGCGAGGTGACGTCGTCGTGTTTGTGTCTCCATTCGCCGACGAAGACGCTCCTGTGCAGCCGGTTGGCACCCGGCTGCTCGAAACGCTCAAGCAGACGTTCGGGGTAACAAGCACCGCCGTGCCAGATGATCTCATCAAGCGGGTCATCGGGTTACCGGGGGAAACGGTCGAAATCCTCGAGAACCATGTCGTCGTTGACGGGGTCGAACTCGACGAGCCCTACCTCGCCGAAAACGTTCAGATGTCCGACATGGCTCCCCGCACCCTGCGAGACGACGAGCTGTGGGTTATGGGCGACAATCGAGACTTTTCTTCAGATAGTCGCCGGTTTGGGCCGATAAAGGTGAATAATGTCATCGGGCGAGCGTTCGTTCGATTCTGGCCGACCGATCGATGGGGCGGCATCTGAGTTGACGAGCCCACCCGGCTAGGTGGGAATGAATACTGACGGGCGAGAAGGACGCAGTGTGAACGAAGAAGATCTTGAACGGTACGAATCGGCGGTTGAACTCCAGTTGTACAAGGAGTACCGCGACGTTCTTCCTATGTTCAAGTTCGTAGTTGAAACGGAACGGCGTTTCTACCTCGCCAACCGTGTCGACGTCCATGAGCGCACCGCCAACGGATCGGTTTACTTTGAGGTCCTCTTGGAGGATGCTTGGGTATGGGACATGTACCGCCCGGCTCGCTTCCTTCAACGGGTTCGCGTGATGAGCTTCCGGGACCTAAACATCGAAGAGCTCGAACCGGGCGTCCAGATCTAGACAGTTCACATCTGAACAGTCCAGATTTAGGGAAGGGCCAGGTCGGCCAGCTTGGCGAGGAACTTGCCTGCCAGTTTCTGGTGAGACAGGGTTTACGGATCGTCGAAAGAAACGTTCGGGTCGATCGTGGGGAACTCGATGTGATCGCCCGGTCCGGCCAAGATCTCATTGCCGTAGAGGTCAAGACCCTCTCTCAACCAGGCGACGATCCATTTCGGACTTTCACGCCGGCCAAGCGACGCCAGGTCAGATCACTCGCTCAGCGATACGGCTGCACCAGGTGTGACCTTGTGGTGATCGAGCTCCATGACGACGGCGCTCTCGTGCGTTGGCTACCCGTTCAATGAGCGTACGGGGTTCGGCGTCCGGAACGGTCAGCCCGGTGCCAGCAGCCATGATGCCAATGTCGGCGGAGATCTGGGGCGTCCTCGGGAACCACTACCAGGTGGCCGACGCCGATCACGATCATCGAGTCGCAACCAGGACAGAGGTACGTTTTGCGCGCTGCGTACGGCTGCACGGCGGAAATCGACAGGGCATTCAACCGAAAAATCCCCACAAGATCGCAATCAACGTCAGGGCGGCTGCCCCGACCACCATGGCGTAGTCGGCCAGACCCGGTGGTTTGCCTTCGCCTCGGAACGGGTTCAGTCCCATGACGCAATCCTAAGACGTGTGCTCTCTGATTGAGTCAAAGCCGTTCGACTCATCGGCGGCCGAATCACCGGCTTGACCATTCCGGGGGGCGTTTCTGGCGGAAAGCGGCGACGCCTTCGGCAGCGTCGACTGACGTCAAGCAGATCGCCTGGGCTTGTCCTTCGGCCGCAAGTGCCTCTTCGAGCGAAGACTCGAACGACCGGTTTAGGGCTTGTTTGATGAACATTTGTGCCACCGGTGCTCCGCCGATGAACCGCTCGGCGATTTCCAGAGCGCGGGGGATTAGTTGCTCCCTCTCCGCGAGTTCCATACACAACCCGATTGCCAACGCTTCGGAAGCGGTCACGATGCGCGCACTAAGGGCGAGTTCTTTGGCCCGCTGGAGCCCAACTAGTCGCGGCAGCAGCCACGTCCCGCCAAAGTCCATCGTCAGGCCGCGGCTCGCAAAGATCTCCGAGAACCTGGCATCGGTCGTGGCAATCACGACATCGCACCCAAGTGCGAGGTTCATGCCGGCGCCGACGGCGACTCCGTCGACTGCGGCGATGGTTGGTTTGGTCGTGGATATGAGTGCATTCGCAGCCGCGCCGACGATTCGCATATGTTCATTAAGCGCCGCCACATCACCAGCCACTCGGTCGTCTGACAGGTCGGCGCCCGCACAGAAGTTGTGGCCAGAACCCGAGACGATGAGAACTCGCTGCGGCGACTGTTCAAAAGCGACAAGTTGGTCGTGGAGCTCCCGCCAACCTTCGGGCGGGATGGCGTTCATACGATCCGGCCAATCGAGCGTAAGGAGGCGGACCGATCCGCGATCTTCGATGTTGATCATGTCTCCAAGATACCTGGCTTCAGAGTTCTTCCTGGTCGTCGGCGCCTACAGAGATTGTCGTGGCGGTCGCTCAAGCTTTTTGGCACGAGTTGCCGATAGCTGAGATAACCGCTCGTCACAAGACGGGCGGGCGCTGGCACAAGACATGCAGAGCGGATCGTCGATCTCCTGCTCTAGAGCAATCTAGATTTCGACGGCTCGTCGCAGTCTCGTGATGTGCAGGCTGACCGGTTTCGGGGCGTGAGCGCGCTGTGAGCGTCCCGGAACGGTTCGCCGTCGGCCTGCAAGAAACTGTCACTCGGTAGCGATACCTTGCACGAATGTACGCATCAGTTTCATCCGTCGCCCTGAAAGGCATCGAGCCTCAACTCGTTAACGTCGAGGTGTTTATCGGACGACCAGCCCAGTCGCCCATGACGATCGTCGGTCTTCCCGATACAGCGGTTCGCGAAGCGCGCGAGCGCGTCAAAGCCGCTCTCCTGGAATCAGGCTTTCGCTTCCCGAACGGGCGGGTCATCGTGAATCTCGCTCCGGCAGATCTACCTAAAGTCGGTTCGGCCTATGACCTCCCAATTGCGATTGGTGTCCTTGTCGCAGCCGGTCTTGTTCCGGCCCAGGCCGCCAAGGCTATTGTCCTGGGCGAACTTGCCCTTGACGGCACGGTCCGGCCGGCCAGGGGCGGTCTGGCTGCCGGTCTTGTTGCTCGATCCGCGGGCATCCCGTGCGTGCTTGCCCCCGAGAGCGCCGCCGAGGCCCAGCGGGTTGCCGGGGCCGATGTTCGGGCCGTCGAGTCTTTGACCGAGGCTCTGGCAGTGCTCGTGCAAGGTGCTGAGGGTTGCGCGATTCCCGTCGGCGATCTGATCAGCGAAACGACGGGAGATCTGGCCGACGTTCGGGGACAGGGATTGGCACGTCGGGCGCTCGAAGTTGCTGCCGCAGGAGGCCATCATCTGCTCATGTGGGGTCCGCCGGGATCGGGTAAGACCATGCTCTCGAGGGCGATGCCGTCCATTCTGCCGCCGCTCAGTTCGTCGGAGTCCTTGGAGGTTGCCCAGATCTGGGCTGCCGGTGGACGCGGCACACCGAGCCGCACCTACCGGCCGTTTCGCTCCCCGCATCACTCGGCAACGCCGGCCGCCCTTATTGGTGGGGGAAGCGGGATTCCGGTGCCGGGCGAGGCGTCTTATGCCCACCATGGCGTTCTCTTCCTCGATGAAGTTGGGGAATTCTCGGCCCAACTTCTGAATCATCTGCGCCAGCCGCTCGAAGAAGGTGCCGTGACTATCGCCAGAAAAGGAGTCTCGGTTTGTTTCCCTTCGGAGTTCCAGTTGGTGGCGGCTACTAATCCGTGCCCGTGCGGTTTCTATGGAGACCCGCTGGTTTCGTGTGAGTGTCCATCGTCGACCGTGGAACGGTATCGGCGCCGACTATCGGGTCCGCTTGTCGATCGGTTTGATGTTCGGGTTTCAGTACCTCGGCTCGAACGGACCGAACTGGTCGGCTCCCCGGGCGAGTCGTCCCGTGAAGTTGCTGAGCGAGTTTTGGCGGCACGCAAGCGGCAGACCGAGCGGGGGCGCATCAATCGCAACTTGAGTCGTCGACAGCTCGATGAGATGGAATGGCACGCCGAGGCGAAGTCGATCGTCGAGCGAGCCTTCGATCAACTGGCTTTGACTGCCCGTGGTTATGACCGGATTCGCCGGGTAGCCCGTACCGTGGCTGATCTCGACGAGTCAGACGCCGTTGGGCCCCGCCACGTGGCTGAGGCATTGGCCTATCGGGGTTCGTGGTGAGCCCACACGATGCCGCCCTCCAGTTGGCGTACGCACCGATGCATCCTGATCGCCGTTTGAAGCTGTGCACAGACCACGGCGGATCGATCAACGTCTTGAAGGCGATCTGGACAGGGAAGGTTGAGATGCCGCCGGCAGCCGTGCAAGCGACCCGGGTCCCCGCTGACGCACGGAGACACGAGCTTGCTGCTGACCACATTGAGCTCGTTCTTCATGGTGAGGCCGCCTATCCAGTTCGCCTCAGTGAATTGGCCAATCCGCCGGCCGTGCTGTTCGTCTCTGGCCAACTGCCGACTGAACCTGGTGTTGCCATTGTCGGGTCTCGCCGCGCCACCGGATATGGGGTCCGTTTGGCTGAACGTTTCGGGAGGACGATGGCCCGAGACGGGCGAACGGTCGTAAGTGGCCTGGCCAAAGGCATTGACGCTGCCGCGCATCGGGGCGTGGTCGAAGAACATGGGCGAGGGGTGGCGGTCCTCGGAAGCGGCGTCGACCGGTGGTACCCGGCCGCCCATCGGGGTCTCGGTGAGCGACTCTTGGTCGACGGTGCAGTTATCTCTGAGTATCCGCCCGGTACCCGACCGTCCCCGTGGCGTTTTCCGCCCCGAAACCGTCGAAACCTATCGCAGGGTCCTGAGACACGTTTTGCGAGACCGCAGTGGCGCTGTGCACACTTGGCCCGACCTGCTGACTGGCACCGAGAACCACTCCAGAATGCCGGTTCGGGGGCAGCTGTGGTCGCTCGGTAGAAAGTGGGTGGAGCCCAGTTCCAGAACTGACCAAGCGTGTTACTAAGCGGCCCGCTGGGTCAGCGTTGCCGGTGCTATGGCTCATAATGACTCTGGGATTGGGGGACCACTGACGGTTTCCGGGTTTGAATTATTCGCCGCATCGAGCTTTTTCGTGTGTTCCAGCTGAGGGAGATGCCAGCGAGAACGAATACGATCAGAGCAAGCCACCACCAGGCCGCTCCCGTTTCCCAGCGCTGGTCGGTTGGGTCGGCCCATGGTTTGTGAGAGTCGGGGATCATCCAACTGACTGTGTAGACGCCCAGGAGCACGCTGGTGGTGATCTGTCCCGGTTTCGGGTCTCCTCGGCGTGACACGGCGGCCGCTGTAGCCAATGTGAAAGCGATCAGGGTGGCGGCCTCGAGGGTGACTCTGCCGCCAGGGAACGGCGTGGACGGCTCAGTGTCGATATGGTCGAAGGTTTCTGAATCGACCTCGACAACTGGTCCTCCTTCGGGCGGGATGACCAGGACCAACTCCATGTTGGCCGACGCAATAAGAAGAACGCCCAGTGTCAGGGTGCTCGCTATGAGCACCGCCGACAATGATCGAATGAGGCGTCGCAGGATGAGTGGGCTGGGCGCCGGGTCGGAAAGCACCGCCGCTGCGTCGTCGAAAACGAAGGCAACACCGATGGCAATCGCCAAGACGGCCAGACGGGTGGGGAGCAGTCTGGCCATGGTGTCAGACGGCTGACGCGAAGCCACCCACGCCAGGCCCAAAGCGACGACCCCGGCCGGTGCGTACCCGACCCACGGAGTGGCGCGTAGGACGGGGGCCACCAGCCGGGGAGTTACCCGCATGGGGGGTTGAAACCGAAGAGCCGGTCTTCATAGTTCAAGCGATCGTCTTCGAAACCTGGGATTGGTTCCAAGCCGAGGATGGCGACGGCGTCGAGTGTGGTGGTCGATGGGTCGGAGAGTTGGTCCCAATTGGCGTGTATGAGATCGAGGACCTGGTCGTCGGATTGGTTGAGGAGCTGATGGGCGTAGTAGGCCTCGCGGACCTGAAAATCGAGGGCGTACCAGGGATAGGGTTGACCCACCCCGATGATCCCTTGAAGGCCCTGGTATCCGTAAACGGTCGTCCCGTCCGGATTGCGGAATTCTTCGATCAGCGGGTACTCGGGGTCTTCGATCTGGTTGCGGAGGTGTTGTTCGGTGACGGGTGAGGCTTGGGCTGCCATCCACAGTGCGACCACTGCTCGACCCTGGTCGTAGGTTGTGCATTCCAGGTAGCTGACCTCCTCGGGGGGAACCCCTTCAACCCCCGGCACAAAGGCATATGACTCGATTTCGCCGTCCGGCCCCAGCTCCTGGGACCTGGTTCCGGCGGTGAGCTCCAGCGGCAGGCCCACCATCCATGAAGCAGCTCCAAGTGCCACCCCAAACGGGTAGGCGTCACCCCAGCCGGCACCGGCACCACCGCCGGCCTGTCGACCCCACCACATCCCCGTGACAAGACCAGGCTCATATTCCACATCTATGGTGCTGCTGCTTGCAAGAAGGTCGAGAGCCCGGGCCGGATATTGGCGAACTTCCAGAGGCCGCGCGGCGATGTTGCCAGGTGCGAGTTCGAGAACTGGTTGCACGAGGGCGGCCCACTCCTCGATCCACCCCTGGTAGCCCGGGTAGGCGCAGTAGGTGACACCGGCAAGGTCTCGGCAGACATACTCGGCTTGTGGTGGAAGGTAGGCGCTCACTCTCAGGTCGTAGTCGTACCGTTGGAACGCTCTCGACTGCAGTGCCACACCCGTGACTACCAGCCCAAAGGCGACCAGCGTCATCATTGGAATCATGAGACGACGTGTTCTCCCACGCAACAGCGCCAAGACGGTGAACATCCCCACAAGAGCGACCAGGTACAGCAGGTGTCTACCGGTGGGACGAAAAGCCAGTTCGACCGGATCGAACTCAAGCGGGACCAGCGGAGCCAACCAGGCAGTCCAATCCCCAAACCGTTGACGCATCCCGTAGGAGCCGAGGAGCAACGAAACCCCCAAGAACAGGACCAACAGGAGCGGACCGGTCAGATGAGAAGGCACCCAACGGCCGGCGGCCACGCCAGCGGCCGACAGCAGGGCCACAGTCGCCGAACCGGCCAGAACGTCCCACCAGTCGAGGGCGGTTACCGGCTGGTTGAGCATCATCAGACCCAGCACCGCCAATTGGAGGGCGAGAGCTAAGACAACCGGGCTGGAAACAGCGATCAGAAGAGCCGTGGCCTTAGTGCGCGGCGACGTGGGCG
>RCMY010000813.1_pt1 | contig 29868 bp, 28 predicted proteins | sample 2041341 | NCBI WGS metagenome assembly RCMY01 (sample SAMN09708234, study PRJNA481090) | Marine sediment metagenome, whole genome shotgun sequencing project. | reverse complement strand
GGGATAGTTAACTATCCCCTTTTTTAATATTATTTTCTAATACCAAGCTCTACAATTAGCTCTCTGTATTTTACAATATCATTTTTAATCATGTAATCAAGAAGACTTCTTCTTTTACCTACTAGTTTCACAAGTGAACGCTCAGTATTGTAATCTTTATGGTTTTTTTTCAAGTGACCTGTAAGGTGATTGATACGGTGTGTAAACAATGCGATTTGACCTTCAGTAGAACCTGTGTTCTCTGCTTTACCACCGTGTTTCTTGAAAATTTCAGCTTTTGATTCTTTTGTAAGATACATTCCAATATTATTTTAAATGATTTTTATGTATTATGATTGATTTTCAATCAGGGCGCAAAGATACTCTTTTTTTGAAATAAGAAACTATTTCAATTCAAGAAAAACATAGACCTTATTATGACCTGACAGGATTGTTCTGTATTAAGTCAATATAAAGGTTAACTTTTTTCTTCAAATCTTTTCTATGCGAAATGAAATCCAAGAAACCATGTTCCAATAAAAATTCGGATGATTGAAAGCCTTCAGGTAATTCTTTACCTGTAGTATCTTTGACAATTCGCGGACCTGCAAAACCAATCAATGCTCCTGGCTCTGCAATATTGATGTCACCAAGCATTGCGTAAGACGCTGTTGTACCTCCGGTTGTAGGATCTGTACAAAGAGAAATGTAAGGAAGTCCGGCTTCGGATAATTGCGCCAACTTAGCAGATGTTTTTGCAAGTTGCATTAGAGAAAGAGCAGCTTCCATCATTCGCGCTCCACCAGATTTAGAAATCATCATGAAAGGTGTTTTCTTCTTAATGGCGTGGTCTATGCCACGAGCAATTTTCTCACCAACAACACTACCCATTGAACCGCCGATGAATTTAAAATCCATGCAGCAGATGACTATATCCTTACCGAAAGATTTTCCATAACCTGTTCTGACAGCATCTTTAAGTCCAGTTTTTTTCTGCGCCGCTTTTAAACGCTCACTATATTTCTTGGTATCCTCAAATTTCAAAGGGTCTTTAGAAGTAAGCTTTTCATCAAGTTCGGTAAACTTATTATTGTCGAACAAAATCTCAAAATATTCCTTGCTACCTATTCTTACATGGTAATCATCTTCTGGGCTAACATAAAAGTTTTTGGCAAGATCGTCAGACTCAACAATTTTACCTGTGGGAGATTTGTACCACAGGCCTTTTGGGGTGTCTTTTTTTTCTTCAGTTGAAGTCTGTATTCCTTTTTCTTTTCTTTTAAACCAAGCCGTCATATCATCCATTTATAGAGGTTACATTGAAGTAAATTAAAGCGTATTTACGTTGTTTAAATCTTCAAATGCTTTTTTCAAACGTTCGATGAAGGTTACTTCACCTTTTCTTAACCAAACTCTTGGGTCGTAATACTTCTTGTTAGGCTCGTCAGCTCCTTTAGGGTTGCCAATTTGTGATTGTAAATAGTCTTTATTGTCTTGTACATAATCGCGAACACCAGCAAGAAATGCATATTGTAAATCAGTATCTATATTCATTTTTATTACACCGTAGCTGATACCTTCTCTTATTTCTTCAACTGTAGAACCAGAACCACCGTGGAATACGAAATCAATATGATTATGTTCAACACCATATTTCTTCGTAATGTATTCTTGCGAATTTTTAAGAATTTTCGGAGTTAATTTCACATTACCTGGCTTATATACTCCGTGAACATTACCAAATGCGGCTGCAATGGTGAATCTCGGACTTACCTTAGAAAGTTCTTCGTATGCGTACGCAACCTCTTCTGGTTGAGTATATAATTTAGAATCATCTACATCAGAATTATCAACACCATCTTCTTCACCCCCTGTAATACCTAATTCAATTTCCAGAGTCATTCCCATTTTGCTCATGCGCTCTAGGTAACCTTTACATATTTCAATGTTTTCTTCTAAAGGCTCTTCTGATAGGTCGATCATATGTGAGCTGAAAAGAGATTTACCTGTTTCAGCAAAATGTTTTTCACTTGCATCTAATAACCCGTCAATCCATGGTAATAATTTTTTAGCACAGTGGTCTGTATGTAAAATAACAACAGCACCGTATGCCTCAGCCAATTGATGAACGTGTTTTGCGCCGGCTATAGCTCCTTGTATAGCTGCATTTTGCCCTTCATTTGAAAGACCTTTACCAGCGTTAAACTGAGCCCCACCGTTAGAAAATTGAATGATTACAGGAGCATTTAAAGTTGCGGCAGTCTCTAAAACACCGTTGATGGTGTCAGAACCGATAACGTTTACTGCAGGTAATGCAAATCCTTTTTTTTTCGCGTAGTTGAATATTGCTTGAACTTCGTCTCCGGTAGCAACACCCGGCTTAATATTGTGAGCCATAATATAGTGGTCTATTAGTTTCTGAAAAAATGAAAAACAAAAGTAATAAAACAATTATATTTAAAACGGATAGTTGATACCTATTTGCAAAACAGAGTTGGCGAAATTATAATCTTTAAACCATCTTTCTGATTGAATTTCAGCCGGGTTATAGGTTTTGAAACCTAAATCTAGACGGAAAAGAAAATAAGTAAAATCATACCGTAAGCCAATACCTGTGCCTAAAGCGATATCTTTTAAGGAAGCTACACCGTCGAATGTTGCTTGTGGGTCCTCAACATTGTCTAAAACATTCCATATGTTTCCTGCGTCCGCAAATATGGCGCCGTTTATATCACCTACTATGGGGAATCTATATTCTAGATTTAAAGCCAATTTTAGATTAGCTTCGTTGAAATCATTAACTGCTGAAACACTGCCAGGACCTAAAGAATAAGGGAACCAAGCGCGGTTATCGTTCGAGCCACCTGCGAAATAACTACGAACAAAAGGAATATTGTCAGAATTGCCATAGGGTATTGCTATGCCAATAAATGCTCGTGCAGCTAAAACATTTGAGCGTGATAGATCCCAATATTTTACAAATTCAAATTCGTTTTTTATGTATTGAGAAAATGGTACTCCAAAAACTAATAATTGCTTTTGTTCATTTTTATTAAAAGGAACGAAAGAAGAAAAAGCTGATAAAAGATTCCCAGCACTTTCCAGTTTCCATCTAAACTGATAAAAACTGTTATCGATGATACCAGTTCTATTTGTCTTATTGAATGTATAGTTAGTAGCGAAAATTAAATTATTCTCTGTTAAGCGTTTTCTTCGTTCTTCAATAAGACTTACGTTGTTGAAGTCATCTGTAGTAGAGGATACTGTTCTGTTTTCGATTGCATTAATAAAGCCTGTGGTGCCAGAAGGGATTATTAATTTTGGGTCGGTCGCATTTGATTCTACTTCATAAAACGCCGAAAGTAAGGGGTCGGTTTCGTAATTATCTGCAATATCATCGAGTCTTTCATAAGTATTGTTATACACATTAAAAAATCGATTACTATTCACGTTACGTACAAATTGAATGTTTAAGAGTTCAACATTATGTTTAACGAAATCGCTCGGAACCCAATTATAGCCTAAGACGGTATTAAAGGTTTGTTTGTCTAAACCAATATTATTTTGAAAACTTGTGCCTATTGTTATTCTTGTTTTAGGTAATGTATAGTTGGGTATTATTCTAGATGTATTAATAAAAGGCAACCAAATACGGGGGAAGTCAAGAGTAATATCTCCACCAAACTCTGAAAAATAATTGGCTTGAAAAGTATTGTTGCTTAAAAGTCCATATGTACCATCGGCAGAAATACTTAGATTTTCAGCACCTTTAAAGATGTTTCTAATAAGTAGGGTTGTGCCTAAGCCAACTCCCAGCCTACGAAGGTTAGAACGGCTAACTTCGAAATTTGTTCCTAATGAATATTTTGATTTTGGTGCCAAGTAAATATTGGTATTTACCTGATTGCCTAAACTATCTGCTTCGAAAATAATATTAGGATATTTAAAAATGTTTAGTGCGTTAAGCTGCCTACTTGTTCTTATTTTGTCGACATCTCTGTAAATACTGTCTTTTTTGAAAAATATTGCATTGGCCAATGTCTTAGGCTTAATGTCGAAATTCTTCGAATAGTGTATAGTATAGTCTCTATAATCTATAGTGTACAGTGAATCTTTTGTGTTAGTTGAAAGATAGTCTGTATAAATATTAATTTTATTGATTATCTCCACTTTGTAGGCCGAGGTGGTAACTTCATTCTCTCCTCTAGTTTTTAAATCACCAATATTTAATGTGATGTTCATCTTTTGATCATCCGCTGATTTTGTGGTGTCTCTAAGAATATCAAAAGTAATTGAGCTTTCTTGAAAATTTCGAATACCACTATTTCTAAAAATACCGGTAAGTCGTTCACGTTCTCTATTGAAATTAGATAAGTCAAATTGTTGACCTTCTTTAATTATGGAGTTTGCTGAATTTAGAAAATATAAAGAATCTATAGCTGTTGATGAAATATCATTGCCAAGAGAATCAATGATGTAAGGATTACCAAGCTCTATATGGTAATTGATTTTAGCCTTTTTGTTTTGTTTGGTCGTATCAATTTCATAAGTTGTGTTATTGGTGAAATAACCTTTACCTTGATAATAGGCGCTAAGCCTTGCTAAACTTAAGCGAGTTCTTGTAGTGTCTAGAATAGCCGGTGGTTCACCAATATCTTTTAACCAATAGCTTAGGCCTGTTACTAAAAATGATTCTCCTAAACGTTCAACTTGTTTAGCGGATAGCAGCTTTGTTAATCTTTTTTTTCTGTTCTCTTTTCTATATAACCAAGCGTTGAAAGATGAGTCGGGATTTTCTTTTGCTAAATTGTATAAGTTAAGTCTTAAAGGATAACCAAGTACCGTTGAATTTGGTTTTTGATATATAAGACTTTCAAGTTCTTCGTTATTAATTTTTATGGAATCTGCATAAATAGAATTTTTTACTACCAAATATTCATCATCCTCAACTTTTTTAAGTGAGTTGCAGGATAGCAAGACTATTGCCAATAGGGATAATAAGCTTAATTTAGCCATGTTGTTTTTGGAGCAAAGTGCCATCCTCATATAAATCAAAAATACATTATTTGAATGGTTGTCAAAAGTGAATTGAAACTTATCAAAAGTCTACAACAAAAAAAGTGCCGAAATGAACACGGTCTTTTTGTTGTTGAAGGAAAAAAAACCATTGAGGAAGTTTTGAAGTCTGATATTAAACTGTATAAATTATTTGCGGTAGATTCTGAAAGTATTGAAATAGAAGGTGTAGGGGTTAATCGAATTACAATTAAGGAACTTAGCCAAATAAGCAGTCTTAAAAATCCGAATGGTTATCTTGGAGTGTTCCATATTCCTAAGCAAGAACAAAAAATACTGTCAGACTGGATTTTAGTGCTTGATGGAGTGCAAGATCCGGGAAATTTAGGTACGATTATTAGGCTGTGTGATTGGTTTGGTGTGTCAGATATCGTTTGTTCGCCTGAAACTGTAGATTGCTATAACTCTAAAGTGCTTCAAGCTACTATGGGTTCGATCACTCGAGTTCAAATACAATATACGGAGTTAAATACCTTTCTGAGTTCTAACAAACTTCCTGTTTATGGGGCATTTATGGACGGTGTTAGTGTCAGCGATTTAAAATTACCAGAAAAAGGAATTCTAATAATGGGTAATGAAGGAAAGGGTATTTCTGATTCGGTTGCTCAATTATGTACCGATAAGTTGGCAATTCTTCAATATGGTGGTATTACTGCAGAAAGTTTAAATGTAGCTTCTGCAACAGCTATTTTACTGCACGAAATTAGAAAATAGAATTGTTTTTCTAACCTAGAAATTGATTCGAGAATGTAGTGAGAAAAGAATCAATATAATTTCATTCACTTTAGAAACAAGCTGCTAACAGCGCCTATTCAAAAGTAAAATTGATAAAAAGGCCTCTTGTTTTTAACGACTCAATATTACCTGTCCAGGGGCTGTTAGGGTCTTGATCTGGCACTAATTCATCAGTTATGGCAAAAACACCACGTATGGAAGGAGTAAATTTGAAGTATTCTAAGTAAAAATCAATACCGAAACCAAGTTCGTAGTTGTATACCCATTTTTTCATTCTAAACGTACCAGAGCTGTTGTCGTCAAGGCTTTCTTCGTTACTGCCTAGGTTAAGACTTCTTGATCCTCCACCAATTACAAAAGGTTTAAAGTTTCCAAATCTCTTTGTACTGGCTTTAAGCAAAACAGGGAAGTTTATATAGGTGGATTTTACTTCTCTAATAGCATCGCGCTCATCTTCAAAACCAGTAAAACCCATTAATCTTGAGCCATAATGGAGTCCGGGTTCAAATCGTAAGTCTAAAAACTCATTAATACGTAATTCTCCAATAAGACCCACATTGAATCCGAAACTTTTACTAACCAAAATATCGGGAGCATTTTCTTTGTACTCTATCTTAAAATCATATTGATTTAAACCTAAGAAATATCCCCAGTTCAACAATTTCTTGTCTTCGTTTTGTTTATTTAATATAGGGCTTTCGTTGAATTGAGCACTCAACGTAGTAGTCATAAACAATATCGCTAGGCTTATTAAAAACCATTTCTTCATATATCCTGGTTTACGATTGTATGTCATCAAATTAATAAAGCGAACTATCTAAAACGTTGTACTTGCCTTTTTCGCGATATAAATCGATGCCACCCCAAATGTTTGAGGCTTGTTCGTTACATCTATAAACCCAATTTCGCGTAAAATATTGTTGAAGTTTTCACCATGTGGAAAAACAGAAGCTGATTCACTTAAATACCCATATGCAGAATTATCTTTAGAAAACATTTTACCAATAAGCGGAAGAATATTTTTAGTATAGAATTTATAACCTTGTTTGTAAGGAGTTTTGGTAGGAACCGATGTTTCTAAAATAACAAGAGCCCCATTAGGTTTCAAAACTCTCAGTATTTCGGTCATACCTGTCTCAAGAGTTTCGAAATTTCGAACACCAAAAGATACCGTTATAGCATCGAAAGAGTTGTCATCGAATACCAGGTTCTCGCTATCGCCAACAACCATTTGGATAATATTGTCTAGGTTTTTATCTTTTACTTTATCCTTGCCAACGGCTAACATGCCAGGTGAGATGTCAAGACCAATAATTTTTTTAGCACCGGTATTAACCAGTGCAATAGCCAAATCACCAGTTCCGGTAGCGATATCCAGTATAGACTCTGGTTGTTCCTTTTTTATTATTTCAACAACTTTTTTACGCCATTTAATGTCTATGCCAAATGAAATCACGCGATTTAAACCATCATAATTTTTTGAAATAGTATCGAACATTTTAGTAACCTGTTCCTTTTTACCTAAATCAGAATCTTTATAGGGTGTAACTTTTCTAGACATTGAACGCTTTTTTTTGGCAAAGATACAATTTACCAAAGGCTTAATTTCTTTTTAATTAGTGTGGTTGTTTCATAATTGGTTAAAGAACTTAAAATAAATAATAAACTAATTAAATTATGTAGTTTTGCCCTGAAATAAATGCTACTGTTTTTAAGTTATTTTTAAGCGCTTAATATAGTTAAATGTAGAATTTCTCACGAATTCTTGATAGTTAGCAATTTAATAAATTAAATGAAAATTATAATTGCTGGTGCTGGGGAAGTTGGCTTTCATTTGGCAAAGTTACTTTCCTATGAATCACAGGATATCACCTTAATTGATAGCGATAAAGAAAGTCTTGCTTATGCAGATAATCATTTAGATATTCGTGTATTAAAGGGTGATGCTACCTCTATAGCGGTGCTTAGAGATGCACAGGTTCAAGATTCTGATTTGGTTATTGCGGTAACCTCATCTGAAACTACCAACATTACCTTGTGTATGCTGGCAAAACAGTTAGGTTGTAAGCGAACTATCGCAAGAATTTCCAATACCGAGTTTATAAATAATAAAGAATTATTGCGATTTTCTGAATTGGGAATCGATGAATTGATTTCACCTGAAGCATTAGCTGCTACTGAAATTCAAATGTTGCTTAATAAGTCTGCCTTTAATGATACTTATGAGTTTGAGGATGGTGAGCTTATTATGGTGGGTGTTTCCTTGATAAAATCTGCTCCTTTTGTTGGTAAAATGGTGAAAGAAGCTGCAAATATATTTCCCGAACTGCATTTTATGCCAATCGCACTTCAGCGAACAGGTACTCAATACACAGTTATCCCAAGAGGAGATACTTTATTTAAAGAAGGTGATCAAGTGTATTTCATTACTGTAAAAAAAGGGGTTGATGAACTTTACAAACTAACAGGTAAGAAAAAGGCTGAAATTAAAAATGTTATGATTTTGGGTGGTAGCAAGGTAGGTTATAAAACGGCTAGAGATCTTTGCGCCAATAAGTTCAATGTTAAGTTGATAGAGAAGAACAAAGAAAAAGCTTTTGATTTGGCAGATGAATTGCCGAACGCGTTAGTAATTAATGGTGATGGCAGAAATGTTGAATTGTTAGATGAGGAGAGCTTAGAGTCTATGGATGCATTTATTGCGGTAACAGGCAATTCAGAAACCAATATAATGTCATGCTTAGTAGCAAAATCTAAGAATATTAAGAAAACCATCGCCTTGGTTGAAAACATGGATTATTTTCAACTTTCACATTCTATTGGGATTGATACCCTAATCAATAAAAAACTTTTAGCTGCTAATAATATTTTTAGACATATTCGTAAAGGCGAGGTAGTAGCCTTAATGCGTTTGAACAATTTAAATGCCGAAATTTTAGAGTTTATAGTTAAAAAGAACTCTAAGGTAACTGGGGCGACAATAAGGGAATTAAATTTCCCTAAAGCTGCAACTATTGGTGGTGTGGTAAGAGATGGCGTTGGTCATATTGCACTAGGTGGATTTAAAATTCAAGAAGGTGATCGAGTAGTGGTTTGTTGTTTGCCTTCTGAGATATCAAAAATTGAACGAATGTTCCTTTAAAATGCGGCTTAACTCAAGAATCATATTTCATTTAATGGGGCTACTGTTGCTTTTTAACGGAGGCTTTATGCTTTTGGCGGCGGTAGTAAGTGGTATTTATCAAGATGGTGCAACCTTAAGCATCACGTTAGCTTCAATAACGACCATGTTTGTTGGGGTGTTTTCAATGTATTATACCCGAGGGCATAAGAAAGAAGTAAAGCAAAAGGAGGGATACATTATTGTTACTTTTGGATGGATAATTATGTCTATTTCAGGTATGTTGCCATATCTGTTTTCTGGATCGATACCTGATGTCACGAATGCTTTTTTTGAAACAGTATCGGGTTATACCACCACAGGGGCTTCTATTATGGATGATATAGAAGTAATGCCAGAAGGTATTCTTTTTTGGAGGAGCCTAACCCACTGGATAGGGGGAATGGGTATAATTGTTTTGGCCATAGCTATTTTACCATTATTAGGAATAGGGGGTATGCAACTTTTTTCTGCGGAAGCACCTGGGCCAAGTGCAGATAAATTACATCCTAGAATTACCGATACGGCTAAGCGACTTTGGCTTATTTATTTTGGTTATACCATTGCAGAAACTATTTTATTAAAAATAGCCGGAATGTCATTTTTTGATGCCATAAATCATGCAATGGCGACATTATCTACGGGTGGTTTTTCTACTAAAAATGCAAGTCTTGCTTATTGGAATGATCAGCCCTTAATTCAATACATTGTTATCTTTTTTATGTTTTTGGCTGGTAGTAATTTCGTACTAAGCTACTTTGCTTTTAAAGGCAAAGTACAGAAGGTGTTTAAAGATGAAGAGTTTCGGTATTATGCCGGTTTCGTTATTGCATTCACGATCATCGTAACCTTGGTTATTTATTTTAAAGCAAACATCACAGATATAACACCTGGTTATCCTATGGTTTTGGGTAAAGCAGAAAGTTCGTTTAGGCATGCCTTGTTTCAAATAGTTTCGGTAATCACTACAACTGGTTTCGTAAGTGCAGATTTTACGCAATGGACTCCCTTTTTAACTATTTTCTTTTTTGGGTTGTTCTTCTTAGGTGGTTCTGCAGGTTCTACGGCTGGCGGTATTAAGGTTATGCGCCACTTATTGATTATTAAAAACGGTGTGTTAGAATTTAAAAGAACATTACATGCAAATGCAATTATTCCTGTGCGGTACAACAATAAAACAGTAAAAGAGAAAATCGTTTATAATATCATAGGCTTCTTTGTGCTATATATGTTACTCTTTATTATTGGTGCACTTGTATTAGGTTTTTTAGGGTTAGATTTTGAATCGGCAATTGGTGGTTCGGCATCATCGCTAGGTAATGTTGGTCCTGCATTAGGAAGTTTAAACCCTGTGAGTAATTTTAATAGTTTACCAGTATTGGCGAAATGGTGGTGTGGCTTTTTAATGTTGGCAGGTAGACTAGAACTTTTTACAGTATTGATATTGTTAACCCCCTATTTCTGGAAGCGAACTTAAGTAGTGTAAATAGCTGAAAATAAAAAGTCCCTTTAACCAAAGGGACTTTTTATTTATTATGAGTTGAATATTATTTCAGTGCTTCTTTTATTCTAGAAATCGCTTCTTTAATATCATTAACTGATGCAGCGTAAGATATTCGAATACAATTTCCGTTACCAAAAGCATCGCCAGTAACTGTTGCTACATTAGCTGCTTCTAGAATATACATTGAGAAATCTGATGCATTATTAATTTTAGTTCCGTTTAATGTTTTGCCAAAAAAGGCAGTAACATCTGGGTAGACGTAAAATGCACCCTCGGGCTCATTGCATTTAAAACCATCTATTTCATTTAATAAACCTAAAATTAATTTACGACGTTCTTTAAATTCATCAACCATGTATTGAATTCGGTCTGGTGATTCTTCTAAAGCAGTAATAACTGCACGTTGAGCAATACAATTGGCGCCACTGGTAACTTGACCTTGTAGCTTGTTGGTAGCACGGGCAATGTAAGCAGGCGCGCCGATATATCCAATACGCCATCCAGTCATAGCAAATGCTTTTGCTACACCATTAACCGTAACGGTACGGTCGAACATATCATCAAATTCAGCCATTGAAGCATGTTCTGTTACGCCATAATTAATATGCTCGTAAATTTCATCACTAACAACTATAATTTGAGGGTGTTTTTTTAGGACATCGGCAAGTGCACGCAATTCTTTTTTGCTATATATAGAACCACTTGGGTTGCAAGGAGAGCTATACCATAACATTTTTGTTTTTGGTGTTATTGCGGCTTCCAACTGCTCTGGAGTCATCTTGAAATCATTTTCCAAAGATGTTGGTACTTCCACAGGAATACCATCAGCCAATTTAACAATATCACTATAGCTTACCCAGTAAGGGCAAGGTAAAATAACTTCATCTCCTGGGTTTAAAATAACCTGAGCAACATTGTATAATGACTGTTTTGCACCAGTTGAAACAACGATTTGAGCAGGCTCATAAGTAAGGTTATTATCCCTTTTAAATTTTGTGATAATTGCCTTTTTCAAATCTACATATCCGTCCACTGGAGAATATGAATTGTAGTTATCATTAATTGCTTGTATGGCTGCGTCTTTAATGTAATCGGGAGTTTCAAAATCTGGCTCGCCTAAGCTTAAACCTATTATGTCTTTTCCTGATGCTCTTAATTCACGGGCCTTTGCGGCCATTTCCAAAGTAGCTGACGGTGTAACGTTGTTTATTCTATCCGAAAGTTGATTGCTCATGGGTACTATAAGTTTCTAGTATTGCAATGTAGGCTCCTTGCCTAATTCTTTTAAATGTTTGAAGTGCGAAATTATAGCTTTTCTGGTAGTTTTATACTCGTGGTAAGGCAAATTAAATTCCTGTGCTGTTTGTTTCACAATTTTCGAAATTTTTGTGTAATGAACATGGCTTATGTTAGGAAATATATGGTGCTCTACTTGATGATTTAATCCACCTGTAAACCAGTTTACAACTTTATTCTTGGTGCCAAAGTTTACTGTAGTAAATAGTTGGTGAATAGCCCAAGTATTTTTCATTGTGCCAGATTCATCAGGTAATGGAGTATCAGCATCATCTACAATATGTGCAAGTTGAAAAACTACACTTAAGATTACGCCGGCTACATAATGCATTAAAAAGAAACCAATTAGAATTTTCCACCATGCTATATCCAAAATTAACATAGGTAGAACGATCCAAATAGTGATGTACAATAATTTTGTAACGATAAGAGTACTCCAGTTCATGGTAGCACTTGGTAATTTACCATAAGATAATTTACGTTTCATATACCTGTACATCTGTTGAAAATCAGTAGTAATGGCCCAGTTGAAGGTAAGAAGTCCGTATAATAATACAGAATAGAAATGTTGAAATTTATGATGTTTTTTCCATTCTACATGTTTAGAAAAACGTAATATTCTACCCGCTTCCATATCTTCATCATGCTCATGAATATTGGTGTACGTATGGTGAAGAACATTGTGTTGTACTTGCCAATTGTAAACATTGCCTGCAAGTATATAAATGCTACTTCCCATTAATTTATTTACCCATTTTTTATTGGAGTAAGCACCATGATTACCGTCATGCATAACATTCATGCCAACCCCTGCCATACCTACGCCCATAACAATGGTTAAAAGAAAATTAGCCCAGTTTGGCAATCCTAAGGTTAGGATTAGGAAATATGGTGCGAGAAATAATGAGAACATCACTAGGGTTTTAACGTGAAGTCTCCAATTACCTGTTTTTTTTAATTTATTTGTTTTAAAATAATCATTGACTCTACTATTCAAAGTCTTAAAAAACTTTGCAGAATCTGTTCTTGGAAATCGTATGGTATTTTGTTCCATAATTGGGTGATCTTTTACTTAATAATTATGTAATTGAATCTATAATAGTTTGATAGCTTAATTAAAAGCTAAATCTTTGCAATAGTGAATATACTAATAATATCTATTTACAAAGATACGGATGACTGCTGAAACCATATTTGAATATTTTCCCAATTTATCTGAAAATCAGAAAGAACAATTTGAAAAATTAGAGGAACTTTATAAGGATTGGAACCAAAAGATAAATGTGGTTTCTCGAAAAGACATAGATGAGCTTTACTTAAGGCATGTTTTGCATTCTCTCGGAATAGCTAAATTCATATCTTTTAACGATGGTTCAAAAATACTTGATGTTGGTACAGGAGGAGGTTTTCCAGGTATTCCATTAGCTATTCTATTTCCTGAGGTGCATTTTACATTAGTTGATTCCATTGGAAAAAAAATAAAAGTAGTTGATGAGGTGGTTGAAGGCTTGCAATTATCTAATGTAAAAACTATCAATGCTAGAGTAGAGGAGATACCAGGTCAGTTCGATTTTATTGTAAGTAGAGCTGTTGCTGCTATGCCAACCTTTGTGCATTGGGTTAAAGGAAAAATAAAAAAGGAATCTGCACATTCTATTCGTAATGGAATATTGTACTTAAAAGGTGGTGATTTGCTTGATGAGCTTAAGGACTATAAAACTGCCGAAGTCTATCAATTAACTGATTATTTCAAAGAAGATTTTTTTGAAACAAAGAAGATGGTCTATCTGCCATTGAAATTCAAAGGGTAGTTTTATCGTGTGATTCTGATAATTTTAAAGACTAAATGCTTGATAATAAGCTCTCCTGTACTTTTGAACAAATAGTTTGATAGATTTCCAGCCATGAAATTGAAAACTGCTTAAATGTGTGTTTTTTTTTTGAGATTTCATAAGAAGTTGATTTTAAGTGAACTATAAATTTCTGTAAATAGAATTTAATTTACAATTAATTAACGTTAAATTTACATTGAAATTGCATTTGAATTCTATAAATGTTTCATTTTAGGTAGATATACCTAAGGTTTTGTGAAATTAAATGTTGCTAGGTTTGGTGATGAAATTGGCTGTTCTAAGGCAATTCAATATTTGAAATTCCTATTTTAATAATACGTGTGAAGGTTTTCGTATAAAAAAAGCCTTCAACCAGTTAAATAGTTGAAGGCTAATAATTCTTTAATAGCTATTTTACTTACTCCAAGGTGGCACAACACCATTAGATCTTGCATAGGCTATTAATTGACCTTTATGTTCGCCATTATGCTCCATAATAGCTAAAAGTCCGCCTAATTTATTTGATTTCATAAATCCGAAATCAACTTCCTCGTTTAAATCGCCATCTTCAACCATGGTGATTTTTTCTAGTACAAAATCATTTGATTTTTTTAAGGTTGCTATGATATTATCCTTTCCAGTGATTTTACCTATTGACATCATGTCAACATCTTCTGGTGGAGCGAAACCTAGTTTAGATGCTAGAAAATAATTTCCGGCTGCAACATGTAAAAGTGCTTCGCCAACAGAATTAACTCCTTCGGAGGGTCTCCAGTCGTATTTATCTTCTGGAAAGGCTTCTGCAAGTTGTATTACTTGATCTTGGTTTCCAGTTAATACAGCCTTAATGGTGTTTTGTGTCAACTCTTCTTGAGCGTAAGAAAATGCCCCAGAGAAAAGCACTGCAATTAATAGTAACTTTTTCATAATAAGTGTGTTAAGGTTCATATGATAAGTTAACTAAAAATTTTTTAAAAAAAAGGCTGAATTAAAATTCAGCCTTTTAAGTGTTTTTAACCTAAAAATGGATATCTATAATCCACAGGCGTTACAAAAGTTTCCTTTATTAATCTTGGTGATACCCATCTTAATAAGTTTTGAGCTGATCCAGCCTTGTCATTTGTTCCAGATGCTCGTGCGCCACCAAAAGGTTGTTGGCCAACAACTGCGCCAGTTGGTTTATCATTGATATAGAAATTACCAGCACAATTTTGTAAAGCTTTGGTAGCCTCTTCAATTGCATATCTATCATTTGAAAGAACAGCGCCTGTCAAAGCATACTCTGAAGTGCCATCTATTAATTGCAAGGTTTCTTTCCAATCTTTATCATCATATACATAAATCGTAACAACGGGTCCGAAAAGTTCGGTTTCCATTGTTGTGTATTTTGGATCCGTAGTAACAATGACTGTTGGCTCTATAAAGTATCCTTTAGATTTGTCAAAACTACCACCTGCATATACCTCGGCATTTTTATCTTCTTTCGCCTGGTTTATATATTTCGCTAATTTGTCGAAAGAACCTTCATGAATTACCGCTGTGATAAAATTACTCATATCTTCTGGCGAACCAGGTTGGTTAAACGATTCGATGTCAGCTTTAACAAATTCTAAAATCTCTTTAGATGTAGATTTTGGTAAGTACACTCTTGATGCTGCACTACATTTTTGACCCTGAAATTCAAAGGCACCTCTAGAAATAGCGGTGGCAACCTGTTTTGTGTTTGCCGTTGGGTGTGCAAGTATAAAATCTTTACCACCAGTTTCGCCAACTATTTTTGGGTAGGTTTTGTAGGTGTTAATATTATTTCCAATTTGTTTCCATAATTCCTTGAAAACATGCGTTGAACCTGTGAAATGAAGTCCTGTAAAATCAGGACTAGCTAAAATAGTGTTAGTAATCATAACTGGGTCACCATAAACAACATTGATGACACCGTCTGGTAAACCTGCTTCTTTAAAAATGTCAACAATAACTTTTGCTGAAAATATTTGACTGTCACTAGGTTTCCATATAACAACATTGCCCATCATTGCGGCACTTGCAGGAAGGTTACCTGCTATTGCTGTAAAATTAAATGGAGTAATTGCGTAAACGAACCCTTCTAAAGGTCTATATTCGACACGGTTCCATATACCTTCCGCAGAATCAGGTTGTTCGGCATATATCTGTGACATATACTCTACGTTAAAACGTAAAAAATCAATCAATTCGCAAGCAGCGTCAATTTCTGCTTGGTGAATATTTTTTGATTGAGCAATCATGGTCGACGCATTAATTTTAGCACGATAAGGTCCCGCAATTAATTCGGCGGCTTTTAAGAAAATGGCAGCGCGTTGCTCCCAAGCTAAATTAGCCCAAGCATTTCTAGATTCTAAACAATTATCTATTGCAGCTTGTACGTTTTTTTTATCGGCAGTATGGTAAGTACCAACAATATGCTTGTGATCATGAGGAGGTGACATAGGTTTTGTGTTACCTGTTCGTACCTCTTTTGAGCCTATGTACATAGGAACATCTACATTGCCGTTAAAATATGTTTTGTATTGTTCCAAAACTGCTTCTCTTTCTGAAGAGCCAGGTACGTAGCTTTTAATTGGTTCATTAATAGCTGTAGGAACTTGGAAAAAACCTTTACCCATTGTCAATAATTTTAAATTAAAAAGTTGACCAAAGGTACTAAAAGGGAGTTGGACTTAAAACTAATAGAAGGTTAAAAGAATTTAGTTAAGGGCAAAAGGGGCGCTAAATTTAAACGTAGGAATATAAACTCTGAATTTCTCGGAATTGCTGAGATGTGTCATGTTGTAATGACCTTTCATAGCACCAATAGGAGAGTTTAGTAAGCATCCAGAGTTATAGGTATGAGAATCCCCGGGTTGAATTACCGGTTTTTTACCAATAACACCTTCACCGTCTAAGGTTTCCATGTCATTTAAAGAGTCATAAATTTTCCAATGACGAGAAGTCAATTGAACTGCATCTTTACTTTGATTCTCAATGGTAATAGTATAACCGAAAGCATAATGCATTTTATAGTTTTTAAAGAACGTGCCTTCAAAACTAGTCTGTACCGATATTTTAATGCCTTTGGTTACCTGTGTTATCATCATATTTAATATGTAAAAACGCTTGCAGCTATTAATATTGTAATTGCGATTCCTCCTAAGATAAAAAATATTAAGTTTAGAAAAGTATATTTTATAATCGTTTTAACTCTTCCTTGCTGATAGAAATTTCGCATTGCTTTATAAAGGTAGATTGCGAATATCAATAAAAATACTCCTTCACTACCAATATTGAAAATTGCGTTTATCAAATTGCTTACAATGAGCAAGATAAAAAATAACGATTGATTGTGAAAGCTAAATATTAAATGATCGGTATAAGTGTATTTTTTTCTGACATAGACCATCCAAACGAAAAAAGAAAAGAATGGTAGAAAGAAAAATGTTGCAATGGGAAGTTTAGAAATTAAAGAATTAAGAAAGGTTCCCGGTCGTTTTTCTATCTCTACAATACTACTAGAAATATTAAAGGCCATCTTATTTTCCGTAGCTTCGGGTATGCCATATTTACTTTTACTTTGGTCGAAAGTAAATATGGTATCGTTTTTAATAACCGTATTAAAGAATTGAATCTTTTCAAAGAATCTTTCAACAAATCCGTCTTGGTTAATCTCTCTAAAATGACTTTTAGGATTTGCCAATAATACAGAATCACTTTGGCTAAGTTTAAATCCACTTAAGCCTTTTATTTTCAATGAATCGAATTGCGCTAATGCTATTTTTTTTTCTTCTTCATTCTCAAACTCTATATTATTTAGTTGAGTTTTTAAATTGAAAATTGGCTGGCGGTTGTCTGATCCAAATTTATTCCAAGATTTAAATTCACTATTAAAACTTATTATTTAGAAGTAGATAATTGATAAGCTTAATAGAAAACGGAAAGGATTTGTGTATGACAAGCGTTTGCCAGCAATATATTCTCTTGTAATTTTACCGGGTTTAAGTAAAAGTGCTGCAAGTGTTTGCCATAGTTTAGAATCATAAGAGAAGTAATTTGAGAAAAATTCCTCAAAAAAATCTAAAAGTGTAAGCTTCTTAGTGCTGTTTGCTTGAGAGCAATTGGGGCAATATTTATCGCTTAAATCAAGGGGGTGTCCACAGTTTAAGCAGTCAACACCTCTGTATTTTAGCTTGTATCGATCAGTGGTTTTTGTAATTGATTGGTTTTTCATGAAGGATGAAAAACATAAAGATACAGTTAGTTCGTAATATTTCTTGAATTGGCAGAACCAATACCTATTAGGCTATCATACATGTCACCAAAGTTTCGGTAATAGACGAGTATAAGGTAATTGTTTTCAGTAAAATGAAAATTACCTCCAACTACGTTTGTTTTGATGTCTTGACCATTTTTTAGTACATACTTATAGTTGTAAAAACCTTGCTTCATTTTTAGGGTAGCCTCCAACATGCCATTGGTTTCGTTATAAGTCATTTTGTTTTCATCGGTAAGTGCGTAATTGTTGTATTTACCAAATATGTAAACATCATCTAAAGCTATGAATTCGTTATAGGGCAAGCTAAAATATACATTGGTGTATTCTGCTTCACGAGAAGCATTGTCGCCTTGCAAGGTTCGAACTACGAAATCTCCGTTTATATCAGGAAAGTAGCTATACGGCTTGTCATTTCTGAAAGCATCAGCAAACAAATAATGATTATATAGGTCGGTTAGGTCAATTCTAGAAATCTGAGAGCTTGGGGCTCTAAGGTCGCTTGTGTCGAAAAGTAAATATTCGTTACCTCCATAAAATGCCGTTTCTTGATCGTATTTATATACAAGTTCATTGCCGATTGTGTATTGCGGTGCAATATCATATATGGCAGTAGGCCAATAATAATTTTGTAAAATGGTGACTTTAACTTCTTTTTTCGGATTAACTAGCTTAAATCCTGACGATAGAATGTTAAACTGAACTACTTGCTTTTCGTTTATGAAATTAAAATCTCTAGAACGTTTTATGGTGGCGCCTACACTTACAAGGTCTTTATAGACTAAAAATCTACGTGAAAATTCAAGTTCATAATTACTATTGTAAACTTCTAAAAGATAGTTACCGCTAACTTTTAGGCGAACATTGTCGTTGGGTATAGTTAATTGGTAGTTCGAATATGTTTCGAGTGTAGTGTAGCTATTTTCGTATTCGGTAATTCTTTGGTTGTCTACACCATCTAAATATTGCGATTTTAGTAAAGTTGATTTATTCCAATCATAATCGCAATGCGTAACTTTATAATAATAGTCTTGCTCGTTGGCTAAAATATCATCAAATTCTAAATAAATTGGCTCACCAATCTTAATAATTGGAAACTGATCTTCTGTGGGGCCTTTGAAGACGATTGATTTTATGTTATCTGGCGGATTTACTTCTTCTTGAACCTGTGCGACTATGTTTTGCAAGAAAAATAGACATATAAAATGTTTAATAAAAATTCGCATTGGAAGGCTTTTTTTTAAGTAAAGGTAAACAAAAACGATGCCTAAAAAATATACCTCGTTGTAATGTCTAAATTATGGGGTAATAATTATGAAAACGAAGTTTTTGTACTTAAATTTGCTCAAATTTTGTTAACCTAAAGGTCTACACACACATGTCCAAAGACATACGAATTAAAAAAGGGCTCAACATTAACCTAGTGGGTGCCGCGGAACAGACGACTTCGAAAGCTGTTTTGAGTAATATATATGCTATACAATTAAGTGATTTTCACGGAATTACCCCTAAGATGATAGTAAAGCAAGGCGCAGAGGTGAAAGCTGGTGAGCCTTTATTCTACAACAAGAACATTGAAGATATGCTCTTTGTTTCACCAGTAAGTGGTGAGCTGGTAGAAATTGAAAGAGGGGATAGAAGACGTATTTTGACCTTAAAAATACTAGCAGATAAAACTCAAGAAGCATATGCAGGAGCAGCTTTAGATGTTGAAAAGGCTTCTAAGGGAGAGTTGAAGGCTGCTTTGTTAAAAAGTGGTTGTTGGCCATTCATTAAGCAACGACCATATGATATAGTTGCCAATCCTGATGCTACGCCAAAATCAATATTTATTTCTGGGTATTCAAGTGCGCCATTACAGGCCGATTTGGATTATGTTTTACAGGGTAAGGAAAAAGAATTGCAAGCAGCAATTACTGCACTTGGCAAGTTAACGCCTGGTAAAGTTCATGTAACTGTTGGTGGTTCTGGTAATTCGCCATTATCTTCCTTAAAAGGTATTGAATTGCATAAAGTTTCTGGACCACATCCTGCTGGTTTGGTTGGTACACATATAAGCAAGTTGGATCCTATTAATAAAGGTGAAACGGTTTGGACGGTATCACCTCAAGATTTGGTTATTATCGGTGAATATTTACTTACGGGTAAATTCAATGCTGACCGAGTAGTTGCGCTTGTTGGGTCATCTATTAAGGCTCCAAAATATTACAGTACTAAGATAGGTGCTGAAATCTCTACTTTTCTTTACGCGAGTGGTGTTAATGAGGAAAATTTCAGGGTTATAAATGGTGATGTTCTTACGGGGTCAAAAAGCAAGCCAGATGGTTTCTTAGGGTTCTACAATAATACGGTTACGGTTATTCCAGAAGGTGACGACTATGAGTTGTTTGGATGGAATAAGCCTGTCTTTAATAAAATTTCGGCTACCAGGGCATTAACGTTCTCTTGGATGCAGCCAAATAAGAAATATGAATTAGATACTAATACAAATGGAGAGCACAGAGCTTTCGTTGTAACGGGTCAGTATGAAGAAGTTTTTCCAATGGATATCTTTCCAATGCAACTTTTAAAAGCTTGTATGGTAAAGGATTTGGATGAGATGGAACAATTAGGTTTGTATGAAGTAGCTCCAGAAGATTTTTCATTGACGGAGTTTATATGTATTTCCAAACAACCGCACCAGAAGATTATTCGTGAGGGGTTAGATTTATTGCAAAAAGAAATAGGATAAGAAATGAGTTTAAAAAGTAAATTACACGAACTTAAACTGAAGTATCAGGGTAAAAAGATGGCACCTGCTTTCAATGCCTTTCATACTTTTTTGTTTGCACCAGATGAAACTACCCATGCAGGTGGTACGCATGTTAAAGCAGCAGATGATTTAAAACGTACGATGAATACGGTAATCATGGCACTGATTCCAGTACTATTGTTTTCGATGTTCAATGCGGGTTACCAACATTATTCTGCCATAAACGGATTTCCGGCAGATTTTTCTGTAATGACCGATTTCCTTACGTGGGATAATTTTTGGATTGGTATCATAAAGGTTCTTCCTTTAGTAGTAGTGTCATACGGAGTAGGTCTTTTAGTAGAATTTATTTTTGCTGTTATTAAAGGTCACGAAGTTGAAGAAGGGTATTTGGTTACCGGTATGTTAGTGCCGTTAATTGTACCTATTGATACTCCACTTTGGATGTTGGCTGTTGCCGTTGTTTTCGGTGTAGTAATAGGTAAAGAAGTTTTTGGTGGAACAGGAATGAACATTCTTAATCCGGCATTAACAATTAGAGCATTTCTTTTCTTCGCTTATCCAACTTGGATGAGTGGTGATAAGGTTTGGGTATATGGTGCACGTGAGCGTTCTGAAGAAATACTCGCTGGTGCAACTAACGTTGACGCTATTTCTGGCGAAACTATTTTAGGATTTTTGTCGCAAAACAAAGGTGCGGAAATGAGCTATTCAGTTTCAGATATGTTTTTTGGTTTTATACCAGGATCTGTAGGTGAGACTTCTGCCTTTTTGATTCTTTTAGGTGGTCTGTTTTTAATTTATACCAAAATTGCGAGTTGGAGAATTATGGTGAGTGCTGTTATCGGTTCTTTGGTAATGGGATTAATTTTTAATCAAATTGTAGATTTTGGTTGGGTTGCGGAATCTAGTAAGTTTTACGGTTTAATGAGTTTTGATTTTTGGAAACATTTAATCGTTGGGGGTCTAGCGTTCGGTATAGTATATATGGCAACTGATCCTGTTACAGGTTCTCAGACAAATAAGGGTAAATGGTTCTATGGCTTTTTTATAGGATTCATTTCTGTAATGATACGAGTGTTCAATCCGGCGTATCCAGAAGGAGTATTCTTGGCTATCTTATTGATGAACGTATTTGCACCTACTATTGATCATTATGTTATAAGAGGTAACATCAAGAATAGAATGAAAAGATTAAAGAATGCCACTATCTACCCTAAAGATTCAGATGGTAAGGCAGAAGAACTTAAAGCTGAAACAGTTTAATTATGGCAATTAAAACAGATAGTAACGTTTATACAGTAGTTTTTGCTGCTGTTATGGTTGTGGTAGTTGGGTCAATACTTGCGTTTTTGGCATCTGTACTACGACCGAATATTAAAGAAAACGAACGTTTTGAAAAGCAGCAGAACATCCTTTATGCAATGGGCGTAAATGAAAATGGTGATGACGCCGGTAGCGTAAACTTTATTCCTACGGATGTAGTTGAGGGTAAGTTTTCAAATTATGTTAAAGAGCAGTTAGTTATTCAGGGTGACCAGATTACCCAGAATGATGAGGCTTATTTGATTGACTTGAAAAAGCAATTGGCAAACATAAAAAAAGGTGAGGATTATAAATTGCCTGTTTTTATTGGTGAAAAGGATGGAAAGAAGTTTTATATCATACCTATGTATGGTAAGGGTCTTTGGGATGCTATTTGGGGTTTCATCGCTCTGGATGATACCATGACGGTTCAAGGAGTATATTTTGATCATAAAGGGGAAACTCCTGGTTTAGGTGCAAATATTAAAATGCGTTATTTCATGGACGATTTTAAAGGAGAATCTATATTAAAAGGAACTCAGTATGCAGGCATAGCAGTTGCAAAAGGAAACAATGACCCATTGAACAATATAAAAGATGATAATGAAGTAGATGCCTTAGCAGGTGCTACTATCACGGGTAATGGTGTTTCGGCTATGATCAGAGAAACCGTGAAATTATACAAACCTTATTTAGAAACAATTAGAGCAAAGTAATATGGCACTACTCTCAAAAAAAGATACAAATCTTATAACAGATCCGCTTGCGGATAATAATCCTATTACAATTCAAGTATTAGGTATTTGTTCGGCATTAGCTATTACTGCAGAATTAAAGGCTTCTTTAGTGATGGCTGTTTCTGTAATGTTTGTTTTAGGTGCTGGTAACGTCGTCATATCATTGATGAGGAATATCATCCCTTCAAAAATTAGAATAATTGTACAACTTATTGTTGTAGCAACTTTGGTAATTATTGTAGATCAAGTTCTTAAGGCATATCAATATGAATTAAGTAAAACCTTAGCAGTATTTGTTGGTTTGATCATTACAAACTGTATTATCATGGGTCGTTTTGAAGCATTTGCATTGGCTAATGGACCGTGGCGTTCATTTTTGGATGGAATAGGAAACTCTCTTGGCTATGGTGTTATTTTGGTTATTGTAGGTTTCTTTAGAGAGCTTTTAGGGTCAGGTACGCTTTTCGGCTATCCTGTATTAGGAGATCCAATTACAAAAACTGGATTGTATGCAACTGGATATGAGAACAACGGATTTATGATAATTCCACCAGCTGCATTGATTGTAGTAGGTATTATTATTTGGGTACAGCGCTCAAGAAATCCAGCATTGGTAGAGGAGAATTAAATAGACATTTAATAAGAGATTATGTTAGAACATGTAGAATTATTTTTTAAGTCCATCTTTATCGATAATATGGTATTTGCCGTGTTCTTGGGGATGTGTTCATATTTGGCTGTATCTAAAAAAGTTGCTACGGCTATTGGTTTAGGTGCGGCGGTAATATTTGTACTGGCGGTAACAGTACCAATGAACTGGTTGTTAGATAAATATATATTACAAGATGGTGCTTTGGTTTGGTTAGGTCCAGAATATGCAGATTACAATCTTAGCTTTTTATCATTTATCCTATTTATTGCAACCATTGCAACTATGGTACAATTAGTAGAAATAGTTGTTGAGAAATTTTCACCTTCATTATATAATTCATTAGGTATTTTCTTGCCATTGATAGCAGTAAACTGTGCAATTTTAGGAGGTTCATTATTTATGCAAGCTAGAGAAATTGAAACATTAGGGTTGGCGTTTAATTACGGGGTTAGTTCTGGTATTGGTTGGTTCTTAGCAATTTTAGCTATTGCCGCCATTCGTGAAAAAATCAGATATAGTAATGTGCCTGCACCTTTAAGAGGATTAGGAATTACATTTATTACTACCGGTTTAATGGGTATTGGTTTCCAGAGTTTTGGTGGTATGCTTACGGGTGGTGGTGATGAAACTGAAGAACCTAAAGAGCAAGTGATTCAAATTAAACAACTAGAGGTAGTTGAGCCAGAAAAGGAAGTAGTTGAAAAGAATACTGAAATTGACGAAAAGGAGATTTCTTATAACGACGTAAAAGAATAAATATGATTTTAGCTGCAAGTACAGGCGGAACTATACTAATAACCGTTGTCGCATTTCTAATATTATTAATGGCATTGGTGGCATTACTATTATTCACCAAACAAAAACTTTCTCCATCGGGTCCTGTGACCATAACTATAAATGGGGAAAAGAAAATTGAAGTAGCTTCAGGTGGATCTTTATTGTCCACTTTGGGTAATCAAAAAGTATTCTTGCCATCTGCTTGTGGTGGTGGTGGAACGTGTATACAATGTGAATGTCACGTATTATCTGGTGGAGGCGAAGCTTTACCTACAGAAACTCCTCATTTTTCAAAAAAAGAATTAAATCATGGTGCACGTTTAGCCTGTCAGGTTAAGGTGAAACAAGATATGGAAATCACTATTCCAGAAGAGGTTTTTGGTATTAAAAAATGGCCAGGTAAAGTTGTGCGTAATTATAACGTAGCGTCATTTATTAAGGAATTCGTAGTAGAGATTCCTGAAGATATGAATTACAAAGCGGGTGGTTATATTCAAATTGAAATTCCAAAATGTGAGGTTAAGTTCGCAGATATGGATATTACGGCTCACCCAGAAGAGCACGAAACTCCAGATAAGTTTCAAGCAGAATGGGACAAATTTAATTTGTGGCCTTTAGTCATGAAGAATCCAGAAACAGTAGAAAGAGCATACTCAATGGCTTCTTTTCCTGCTGAGGGAAGAGAGATTATGTTGAACGTTCGTATTGCTACTCCGCCCTGGGATCGTGCTAAAAATGGTTGGATGGATGTTAATCCTGGTGTTGCTTCATCGTATATTTTCAACCTTAAAAAGGGTGATGACGTAACAATTTCAGGACCTTATGGAGAATTCTTCATAAATGAATCTGATTCAGAAATGTTATACGTAGGTGGTGGTGCAGGTATGGCGCCTATGCGTTCGCATTTATATCACTTATTCAAAACATTAAGGACGAATAGAAAAGTTAGTTATTGGTATGGTGGTCGTTCTAAGCGTGAGTTGTTTTACTTAGACCATTTTTACAAACTGGAAGAAGAGTTTCCTAATTTTAAATTTTATTTGGCTTTGTCTGAGCCAATGGAAGTTGATAATTGGAAAGTAAAAGAGAATATAGATGCTCCTGGTGATGGTTTTGTTGGATTTATACATAACTGTGTAATTGATAACTATTTAGTTCATCATGAATCTCCAGAGGATATCGAGCTTTATTTCTGTGGACCCCCATTGATGAACAAAGCCGTGCAGAAAATGGGTGAAGATTATGGTATCCCAGATGAGCATATACGTTTTGATGATTTCGGTGGATAACACATAAAACACTGATATTCAATATTATAGCCGATACTTTAAGTATCGGCTTTTTTATCAAATTTATTTAAATGCATGTATTAACAGAACAAGAACTTCACAATTTAGCGATGAACATTGTTGGTAAGCAATTGGAAGATGCTGGATTTGAATTTTTAGCCGTGAATAGTGAATTGCGTAAGAATCCTCAATTTGTTTGTACCAAGGATAAAAAAATGCGCTTTGTTGTTGTAAAAGCGATTGAATATCCGGGAGATCCAAAAGATATGGAGTTTTTTAAATCAGATTTGAATAAAATGAAGGAGCATGCATTAAAATTTGATGCAATTACTTTTTATGCAGGTGTTGGTTTGGTGAATGCAGCTGACCATAATTTACCAGTTTATTTAGATGAGGAGTATATTGTTGATTATGATGGATTAGTTGAGATATGAGGAAGAAAATTTTAGTGTTAGGTGTGGTTTTTGGGTTGTTTTATTCTTGTAGTCAAAACGATACTAATGCACATCGTAATGAAAACAGAGGTGCTGCTTTAGGTACTTCTTATAATGTTATTTCCATTACTGCAAATGAAATAGATTTTCAAAAAGATATTGATTCCGTTTTTATCGCTATAAACCATTCATTATCTACCTATATTCCTGAATCTGATATTTCAAGAATTAACCATGGTGATAGTACGGTTGTTGTTGATAAGATGTTTGAAGATGTATTTAAATTATCTAAGAGCATACATGCAGATACTGAAGGCTATTTTGACCCTACTGTGGGTACTTTGGTCAACGCTTGGGGTTTTGGCCCTGAACAACAAATTACATTAGATAGTCTTAAGGTAGATAGTTTATTAAATTATGTAGGTTTAGAAAAGGTAAGTATCAATTCAGAAAAGAAGGTAGTTAAGGCAAATAAAAATATCTATTTAGATTTCAATGCCATTGCCAAAGGTTATGCAATAGATAGAATTGCTGCAATGCTAAATGCGAAAGGAGTAAAAAATTATTTAATTGAAGTTGGTGGTGAGTTAGTCGCTAAAGGAAGAAATATAATTAGTAATAAATCTTGGGTAGTAGGCATCGATGATCCACAAATGCAGACTGGCAGAACAAGTAAAATCTTAATTCATTTGAATGATAGGGCTTTAGCGTCATCTGGTAATTATCGAAAATTTAGAATTGACGAAAGTACCGGTAAAAAATATGTACATACTGTAAATCCTAAGACAGGTTTCACTCAATTTTCTAATACGCTTGCAGTTACTATTTTGGCAGATGATTGCGCTACAGCGGATGCCTATGCTACAGCTTTTATGGCTATGGATTTAGATGAAGCTTTCAAATTAATAAATGAGAATAAAAATCTGGAAGCATATATCGTTTATTTAGATGAAAATGGGGACGCTCAAGAATATTTAACGAAAGGCTTTAAAGACCTGGTAATAAAATAATTATTTTTTGACTACAGGTATTATTTCTCCAGTTGCCAATCGATATCGATTAATTTCTTCAGGTGTAAGTTGTTTTGTAAAATCTAATTCATTGACTGTAAACCCAATAGCACGTAATTTATTAAAGTAATCTCTTCCATAAATACGAACGTGGTCGTATTGGCCAAAAATTTTCGCGCGTTCTTCTTTATCGGTAATAGAATTATCTTCAAAAGTTTTTTCCCTTTTTAAATCTTGAGGTATCTGGAAAATTCCCCACCCTCCTTGTTTTAAAACACGATATAATTCTGACATTGCTTTTGTGTCATCAGGAATGTGTTCTAGCACATGGTTACATAAAATTACATCGAAAGAATTGTCTTCAAAGGGTAAATTGCATATATCGGCTTTTACATCTGCCAAAGGAGAATTTAAATCTGTGGTTACATAGTTTAAATTCTTTAAATTTCTAAACCGCTTATAAAAAGCTTGTTCAGGAGCAAAATGTAATACCTTAAGTGGTGTTGTGAAAAAATTAGTTTCTTCCTTTAAATATAGCCAGAGTAAACGATGCCTTTCTAAAGATAGCGTAGAAGGCGAAAGTACGTTCTCGCGAGGGTTTTCATAACCATAGGGTAAAAAACTACGAAATGTGTTCCCATCTATAGGGTCTTCATAAGTATTGCCACTATAGTATATCTTAAAAAAGGGTTTTACTAAATAGCTAAGCGATATTAAAATAGGTCTAGGTACTAGATTAAGAAAAAATTTAAATATTTTCTTCATACTTTTTACCTAGCTGTTGATAAATGAGGAAGTGAATTCAGCTTCTTCATCACTAACAATTCCTAACGCGTCATATATATATTTAAATGTGGATAACAATTCTGGTTTACCATTTACTATCGCAATATTGTGTTCGAAATGAGCACTCGGTTGACCATCAGCTGTAAGTATTGTCCAACCATCTTTCAATTGCTTAATGTTCTTTGTGCCCATATTGGTCATAGGCTCGATAGCAACGGTCATGCCTTCAATAAATTTTTTGCCACGACCACGTTTACCATAATTTGGCATTTCTGGGTCTTCATGCATTTTTCGACCTAAACCATGGCCTACTAACTCGCGAACAACACCATAACCATGATCTTCTGTAAATTTTTGTATTGCATAACCAACATCACCGACTCGGTTGCCAATTTTAAATTCACGTATACCTACATAAAGTGATTTTTTAGTTACATCTAAAAGTTTTTTCACTTCAGGTGTTACTTCACCAACTTCAAAGGTATAAGCATGGTCGCCATAAAAATCATTTTTTAATGCACCACAGTCAATCGAAATAATATCACCTTCTACTAATGGGGTTTTGTTGGGTATACCATGCACTACCTGTGCATTCGGGCTCATGCAAAGTGAATTGGGGAAATCATATAAACCTAGAAAGCCGGGTACTGCACCATGATCACGAATAAAAGTTTCAGCCAAAGTATCTAATTGAAGAGTAGTTACTCCTGGTTTCACTTCGCTAGCTATCATTCCTAAAGTTTTAGAAACAATGAGAGCACTTTCTCTCATCAATTCAATCTCTTCGGCCGTTTTAATTTTTATCATAGATGTATTTACTTTCGGTTGCTTCCGATTATTTATTTATACCAATGAATTTTGGGTCATGTACTTAGATTTTTCCACACCCATCATTTTTAAAATTGTCGGTGCAATATCAGCTAATACACCGTCATTTATATGGTGAATATCTTTATCCACTAATATTAATGGAACTGGGTTAGTGGTATGTGCTGTATTCGGACTTCCATCTTCATTTACCATTGTTTCACAATTACCGTGGTCGGCAATTACAATAACCGAGTAATTGTTCTCTATTGCAGCGGTAATAACATCTTTAGCACATTCGTCAACAGTTTCACAAGCCTTTATAGCAGCTTCCATAACCCCTGTATGGCCTACCATATCAGGATTGGCGAAGTTTAAACAAACGAAATCTACATCACCTTTTTTGATTTCTGGAATAATTTTATCTCTAATTTCAAAAGCACTCATTTCTGGTTGTAAATCATAGGTAGCCACTTTTGGTGACGGACATAATATTCGGGATTCTCCTTCAAAAGGAACTTCTCTACCGCCATTAAAAAAGAAAGTTACGTGTGGGTACTTTTCTGTTTCAGCTATTCGTATTTGTTTTTTACCTGCTTTAGACAAAACTTCCCCTAAAGTTTCAATGATATTATCCTTATTGTAAATTACATGTACATTGTTATATGATTCATCATAATTTGTCAAAGTCACATAATACAACTTTAGTTTATGCATATTTTGCTCATGCATATCTACTTGACTTAATACTTGAGTCAATTCTCTACCACGATCTGTTCTGAAATTAAAGAAAATAACAACATCATCTTCTTTGACGGAAGCAATAGGTGTTCCATCGGTAGTAGTCATTACAATGGGTTTTATAAACTCATCTGTAATATCGTTGTCATAACTTTTCTCAATAGTTTTTCCTACGTCTGTAGATTTTTCGCCTACTGCATTTACAATAACATCGTAAGCTTCTTTAACGCGTTCCCAGCGTTTGTCGCGATCCATTGCATAATATCTGCCAATAACTGTTGCCAATTTTGTGTTCTTATCGGCACAGAAATGAACTAAATCTTCTAAAAATCCCTTTCCACTTTTAGGATCTACATCTCTACCATCAGTAAATGCATGAACAAAAACTTTACTAAGATTAAAATCGACACAAGCATCCAGTAAGGCGTGCAGGTGCTTCTGCGAAGAGTGAATACCCCCATCTGAAAGTAAACCGATGAGATGAATACCGCAATTACGCTCTTTGGCAAGTGAGAGTGCTCTTAATAATTCCTTGTTTTCAAAGAATGATTTGGATTCAATGGCATTGTTTATCTTAGCCAAATCTTGAAAAACAATTCTTCCAGCCCCAATGTTTAGGTGCCCAACTTCAGAATTGCCCATTTGGCCTTTTGGAAGCCCAACATGTTCACCATCCGTCCGCAACTCTGCATTAGGTACACGATTGTACAATCC
>RCMY010000811.1_pt1 | contig 29888 bp, 27 predicted proteins | sample 2041341 | NCBI WGS metagenome assembly RCMY01 (sample SAMN09708234, study PRJNA481090) | Marine sediment metagenome, whole genome shotgun sequencing project. | reverse complement strand
CAGGATTATTTATTAAAGATGGACCAGTTGTGCAAATAAAGTCAACAGGAGAACCAAAAGAAGTTTTAAAGGAAAAAGGTGGATTAACTACTTGGAAAGAAGTAGAGTGCGCATTAGTTGAGTATCAAGCATTACCTATTAACTGGGAGTCTGGTAGTGCTTCGTTGACTGCAGAAGCTAGAAACTTAATTGATAATAGGTTGTTACCTGTATTGGCCCAAAACCCAGGTGTAAAAGTTGAATTGGCTTCACATACAGATTCTCAAGGTGGTGCAGCTTCTAATCAAGATTTATCTGAAAGAAGAGCAAAAGCTGTTGCTGATTATTTAATTACTAAGGGTGTTAATTCTAGTCTTTTAGTAGCAAATGGTTACGGTGAAACTAAATTGTTAAACAGATGTAAAGACGGTGTTTCTTGTACTGCAAGAGAGCATGCAGCAAACAGAAGAACTCAATTTAGATTGATCAATAACTAGTTGGTTTTTGTTGTTTAAGTTAAAAGGACTTACACATTTGTGTAGGTTCTTTTTTATTCCTAAAACTTTAAGTTACATGTTCTTCTTAAGAAGATTAATATGTGAATCAATTACACCATTCATACTATAACCAGATACTTCATCAATTACCTTTCCTTTAGAATCTAAAACTTTTAAAAGAGGGAAAACCTTTCTTTTATTTAATTTGGTAAGTAATTCTTTATTTTGAACTAATTGTTTTTCTGATAACAAATCTTTATTTCTAGGTACATCGACATATAGTAGAATATAATTGTCTGATAATTCTTGAAATTCGTTGGTGTCAAAAAAATCAGTTTTTAGCATTTTACATGGGGGACACCAATCACTTCCTGTAAAATACACTAGTACATTTTTCTTTTGTTTCTTCGCTTTTGAAATAGCAGTATCGTAATCCGTCAGCCATTTTGTGTTATCTACACTATTATAATCTGCCTGGGCAGTCATGAATAGAGGTAGTATAAATAATAGGATAACGTATTTCATAATCTATAATTTACTGGTTAAGTACAAAAAACTTGCCAATGTTATTTGAATAACGAATCCATACCAGGAATATTGGGCATTCCTTCTTTTGCAACTGCGGCTAATTCTGCTTCATTAACGTTGGTAGCGTTTTGTATGGCTTTGTTTATAGTCATGATGAGGTAGTCTTCCAATTGTTCTTTGTCTTCCAGAAGACTGTCATCTATTGCTATTTTCTTTATCTGTCTATTGGCTGTAATAGTTACCGATAATAGATTGTTATTTGATTTTTCTTCAAGTGTAACCGTATCCAATCTTTTTTTAGTGGCTTCTACTTTTTGTTGGGTTTCTTTAAGTTTCCCCATCATTCCCATCATATCTCCGAACATAATTTAATATTTAGATTTAGAATGTAAAAATAATAAAATTGGAAACCATTTTTGTTTTTAAGTATTCTAAAAGGGGATCTGTGAATTAGTCTTATTTTTGTATGCTTATTAAATAATGTACTTAATATGAGTCTTAAGAACCCGCCAATAGCGAAAAAAATTCCAAAAGAGTTAATTATTCATAATGATGTTCGTTTGGATAATTATTATTGGCTTAATGACAAGGAGGATAAAGAAGTTATTTCATACCTAGAAGCTGAAAATTCTTATTATGAAACACTAACGGCGCATACTAAAAAGTTTCAAGAGAATTTATTTCAAGAAATGAAGGGTAGAATTAAAGAAGATGATTCTTCTGTGCCATATAAATTAAATGATTATTGGTATAGTACTAGATATGTAATTGGAGGTGAATACCCTTTGTATTCAAGATTCAAGAAGCATTTAAACGCTGAAGAAGAAATAATGTTCAATGGTAATGATATGGCTAAGGGCCATGATTACTTTAGTCTTGGCGGTATTGCCATTAGTCCAGATAATAAATTGGCAGCCTTTGGTGTAGATACGGTTTCAAGAAGGCAATATACTTTAAAAATAAAAAATCTAGAAACTGGTGTCGTCCTAGAAGATAAAATTGAAAATACAACAGGTGGTGGTGTTTGGGCCAATGATAATGAGACATTGTTTTATACGAGGAAAGATCCTGTAACACTTCGTTCTGATAAAATTTACAAGCATAAACTAGGGACGCCTACTTCTGAAGATGTTCTGATTTTTCATGAGGACGATGATACATTTAGCACCTTTATTTATCGTACTAAATCGAAAAAGTATTTGGTGATAGGTTCATTTAGTACATTGACTTCTGAATTTCAAATTTTACCTACTGATAATCCTGATGGGGAATTTGTAGTTTTTTCTCCACGAAAAAGAGGTCTGGAGTATACTATCTTTCATTATGAGAATTACTTCTACATTTTAACGAATAAGGACAACGCTGAGAATTTTAAGTTGATGCGCACCCCAGAACAAGAAACAACTTCTGAGTATTGGCAAGAATTCATTCCTCATCGTGAAGAAGTTTTATTAGAGGATATAGATATTTTTAAAGAATACTATGTGCTTTCTGAACGTGAAAACGGACTCAATAAGATTCGCATAATTAGATGGGACGGTACTGAGGAATACTTTTTACCATTTCAAAGTGAAACATATACTGCCTACGTAGGTAGTAATCCTGATTTCGATACCGAAATTTTAAGATATTCCTATAATTCAATGTCGACACCGAGTTCCGTTATTGATTTTAATATGCGTACTAAAGCTAAAGATATCAAGAAAGAACAGGAAGTGCTTGGTGGTAAGTTTGACAAGGAAAACTATAAAGAGCTTCGTTTGTGGGCTACAGCGCGCGATGGCGAAAAGATACCTATGTCCTTGGTTTATAGAAAAGAAACGGTCTTAGATGAAAATACACCTTTATTGCAATATGCCTATGGTTCTTATGGCGCTACAATAGATCCTTACTTTTCTAGTGTTCGTTTAAGTTTATTAGATCGTGGTTTTGTTTACGCCATTGCACATATAAGAGGTGGGGAGTATTTGGGGCGAAGATGGTATGACAATGGTAAACTTTTACAAAAGATAAACACCTTTACCGATTTTATAGATTGTTCTAAATTTTTAATTGAACAAAAAATGACTAGTGCTCAGCATTTATATGCTATGGGAGGGTCCGCAGGTGGCTTGCTTATGGGAGCCGTTATTAATATGCAACCTAATATATATAAGGGGATAATTGCAGCAGTACCCTTCGTTGATGTAGTAACCACAATGTTAGATGATTCTATTCCATTAACAACGGGTGAGTATGATGAATGGGGAAATCCGAACGAAAAGGAGTATTACGATTATATGAAATCCTATTCTCCGTATGATAATGTTATTGCGCAAGAATATCCAAATATGTTGGTAACCACTGGTTTACATGATTCTCAAGTGCAATATTTTGAACCTGCTAAATGGGTATCTAAATTGAGGGATTTGAAAACAGATAATCACCAATTACTACTTAACACCAATATGGAAGCTGGCCATGGTGGTGCTTCTGGAAGGTTCGAATCTTTACGTGAAGTCGCTAAAGAATATGCGTTTCTTTTAGATTTAGAAGGAAAAATCGCATAGTTGAAAAAAAATAGTAGCTTTGCATCAGAAATTTTAACAAATTTCGTTTATAGAAACAACTAAACATTGAACCCCCTTATGAAAAATGAGATCAGGGCTTACAACAATATATTAGAACTAGTAGGTAATACACCGTTAGTTAAGTTGAATAAAATTGCAGAAGGTCTAACCGGCAATTTTTACGCAAAGGTCGAGGCTTTTAATCCAGGTCATTCTTCTAAAGATAGAATTGCGATTCATATTATTGAGCAAGCAGAAAAAGCAGGTTTACTTACAGAAGGTAGTACTATAATTGAGACAACTTCTGGTAATACTGGTTTTAGTATTGCTATGGCTAGTATCATTAAAGGTTACGACTGTATTTTGGCTGTAAGTTCAAAATCATCTCCAGATAAAATTGATATGCTACGCTCTATGGGCGCAAAAGTATATGTTTGTCCTGCGCACGTAAGTGCAGATGACCCTAGATCTTACTACGAAGTAGCAAAAAGATTACATAAAGAGACAAAAAACTCCATCTATATCAATCAATATTTCAATAAATTGAATATGGAGGCGCATTATAAATCTACCGGTCCTGAAATTTGGGAACAAACAGGTGGGCAAATAACCCATTTAATTGCTTGTAGTGGAACAGGTGGTACTATTTCTGGTACTGCACGTTATTTAAAAGAGCAAAATCCTAATATAAAAGTTATTGGTGTTGATGCTTTTGGTTCAGTATTGAAGAAATATCATGAAACTGGAAAATTAGATACGAATGAGATTTATCCTTACCGTATTGAAGGTTTAGGAAAAAATTTGATTCCAGGAGCAACCGATTTTTCAATTATCGATGAGTTTATAAAGGTTACCGATGCAGAAAGTGCACATACCGCTAGAGAAATTTCTAGAACAGAAGGTATTTTTGCAGGATATACATGTGGTGCGGTAATGCAAGCTATTAAGCAATTAGACGAATTGAATACTTTTGATGAGAACAGCAATGTTGTTGCTATTTTTCCTGATCATGGTTCGCGATATATGAGTAAAATATATAGTGACCAATGGATGGAAGATCAAGGTTTCTTAAATACAAATATTGTAGAGGAAACACAAGAGATTCAATATATAAAATAATTGAAAGTAAATATTTTTAAAAAGTGGGCTATAAGCCCACTTTTTTGCTTTGTAAATAATTTATTGTCACCTAATCAAAATTATTTACTTTTGTAGACAGAACTGAATTAAGCAATGAGAGACTTATTTGAAAGAATTATAGAAAATAAAGGTCCTTTGGGTAAATGGGCTTCACAAGCTGAAGGATATTTCGTTTTCCCTAAATTAGAAGGCCCTATTTCTAACAGAATGAAATTTCAAGGTAAAGATGTTATTACCTGGAGTATCAATGATTATCTAGGATTGGCAAATCTACCCGAAATAAAAAAAGTGGATGGTGATGCTGCAGCAGAATATGGTGCTGCATACCCAATGGGTGCAAGAATGATGAGCGGTCATACTGAATTTCATGAACAATTAGAGCAAGAGTGTGCAGCCTTTGTAGAAAAGGAAGCCGCATATTTATTAAATTTTGGTTACCAAGGTTTTATGTCTGTAATTGACGCGCTTGTAACTAAAGACGATATTATTGTTTATGATGTAGATTGCCACGCATGTATTATTGATGGCGTACGTTTACATATGGGTAAACGATTCACATTTGTTCATAATAATACGGAAAGTCTCGAAAAGAATTTAGAGCGCGCTACTAAAATGGCTGAGCAAACTGGAGGAGGTATTTTGGTTATTTCTGAAGGTGTCTTTGGAATGCGTGGCGAACAAGGTATTCTTAAAGAGATTGTTGCTTTAAAAGAAAAATTTAATTTCCGTTTGTTAGTTGATGATGCTCATGGTTTTGGAACTTTGGGAAAAACAGGTGCTGGTGCAGGGCAGGAGCAAGGTGTGCAAGACGGTATTGATGTTTATTTGGCAACGTTTGCCAAATCAATGGCTGGTATAGGTGCTTTCGTTGCTGCTGATCAAGGAATTATTGATTACTTAAAATATAACTTACGTTCACAAATGTTCGCCAAATCATTACCTATGGTTTATGTTAAGGGAGCATTAAAACGATTAGATATGTTACGTACTCAACCAGAGCTTAAAGCTAAGTTGTGGGAGAATGTAAACGCACTTCAAAATGGCTTAAAAGAAAAAGGATTCGATATTGGTACTACAACAAGTTGTGTTACTCCCGTATACTTAAATGGTAGTATACCTGAAGCAATGGCATTAGTGAAAGACCTACGTGAAAATCATGGTATTTTCTGTTCAATAGTAGTATATCCAGTAATTCCTAAAGGACTTATCTTACTTCGTTTAATACCAACAGCTACACATACTTTACAAGACGTTGAAGAAACTTTAACAGCTTTTTCAGCTATTCGTGAGCGTTTGCAAAACGGAACGTACAAAAGACTTTCTGCTGCGGTTGCAGCGGCAATGGGAGAATAATCTCAAATCATTATAATTTAAAAAGCCCCGTTTCAAATTTGAATCGGGGCTTTTTATTTGTGCTTATCTAAGTGATTTCTTATATGTTCTTCTACGTTTATAAATCACTGGCTCGAAATGTTTCCACATTTGTTTAATCGCTAAGTTTTCTTCAAGTTCTGGAGTTCTATAACACATATCGATACCTTTTTCGGTAAATGTTTTATAGTACTCATTAAAAATTACTGCGGTTACCCCTTTATTTTGATATTCAGGATGTATGCCAACAAGATAAAAGATAACATCTTTACTATTCTTTTTAGCTTTTAAAAGGTGGTATAATCCAAAGGGAAATAATTTACCGTTTGCTTTCTGTAACGCTTCAGAAAATGAAGGCATTACAATGGCAAAAGCAATTAATTTATCTTCTTTGTCCTTAATGAACTTTATATATTCAGGATTTATGAAACTTATATATTTTTTCTTGAAATAAGCTTTCTGTATTTCGGTAATAGGAACAAAAGAAGAAAGACTGGCATAGGTTTCATTGAATAAGTCGAACATTTCATCTGCCAAAGGCATAACCTCCTTAGTTTTTGTAAAGTTGACCTCTTTTAGTCCGTAGCGTCTTTTTACTAAGTCATTCAGTTTTGAAAAAAGCTTCGGATCAGCGTTTTTAGCTGGAAACTTGTTTTCCATGTATTCTTTCTCTTTTACAAAACCTAAATTTTCATAATGGTCTTTGTAATAGGGGTGGTTATACCAAGTAATCATGGTTCCTATATGGTCGAAACCTTCTACCAAAACACCTACTTTGTCTAAATTTGAAAAGCCTACGGGGCCTTCCATATATTCTAAGTTGTGTTGATTTCCAATTTCAGCCACTTTGTCTAAAAGTGCTTTTGACACTGCAGGGTCATCAATAAAATCAAACCATCCAAAACGCATTTTTTTTACATTCTGTTGATTAACTTCTAATTGATTTATTACTGCGGCAACACGACCTACTAATTTATCACCATCAAAGGCAAGAAAAAACCAAGCTTCGGCATCTTTAAAAACTGGATTTTTATTTTTATCAAAACTTTCCAGTTCATCATTAATAATAGGTGGTACCCAATACTTATTATTTTTGTACAGTGAAAATGGAAAGGTTACAAAGCGCTTTAAGTCTTGCTTTGATTTAGCTTCATGTAGTGTGATCATTGAACTTCTTTAGAAGTATCAATATTAGGAATATTAATCAGAACAGAAAAGGGGTATAGAATGAAAATGAGTTAGAAATTTTAGTATTAAAAGTCTATTTCGCTACTCTCTTTCTTTTTCTTCTTTTCTGCCTTCTTTAATTTTTTAAGCTGTTTTTTTGAAGGTCCTAGGTCAATATCTTCAGCTCCGTTGCCTTTATTCTTTTTCTTTTTGTCTTTTTTCATGGCGTCTTTATCAATAGCACCACCATTTTGACCAGCCTCTTGATCTTCAATTGCTAATAAGGTGTCTTGATGAAAATCCATTCTATATGAACCTCCTAGTCCAATGAAAATTCGGGAAGGTGTATTTTTCAAACTTGCCCCCATATTAAAATCTAATTGTAGGTTTTCTTTTAGTAAATGGGCAATACCTCCTCTAATCAATAAATCGGCATATCTATCGCTTTGTATACCTTGGTGTTCAACAAATACACTCCACTTTGGGTTTCTAAAGGCGTGAGACAAGGAAATTAAATAACTTAACTCAGGATAATCAGAACTAATGCGATCGTAAGCAGTATTGGTTATAAGAACGAATCTAGGTGTAATACGACTTTGAGTGGCAATCATACCTCGGTATGATAGAGTTGGTTCGCCAACATAATAAGGATTGTCACCAAGCACGAAATTAGCACCACCATATAACGAAACAGCCGGTATTAAATTTTTAAACTGAAATTTATTATTTGCTCTCCAACTATATAAATTTGGTTTATTCGCTTCTGGATTTTTAAATGGATCGTAGATTAAATATTTTAGACCCAATCGGTTTCTTGAAAAATCTCTACGCTTTGCTAAGAGATTAAAATTTGTGTAAGTGATATCTTGATCTTGAAAAGTACCTTCAAAATTGATTTCTAATCGTTCAAATAATAATCCATAACGCAATGAAATGTCACTCGCCCAAATATCAGATTGAGTGTTTAATAAAGTGTGGTCACGCTGTTCATAGAATACACCTAACTCTGCTTGGACTACATTTTTTCCAACGGCGTATGCACTTACCGAAAGACCTGGTCTGTTAGAATTTATAACATCTGTGTATTGTGAAATACCAACCAAGGGTAGTAATAGTAGAATGCTTAATACGTATTGATATAATTTAGAGTAGACAAATAAACTATTCATGAACACGATTTTATAATTATTTTAATATTATGATTCTATTTATACAACGTGATAATTGTATTTTTGATATACTTAGACAGTAATAAAATGGCTTTTTTAAAAACTATATTGATAATTCTTTTGGTGTATTACTTACTAAAATTTTTAGTAAAGTTATTTGCACCAAAAATTTTAAGCTATGCAGCAAAGAAAACAGAATCGCATTTTAAGCAAGCTTTTGATAATCAACGCGCTTCAGAGGAGGAAAATATTGGAGACGTTATTATAAATAAAAAATCTTCAACGAAAAAAAACGATTCAGAAAAAGTAGGCGAATACATTGATTTTGAAGAGCTAGACTAGTTATCTTTGCTAAAACACTACTTATTTTGCACATGAAGCAAGGCTTAAAATTCTTTTTCATCCATTTTTTTGTAATTGTATTTTTTATCATTGGTGCTCTGGCATACTTTAGCCCAGTGCTTCAAGGTAAAGTAATGTACCAGCATGATATTGCCCAATACACTGGGATGGCAAAGGAACAAAACGATTTCAGAAAATCGAAGAACCAAGAACCATATTGGACAAATAGTGCATTCGGTGGTATGCCCACTTATCAATTAGGTGCAAATTACCCTCATAATTATATTAAACAACTAGACCGATTAATTCGATTTTTACCAAGACCAGCGGATTATCTATTTTTATATTTTATAGGATTTTATATTCTTCTTTGTTGTTTGAAAGTCGATTATCTTTTAGCCATAGTAGGAGCTTTAGCTTTTGGTTTTTCTACATACCTTATAATTATATTAGGTGCGGGACACAACGCAAAAGCGCATGCAATTGCTTATTTGCCCGTTCTTTTAGCAGGTATTGTTCTTGTTTTTAGGAAAAAATATCTTTGGGGTTTTGTTTTAACGGCTTTGGCAATGGCTTTAGAAATTACTGCCAATCATTATCAAATGACCTATTACTTTATGCTGCTTGTGCTTGTTTTGGGCATGGTGTATTTCTTTTATGCAATTAAGGAAAAACAAATCAAGCATTTTTTCATTTCTGTAGGTATCTTGTTAGTTGCAGTTACTCTTGGTATCGCGGCAAATGCTACGGGCCTAATGGCAACTAAAGAGTATGCGGATTGGAGTACACGTGGAAAAAGCGAATTGACCATAAACCCAGATGGTTCTGCAAAAGAAGATATAGATGGTTTAAGTAAAGGATATATAACTCAATGGAGCTATGGTATTACGGAATCATTGAATTTGTTTGTGCCACGTCTTTTTGGTGGCGCCAGTCAAGAAAACTTAGGTGAAGATTCGAAATCTTTTAATTATTTGATTGATAAAGGCTTGCCTAGATCAAGTGCTTTAGATTTTGTCAGTGGTTTGCCTTTATATTGGGGAGAACAACCCATTACCTCTGGGCCAGCTTATTTAGGTGCAGTAATATTTTTTCTTTTTGTCTTAGGATTGTTCTTGGTAAAAGGAAAACATAAATGGTGGCTATTAATAGGTTCGTTAGTATCCTTGTTGTTGTCTTGGGGAAAAAATTTCAGCTTGCTTACCGATTTCATGATTGACTATTTTCCGTTATATGATAAGTTTAGGGCAGTATCATCCATTCAAATTGTATTAGAGCTTTGTGTACCTATTTTGGCAATTCTTGCTTTGAAAAAATTATTCATGGATAAGGTTCCACAAGCGGATAAAATTAAATCTTTGACTTTAGCTGCGGGAACTGTTTTTGGCTTAGGCGTATTATTATTTGTGTTTAAAGGAGCTTTTAATTTCGTCGGTGCAAATGATGACAATTTGCGAATGACAGGGTTAGAAGAGCTACCTGAGATGTTACGCTTGGATCGTAAAAGTGTTTATACAAGTGATTTACTGCGCTCGCTGGGGTATGCTTTGGTTACTTCAGTATTGATATGGTTTTATTTGAAGGAGAAATTGAAAATGAATTTCGTTATTCTTGCTATAGGAGTTTTAGTTGTGGTTGATTTAGTCGGAGTCGATTTACGTTATGTCAACAACGATAACTTTGTGTCTAAACGTAAAATGTTAGAGCCTTTTCAAGAATCTGCTGCAGACAAGCTAATTGCAAAAGATAATGGTGTTTTTCGTGTTTTCGACCAAACCGATGGTTTCGATTCAGCGAAAACAGCATATTTTCATCAGAGTATAACCGGCTATCATGCTGCGAAACCAGCTGGTATGCAAGATTTATTCGATTTTCATGTATACAACGGAAATCTGTCAGTTTTGAACATGTTGAATGTGAAATATGTAATTAGACAAGATCAAGAAGGTAATTCTTTTCCAATTGAAAATCCGAATGCAAATGGTAATGCTTGGTTTGTAAAACAGCTTAAACTGGTTGAAAATGCTAACGCTGAGATTATGGCGTTAGATAGTTTAGATACAAAGAATGTTGCAGTTGTAAATACATCTACATTTAAAGATATTACTCAATTACAATATCAAGTTGATTCTACAGCATCAATTTCTTTAATTGATTATGAGCCAAATCATCTTACCTATGCATCAAAGAATAGTAATGAAGGCGTTGCCGTTTTTTCAGAAATGTATTATAAGAATGGATGGAATGCTTATATAGATGGTATAGAACGTGATTATTTTAAAGTTGATTATGTGCTTAGAGCTCTAATTGTTCCTTCAGGCGCACATAAAATAGAATTTAGATTTGAACCTGAAGTTGTAGCTCAGGGTAGTAAAATAACCCTTGCAAGCACAATTTTATTAGGTCTTGTAATCGTTGGTGGTTTGGGTTTTTCTTTTTGGAAGTCTAAAAAAGAGGAAGTATCGTAATGAGAAAAATTTTGGTCATTACGTATTATTGGCCACCCGCTGGCGGACCTGGTGTACAACGATGGCTCAAATTCGTAAAGTATCTTAGAGATTTTGATATCGAACCTGTATTGTATATTCCTGAGAATCCACAGTATCCACTTACCGATAATACATTTTTAAAAGACATTCCGAACGATTTAATTATCTACAAACATCCTATAAAGGAACCATATCGATTGGCTTCGTTGTTTTCAAGTAAGAAGACTAAACGTATTAGTTCTGGCATTATTCAGTCAAATAATCAGTCGCTTATCGAAAAAGCTTTTTTATGGATTAGGGGTAATTTCTTTATTCCTGATGCAAGAAAATTTTGGATAAAACCATCGGTCAATTATTTGAAAGGTGTTTTAGAAAAAGAAGGAATAGATACTATAATTACTACTGGCCCACCGCATAGTGTTCATCTTATTGGCTACTACTTAAAGCAGGAAAAAGCTGTACGCTGGATTGCTGATTTCAGAGATCCTTGGACGACAATAGGTTATCATAAAAAATTAAAACTTACGTCTTATGCAGAGAAAAAACATAAGCAACTAGAGTCTGCTGTACTTAATTCTGCCGATAGAATTATAGTAACCAGTGCTTCAACTAAAAGAGAATTTCAGCAAATTACGAATCAGCCTATACAAGTAATAACTAATGGCTTTGATGGTGCTGTCACAATCAAACAAAATCTTGATAAAAAATTTACCATTTCCCATATTGGGTCATTGCTAACAGGGCGTAATCCTACAAAATTGTGGCAGGTTTTATCAGAATTGTTGAAACAGAATAGCGAATTTAAAAACGCCCTACATTTACAATTTATAGGAGTAATAAGTGATGATGTATTACAGTCTTTGAATGATATGGGTTTACAGAACCATATTGAAGTAATTGGATACGTTTCGCATGAAAAAGCTTTAGAATACCAAAAAGCTTCACAAATTTTACTTTTAGTAGAAATCGATTCGCAAGAAACTATTGGAATAATACCAGGAAAATTGTTCGAATATATGGCGGCAAAACGACCTATTTTAGGGGTAGGACCTAAAAATTGGGAAGTAGCGGATATTGTATCTGATACCAAATCAGGTTGCATATTTGAACATTCAGATGATATTGCCCTTAAAAACGTACTTTTAGATTGGTTTGCTCAATTTCAGAAAGGGGAATTATCAGTATCCTCTAAAAATATAGAGCAATATAGCAGAAGAGAACTTACTCGAAAATTGGCTGAATATATTTAATGGGTATCATACTAAAACAATCATTGAATAATACTATTGTAACCTATATCGGTTTTGCGATAGGGGCAGTCAATACCTTGTTTTTGTATACTAATTTTATGCAGCCCGATAATTACGGACTAATTCAAGTTATTTTATCGGTTTCTGCTGTGCTGATGCCAATTCTTGCATTTGGGGTACCTAATAGTTTAGTGAAATTCTATTCTAGTTTTAAGAACGATAGTTCTCAAGACGGCTTTTTAACTTTAATGCTTCTTCTTCCCTTAGTACTCATAATTCCTATAGGCATACTTAGTTATTTTGCCAATGAAGCCATTGGTGACCTGCTATCGAAAGAGAATGATATAGTTAGAGATTATGTATGGCATATCTTTTTTGTAGGTATGGCCATGGCCTATTTCGAAGTGTTTTATGCTTGGGCAAGAATTCGAATGAAGTCTATGTTCGGCAATTTTATGAAAGAGGTTTTTTGTAGAATCGCTCAAACTATTTTGCTAATGCTATTATGGTTCAAGATTATTAATATTGAGTTCTTTATTAATGGTTTGGTTGGGTGCTATATAGTAAGAACTGTAATCATGAAAATCTATTCTTACCAACTGCGTAAACCAAAACTTAATTTTAGCTTTCCAGAAAACTGGCAGAGTATTGTAAAGTATAGCGCTTTAATTATTTTAGGAGGTTCAACTGCCATTGTTCTTATGGAGGTTGATAAGGTTATGTTGAATAATTTTTTAAAGATTGAAAATGTAGCTTATTATGCTGTTGCCGGATTTATTGCATCGACCATTGCCGTACCATCTAGAGCTATGCATCAAATAACGTATCCGTTAACGGCGACATATTTAAATGATAGAAACATGTTAGCTTTGAAAGAATTGTATCAAAAAAGTTCTTTAACGCTTTTCATTATTTCAGGCCTACTTTTTCTATTAATTCTTCTTAATCTAAGTGAATTATATGAAATGCTTCCTGAAAAATATTCTGGAGGTTTTATGATTGTTTTTTGGATAGGATTAGCAAAAGTTTACGATTCTCTTTTGGGTAATAATAATTCCATATTATTCAATTCAGACTACTATAGGTCTATATTGTTTTTCGGAGTTTTATTAGCTGTCTTGGCAATAGTTTTCAACTTATGGCTTATACCTACTTATGGTATAGACGGTGCTGCAATAGCCAGTTTCACTGCATTTTTTATATATAATTCATTGAAATTAGTTTATGTGAAGGCAAAGTTCAATATCACTCCTTTTACCCATGAAACTTGGAAAGTTTTTGCCTTATTGATTGTTGTTGGTGTACTATTTTCCACATTCTCTCTTCCTTTTCATCCTATCATAAATATTACAATTAAGAGCATATTGATGATAATTGTATATCTAGGTGTTCTGTACAGATTTAAGATTTCTGAAGATGTTTATGGCTTTTTAAATAAATACTTAAGCAGATAATTACATCTTGGTTTCTACCTTTTTACGGAAAGTTTGTATACCGTATTGCTGCTTATAGATTTTTACTATTATTAAGAAAAGACTTATGATTAGCGGACCAAAAATAAGACCTACAAATCCGAACAGTGGAATACCGATTAGTACTCCGATTAATGTAATTAGTGGATGAATACTATCTAATTTTTTTAATACAAATAGGCGAATAATATTATCTGTCATACCAACCACTAAAATTCCGTATAGCAATATTCCCCAAGCTTGATAATCGTTTCCGCTAGCCATACTTAAAACGAATACCGGAAATATACCGATGAACGTTCCAATAAAAGGAATCATAGACCCTATGGTTACGATAACAAACCAGAATAAAGCATTTTCAACTCCGAAAATAAAAAAACCAATTAGAGCAATTATACCTTGGGCCAATGCAACTAAAGGAATTGCTATTGCATTTGAACCTACTACACTGTCTATTTCCTTGCCTAATATCACCAACGTTTTATTGCTTAAAGGAAGATATTCCAATAGTGATTCCTTCAATTGCTTTGGACTTTTTAACATGTAATACAGTAAAAATAGAAGGATGCCGAACGAAATGAACATATTGAATGTTCCGCTCGCGAACCCCTGAATACTTTCGGTTAGCCAACCTGATGCTTGCTCAGGATCTATGGTAGAAGAAACATCATACTGTACGTATTTTTCAAGTTGAAATATTTGTTCTTTAAAAGCTTTTGTTACTTGTTCAGATTTATCGGTTAAGTTTCCTAATTCTGAACTTAACATGAAAACAGCACCTGATAAGGGTAAAAAAATACCGATGATTGCTGCGATAATAAGTAGTAAGGCCGCCCAAGTTCTTTTTAAACCTTTATTGATTAGCTTTAGCATCCATTTTCTAAGAATTACATATAACGTAAGTGCCCCAAGTACCCCAGATATATAGGGAAGCATATATTTTATAATCAACCCTCCTAGAAATAGGATAAGAGACAGAATTATAATCTGTCTAATAATCTTGTGATTTATCCTTTTCATATTTAGGGTTTTTCTAGAGAAATTAAAATTAGGTGAAAGGTATATGTATAATGCTATTTCAATTAACTCACATCCTCAATTTTGTGATTCAAAAATAACTTGATAGCCTTAACAGCGATAATTATTATAGTACAGTCATTCATATATGCAATTAGTAGAAACACATATCGCAGAAATTACTTTAGAAGTAAAAAGATTGCAAGAATATGGAGTAGGGGTCTTCAAAAGAATTACCACAAAGTCAGCCTTAAAAAAGGCTATTAAAAAAGAAATGGTATTTGTTGATGGTAAAGTTGCGTCTACTGCTACCTTCATTAAAGGGGGAGAAAGAATAGAATATCGTTATTCTGCAGATAATATTTTGGATACGCGCCTTAAATTAAATCTAAATGTTATTTATGAAGATGATTACTTAGCGGTAATTAATAAGCCAGCAGGTATATTGGTAAGTGGAAACGGCTTTAAGACTGTAGCGAATGCTTTAGGTCAAAACTTAAAGACGAGCTCTATTTTTGATGCTGTACAACCACAACCTGTTCATCGTTTAGATTATGCAACTACTGGTTGTCTTTTAGTAGGTAAGACGAGTACATCATTAATTGCATTGAATCAATTATTTGAGAGCAAGAAGATTCATAAAATCTATTACGCAGTCACTATTGGAAATATGAAACCATCAGGTACCATAGATTTGCCTATAGATGGTAAACCTGCTATTTCAACTTTTCAAGTTTTAGAAACGATTGTTTCTCATCGATTTAAGTTTTTGAATTTGGTAAAATTAAGCCCTAAGACAGGTCGTCGGCATCAATTAAGAAAGCATATGTTGGCAATTGGAAATCCTATCTTAGGTGACGCAACTTACTTCTTAAAAGATTTGCTTTTAACAGGTAAGGGACTTTATTTACAGGCGCATTCACTGGAATTTACTCATCCCATTTCTGAAATGAGAATGTTTATAACGGCATTAAGCCCTAAAAAGTTTATAAAGTTATTTCCAAACTATATTTCAGAAACAAAAGGTTCATAAAGAAAGCGCCGTAATGAACGTATTCATTACGGCGCTAAACAACTAACCAACCTAAAAACTATCTTAATTTTTTCTACTACTTCTAGTTGTAGCTGACCTTGAAGTTGTGCTTCTTGAAGGAGCTTTACTAACTGATCTTGATGTTGTGCTTCTACTTACTTTACTTTTAGCTCTAGTAGGACTCTTAGTAACTGTTCTTGCAGTGCTACTACGTTGAGTTCTTGTATTCGAACTTCTAGCTACAGGGTTTTTATAGGTAGTAGTACTTCTTTTTACAGTTGTACTTCTAGGCGTACGTGTTACCTCTTTTTTAGTAACTGTTCTACCTTGACTGCTACGTGCCGCAGAATTATTTGCTCTGTTCACGGTACCATTGTTTCTAGTAGTTCTTGTAACCTCTTTATTAGTAACCGTTCTACCTTGATTACTACGTACTGCAGAATTATTTGCTCTGTTCACGGTACCATTGTTTCTAGTAGTTCTTATAACCTCTTTATTGGTAACTGTTCTACCTTGATTACTACGTGATGTAGTAGCTCTATTTGATACTGCATTTCTATTAGACCTAGTCTTATTATTAGAAGCTAACGTTCTGCTAGTTCTTAAACCATTATCTCTTTTAGCTACGCTTCTATTGCTTCTATAAGAATTATCTCTAACAGCAACTCGCTTGTCGTTTCTGTAAACAGTAGCTCTTTCATTTCTTACCTTGTTATATCTATGTTGCTTACCAACATTTACATAAGCTCTTCTATAATTATTTCTATAAGGACTGTAGTAAGAATATCGTACTGGTGTATAATATCTTCTGTATGGACGGTTGAATACTAAACCAAAACCAATTATTGGTCTTGAGAACCATCTGTGAAATGGTTGATACACATAGTTTCTATTGTAAATATTGATATAACCAGTATGGTAATCATAAAAACCACGGTTGTTATAGTAAACATTCATACCACCAACTCTACGTACACGATTGTTTAAGTAATTGATATCTACATCTCCAATTTGATTTACACGACCATAATAATCATAATAAATCGGAACATTTTCAACTTGTATTACGGCTCCATAATCATCATACTGAGCATATGGGCTGTAATCATAACCAGAGTTAAAGGTTATGCCATCTCTTCTACCAGATACTTGATTCTCTATATAAAAATCAAATTCCCCGTCAGGATATACAGAAAATGTAATTCCATTTTCTATAAAAATAAATGAGTTGTCGTATCTATAAGCATTGCTGGTAGCAACCTTATCTTCGTTAATACCTGTAGCGAAAACACCTGTGGTGCCTAAAATCATCGCTGTAAAAAGGAGTACTAAGTTCTTCATGATATAAGGTTTTAAATTCTGAGTATAAATATTCATACTCGATTATCATATTACAAACAACGTGCCAAAAAATTAAACAACTGATTATTGTATTGATAATCAGTTGTTTATGATTTATTTAATGTTCGAAAAATTTTTATAATTTCTCTTTCAAGTATCCAGCAGTAAAAGATTTTTTGCTTTTAATTACCTCTTCCGGTGTGCCTTCAGCTAATAATTGTCCACCATTTTCACCACCACCAGGGCCAAGGTCAATGATATAGTCGGCACATTTAATTAAATCGATATTATGTTCGATCACTACAATTGAATGTCCTTTTTTAATAAGAGCATTAAATGATTTCAATAGTTTTTGAATATCATGAAAGTGTAAACCTGTCGTAGGTTCATCGAAAATGAACAGAGCTTTATCTTTAGTGCTTCCCTTTATTAAGAACGATGCTAATTTTATTCGCTGCGCTTCACCGCCAGAAAGAGTAGAAGACGACTGCCCCAATGTAACATAACCGAGCCCTACATCTTGTAATGGTTTAAGCTTGGTTACAATTTTCGTCTGCTCTCCATTTTCAAAAAATAAGATTGCATCGTCGATGGTCATATTTAGAACATCATCAATATTGGCATTGTTGAAGGTAACTTCTAACACTTCTTTTTTAAAGCGTTTACCGCCACATGTTTCACATTCTAAATGAACATCGGCCATAAACTGCATCTCTACCGTAATCTCACCTTCGCCTTTACATTTTTCACAGCGTCCGCCATCAACATTAAAAGAAAAATGTTTGGCCTGATAATTTCTGATTTTGCTTAGTTTCTGACCAGCATATAAATTTCGAATATCATCGTATGCCTTAATATAGGTGACAGGATTAGAGCGTGAAGATCTACCGATTGGGTTTTGGTCTACAAACTCTACATGCTTTATATGCTGGTATTTACCCTCTACCGAAGTAAATTGACCGGCTTTTTCACCATAGCCACCTACTTCTTTTAATATAATAGGATAAAGTAATTTTTTTACTAAAGTACTTTTTCCACTTCCTGAGACTCCCGTTACTACGGTAAGCATATCTAGCGGAAAGGTTACATCTATATTTTTGAGATTATGTTCCCTAACTCCTTTTATGGTAATATGGTTTTTAGAAGTTCTTCGTTCTTTAGGAACCTTAATTTCCATTTTTCCATTTAAATACTGAGCTGTAAGCGATTTAGATTTTAGTATTTCGCTTAGCGTTCCTTGGGCGACAACCTTTCCGCCATGTGTACCGGCTTCGGGTCCTATGTCAATTACCATATCAGCGGCTTTCATGATATCTTCATCATGTTCTACAACAATAACCGTATTTCCTAAATTACGTAGAGATATTAGAACCTCAATAAGGTTTTCTGTGTCTTTTGGATGTAGACCTATACTTGGTTCGTCTAATATATACATTGATCCTACCAAACTACTTCCTAAAGATGTAGCTAGGTTTATTCGTTGACTTTCACCACCTGATAGCGTGTTCGATTTACGATTTATGGTAAGGTAATCTAAGCCGACCTTTTCAAGAAAACCAAGTCGTGTATTTATTTCTATCAATAACCTAGCGGCAATAGTAGCATCATTTTCATTTAGTTTCAGCTGGTTAAAGAAAACAATCAGTTTTTCTATTGATAACCCTACTAACGATGAAATTGAAGCGCCACCAACTTTTACATAATCAGTCTCGGGTCTTAAACGTTTCCCAATACAGACATCGCATTTTGTTTTACCACGATATCTAGATAGCATTACCCTATTCTGTATCTTATAACTTTTCTCTTCCAACATTCCGAAGAACTTATGTAAGCCTATAAAATGAGCATTGCCTTTCCATACAAGTTGTTGTTGTTGTTCTGATAGTTCATACCAAGGTTTGTGAATAGGGAAATCATATTTATATGCAGAGTTCACCAATTGATCACGGTACCAACTCATGCTTTCGCCACGCCATGGAAAAATTGCATTTTCATAAACAGATAGTGCAGTATTGGGCACTACTAAATCTTGGTCTATACCAATTACATCACCATAGCCTTCACATTTAGGACAAGCACCATAAGGATTATTAAAACTGAACAAATGTACATTTGGCTCTAGAAAGGTTATTCCATCAAGCTCGAATTTATTACTGAACGGCGTCTGATTGCCATTGCCTAATTCTTCAACAATACAATTACCCTTACCTTCAAAAAATGCCGTATCTACTGCATTTGCTAGTCGATTGTAAAAGTCTTCATCATCTTTGGTGATAATTCTATCAATTACAAGATCAAAAGATTTACCAATATCTTTTGGAGCTTGGTCAATACGTAAAACTTCGTTTTTGTATTTTATACGAGCATAGCCCTGTTTTGAAAATAACTCCAACGACTTAATAGCATCTCTATCATCACGAATGGTGATTGGGGCAAGAAGCAAAAGTTTAGTTTGGTCTTCAAAGGTTTTTACATGATTTACAACATCTGTAACGGTATGTTTTTTTACTTCTTTACCGGAAACAGGAGAAAATGTTTTCCCAATACGGGCATACAGAAGTTTTATATAATCATAAATTTCAGTGGTCGTGCCAACTGTTGATCTAGGATTGGTTGAATTTACCTTTTGCTCAATCGCAATCGCTGGGGCAATACCTTTTATATAATCAACTTTCGGCTTGTCGAGCTTACCTAAAAATTGTCTTGCATAAGAAGAAAGACTTTCTACATACCGCCTTTGACCTTCTGCATAAAGCGTGTCAAAAGCTAAGCTAGATTTACCAGATCCCGATAGCCCGGTAATTACAACAAGTTTATTTCTTGGAATTACTACATCTATATTTTTAAGATTGTGCAGTTTGGCACCCTTAATAATGATGTTTTCTTTCGGATTTATTTGGGAAAGTGTAGGCATACGAATATCTAAGTTTACAAAGATACGCTTTGCCTTTTTTCTGTACTAAAAAATGTAGTTTATCTAAAATATCGTAAGAAATTTTCACATTTTTATAAGAGTATTTATTTTTTTATATCTTTGAGATCTCACAAAAATTCAATTAGCCTATAACGCAACATTACTTTTTAAAGTTAGAATTTAACCACTAGACCCTTATTCATTGAATTTGGGACTGCATTTTAACCCCTAAAGTAAAGTTTATGGTAGTACAAATTGAAGATTCCCAATTAGTAAAACAATATATTCAAGGAGATGAAAGAGCGATTGAGGCACTTATCAATCGTCATAATTCTCGTCTTACCGGTTTTATTTATTCTAAAGTAGGAGACCGCGAATTAACCGAAGATATTTTTCAGGATACATTCATGAAAGTTATACGCACCCTAAAAAAGGGAGCATATAATGAGGAAGGTAAATTTTTACCTTGGGTTATGCGTATAGCCCATAACTTAGTTATTGACCATTTTAGAAAGCATAATAGAATGCCAATGTACAATAGCAAAGAAAGCTATAACATATTTTCATTATTAGGAGATGATAGATTAAATGCTGAAAAGCAATTGATTAAAGAGCAAATAGATTCAGACTTACTGAAGATGATCAAAGAACTGCCAGAAGATCAGCAAGAGGTATTAGAAATGCGTATATATAAGGACATGAGTTTTAAAGAAATTTCTGATAATACAGGTGTGAGTATTAATACTGCATTAGGAAGAATGCGTTACGCTCTAATTAACCTTAGAAAGTTGGTAGAAGCTAATAGTATAGTTTTAACGAATTAATAGGTTACAGGTCGAGTGGATCTACTATCTTCATTTATGTGTCGTTCTTTAGTTGAACCTAAACAACAAGTAATATGGAAAATATTTACACAGAGGATAATAATAAAACTGCATTAGTAAAGACTAAACCCGAAACAATTCAGTTTTTACTATCATATTCTAAATCCTTAGAAATAACAGAGGTAAATGGTTTGCAGTTTGAAAGTAACTTAAACTAAAACCACCTTACAATTATATATAACCCTTAGGCTTTGCCTAGGGGTTTTTTCGTTTAAGCCCATTATTAAAGGAAATTAGATGTTTTTATAACTTGTTTTTAAGTAAAACATATTCACTTGAATGACATGAATTGTACATATCTATTATTTGGCAACTATATGTACCATTTATATATGTTAAGAATTTGGGTCTCTCAAATTTGCCCTCCGAACTTTCCAAATCTGCTTTTATTGTATCGAAATATACTTTTTCGATGTTTCACATCAAAAATGCGTGGTTTGACAACATACTTTTTTGCACAGCACCCCTTTTCTCTAGTTTTATATCAGAAATAAGAAACAAACCATTTAACTAACAAGATTTTCCCAATCTTAACCAGTAAAAGAAAGTAACTCGTATGAAACTACAAATTGAAGACTCAGAATTAGTTAGGGATTACATCAGCGGTAACGAAGGTGCCTTAGAAGTATTAATCAACAGACACAATCAGCGTATTACTAGTTTTATCTATTCTAAGGTTTTAGATAGGGATATCACCGAAGACATTTTTCAAGATACCTTTATTAAGGTTATTAAAACTTTAAAAAGAGGCAAGTATAGTGAGGAAGGTAAATTTTTACCTTGGGTGATGAGAATATCTCACAACCTTATTATAGATCACTTTAGAAGAAATAAGAGAATGCCAATGTTTGAAGGTAGCGATGACTTTAATATTTTCTCTGTAATAGGAGATGATAAGTTAAATGCCGAAAAACAATTAATAAAAGATCAAATTGATACCGATTTAAGACAATTGGTTGAAGAATTACCAGATGATCAAAAAGAAGTTCTTTTAATGCGTATCTATAAGGATATGAGTTTTAAAGAAATCTCTGAAAACACAGGAGTTAGTATCAATACAGCTTTAGGGAGAATGCGTTATGCATTAATTAATCTTAGAAAAATCATTGAGAAAAATAATATAGTTCTTACTAATTAACAGTAGTAGAAAAATTTAATAAACAATATTTCCAAATTTGCGTCGTTATTTTATTGTAACAACGTAGGAAGTATGGAAAAAATTTACTCTAATTACCAAGAACAGACCGAATTTAATAAAGTATGTCCCAAGACAATTAACTTCTTGTTAAGTTATTCACAGGCACTTTTTGAATTTGAGTACGAAGATTTAAGCTTTGAAACCTTTTTAAACTAATAAAAAGATCCGCTAAAAGCGGGTCTTTTTCTTTTTATAGTATTCATTCAATACAGTTTTTCGCCCAATAGTCTTAGTGATAATATCTTTCTCCATATCCCAGCCTCTAGCAGGTGAGTATTCGCGCCCGTACCATATAATTTGTAGATGAAGATCATTCCATAACTCTTTTGGAAATAATCTCTTTGCATCTTTTTCTGTCTGTACTACATTTTTACCATTTGTAAAGCCCCATCGATATAGTAATCGATGAATATGAGTATCTACCGGAAATGCAGGAATACCAAATGCTTGCGAAACCACTACACTAGCAGTTTTATGACCAACAGCAGGTAGTTCTTCTAAATATTCAAGTTCTTGAGGTACAATACCATTATGTTTATCAATCAAAATTCTTGAAAGTCCGTGTATACCTTTTGCTTTCATAGGTGACAAACCCACTGGTTTTATTATCGCCCTTATTTCATCTACCGATAATTTTACCATATCATATGGGTTGTCAGCTTTTGCAAATAATATCGGCGTGATTTTATTTACCCGCACATCGGTACTTTGTGCAGACATCAAAACAGCAATGAGTAGGGTATAAGGATCTTTATGATCTAAGGGTACGGGTATTTCAGGATAAAGTTCTTGAAGTGTCGAAATTGTAAAAGCTATTTTTTCTGCCTTAGTCATTAATTGTTTAATTTTGATTCAAAATATTTAAACACAAATTTATAAAACTTCATTTATGAATACGTTAAAAATTGGCGATAAAGTACCTGCATTTACAGCTAAAGATCAAGATGGTAATTCCATTAGTATAGATGATTATAAAGGAAAAAAGTTAATTGTATTTTTCTACCCAAAAGCAAGTACACCTGGCTGCACTGCCGAAGCATGTAATTTAAGGGATAATTATATGGAATTACAAAACGAAGGTTATCAACTTTTAGGAGTAAGTGCAGATTCTGAGGCAAGACAAGGAAAATTTAAGAATAAATATAAATTTCCATTTCCATTATTGGCGGATGAAGACCACACGGTAATTAATACTTTCGGCGTTTGGGGGCCTAAGAAATTTATGGGTCGAGAATATGATGGTATTCACAGAAAAACATTTGTAGTAGATGGCGATGCTATTGTTACTAAGGTAATTGATAAAGTGAAAACGAAAGACCACGCTGCACAATTATTAGAATAGTTGAGTGAAAACAAAATAAAAGCGCCCATTTTTATATGGGCGCTTTTATTATTTTAATTATCTAGACGTGAATGCTTTACGTTAAGATTCTTCAGCGTCTATTTCAATAGTTTTTCTAACGAATAGATTCTTTTCTTTAATAATTTCTGCGATTCCTTCAGGTAACATTTTTTCCCAGCCTTCTTCATTATTCATTAATTTCTTAAGAACATCTCTAGAGAAGATATGCATTACCTCAGGTTCGTAATCTATGATATCCATAACCTTACCATTGTATTTGAAGAATTTATATAATTCTTTCATACGTGGATGAACCTTTACATTGTTACTAGTCATTATTTGACCAGTATCAGGATTTTTCATTGGGTATAAATACACCTGTAAATCTTTAAAGAATAGTTTACCGAACGCTTCAAGTATACCTCCGCTTAAATGACGATAATATTTTTCATCGAATATATCTACCAAATTATTAACACCCATGGTAAGGCCAATTCTATTTTTGGTGAAATTATTAAAGTATTCAACTAGTTTATAATACTCTTGAAATTTAGAAATCATTACAGAATGGCCAAGCGAACAAAGTAATTCTGCCCTATCCATAAAATCTTGTTCATCAATTTCTCCAGAAGCTCTTAGATTAGATAGCGTTATTTCGAAAATGACGATAGTGTTGTTTTGATCTACTCCTTTATCGCGAATGAATATATCATAAGATTTTTCAAACATATCTAAGTTTACTTTGGTTACGGGTCTAAAACTACCACGTAATGCCAAAATATTCTTCTTGTAAAGTACCGCTGCTGGTAAAAGGTTATTTCCATCAGGACCGAACATTACAGCATCTGTCATGTCATTTTTAATAAGTTGTAAACTCATTAAACGGTTATCGACATCTTTAAAATTAGGGCCAGAAAAATTGACCATGTCAATCTCTAATGTATCCTTATCTATATGATCATATAGATATTTCAACATTTTCTTCGGCTTATCATATTTGTAAAAAGCGCCATAAATTAAGTTAACTCCAAGCGTACCAAGAGTTTCTTGCTGTAACCTAGCTTCGTTTTGTTTAAAACGAATGTGAAGTATAATTTCATCAAACTCTTTTTGCTTCGGGTCTAATTGATATCGAATACCAATCCAACCATGACCTTTGTATCGTTTCGAAAAATCTATAGTCGCAACCGTATTGGCATATGAAAAGAATAATCGGTCAGGGTGATTTTTACGATTTATACGTTCTTTCATCAACTGCATTTCATAAGAAAGCATTGTTTTTAAACGTGCTTGTGTCACATATCTGCCATCTTTCTCGATACCATAAATCGCGTCACTAAAATCTTTGTCATATGCGCTCATTGCTTTTGCAATGGTTCCTGAAGCTCCACCGGATCTAAAGAAATGACGGGCAGTTTCTTGTCCCGCACCAATTTCTGCGAAGGTTCCGTATATATCTGGATTCAGATTTATACGTAAGGTCTTTGCTTTTATTGAGGGAATGTTTTCGAAGACACTATCTTTTAATACCGATGCCATTTTATACCTGTTTAGCTTTTAACAAAGTTATAAAGAATGGTTGTGACTAAGGGCATTAGCCTGAAAAAAATGGTATAAGATTCGCTAATTATTTCTAATGCTATTTAATTACAAGGATCTTCTTATTTTCAAACCCTTATTTATTAAAAAGGAATTAAATTTGTAACACATGACAGACGATTTACGTGTTACTTTTTTAGGAACGGGAACTTCTCAAGGTATACCAATCATTGGTAGTACCCATCCTGTCTGTTTAAGTGACAACCCGAAAGACAAACGACTTAGAGTTTCTGTATTACTTTCATGGAAAGACTATAATTATGTCATAGACTGTGGTCCAGATTTTCGTCAACAAATGCTACGGCAAAATATGAATCACTTGAATGGTATCTTGTATACACACGAGCATTCGGATCATACTGCTGGCCTTGATGATATTCGACCTTTTTTCTTTAAACAAGGTGATATTCCTATTTATGCACATAAACGAGTAGTAAAATCATTGAAGAAACGTTTTGGCTATATTTTAAATGAGAAAGACAAATACCCTGGTGCGCCTTCTGTTTATATTAATAAGGTAAAAAACAATGTACCGTTTTCAATAGGTGATAAAGAGGTAACTCCAATAAATGTGTTGCATGACAAGCTTCAAGTCTTTGGATACAGGATAGGAGATTTCACCTACCTTACCGATGTAAAAAGAATTAAAGAAAAGGAAATTGAAAAGATTAAAGGCTCTAAAGTAGTTGTTGTGAATGCATTGCGATTAGAACCACATTTATCTCACTTTAATTTAAAAGAAGCATTGGCTTTTATTGAAAAAGTGAAGCCAGAGAAAGCCTATTTTACACATATAAGTCACTTACTAGGTTTTCATGACGAAGTAGAAAAAAGTTTACCTAAGAATGTACATTTAGCCTACGATAATTTAATTATTACACTATAACTATGAAAAGCAAAATATTTCTTTATCTGTTCTTATTTGTTTCGTTAATATGCCTATATCTATTCGTAAGTAGCGGTAATATGGCTGAAGCAAGTGGAAATAGAATTTCGAAATTGGAAAGTGAAATAGAGTTACTTAAAGATTCTGTTCAGAAATCGAATTTAAAGGTATTAGATATGCAGTATTTTTCATTGGAGAACAATGATGATGCCCTAGCTTATTTTGACCATCTAATGTTGGAAAATCCATCAGGATATATTGCTGATAAATTATTGGAAACTAATGAGCAAAAAGGGGATAATCCTTTAGTGCCTTATGAAGGTATGCAGAACGATTTCAAGATAAATAAAATTAAGGTATTGAACCACAAATGGATTCTAACCGATTTTTCAGATGGAAAATATTGGGGCGAATTATTAATTAAGTACGATTTAAAAGATGACTTAGGAGTAGATTTCACCCTAGTTGATCATTTGTTATATACTCGTAGCAACTAAATTTTATTGGAAATCCATTTTTTAAATGAATGGAAGTTTTGAGGTAAAACACCGTGACCTGCAGGAAACTCTTCATAAACATGTTTGATACCTAACTTTTTCAAAAAGTCAGGTGCTTTTCTTGCCCAGTCGACCGGTATAACTTGATCCATGTCACCATGAGAACAATAGAAGTTTAGATTCTCAAAATTACTTTTTAGGTATGAATCTTTCAATATTTTTTCATTTATATATCCGCTTAAAGCAATAATGTTATTAATTTTTTCTGGGTACGATAGTGCTACGGCATAGCTAAGTATGGTACCTTGACTGAACCCTAATAAATTTACATTTTGGTCATCTAAACCATAGGTAGAGCAGGCCTCATCAATAAAATTTATTATTTTTTCGCGTGATTCTATGGCTTGGTCATCATCGCTCCATTTTCCTTTTTCGGCATCAAAATTTATGGCATACCATGCATATCCGTACGGTTGTAAAATGTAGGGTGCACGTACTGCAATAATGCACAACTCTTCAGGTAATTCTGGAGCAAAGGAAAATAAATCTTCTTCGTTACTGCCATACCCATGAAGCATAAAAAGCACTGGTGGTTTTTTATCAGTTAGGCTAGATGGTCTAATAATGTGTTCTAAAGATAGGGGAGCTGTTGTCATTTAATTATTGAATAAAAGTGAACCATTTTTGAAAGTAAGGTCCTACTATTGGAACCTCTTGTTCTTTGTCGCTTAGGGCTCCTAAAAAACCATAAACCCAAAGGACTATATAACATAGGTAAAGACCGTATAGTGCATATTGGTTGAACCAGACACTTGAAAATAGGGCAAAACTATGAAACATTAAATGAAGTCCGAATGCTTGGCGTGTATGAAATCTTGCAAAACTATGTTTTGGTTCCATATTCATAGATATTGCTATAATGGCGCCAATGATGGTTAAGTAAGCAATTATTGCTGTAGTTTTTCCAGGTATGTTATTCTTATTTTCCATCACTATTGATTAACTACTAATTGATTGTTTGCAATTGTACCTATTACCTTGCCTTTCATATTCTTACCTAATGCTATTGAGTTTTTACTACTACTATAAATATGTTCCTCAGAAAATTCGTAAGCTTCTTCGGGAGTAAAAAGTGTCAAATTTGCTATTTCGCCAACTTCAAGTTTAGGTGTTTCCATTCCGAAAATAGACCTTCCTTTAGTCAATAAAGTAATGGTTTCTTCCAATCCTAGTAATTCATTCATCATTCCAAAAGTGCTTTCTAGTCCTATAGAACCGTAATCGGCATTGTCAAATTCGACATGTTTTAGTTCAATGTTTAAAGGTGTATGGTCAGATGTAACTAAATCTATCGTACCATTTTTAACACCTTTTATCAAGGCTTTTATATCGGATGAAGTTCTTAACGGTGGCATCACTTTAAATTCAGTGTCAAAATCATGAAGCTCATCATCTGTAATTGACAAATTATGAGCCGCAACACTACAGTAAACTTCAAGGCCTTTCTTCTTTGCTTCTGCTATCAGCTTAACTGAATTTGCCGTTGATATTGTTGGTATGAACAATTTACCCCCTGTATATTCTAAAATAAATAAATCTCGTACTATTTGTAATTCTTCCGCCAGTGCAGGAATTCCTTTTAAGCCAAGTTTAGTGCTGTTAACCCCTTCATTTACAATTCCTTTTCCTGAGATACTTTTATCCATCGGAAAAGAAAAAACTAATCCTTCAAAATTCTGAGCATATTGCAATGCAATTTTAAGAAGGTTGGCATTGCTTACAGGATGTTTATAATCGTAAAAGCCTAATGCACCTGCATTTTTCATATCATAAAGCTCGGCTAGTGCTTCGCCATCACCTTTAACGGTAAGGTTACCTAATGGATATAAACTTGTTAATTGGTCTTTGGCTGCATTTTTAAGAAATACAATGTCTGAAGACGAATCTGGTGTTGGGTAACTACAGGTGTTTAAAATAACATCTGTGAACCCACTTTTAGCCGCTGTCAGCAACCCGTTTTCAATAGTTTCTTTTTCTTCATAACCCGGTTCACCAAAGCTGACACCACTATCAAACCAACCTATAGAAACGTGTAGGTTATTAATCTCAATCACTTTTGTTTTGCCCGTAGGTTCAATAGAAGATTCAATTGCTTCAATTATACCGTTTTTAATAAGAATATCTCTCTTCTTAAGATGAAGGTTCTTATTGCTCCCATTTACTATCGTTACAGATTTTAAGAGTGTGTTCATAGGGCTACGGCTGGTTCAGTTATCGCTTATTTTAAAAATCTTTGAAGTAATGTTTCTATAAGTACAAATGCTAATGCTAAAATAGCAAACCATTTCCAAAACTCATTTATAGCATTGTTCTTTTGACTTTCTAAAAAGAAATCGGACAATGAAGAATTGTAATTTTCTACCGGTATTTGAGAGTAGAGCAATTCGCTTTCTTTTCTATTATCATTAAAACTTATATGTCTTATAGTATTGTTGTTGTGCATAATTCTATAAATCCCCGCTTCTTTAGGGTTTTCTATAAAATTGACCTGAACTTTTTTTGGTAATACGCGTTGCTGGGGAATGAATTCATTTTTTTCGTTGGCTATTTTAATGACATCATCTTGTTGCAAAGTAATAGGTAATTCTATTTCAACCTGATTACCAAGACTTGCATATAAAGGAAGTAGTTTTAAACTGTTTATTCCCATATTATAAAATGTTGGAACTATTAAAGGTGAATTTTTAAAGTTAGAATTATCGCTATTAATAGATGCAGCAAAGAAATAGGCGTTATTACTACTTATTAAAAAAGGTTCTTTATTTTGAAACTCAATGGCAATAGGTGCTTTTGATGTAATTTTAAAATGTTCTTTAACAGTTGGGAATTGAAAATCAGTCACTTTTTTATCAAATACGTTGGCAAAAAGTGGGTGCTCCGTTTTAATAGTAGAAATAGCCATATCCTGTAGTACAGCATTTATATATCTACTATTGTTTGTAATAGCCAATTCGTTGTATGAATTTAAATCTCCATCAAATGCAGGTATTAAAACATAGCTACCACCATTTGTACTAAACGATTTTATAGCAGTTATAAGTGAATTAGGTATATTTTGTATTTCGTTGAAGATTATTAAATCTTGATTGTCAATTGTGCTATAATTCAATTGCTCTAATGTGCTAATTGTTAAAGCGAACTCATCATTTGAATAAATTCGATTT
>RCMY010000810.1_pt1 | contig 29926 bp, 20 predicted proteins | sample 2041341 | NCBI WGS metagenome assembly RCMY01 (sample SAMN09708234, study PRJNA481090) | Marine sediment metagenome, whole genome shotgun sequencing project. | reverse complement strand
CGCTTCAAAAGCTTGATCAGGAATGACCTCATATCAAACCACCTAAACCACATCCCGTCTGGGTTGGCGTGATGCCCCAAAAACCAAGTTTGACCCGTTCATCTGGGGCATGATAAGCGCCGCCTGAAACGCCCACAGGTCGATTATCCACCTCACTGCAAAGCCTGTTTGATCGGTGTCAGAATGTCCCTTGAACCTCCAGTCGCCATTGCCGCGCACCATCTTTGAGAGCTTTTCTTTGCCCTGAAGTGAAAGGTGAACTGGTGAGGATATCACCGCGCGTCGGGGTGCTTCAAAGCTTCCCCTCAGCCAACCATTGATCCAACTGTTTACGGCTGATTTCGAAATGCATACTGTCTTCGCGGCGCCAAGATGCGCCCCAGACCCAGCCCTCGGTACGAAAGAAATCGGCGAGGATGGTAAGGCCAAGCTGTGTCTTGCCATCGCCAAGCCTGTCAAGTTTGCCGTCAATGTTCAGATCCACCGCCAGACCGAAACTGTGGGTGGACAACCGGTCTTTGGAGCCACGAATACGGCGTACACACAGGGCACCGGCGGTGTTGATGCGCGCGTAAAGGTCCGGATCGGTGATGCGGACGTTTTCAAAAACGCGGGTCAGTGAATCAAGTGCCGGTTGCAGCATGGTCACGCGGATGGGACCAACGCGTTGCGTTTTCAAAAGGGCCTTGAGGCGCGGGTTTGTCATCGACTCGCATTTGTCACTCAGAACTTGCCGCGGCCGACCCAGTTTCTTTGCAAGATAACTCGGCCCCGCAGTTTTTAATCCTTTGTTCACATTTCGGCGATCCGCGATCAGCACAACCTGCGCGTAAGAGTCGATGATGCTGTTTTCACCGCTTTGCTTGAACACCTCGGCGCCGTCATTCTGTGCGCTGCTGCTGTCACCCTGGTTGAACACAGGTCTCTGTGCCTGAAATGCAGGACGGTTGCGAACTTCTTGGCCCAATGCAGCCATGCCTTCACGGATGTCTTCCATGCGGATGCGGATGTCCTCAACCTGTTGGTTTAAAACTTCAATCTCGATCCGTGCTTGCGAATCGATAGCTGGGCCATTGCCCGAGTTACTGGTGCCAAGGATCATCGGAACGACGAACCACAAGATAGGGGCCAGTATGATGGCGACGGCAAGGATAATGGCGGGGATGATCAACCGCATAAATATGAGCTTTCTAAAATATAAATCGGCTTGTGCCAGTTGCAGCTTAGGCCAAGATGACGGGGCGCGTCAAAACCGTTGTGACATGCGCGGCTGTCGTATACTCTGGGGGCAGTAAATTTGATGAACCATATTTTGAAAGGAGGAGTCATGGATTTTCTTCGTACCCTCACTGCGGCCTCTGCGGCTGCACTGCTGACTTTTGTCGGCCACGCGGCACATGCACAATCCGAACTCACAGCGGATGAGATCAAGGACGCTTTTAACAAGCAAAAGACACGCGGGCTTGTTATTGTGCCATCCGGCCAGACGGCAACGGATACAACTGCTGCCACCTCGACAACCGAGACGCAGGTTGTCACGGCAGAGACATATGTTGCGGTGGACAAAGCCGATCAGGTCAACGTCAAAATCAGCTTTGATTTTGACAGCGCCGCCTTGCGCGCTGATGAAAAGCCCAAGCTGGCGAGCCTCTGTGAGGCAATGAAAGCGGTGGATGTGGCTGTATTCCAGATCATTGGCCATACCGACAGCTCCGGTTCGGCGGCATATAACGAGAACCTGTCGTTGCTGCGCGCCCAAGAGGTCAAGCGGCATATGGTTTCCAGCTGTGGAATTGACGAGAATCGCCTGCGCGCCGTTGGTCTGGGCGAAAGCGCGCCGTTTGATCCGGCTGATCCGCGCAGCGACGCCAACAGACGGGTGGAATTTCAGGCTCTTGGCTAAGCGCGGTTTGCGTGGACATGCTTGGCAGACTGGAATGATACTATGACAGAACCCCGCCCCGGCGATGCATTTCATCCCGGAGACGTGCTTAATAACACCTACCGAATTGAGGCGCTGCTTGGCCGTGGCGGTACGTCTGATGTCTACCGCGCCCGAAGCGAAATTTCGGGGCGGCTGGTTGCGATTAAGGTCCTGAAGGCCGAATTCTCGGGTAACGATGATTATCTGATCCTGATGACGCGCGAAGAAGAAATTCGCGAGATCAGGCATGACGCGATTGTACGTTATTCCGAGAACCATCGCACCTCGGATGGCCTTGTCTATCTGTTGATGGACTATATTGATGGCCCCGGTCTTGATCGCAAGCTCAAGGACGGGCCGATGTCGGCCGACGATATTCTGGCGGTCTGCAAACGTGTGGGTCAGGGCCTGAAGGCGGCGCATGACCGCAGTATCGTGCACCGTGACCTTTCGCCGGACAACATCATCCTGCGCGACGGTGATCCGGCACAGGCCGTGGTGATCGATTTCGGGATTGCCAAGGATACCAATCCGGGGGCCGAGACAATTGTCGGCAATGAGTTCGCTGGCAAATACGCCTATGCTGCGCCCGAGCAGTTAAGCGGCAACACGGATGCGCGCTCGGATATTTACTCTCTTGGTGCGCTGCTTCTTGCCAATTTTCGCGGTAAATCTCCGGATGTCGGGGCGAACCCGATGGAGGTTGTCCAGAAAAAGGGCGATCTGCTTGATACCTCGGATGTCCCGGAACCGCTGAAAACTCTACTTGACCGGATGACCGCGCCTGATCCGGCTGGACGATTTCAAACAATGGACGAGGTTCTGGCGTTTCTTGAGACGGGCGATGCGGCGGACGCGCTTTCTGATGCAACGATAATTGCGCCACCGCCAAGGGAAACGACTAAAGAAGGTAAGAAAAAAGACAAACCTACGCCTGCGAAACCAGCCGCTTCTTCCGCACGGAAGACAGAGAAAAACAGCGGTATGTCTGGCGGTATTATTGCCGCGTTAGCGGCGGTGGTGGTGATCGGCGGCGGGGCGGCGGCATGGTTTGGTGGGTTCCTGGGCGGCGGCGGGCCGGAATACCCGGCGGTCAGCCCTTATTCGCTGGTGATTGAAAACCCTGAAAACGCCGCAGCATCGGCAAGCGGCTATGTACCGGACACTGATCTACAAAACGCACTTGTGGGTCGGATGAGTGACCTAGGCGGGGCTGCTGATCTGACATTGGCATCCGGTGATATCGCCGAAAGCTGGAGCACGGATGTTCTGGCGATTGTTGACGATATGAGTGCGCTTGATCATTGGCGGCTTTCGCTTGCGGGCAATACGGCTGAGGCGTCAGGCAGCACGGATGACCCTAATTTGATCGCCGCATTGGAGGCAAAATACCAACAGGACTGGCCCGGTGCGATTGAGGGAACGCTAAACGTGGCGCTGACCTCGCTGTTCCTTGATGCGGGCGACGTGGATGATCTGCTGAGCCAAACCGCCGATTGTGGTCCGCTGGCGCAGATGAATGATCCCGGCCCGGTGGGGTATGGCCCCGAAGATCCGATAGTGATTGCCGGAACGCTCGCTGGCCCCGCGACGCTTGAGACCTTGCAGGATGCGTTGGAAGACATTGCCGGTGACCGGCATGTGGTTGTTGATGCAGAGTTGCTAAATCCGACTCTTTGCCTTGTTGAGAATTTTCTGCCCGAAGCACCGACAAGTGAGATCAAAATCACTTTTAAAGATGGCATCACCGGCCAGAACGTCCCGTCGGGCAATTTCCTGGTGGGGCAAAATCCGGTTATTGATGTGGTGATACCCGAATTCCTGAGCACCGGATTCCTTTCAGTCTCTGTTCTGGATGTATCGGGCAATGTGTTCCACCTGATCCCCAATATCGGGCGCGCGGATAATTCTGTCGAAACCCTGCGCGATGGCAAGGATGGTGCGGTTCCTCTGCGCGTGGCATATGGCATAAATGAAGCGCGACCGGAGGGCAGCATTGCCTTTACGGTGGATGGTTCGTCTTTGGGAAAAAGCAAGATTTTGGTCCTGCATTCGGCAGCACCCCTATTTCGCCAGATGCGGCCAACGACAGAATCCGCAACGTCCTACACCAAAGCACTTGGTGATCGCTCGGCAAGTGAGCTGATCCAATCATTGGATACGCGAATTCTAACGACGTCCCAACCCTGAGTGAAACGTTGATTGCGTTGCGCGATCCAAGCGCAGCTAGGTTCGTTCTGCTGTCAGGGTTTTCAGCAGTCCGGCATAGGATGCAAAGGTCAGGTCTTCCATTTGGACCGCATCTTCAAACCTGACCCAACGTATTTCGGTGTGTTCGTCGCCAATGTTTGTTGGTTCGCCAATCCATTCATCAACTTTGAAGTAGTGGAATGTCACTGGACTATTTGGGTTTGTGGTTCGATCAACAGAACACTGGAGAAAAGACCACGACTTTGCGACCAACCCTATCTCCTCGGACAATTCACGCACCAGTGCCTGATCAAGGGTTTCGCCGGCTTCAACATGACCGCCGGGGAAACTCCACGTCCCGGGGTAGCTTTTGCGCAGCGGCGAGCGATGTGCCATGAGCACCTGTCGGTCACACACCAGGAGCCCGTTTACGATGTTGGTTCCCACTGACAGCAGTCGGCCTAAAGCACATCCACCACAGCGACGGTAATGTTATCCGCACCACCACCCGCCAGCGCGATTTGTGTCAAGTGTTCACAGATCACCTCAATTGGTTGGGTCATAAGCGCCTTACGCAGCATCTCGAATGTCGCGTATTTGGTCAGCCCGTCAGAGCAGAGCAGAAATCGGTCACCCGGTTCGACCTGTCCCCGGATCTTGTCGAGGTCCAGGTCGTCACCCACACCAACCGCGCGGGTGATTGCATTGGATTGCGGATGATGCTCCGCCTCATCCCATGTCATTTGGCCGCTTTCGACTAGGGCTGCGACCACAGAATGATCCGTTGTCAGCATTTCGATCGCGGCGCCCCGCAAACGGTAAAGCCTGCTGTCCCCTGCCCAAAGTGCTGCAAAATGCCCATCGGCAAGCAGCAAGCCAACAACCGTAGCGCCAATCACTTCGATCCCGCGCGCATCCGCTTCGGCGCGGATCAGGCGGTGGGCTTCCTGAATGGTGTCACGCAGGGCAAGCAGACGGTCCGCGGGGGCCAGATCAAGCGGAATGCCCGCGGCCATATCCACGATCAGGCGGCTGGCGTAATCCCCCGCCGCATGGCCGCCCATCCCGTCCGAAACCAGCCAGATGTCCAGCTCGGGCAATGCCAGAACCGCGTCCTCGTTCACTTTGCGTTTATGCCCGACGTGGGTCTTGATCGAATAACGGGTTTGCAGGGTCATGATTGGGGTCTCGCTTCCACCCATAACGGGGCGTTTAGATCAAATAGGGCACGCGCCTGATGGGTATCGGGCAGGCCGTCGCAAATCATCGCGCGGCGGGAGCCGTCTAAAATAGTGCTCCACATGCTGGGTTTGGCCATGCCCCCTGCCCCCAACAAGCCTGCGGCCAGTTCGGGCGCGATGCCACCTTCATTGGCTTGGGTAAGCACCAGTGTATTTCCGGCGCGGCGCAGCGGAGCAAAGCTGTGAGCGGTGAGAGGGGTGATTTCAGCCAGTGACATCGCCAGCTTGTCGCGGTCCATGCCGTCATCCAAGGAGGCAAGGGCAAGGTCTTCGAGTTGCTCGAATGTGGCGTCATGAGTGAGGTGATCAAGGGTCGCGGGCCCTTCGTTTTCTAGCGCACCCATCAATGCCAGAGGAAAACGTCGCCCGACCCGATCAACCGACGGCATCAGTACGCCAAGGATTTTTGCGGCGCCTGCCAGCCCCGGCGCAAGACTGAAGCGCCAGATCGGAGATGACATATATTGCTCATCCCAACTGTCGCCGCCCGCTTGCGCCGCGCTCATCATGGCACCCTGCAACCAGTCATCCCAGACCCGCACAAACCCCGGCGGGCAGTCGATCCGGAAGAAATCCCCCAAAGCGGGCATCTTGCCAAATGCGCCAAAACTGCTCTTCATCAAATCGACCCCCGCCCCATCAAAACGTCTTGGGACAGTTGAATTTGGAAAGTGCAGGCAGCGCGAAGGGGTTGGTTACCGATCCTGATTGCAGTTGGAAAATGGCGATACGACCGGAGACATTAAAGATCACCCGCTTGCGGTCCGAGACATTTGTGCGCCGGATTTCTGCCGCATCGAGAAGCCGGAACCACGCCCACGGCCCGTCTTTGGCCAGCTGGCTTTCGCCATTGCTTAGCCCCGGTTGAAAGACGACACCCGCCAAACCCACGGTTCCCGGCCAAGTGATGGCGACGGGCGTATTGTTGGGCCGTTTGGTTTCGAACAACACATTCTGCGAGCCGATGGTCAGCTGCACAGATTGCGCCTTGGGATCAAGCGCTTCCGGCGTGATCTGAAACTGGACCTGAGGTGTGGGCGCACCGGCAAAGAATGCATCACGGATTTCGGCGGCATATTGCATCTGTTGCAAGACAGCGGGCGAGATGCCCAAGTCCACATCATTGACCTTTTTCCAAGACCATGGCCGCGCACCTGTATCGACGTATTTGGCGAGGTTCTCACCAAAGAACGCATCAATCAGCCCGCCGGGCCCAAACAGTTTCTGGAAATCCGCCATCGCCACGTCCGCCCGCGCGCGGCGGTTGAAGGGATAGCGGTTTTCAAGCGCTTGGGTACAGAACGGCAGCACCGCAGATTGCCAGCGCGCATTGATCGAAGAGCGTGTGCCATCGGCCGTGATACCGGTAGAACTGCTGGTGATCTGGCTGGCCCAGCGTTTTAGCGGTCCATCAATGCGCGCGGCCATTTGCTGGAACCGCTGCGTCGCAGTGCCGCCATCAACCGCAGTTGCGGCAACACCGCTGAACGACATCTTGTTCAGCTCTTGATAGACTTCCTGCAACGCACGGATCAGTTGATCAAGCTGGCTGTCTTGCCCATCGGGACGTTCGACCAGCGTATGCAACCATTCAAAGCGTTCCTCTACATAAGCACCCGGAACTTTGGGAGCCGCACCGTTTTCGCCGGTGGACGAACTCTGGAGCGCTTCCAACAGGATTTCACCCTGAATGCTCAGTGCCGAACGTGCCTCGATTGACGCGATCTGGCCCAAACCATCGTTAACTGCTTCGCTCCCGATAGAGGAACGATCATCGGTCAGTCTGGTCTGTTGCGAGATTTCGTTGAGAATATTGACCAACGGCGATGTGGGGCCGGAAAGCACATTTGTCACCTCGACCACATGCGAGAGCGATTCAAGCGGGATCACATCAATGTCCCCGAGGATTGCATCATATTTGGCGATATAGTCGTTGTAATAGAGGTTAAGCACATCACGGCTGAGCGCGGTCAAAGCACCGTCGGTTTGCTCTGCTTCGCCGCGCGGCCCCAACACCCAACTATCGCGCTGGATACGTTTGGCGACACCCAAGGCCTCGCCCAGAAACACGTCGTTAAAGCCATCGTAGGTAAAGATACCATCAACCCCGTCGCCCAGTTGCTTGCCCGAAGATCGTACCAACACACGGCTGACCGCAGGGCCGCCTGCATCGGTGATCCGCCACTTCGGCAGGCTGGTTGCAGAGGGGCTGTTGATGATGCCGTTATAGACCCGCTGTGCGAGGGGCATTTCGGACAGGACCCCTTGGACCTGCTCCACCAGAGGGCCGTTCAACGCGATCTTTTCCATTGGCTGTGACAGCAGCGCGTCAAGGTGAAAGCCAAGATCATCGCGCAGTATATCGCGACCCGGTCCGGAAAATGCGATGGACCAGTCAATGTCCATCCACTCCTTGATCAACTCGGTGTTCATCGGTCCTTCAAGGCCGAGCATCAAATAGATTTTCAGCGCTTCATAAAGCAGATCAGGGTTGTTCACATTGCCGGTAATCTGTTCCTCAAGCCTTAGCAGCAAACGCGGCAAGAGCCGTTGATTGAGCGCGGAGCGGTAGGTTTGAGCGGCCTGCGTGCCAATGACCTCACCTTGGTACAACCCGTAGGTCAGGCGGCGTTCGGGATCGGGATCGCCAGCGGCAGGATTGGTTGGCATGTCTCGCAGGATGTTCAGCGCATCAACCACAGGCGGCAGATCAGTATCGCCAAGCGGGCTGCTTGGCAGGGTCGAGCTGAGTTGTTGATAGCTGTCCACATGGGTGGCGGCCTGTTCAATCAGATCCTCGTTGCCAAGGTAACTGCGGGTGAAAAGCGTGCCGGTGAGAAGGGCCACAACAACTGTCGCTGCAATCGCTCCGCGTTTGGTCCAGCGATAGCGGCGTTCGACCTTGTCATCAGCAGACACGAGGCCCGCCTCGGGGAATATGACCCCTTCAAACAGGCGGGTCAGAAAGTAGGACCGCCCCTGCCCTTGGCCCGTACCGATGGCCTGACGGCCAATGCCAAAGGTCCGCGCCATGCCAAGCATCAGCCGGTCAATCGGCGTACCTTCTTGGGTGCCGGAGGTGAAATAGATGCCGCGCAGCATATGGCGCTGCTCATAGCGGTTGTCTTGAAATACCTCGGCAAGGAAATTGCGTGCAACGGATCGCATTGCGGCAACTTGCGAAGGGAAACCGGCAATCAGCGAGCGGCGTTGCGGGTCGATCTCTGTCTGCATCCGTTCCAGCGATTGCGCGTTAAGCTGGCCGAGCAGCAGTGCAAATTCGGAATCAAAGGCAGCAACGGGTGAGGCCTCGCCCTTGGAGGTGTCCAAAGGCAGAGTGAACCCCCAAACCTGTTCGCGGTCTTCCTTGCCGAGGTTGTCGTAAAATTCCGAGAATCCGGCAATCAGATCGCCTTTGGTGAACAGCACATAAACCGGGAAACGCACACCCAGTTTTTCGCGAAGTTCATTCAAGCGGCGGCGCACAGCCATTGCGTGACCGGCCTGTGTGACCTCATCTTGCATCAACAAATCGCTAAGGCTGATGGCGATCATCGCACCATTAATCGGTTGGCGTTTACGGTATTTCTTGAGCAGACCAAGGAACCCTAGCCAGCCTGCATTGTCGGTCTCGGAGTCGCTTTCCTGTGTTGTATAACGCCCCGCCGTATCAATCAGCACCGCATTGTTGGTAAACCACCAGTCGCAATTGCGCGTGCCACCAACGCCGCCAATCGCCGTTTTGCCCATGCTTTCAGCCAGCGGAAATTTCAGGCCCGAATTCACAATTGCCGTTGTTTTGCCCGCACCCGGCGGGCCGATCATCACGTACCATGGCAGTTCATTCAGGTGCTTGCGTCCGTTCTTGGACTTGCGCAGCTCTGCCATCGCGGTTTTGAGTTTGTCGCGCAATTCGCCCAATTCTTCGGAGGTGACATCATCGCCGGAATTGTCGATCTGTTCTGCAATCTCTTCGGTCATCGCCCTGTCGCGGCGGCGGCGGCGCAAGAAGACAAAAAGCATCAGCCCGATAAAGAAGAACCAGATGCCGCCAATAAAGATAGAGCGTGACATGATGCTGTCAAATGGACGCCATGTGTCGCCGCCGATAAACGGGGCGAGGAACCAGATCGCAATCGACAGACAGATCGCAACCAGTATGAAAATCGTGTAGATCGACTTGAAGAAGAAGAAAAGTATGCGGCGTCCGTACATTATTGGGCCTCCTGCACAAGCAACACTTCGATGCGGCGGTTTTCGGCCCGCCCGTCGCGTGTGCTGTTGTCAGCAATGGGTTCTTTTTCGGCGCGACCCTCGGCGCTCAGGCGCTTGGGGTCTTTGATGGTGTTGGTCAGCGAGGACATCACCGATTTCGCCCGTGCAAGGCTGAGGTGCATGTTGGACGGAAAACGCGAAGATTTAATTGGTATGTTGTCCGAATGGCCGGTGATGATCACCGGTCCCACCTCATCGTTCAAAGCATTCGCAACCCGCGCGATCGGTTCGACAAATTTATCCGTCAGCTGGTCAGAACCAGAGCCAAACATGTTGGACCCCGCGATGCGGATCACCAACGTGTTGCCCTTTTGAAAGACGTTGACGATGCCTTCGTCGATTTCCTTTTGCAGAAAACTTACAACTTTCTTCAACCGTACTTCATCAGGGGGCGTGGGCGGAGGCGGCGGTGCGCGGCGTTGAAGCTCGGCCACGGGGCCGTTATCGATCACCGAAAGTTGCCCGATAAGACGCTCGGTCTTGTTCCCAAGCAGGTACGACAGGCCAGTGAATTGCAGCGCAAGCAACGCAGCAGTGGTGCCCAGGGCGATCCAGACCAGCCGCCATGCAGAGAGCGCGCGGAAGGGTTTATCCTCGCCTTCCCAATGGGGCGACAGATCACGCTCCACATCGCCGCGCTGGCCGCGAATGATGCGCGCAAGGCCTTGGCGGATTTGCAGATGTTTGTCCGGTCCGCCTTGCTCAACCCGCAACCGGCCTTCAAAGCCGAGCGAAAGGCACATGTAGATGAACTCAAGCACATCAAGGTTGGTGCCCGGTTCTTTCTCAAGCCGTGCAAGAAGATCATAAAAACGATCGCCACCCACGGTTTCGCGGTGAAAAGTGCCAACCATGGATTGCAGGCCCCAGCTTGATTGCCCGCCCCATGGCGTATTCAAAACCACATCGTCCAGCGTCGCACAAAGCGAGTAACGCGCGATCTTGACAGTCTGTGCAGGCACGCTTGCCTGCAAAGCGCGGTTCTCGAAGGCGCGGACTTCGGCAACCACAGAAGAACGCAGCTTGTCAGGGTCCATATGTTGGGCGCGGTTGCGGATACGGCTGATCAGGGAGAACAGCGGCGCGGCGCTGGCGGTCAGTTGGTTCATGCCGGTGAGAACCATCTCGACTTCTTGTGGTCCGTCCTTCTTGGCCGCCTGAGGCGCAGCGGCGGCGGCAGGAATGCCCATTGTATCAGCGGCGGGCGCAGCCATCGGTTCGACGGGCACCGCAGCTGCCGCTGGCATCGTCGCAGCCGTGCGCCGTCCACCCGGATTGGGGCGGATTACCGTCTTGTCTGTGTCATCGGGTTCTGCAAACGGATCGTCACCTGACATGGTTTGCCCCTTTTGTTAATGTTTACGTGTTGCGGATTGCCCAAAGCTCCATGTTCAGGCCGGGATATTGGCCTGACACATGTACCGCGATGCCCCCTGACGTGGTCATTTTGCCCCAATACGGGCTGTCGGAAGCGAGTTCAAAATAGACGACCCCTGCGTGATAGGGAATCTGGCGCGGCGCAACCGGAAGCGGTCGCAGCGTGATCCCCGGCAGGGCGGAATTAACAAGCTGGCGGATTTCTTCAACCGGACCGATCTTGGCCTGCCCCGCGAAATGGCGGCGCACGTCTTCGGCAGGGATTTCTGCCTGAACAGCAAGCACGAAACCGGCTGTACTGATCAGCTTGCGATCTGTAATCATGCCAACGCTGACGCCGTATTTACGCGCCTCCAGCTGGATCGAAATCGCTGTCTGTTCTAGAACCGAGCTGAGGTATTGACGCAGGGTGCGGATGACAGGGGCGAACGTTATCGACAGGTTGTCATGCTGATATGCTGGAAATTCGGGTGGTTGTTTGTTGGTGGTCATAAAGACCGACAACTCGCCCGCTAGAGACACACAATGGCGGTACGCATCTTCGGGATGCAGGTTTTCGACAGTGGCCAGATGGCGGAACACCGGGATCATCCGGTTGATGACCGTCAGCAAAAGGAAGTCGGAAACTTCGGCCACGGCCTTTGCCGCACCCCCTTCAGACAGACGCCCCGCAAGGGCGACCATCCGGTGGGACAACAGCCCCTCAATCTCGCGAATGAACCCGTCCAGCGGGGTGGCGGCACGCACGTCGATACAGCTTGGGATGAAACTGCGGTCAAGGATGATTTCCTTGTCAGGACGCACTTCGATGATCCGTGCAATCGGAATGGCCAGCATATCGGCCAGATCATCCACAGCCAGCGCAAACCGCAGGCGCATCTTGCCAACGCCGATGGTCACCGGCTTTTGGTCGCGCCCCATTGTATCGGTGATTTCAAGCTCGGCAGGGCGCAGGCGACTTACCGATTGTTCGGCACCCGTGAGGTCCACTTCCACAGCACCCTGACGACGCTGCGGCACCGTGAGGTAAACCACGCAATCCTTGATCGAGTCCGGCACTTCCAATGCGGGCGGGTGATCATCGGTTTGGGGAATTCGGAAGACCATACCGTCATGGGTCAGACCAGCGCAGCCCTTGATCGCGAATTGCCCGACCTTAAGCACCTCTTCGTCAATCTCAAGCGCGTTCACGCCCCAACCATAAGGCCGAATGCGACGGGCAAGCCCGGCAATCATTGCCTCTTTGTGGCGATCCGCCTGTTGGAAATGGTGAGGTTGCAAAAACAGCCCCTCCGTCCAAAGCACTTTACTGTCCCAGGACACGCAATTCTCCCTGTGTCGTCCGCCCCGTTTTGGGGTCGGATTATTTTAACTTGTCCAGTTGATCCTTATAGGCCCGCGCAAATTCGCGGCTGAACAACTCATGAAAATCGTTTTCGGCCTGATCGGAGATCTGGCCATACATTTTTTCGTACACTTCCCAATAGCGGGCTTTTTTTCCTTTGAGCAAACTCCCAATACCGCCACCTGTCTCAATTTGCTTGCCCAGCACTTCGGGGTCAAGCTTGGCAAGGATACCCTTAAGCGCGGCTTCCATGCCGGTAACCATCGCGACCTCATGCGCCTTGATATCGTTCAGCGCCTGTTCGGTTGCGGTCTCTGATCCCAGATAGCCGCGTGATTTGGGCTTCACCAACGCCTCAATCGCCTGTTCAGGGCTGATCGAGAATTTCAACGGGTTATTGCCGCCCGCGCTGATCATCGTCTGTTCAATCCGGAATTCTGATTTGATCGAAGTGCGCGTCATCAGGATTTCGCGCAGACCGGTGATCATCGTGCGCATCACACGACCCATGCGGGCCATTGACGTGTGCAAATCCTCGTCAGGGATTTCAAGCCCGTCCACATCAAGCGCATCCAGAAATGCTTTGGCGGCGGCTTGATCACCGCTGACAACCACGCGTTCTTCAAGCTTCGGCGGGATGGTGGTTGGCTTGTCGTCTTTTTCTGGCGCTTTCGCCTTGGGTTTTTCAACCGGCTTTTCAGGTTCGACAGGCGGTTTGACCTCTGGCGTCGCAACTTCGGGAGGTTGCTCTTCGGCGGCAGGCTCCGGCGGTGCAGGCGCAGGTTCTGGCGGCTGTTCTTTGGCGGCCGGTTCAGGTGCAAGTTCCGGTTCGTTCGGGGCCAGAAGGTCGTCCCAATCATCAGGGATCAAAGACGGGCCTGAAGACTGGGCTGGCCGAAAGCTGTCAGACGCGCTTGCGTTATGCATCGCCTGACTGGGGCCAATATCTTCGCCAATTGTACCCGACGGTTTCGCAAAAAACGGATCTTCTTCCTCGCCCAAAGGCGGCAGAAGATCATCAATCGGATCGGCGGTCTTGATCTGGCCGGGACCTTTTGGTCCTTCGGGCGATCCCAAAAGATCATCCAGAAAATCACCGCCCGGTCCGACATCATCCAGCAACGCCATCGGATCAAGCGAGTTGTCCGCGCTTCCGTGTGAAACCTGACTGTGGCCAATCGGATCAGGGATCGGTGCCGCCAGTGCTTCGGAGATTTCTACCATGACCTCGTAAGAACCAACCGACAGGATATCACCGTTGTTGATCGGCGTTTGCGTGCGACCCAGCGGGGTTTTGGAGTAATTCAGGAAAGTGCCATTGGTGGAAAAATCAACCACCACGATATTGCCATTATGATCTTCGATCACACAGTGGTTTTTAGACAATTGGCGTTCAGGATCAGGCAACACGATATCGTTTGCAGGACCACGCCCAAGGCTGAGCGAACCGCCAGACGGCATCTGCATGTTACCGACATCACCCGGCATGGTTCCTGAGGATTGAAAAGACAGTTTGACCGGCATAGGTTGCGCTATCCGATCATCACTTTTGGGAAGCACGGTGGCGCGATCATTCCACCGCATCCACAAAGGTCCATCAACCGCGCGGCAGGCATTTTCATAATGAGGACTGATGTTGATCCTTTGGCAATCGGGTGAGGCGGAACCGCAGCGGTCAGATCACCCACACGAGCGGCGGGCATCTTTCCAATAACGACCTTCACCGCGCAGGGAGGAACAATCGGCAAAGGCACAGGCAGAACCGGAGGTGGCGGTATTGATGGTGCGTTGCACAAATGCATATCTGTGACACGTGCTGCTGGAAATTTCATGTTGTCGCCTCCTTTGCTTCTTGTTTAATCTCAATGCGTCCGCTGCCGCCACGCCCGATATCAACGGCGCGGTCGATCAACATTTGACCATATTCTTCAAATCTATCAGAGTTTTTGTCCAACGCCACGATATTCATAACAAAGGCAAAGGTTTCCGCAGCCCCAGCGGGTGCAGGATACTCCGCCATATCCGCAGGCCCCAATGTACCATCAGCATAAAGCACTGACATTGCAATATTCACGGTTTCATCGTCGATATAGGCATCATCCATGGACAGGCGCGCACGCTCGCGGTTTTCTTCCGTTGGTTTGAACACCCAATCCTCGGATGCAACCAACGATTTCGGGTCTTTGTCGGATTTTGGCCCGATGTAATCACGCGCAGCCAAACACGCCCACCAGACCCTTTCGCGTGGCGGCAACACAATTGACAAAAGCCGCAGCACATCGGCCATCGCACCTTTGCCATCCAGTTCGGCCAGCACCTCTTCGGGAAGTGAGGCTACCGGAGCGTCGATGGGTGTCGTAAGACGCGTGTTCGTTTGCGACAGCATTTTTGCCACCGGTTCTTTCGGCACCTTGACCATATCTTTGAAACGTTCGCTCATCATATTGCCCTAGTTAATATTGACTAGACCGCCTTTTAGGGTCAGCATAGCGCTGCCCGAAACGGTGGTGGTCGTGGCTTCAACTTTTGCAGTAAGGCTGCCCTTGATGGTGACGCCAGTTGGTGTGATTTCTATCGAACTGCCGCCCACCTTCAAGGTGATCTTTTGTTTGGCTTCCATCAGGATCGTTTTCGCTGCAGAAATATCAATCTTGCCCGTCTGGACATCAAGGCTCATGTTGCCAGAGCGTACAATCTCGGACATATCGCCCTCAACTGTCAAATCCAGCTTGCCCTGATCGACGGTCTCGGACTTGTCACCCTCTTGCACCATCTCAGTCACGTTCTTCTTAACTGTCTGTTTGAGGCTGCCTGCGTCAGCATCGTGACCACCGTCATCAACATTCAAACCGTCATCACCAATGGTAATCTGCGCAGAGTCCTTGACCACCATCTGGTAGTCTTTTTGCGCCTGAAAGTGAACATACTCACTGCCCGCCTCGTCCTCCATCACCAGCGCATTATAGTCGGTTTCTTTCCCGTTCGGCGAGGACCGTGTCATGATGCCGGTCCGCGTCGGCTGGTCAGGATCGACATAGGGCGGCATCTTGTCCTTGTTATACATCATTCCCGTCACAATAGGTCTGTCAGGATCACCGTCTTCAAATTGAACAACGACCTCCTGACCGATCCTCGGAATGGACAGCAGGCCATAGTTGTTGCCAGACCATTGCGTAACCACCCTGATCCAGCAGGAGGCAGTATCATCCTCCGGACTGATACGATCCCACCTAAAGCGTACCTTGATGCGGCCGTATTGGTCAGTATGGATTTCCTTACCACTTGGCCCCACAACCTCGCCGATCTGAATGCCGGGAATTTCCGGCCATGGCGTCACAATCGGCGCGCGATATTGCTCGGTCTTGGGCACAGCGCCGAACGTAAAGGAATAGTCGTTCTTGATCTCCTCATCGACCTTGATGTTTTGAGGTTGAAGCGCGAACCAAGTGTTCTTCTCTTTCCTCTCGTCTGAATCGCGGATGAAATGCACCGTTTCGGTGATCAGGTATTCGATGTTGTGTTGATCCCTTGGGTGTTCAATGAGTTTGAACAAATATCCCGTTCCGAAATGCCGGAAATCACCGGCACCGCGATAGAGCAAATGCTTGATTGCATCCGCTTCAACCCGGACCTTGGTTCGGGTATCGCCCAGAGCCGCCTCTCCCCGGTAATGGCCGTGCAGGTCATAATACTCAATTTCTTTATAGTTGTGTTCACCTTTGGGGATTTTCGTCATTTCCATCTGGCGCACGGATGGCTTTTCAAAGTCATAATCTGTCAAGCTGACAATACCGCGTGTGACTGCATGTGCTGCTGCCCATTCAGAAATAGTCTGACCGGTCTTGGCCTCTCCGGCGTCTCGGGGTTTAAACTTTAGCTCGTTGCCATCTTCGACATCCTCATGTGCGGATACACCGTCACAGAAGATCAGTTCTTCGTTTTTCCCCAAGGCATCCGAATGATCAAAGAAGTAATAGATGCCCTCCTCTTCCATCAGCCGCGACAAAAAGGCAAAATCTGTCTCGCGGTATTGCACACAGTATTCGCGCGCCTGATAGGTTTCCGATGTCTTGAACTTGAAATCAGAAAACCCGTGATCTCCAAGCACCTCTTCGATGATCTGGCGCACGCTTTTTTCTTGAAATACGCGCGTGTTTGTTTCCAGCGTCAGCATCCAGAACCACGGACGGACCTGCGCGACAAAGTGATCGTCTCCGTCGCGCATTCCCATCGATTCAACCGAGATACAGGTGCCGGTAAAAAGGCGCCCGTCCTCCTTGCCCTCCTGATACACATGAAGAGTCATAATCTGGCCGACAAAGTCTTTCAGTTTGACGTCGGCCTTACGCGCCAGAAACTCGATTGTGGTTTCTGTGAGCGTGCTTAGCTTTTCTTTAACAACCCCCTGCTTGAGCCGGATTTTCTCAGTCTTGTACGTGCCCGACATCCATGTCGAAGCGGCGTCTCTTGGTTTACTTACAATCATCAAATATTCCTCAAAAATTGCGCGGCCGTAGCAGGGCGTAATTTCCCCGCGTTATAAATCGGCAAGCAGCGCAGCCAGTTCGGCGTCCATGTCATCACTATTTTCATTGTCAATTTCATCTTCACTATCATCCGCGTCCAGATCAAAACCGGACAGTAATGCGTCCAGATCATCGTCACCTGTTGCGGCGTCTTCATCTTCTCTTGCATCCGCCTCAGGCGCGGACTTGGGTGGTTTTGGAGGCGATGGCGGCGGTGGTGCAACACCACTCCAGGGCCCTAAAATTTCGCCCCCCGCAAGCGACTGAAACGAAGCCAGCCGGATGTCATCACGTCCCTTGATCGATACCACGGGCAAATATCCCCGCCCAATTACTGTTTCGACCTTGTCCAGCGTCAGGTTTCGTTCGGTGCATGGCAGTGCAACCTGATCACCGTAGCGGTCCAGCACAAAGTGGAAAGGTATATCGCCAAGCGACATAATCTGTCCCAGCCCCATGGATGGCCCGTTTTCCTTGAAGGATTTGGCCAGCAAAATAGCGACCAACACAACAGGATTCGCCCAAAGCATACCGGAAAGCCCGGCACTTTGGGTGAATTCTTCAAATTCGAACTCGTAAATCGGTTCTGTCTTGGCACCATAGGGACGGCGCAACATAAACCTTGGCGTGACCAATGCCAGATGTCCGGCCTCCGGCATGGCACGCAATGTGTCCCATTCGGCAGCGACCAGCGGATGACGGTCCTTTAATGCGGTCTCGATAAAGCCGGGAGTGATGGCCCCAAAGAACGGCGCATCCACATGGGCGGCAACCCGCGCGATCCGGCCCAATAACTGCGCATGGGGCGGCGTTTCCTCAAAGGTATACATCCCCATTAATGCAGAATACGCGCCGCGCCCGGTCTCTTCATCCATAGGCTCTTCGGTCAACAGACGGGCAAAGCCACTGGTCCCCAGATCATCCGATTGGGTCAGATCCGCGGCGATCTCTTCGGCGGTGATATCATAAAGCACGACTTCAAGCGTATCATCTGTCTCGATGCTGCGCGCGATCAGATCAATAGCGCGCCATTGCGCTTCAAGTGATTGAAAATCAGGGTGGTGCAGCACCATCCGCATCGCACCGGAAAGAGCATTATCCACAGCATCGGCCATGGCCGTAACATTGGGATCAGGCAGTTTGCGGATATGCGGCCCCACAATCCGCGCCAGCAGATCATCAACCGGCGAAGGCTGCGCAAGCGTGCGCCCCGTATCGCCGATCAGTTTTTGAAAATCGCTCAGCTTGAGGTCCGCGCGCACCGTATTGCCGCTTGAAACCGCCTTGGCTGGTGTTACGTGCCGTCCATGTGCCTCACCCCAAGCGCGCAGCGATTTGGCCGCGCTCTCGGCAGTACCGCCATTTCCAAGCTGTGATTTCAGTCCCTTAAGTGCCGCGAATATCTCAACATTTTCATAAAGCTCGTCAGGATGCAGATCATCCAGCCCACCCAGCTTGACCTCAACACCAGCACCCTCTTTGCCTACCGGTAGGACCAGTGTTGTGGCAAAGCCTTCCATGACATCTTCAACTGTATCGGGATCAAGCAGGATCGGTTTGCGGTTGGCCAATGCATCACCAACCTCCAATTCACCGCGCGCCGCACGTCCGGTAAAATCACCCAGTATCGCCAGCCGGAACCGCTTGCGCTCCAATCTCTGAGGATCTGGCCGCGCATCACTGATCTGGCCAAAGGCCAGTACCGGTTCTTCGCTTTGGGCTCCAGGTGTGTCGGTTGGCATTTCCAGATCATCCTCTGCCGCGGTGGCATCGCTCACCTCTGTTTCGGCGTCCAACTCGCCCAATAGCGCGTCCAGATCATCATCGCCGCTCTCCTCATCGTCCAGTCCGGCAAGCAGTGCGTCTAGGTCATCATCCGTCTCATCTGCGACAGGGTCGGCATCCGCTTCCAGCCCGGCGAGCAGCGCATCAAGATCATCATCGCCACCACCGGTATCCTCATCTACATGCCCGTCGTCCACCGCATCGTCATCTTCCAGACCCGCGAGCAAATTATCAAGATCATCATCGCCGTCCTCTGGCGCGCCCTCGCCTTCAAGGCCGGCTAGCAGACTTTCAAGATCGTCTTCAACTCCTTCAGCAGTCGCAGGTTCATCCCCGTCCAGATCGCTGTCAGTCTCAGGTGCATCCGTCTCGTCTTCATCTGCCAGCCCAGCTAACAGGCTGTCGAGATCATCATCATCCTCGTCCGCTTCTCTATCGCCTTCCAGATCAGCCAAAAGCGCGTCCAGATCATCATCCGCTTCTGCCGCATCCTCAGGATCAGGGGCGCTTTCCGCCGCAATTTCTTCGCCGTCTGGCTCCAAATCGGCCAGCAGTGCATCCAGATCATCATCGTCCGGAGTGTCTGGCTCGGCTGCGTCCAGATCGCTCAGCAAGGCATCCAGATCATCATCCCCTTGCGGCGTTTCCGCTTCATCATCCGCATCCAGATCGGCAAGGATATCGTCGACTGTCTCTTCCTCGGCAACATCTGGGCTTTCCAGCCCTGCAAGTGCGTCGCTTAATGAGGTATCTTCCGGAGCAACTTCAACAGCATCCAGTGATGCCAGAATGTCCCCGACACCATCAACCTCTTCGATCTCGTCCGGGACGTCCAAACCAGCAAGGATATCATCCAGATTTTCGTCGTCCTGCGCAATCTCGGCAGGTTCAAGGGATGCGAGAATATCTTCAGCGGTTTCATCATCTTCCGCCTGCTCAACAGCTTCAATGCTAGCCAGGGTTTCAGCAAGTGTATCAGTGTCTTCAGCTTCTTCTACGGGCGCATCCAAACCGGCAAGGATATCCTCTGCCTTGTCTTCCTCCGGTGCATCTTTCGGTGCTTCCAGACCTGCCAGCGCCGCGTCAATAATGTCTTCTTTATCAGCCTCTTCATCGATTGGGTTGGGCATGTCCAAACCCGCAAGGACATCGTCAAGGCTCTCGTCATCATCCGCTTCAACCGGCGCTTCGAGACCTGCAAGAGTAGCGTCCAGATCATCGGTTTCCACAGCCACTTCGGGTGCCTCCAGCCCTGCCAAAGCGGAGGCTACGTCGTCCGGTTCTTCAATGTTCTCAATCGCTTCGATCCCGGCCAAAACGTCGGCGGATGTATCCTCTACGACTTCCGGCTCAACTGTCTCAAGTCCCGCCAGTACAGAAGCGGCGACATCTTCGGGTTCCTCAACTTCTACGGGGGCTTCTAAACCGGCCAAAACCGCGCCGGATATGTCCTGTTTCTCCTCAACTTCGGGAGCATCAAGACCGGCCAGAACGGCGTCAGAGATGTCTTCTTCCTCTGGGGCCTCGACGAGTTCCAGACCCGCAAGGACCTCTGCGGCTTGATCCGTCTCCGGCTCGGCTGGTTCCGTTGTTGGCATAGCGGCCAGAACAGCCGCGCTCTCATCTTCGGCGGGCTCCTCCGGCATTTCGATTGCGCGCAATTCATCGAGGGCAGCAGCACTGTCCTCTTTGGCCTCGGGCGTTTCGATCTCTGCTGTGCGCAGCGCCTCCAAGGCCTCATCGGAGGCTGTGTCGGTCTCTTCTGTGATCTCAACCGCGCGCAGTTCATCCAACGCAGTTTGGCTTTGATCCTCAACAGGCACGTCAGCGACTTCTATCGCCCTAAGCGCATCAAGTGCGGCTCCACTGGTGTCCTCTTGCGGCAGTTCTACCTCTACCGAGCGGAGCGCACCAAGTGCTTCTGCCTGCGTGTTGTCTTCGTCCGGCTGGACAGTTTCAGCCGCTCTTAATGCGTCCAGTGCGTTGCCAGTTGTGTCCTCTGGCGCGGTCTCTTCGATTTTGACGGCGCGCAACGCATCAAGGGCTTCGATGGAGGCGTCATCCTTTGCCTCGGCCACTTCGACAGCGCGCAACGCATCCAGCGCGCCCGCAGTTTCATCTGCTTCAGGTTCCTCTGTAATTTCGACTGCACGCAGTGCATCCAAAGCCGCGGCGGCGTGATCTTCCTCAGGCTCATCCGCCACTTCAACCGTCCGCAGACCGTCAAGCACGTTACCGCTTTCATCGGGTTCTTCCTCGGGCAGTTCAACCGCCCTTAGGCCGTCCAATGCCTTGGCCTGTTCTTCAGATCGCGAAGCGCCATTAGCGGCCAAAGCGCCCAAAAGCGCCGTGTCCCCCAGCACCGTTTCGATCAGCGCCTCGGCCCCTGCTTTACCGTCCATATAGGTCATCAGATTGCTGAGCTGCGTGCGTGCTTCCAACAAGGGGCGCAACGCATCAACCCGTTCGGCAATTGCAGCAGGCGAAAAATCCGACATCTTTTCAAAGGTCAGGTCAACCGGAAGCGATCCTTCGCCTGTCAGTGTATTGGGCACAGAGAACGCTGCGCGGGGGGCCACGCCTTTCATACGCTCATCAAAGTTATCAACGTCAATTTCCAGGAACTTGCGGCTTTCGACCGATCCCTGATCCACATTCGATTTACCGGAAAGATCGCTCATCACGCCCATCACAAAGGGCAATTGCACCTTCTTTTCGGAGCCATAAAGTTCAACATCATATTCGATCTGAACCCGAGGTGCGCGATTGCGCGCAATAAATTTTTGAGAGCTACCTGCCATTTTGGTTCAACTGCCTCCCTTGTTGTTGGCGGCTTGCAACTCGGCGCGCAGCGCTTTTACTTCATCCACAAGCGCCAGCACATTCCGGTCCACCATATCTGTCTCATCACGCACCAGCTTGCGCAGGTTTTCAAATTCCGCCTCGGTGTCTTCTTCCACTGCACTCTGCATGGTGTTGACCAAGAGGCCGATGAACAGGTTCAAGACCGAAAAAGCAGTGACAATGATGAACGGCACAAAGAACGCCCAGGCCGACGGGAATTGGATCATCACCGGGCGGACAATTCCCATCGACCAACTTTCCAATGTCATGATCTGGAACAGGGAATAAAGCGAGCGGCCCAAGGTGCCGAACCATTGCGGGAAGGCCGCGCCGTACATCAGCGTCGCCATCACCGCAAAGACGTAGAACACGATCGAGATCATTATGATCACCGCACCCATGCCCGGCAATGCATCAAGCAGCGCCTGCACAACCGCGCGCATTTGCGGCACCACAGACAACAGGCGCATGGCACGGATGACGCGCAGACCGCGCAGGGCAGACAGGCTTTCCTGACTTGGCAACAAGCCCAAGCCGACCACCAGAAGGTCAAAAATGTTCCATGCGTTACGAAAAAACGCCAGCCGGTAAGCGTAGAATTTCAACAGCAACTCGGCCACAAAAATGGTGAGAACAATGTTGTCCACAACAGACAAGACACCGCCCATCTGCTCCATCAGGAAAGTCGACGTGGTCATACCCAGTGTGATCGCATTGAAAATGATCACGCCCAGAACGGTGTTCTTGAACCAGTTGCTTTCTACGAGATCGTAGGCCCATGCACGGCTGTGGCTTAGGTGTTCTCTGTTGGCGTCTGCCACGATCATAGTCTCCGTTTTGCCTGCGATGGATGCCACGCTATCACGTGGCAACTGGCTTTTCGATTTACTTCATCTGCTTGGCGAGTTTTGTCAGACCCTTTGAACCGAGCGCACAGACCTTGGCGAATTTACCGAGGTTTGCGGCTGCTTTTTCACCGCGTTCTTCATAAGGTTCGCCGCGAAGATCGCTGATCATGGTGCGCGCTTTCGTCAGAGCACTTTCAACATCATTGGCACTATAAGCAGCCATCCGATCCAGTGACGCGATGAGCTTGGCCAATTCTACCTGCGCCTCCTGCACATCAGTGTTGCCTTTCAGCGTTGAGGCGGGATCTTCTCTCTTGATCCGGTCTATGTGCATCTCGATGTCGGCTTTTTGCAGCATAATCCGGTCACGTTTTGCCTCGCAGGCCCGCGCGAACTTGATTGTCTCGCTGATCTTGGCATCCAATTCACCAAGGCTCTTGTTGTAGGTCTTGTAGTTACCGATGAATTCGTTCGCAAGCTTGAGACCAGAGGCACCGGCAGTGGCCGCCGCCCCCAGACACGAAGCCACAGCGGCAATAATCAGTACAGCGCCGACAGGTGCGGCAACGATGGTGACGCCGATGGTGACGGCAAGGGCGATAACAATCTTTGCGCCTTTGAGGATCAGCTTTTTCTTGTCTTTCAAAACCGCCTTTGCGGTCTTGTCCATGGCTTTCAGCGCGGCGTCATGGGCCTTGCCAACAAAGTTGTCCATCTGCGATTTGAATTCAGTTTCAGCGAGGCGTTTGAAAAGGGCGTTTTGCTTGTCAACTTCGGCTTTCAGCTCCGATCCGCTGATGGTTTTGGCCTTTTTCTCAAGCGCTTTTTCAACAGAGTTCATTTTCGACGTGAAATTCTCGATGGCCTTTTTCTCATACTTTAGCCATCCGCCTGCAATCGCCTGGCCGACTTTTATAAGATATCTGTCAAAAATATCCTTCTCCAGTTTTTTGTCCAAAGTCCCTTCTACTTTGAACACGGCGTCATAGTCGCCTTTAATATCAAGTAAGCCGTGCTTGGATGAAAGCTGGATAAGACCTGAAACGGTGGCACCATCTGACGTCATTTTATACTGCATTACGTGTTCCCCTTTGGGACCTGCTGATCAATTGAAAGCGTAGGTGAAGACGTTATCTGCCGCGTCGATAGCAACTTTGTCGATCGATTTTCCTTCCATCATCCGGCGCAGGAATTCGGCGGAGATATCGGGCAACATGGTATTGGTCACGATGGCATCAATCATCCGCCCACCGCTCTCCAATTCCTGGCAACGATCAACGATCAGATCGACAACCGCGTCCGTGTAGGTGAACGGCACGTCGTGGGTGCCTTCGACCCGTTTCTTGATCCGGTCAAGTTGCAGCACGGTGATCTTGGCAATCATGTCAGGGCTAAGAGGATAGTAGGGGATTGTCACCAGACGGCCCAAAAGCGCCGCCGGGAAGATTTTCAGCAGCGGTTCACGCAGTGCCTTGGCAATGCCCTCCGGTTCGGGGAGCAAATCAGGATCGCTGCACAGGTCCATGATCAGGTCAGAACCGGCGTTTGAGGTCAGCAGGATGAGCGTGTTCTTGAAATCAATCGTACGGCCTTCGCCATCCTCCATCACACCTTTGTCGAACACCTGAAAGAAGATCTCATGCACATCGGGGTGCGCCTTTTCGACCTCGTCCAACAAGACAACGGAATAGGGTTTACGCCGCACCGCTTCGGTTAACACACCGCCCTCGCCGTACCCGACATAACCCGGAGGGGCGCCTTTGAGGCTGCTCACTGAGTGCGCCTCTTGATACTCGGACATGTTGATGGTGATGACGTTCTGCTCGCCACCATACAGCACCTCAGCCAGCGCCAGCGCGGTTTCGGTTTTACCCACACCCGACGTACCAGCGAGCATAAAGACACCGATAGGTTTGTTGGGATTATCAAGACCCGCACGACTGGTCTGGATGCGCTTGGCAATCATCTCCATCGCGTGATCCTGACCAATGACGCGCTTGCCCAGATGTTCCTCAAGGCTCAGCACGGTGGCCAGCTCATCGCTGACCATGCGGCCAACGGGAATGCCCGTCCAGTCGCCGACAACGGACGCAACCGCCTGTTCATCGACAATAGGCAGGATCAGCGGGCTTTCACCCTGCGCCTCTGACAGTTTGACGTTTGCCGCCTTCAGTTTGGTCATTACCTCAGCGCGCGCTGCAGCATCCAGCGCATCATCGCCGCCTTCGGGGGCAAGCTCTGAGCCTTCCTCAACCGGCGCGCCACCAGCGCGCAGCTGCGCGCGCAAATCAAGGATTTCAGTGACAATATCTTTCTCAACGTCCCAGCGGGCCTTTAGCCCCGTCAGCCGCTCTTCGACTTCGGCCTTCAACACTTCAACCTTGGCGCGGCGCTCACCCACGTCAAAGCCTGCGGTTTCGTCGCGCCCGATAATCTCAAGCTCCGTGTTTAGGGATTCAATCTTGCGCTGTGCATCGTCAACTTGTGCAGGCACCGCATGCTGGCTGACCGCGACACGGGCGCAGGCAGTATCCAGCACACTGACAGATTTGTCGGGCAATTGCCGTGCGGGGATATAGCGGGCAGACAGGGCGACCGCAGCCTCAATTCCCTCGTCCAAAACCTGTACTTTGTGGTGTTTTTCAAGCATCGACGCGATGCCGCGCATCATCATGATGGCCTTGGGGACGCTCGGTTCATCCACCTGCACCACCTGAAAACGGCGGGTCAGTGCCGGGTCTTTTTCAATGTATTTCTTATATTCGGCCCATGTGGTTGCACCGATGGTCCGAAGCGTACCACGAGCCAATGCAGGTTTCAGCAAGTTCGCAGCATCCCCCGTACCAGCAGCGCCACCAGCGCCCACAAGCGTATGGGTTTCATCAATAAACAAAATGATCGGCACCGGGCTGGATTGCACTTCGTCAATCACAGACCGTAGACGGTTCTCAAATTCGCCTTTCATCGAGGCACCGGCCTGCAACAGACCCACATCGAGCACCAGCAAGCGCACATCATGCAAGGCCGGCGGCACGTCACCGCGCACGATACGTAGGGCAAAACCTTCGACCACAGCCGTCTTGCCGACACCCGCCTCACCCGTAAGGATCGGATTATTCTGACGCCTGCGCATCAGCACATCAACGATCTGGCGGATTTCTTCATCACGCCCGACAATCGGATCAATCTCGCCATTGCGCGCCTGTTCGGTCAGGTCGGTGCAATACTGCTCCAACGCCTCGCCCTTGCCCATCTGGGCAGGCGACATCGCATCGGATGCTTCGCCGGGAACAGCGCCGCCGCCCGTCGTTGACCCATCCTGTGCACCCATGCGTTCCTCGGGGGAGCCATCCGTAGCGTCGTTAAAGTTCTCAGCCAGATCATCATGTTTGATCCGGGCAAGTTCAGGCGAAATGCTGGTGAGGATGTTGCGCAGTGCTGGCGTTTTGAGCATCCCCAGCAATAGGTGGCCTGTACGTACGTTGGAAGAGCTGAACAGCAACGAGCCAAACACCCAACCGCGCTCCATAGCGTCCATAAGATGATCCGACAGGTCAGAAATGGCGCTTGCCCCACGCGGCAATCCATCCAGATTGCGCGTCATTTCAGCGGCAATCTTGCCCACATCCAGATCATAGTGATCCACGATCCGGTGAATATCGCTGTCCTGTCCCTGCAAAATCTGGTGCATCCAATGGACCACCTCGACATACGGATTTCCCCGCATTTTACAAAAAACCGTGGCACCCTCGACTGCCTTGTACCCAAGACTGTTCAGCTTGCCGAACAATGCGATCCTGCTGATCTCGCTCATAATGGTGTCCCCTTTTTATTCATGTTTTCACGCCACCCTGCGCCGCGGTGTGAGGAAAAGATCCCCCGCATCCGGGCGCGCGGTGTCGTCTTCGCGTTTTGTATCAACCCAAGATGTCTGGCCCAGACGGGTTGTCCCGCCCAAAACAGATCTTGGCACTTCGTCCCCTTTGAGTATCAGTTGAACATCCCAGTCCAGACTGTCACCTACATAGCTGCGCACAATCGCCTCAAGCCGGTCAAATCCTTCGCTGCCAGGCAGAAACCGTTCATAACGTTCCCGGTTAAGCGGGCCGATACGGATGCGAAATTTCGAGGCGCGGCTCCAGACTTTGCCGCCGATGCTGGTGGTTTGGCCCAATCTGGCCATTCCGCCAAGTTCCCAGCAATCATCCTGCTCAAGTTCCAACCATGCGCCGACAAACTGATCAATCTCGACATCGACATGAAAGAACGCGCCCAGAATAGCGATAAGTCCGTCAGGGTTCTTGGACCCTTGCGACATGAAGGCAGCAAAATGCCTGCGCGAAGTGTCGGGCATGGCATCGCGATCTTGCAGGCCCTTACCCCGATATCCGGCAAGGGCTGCAACCCGCTTTTCAAACGCGTCATTGCCGCGGTCAAAACTGGCTGCCGGTTGCCCGCTGCGCCATGCGCGGTACAGCAGGCTCATCATCCGATGGGTCAGCATATTGGCAAATGCCACAAACGTGTGGTCACGATGATTACGTTGCCGGTCGCGGGCATATTCCGTCAGGTGAAGTGGCAGCGGACCTTGCGGACCAAAAAGTCCAAAAAAGCGGTTGATCAGCTTGCCCGGCACCTTGTCCGTACCCGGCTTGAAACTGGAAATCGTGGAAGGCGGAAAGGCAAGTTCGGCTTCTTGGCCCAGACGCACGCGGTCCTCGCGCGGACGGCGCGATTCACCCAGACGCGGTGTATCAGGGTAGGCTGCATCAATCACACGCATGGCCTGAAAAACGTGATGTCTTTCAGGCTCTTCCACCAGTTTGGTGAAGTGATCTAGAGTATTTGGCCCAATCCGCTTTTCGGTCGCCATCTGGCGATTTCCCCCCGTCGTTCGGTCTTTAATACGGTTTCTGTAAAACTATTGATGGTGGCATATTTGCGGAAAAACCGCTCCATCACGGCACCCAGCACATAAACGCTGGTGCCTTCAAAAAAACTCTCGTCAAACTCGATTGTGATCTCAAGGCCGCGCACGGCCGTAGACAATACTTCATCACTCATCCGGCGCACGATAGGGCGGCTTGAAACATCCGTAATTCCCTCCAACTGCTTTTCCGTGACCCGGTTGCCCAAGGGCGCGTAAATGCCGATCAATTCGCGCAAGGCCTCGGCGGAACTGCCATTGTCGGTCTGCGCAATCGACAGGTAATTCAGTGACAGATGGCTGATCAGCCGCCACGCGGTATCCCCTTGCGCCAGCGTCGGATGCGGGCGCGTCGGCGAGATTGGCGTGCGCACGGATTTGACCGGACCGCCTTCAGGCAGGTGGAACACATTTTCATCACCCACTGACAACAACATCGGCAAGTCGCGGTTGGTGCACATCGCAGTGACGGCCAATTGATCCAGCTTTGCCGAATAGGGGGCCTGCTTGCGATCTACCAACGCCAGATACGATTCAGAGCCAAGATAAGAGGTCCGAACCCCGCGAAGGCGTTCCTTTTCGCTACGTTGACGCATCTTGCGGCTCTGGGTGAAGTACGACGTATGCACGTCCCCCGCCGCGGTAAAATCCGTTGCTGAATAGAACGGACGAAACACCACATCATCGGCCCCGTCACCGCTGATGCCCGTCACGGATTCGATGTTGTAGATTTCGAAATCAAGGCCCGCTGTCCGGTTCGGCACGATATGTTGTTCTGTATCGCGCGTATTAACATGCACCCGGTCACAGCGTTTGCGAAACAGGTTCACGGCAGGCACAGCGTTCAGGCCAAAGGCTTCGGGCGTGACAGCCGGAGCCAGATCTTTGTTCCCATCGCCCAGCAGGATGTAGATATCTACCTCGTTGCCTTCGGCCTTGCGCACTGCGGGCTGCAATCCTTTGAGGTTCACAAACAGGAACCGTTCGGGCATGGCGAAATATTCCTGCAACAGGCGGTAGCCGTCAAAGGATCGGCGCGGCGTCGGTAAAAGCGCTTCTTCTGGCGTCAGACCGATCTGCGTCAATTCCCCTTTCGGGAGCGACAATGTCCAATCCGCGCGGCGATTTGCAGAGCGCCCTGCAAGGCCAACTGTCTGGGTGCACAGCAACTCGTGCAACTGCCAACTGCGCCCGGACTGGCGATCCAGATAGATCGAAAGATCATCCATGCTCAGTTCGGAAATCGGATCGCCGTCCATGCGTTTCAGCCGCAGCCGGATACCAGCCCGCGCGGGTGTGTTGGAACCAACACCAGCCGCCACCAGACCACCCCGGCTTTCGATATATTCAGCCTCGGAAATCTCGACCGGCCACATGGTCACGTTATGGGCCGTGCGAAATTCACAGGCCGTTTGCTCGCCATCCAAAAGACGGCTGCGGATCGCGGTATGGCGCGGAATGTTATAGCCGGTTTTAAGGCCCGCATTGGCCAGATCAGGCTTGAACTGCGCAATCATCATCGACGGCGTTGGTGCCAGATAATGCGGATAGACAATTTCGAGCAGATGCGAGGTAAACACCGGAAACTGCATTTCCAGTTCCAACTGAACCCGCGCCGACAAAAACGCGACACCCTCCAGCAACCGCTCGACATAGGGATCAAGAACCTCGACCCCTTCCATTCCCAACCGCGAGGCGATCTTGGGATATGCATCGGCAAACTCGGCACCCATGTCACGCATGTAGGCAAGTTCATTTTCATAATGTCTGAGCAGGCGGGTATCCATCGCGCGTTAACCCACCCTGTCCAGTGTCACTTCACCTGTGGTCACATCAACCTTGCTGCGCAGAAAAAGCTCAAGCGGAACGGGCTGCGCCCACATGTCGGCATGAATATCAAACGCGACCTGCGTCTCGCCTGTGCTGTCATCTTTGCGCAACTCAACAGCGGTCGAGCCGGAAATGATCCGCGGTTCATGTATCGCGATGGCGCGTTGAATGGATTTGCGGATCAGCTCGGCACGCCCGGAAGTCGAGTATTCCCCTGCCACTTCACGCACGCCGTAATTCAACACCGAGCGAATGACATTGGGATAGGCTTTGGCGTCTATTATGCCTTCGATGCTATTGGTGTTCAGCAACCATGAAAGATCACGTTTGATGATCTCACGCAGACGGGAGATGTCGATGGCACGGTGCGCACGGGATTCTTTTCGCTCGGTTGGGGCATCATCGGTCAACCTGTCCAACAAAGAGGGCTGCAACCGTTCGGCAAGTAGGTGATCAGCCATCCTGAACCGTCGCTTCCGGTGCCAGATCAAGGATCAATTCGCGCACATCCAACAGAGCAACGTCCTCTTGATCCGTGGCAAAAAGACGTTGGCCAACGCCAACAAATGTCTCGCCGCCCGCATCAATCCAATTGGTCGCGCGCGCCAGCTTGTCCGCGTCACCGCCTTGGGCCGGAGTGTCGGCGTAACGGGTGGGGATAAGGGCAACAACTTCGCCGCCGTTGGCGAGTGTTAGGGTTGCCGCCGTCCAGACCGCATCACGCAGGTCTTCGGGGGCCTCAATTACAAGTTTAGATACCTGTGCAAAAGGGAGCCAGAAATAGCGCCCGTTTATGATCACCTCCAGAACCGGT
>RCMY010000809.1_pt1 | contig 29930 bp, 30 predicted proteins | sample 2041341 | NCBI WGS metagenome assembly RCMY01 (sample SAMN09708234, study PRJNA481090) | Marine sediment metagenome, whole genome shotgun sequencing project. | reverse complement strand
ATACCAATTCAAAAAAATAACCTTACAAAATAAAAGCAGTTCGATAGCACCAACCGCGTAGGTCGGATTCTCGAATCCGACGTTTGGCCGGCGGCCAAAGCGATGTGCGTGTCTTGTTCTACGAACAAGTGTCGGATTCGAGAATCCGACCTACAGGCTGCCTGTTTGTATATTATTTTTTTGAATTGGTATTAAAACCGATGCGTGCGCAATGTATACGTATGATTACGCTGTTGTTGGGTGGCATGCATATCTACGCAACTGTAGAATGTTATTTGAACAAAACATCATCAACATGGCATGCAGAAGCCGTCTGAAAACCTTTCAGACGGCCTTTGTTATATAGTGGAATGCAAGAAAAAGTGACACGGAACGCCATTTTGCAACGGCGTAGGTTGGGTTGATAAACCCAACGTTTCAGACGGCTTGTAGATTTGTTGGGTTTGCAACCCAACCTACCCGCCGTATCACTTTTTTATACATTTCACTATATTTTTTATACATTTCACTATATTGATGATTGCGCTGCGGCATTTATTTTGACATTCACACAAGCGGATGCTTACGGAGCCAAATAAGGCGCGAGGGTTTGGCGCAGAATATCGGTGTCGGTGATTTCGCTGATATTGGCTTCGCCCAAACGATTTAGGCCGATAAAGCGCATGATGCCGCTGCTGACTTTTTTGTCGTGCTGCATGTGGGCGAGCCAGCGCTCGAAGCCGAAGTGCGGCGGTGCCACCGGCAGGCGGGCTTTTTGCAGCAGGGCGGTGGCGCGTGCGGTGTCGGCGCTGTTCAGACGGCCTTGTTGTTCGGCCAGGCGGCAGGCCAGCACCATGCCGGCGGCCACGGCTTCGCCGTGCAGCCACACGCCGTAACCCATTTCGGCTTCGATGGCGTGGCCGAAGGTGTGGCCTAGGTTGAGCCAGGCGCGTATGCCTTGCTCGGTTTCGTCTTGGCCGACAATATCGGCTTTCATGGCGCAGCTTCGGCGCACGGCTTCGGCCAGCGCTGCGGGCTCTTGCTGCATCAGTGCATCGATATGGGCTTCGAGCCATTCAAAAAAAGCCAGATCGCCAAGCAGGCCGTATTTAATCACTTCGGCCAGGCCGGCAGATAATTCGCGCGGGGGTAAGGTGGATAACACGCTCAAATCGGCGAGCACCGCTTGGGGCTGGTAAAAAGCGCCGATCATGTTTTTGCCCAAGGGGTGGTTGATGGCGGTTTTGCCGCCCACCGATGAATCGACTTGGCTGAGCAGGGTGGTGGGAATTTGGATAAAGGGTGCGCCGCGCTGGTAGGTGGCGGCAGCAAAGCCCACCATGTCGCCGATTACGCCGCCGCCCAGCGCAATCAGCGTGGTTTTGCGTTCGGCGCGGTGCTGCATCAGGCCGTCGAAAATCAGGTTGAGGGTTTGCCAGTTTTTGTATTGCTCGCCATCGGGCAGGATAATGCTGAAATGGGCAATGCCCAGTTTGTCTAAGGCCGTCTGAAGCGTGTGCAGATAAAGTGGCGCCACGGTTTCATTGCTGATGATGGCGGCGCTTTTGCTCAAATAAGGTTTCAGCAGCGTGTCGGCTTGCTCCAGCAGGCCGGAGCCGATAAAAATGGGATAGGCGTGAGACGGGGTGTTGACGGTTAGGGTGTGCATAAGTTATTTCCGGGCATGCAGGGTGTGTAGCAATTGCTGGATGGTTTTCTGGCAGCTGTGGCGGTTGACATCAAACACGATATGAGCGGTGCTGCGGTAAACGCTGTCGCGGATATCGTAAAGCTCTTGCAGCTTGGCCAGCGGATTTTCCACTTGCAAAAGCGGGCGGTTGCTGTCGTGGCGGGTGCGGTTGAGCAGGGTTTCGGGGTGGGCGTGCAGGTAAACCACGGTGCCGCGCGTGCGCAGCTTTTGGCGGTTTTCTTCGCGCATCACCGCGCCGCCGCCGGTGGCCAGTACGATATTGCTGCGGCTGCTCAGCTCATCAATCACGGCGCTTTCGCGCTCACGAAAGCCTTGTTCTCCCTCGAGCTCGAAAATGGTCGGCACCGACACGCCGGTGCGGGTGCAGATTTCATGGTCGCTATCATAGAATTCGCGCCCCAGCTGCCGCGCAATCTGCCTGCCCAGCGTGGTTTTGCCGGCACCCATCAAGCCGATTAAAAAAATATTGCCTGCTATGTTTTTCATAGCAGGCATTGTAAACGAAAATTTTCAATCGGTGTTTACTACATCGCAGGCAATATGCCCAATCGATACCTCAATATCGCAAAGTGCTGCCCATATTGTCCATAATGCGCGGGGTGATGAAAATCAGCAATTCGCGGCGGCGTTCTTTGCGCGCGCGCGATTTAAACAGATTGCCAATCACCGGAATATCACCCAGCAGCGGTACTTTGTTCACTACATTGCTGCTTTCTTCTTCATAAATGCCACCCACAATCAGCGTGCCGCCGTCTTCCACCATGGCTTGGGTTTGCAGCTGCTTGGTGCTGATACACAACGTGGGCACGCCGCTGGCGGTACAGGCTATCGGATTGTCTTTATTGATTTTCACATTCATGATGATTTGACCGTCGGGCGTGATGTTGGGCGTAACGGTTAAACCCAGCACGGCTTTTTTAAAGGTAATCGAGGTGGCGCCGCTGGAAGTGGATTCTTCATACGGAATTTCTTGGCCGGATTCGATCACCGCTTCTTTGCGGTCTTGCGTCAACACGCGCGGATTGGAAAGCACTTTACCCTTGTTTTGCTCCTGCATGGCGGCAATTTCCAGCCCCAGCGCGCCCGAAGCCAGCGAATGCACCAGCGCAATGCTGGAAGAAGCAGCCGACACCGGTAGGCTGATATTGGGATCGAGCGCAAAGTTGGCCAGCGTGGGCAAAACGCGGGCAGTATAACCGCCGCTGGCCGCATCGGCCATAGCGGCAGCTAGGTTGGTTTGGTTTGCGGCATAGCGGGCGCGTTGATTGTCCTGATAGGTATTATGATTTGTCAGGGCATTGCTCCAGTTGGAGCCCCAGCTGTTGGTGCCGTTGGAGCCGGCATAGCCGAATTTCACGCCGATTTCGCGCGAGAAACCGTCATCGGCTTCAACAATGCGCGCTTCCACCATCACTTGGCGGGCGGCCACATCAAGCTCTTCAATCAGCTTTTGGAATTTTTGAATCACGGCGCGGTTGTCGGTGATGATCAGGGTGTTGGTGGCCGGGTCGATCAGGGCGCTGCCGCGGCTGCTCAGCAAGGTGTTGCGGTTGCTGCTGCTACTGGAGCCGTCTTCATCAATGCGCAGAATTTTGCGGAATTCTTCTACGTTTTTGTATTTCAGCTGGAAGGTTTGCGAGAAAAGCGGCCCCAGCTCTTCGATTTCTTTTTGCGCCTGCAAGGTGGCTTTGTCTTGATTCAGCAATTCTTCGCGCGGGGCGATATTGATGATATTGCCTTGGCGGCGCATATCGAGATTGCGCGCCTGCATCACCAAATCTAAGGCCTGATCCCACGGCACATCTTTCAGGCTGAGGGTCATTTTGCCGTTTACGCTGTCGCTGGCCACAATATTCACGCCTGATTCTTTAGCCAGAATCTGCAAAATGGTGCGCACGTCTACATCTTGGAAATCCAAAGAAATGCGGCGGCCGCTGAAAGATTTTTGATTGGCAGCCGCGCTGAGGCCGCGAGATTCCATATTGCTCTTTTGGCTGATTTCAAAGCTGTAGCGGCCGTTGCCCGATTGGGTGCGCACATCCCAGCTGCCTTGGTTGCGGATAGTGAGCTGGGTGTTGTTGCCGATGCGCTTGAGGGTGACATTGCGCACTGGGGTGTTGAAATCAGACACATCCAAGCTGCGCTGCGCTTGAGCGGGCAGCGGGTAGTTTTTCAGGGTGATTACCAAGCGGTCGCTTTGCTGCTTGATGTCGGGCTCGCCGGTAAAGGCGGGGGCGTTGAATTCGATGATGCCTGAATTGCGGTTGCCGCGGCGGAAATCAATATTGGCGCCGGCCACAGCTTGCTCGGCGCGGGCGCGGGGTGCGGGCGGTGCAACAGGCTCGTTGCCCAGCGTGCGGCTGCTGATGCTCTCGGCTGCTGCGATGGTTTGCGTTTGCTCGGCCGCTTCGCTCACATATACCCACACTTCATTACCCTTGATTTGGGTGTTGTATTGGCCGGCTTTGCTCAAGGCCAGCAAAATGCGGGCGCGGTCGTTGTTTTGTGCGGCGGTAATCTGCCCCAGCAGCGGGTCGGCATATTCCAACACCGGCTGCGCCAATTGGATGCCGGTGCCCGGGAAATCGAGCGCAATGCGGGCGGGTGTGGTGGTGATAAAGCCGCTGGGCGACACCACATCTTTATCAAACTTGATTTTGATGATTTTTTGGTTGTCCGGCAGCGAAGACACATTAATATCGGTAATGTTGCCGGCAAAAGCGGCCGGCATGGCCAGGCTCAGGCTTAATGCGCAAAGCGTTTTGATGGTGATCGGTTTCAGTTTCATAAGAATTTGCCCCTTAAATTATTTGCTGTTTTGGCCGGCTTGTGCGCCGTTGTCCGCTGCATTGTTCAGCGGTAATTCGGCATTGCGGAAAATCCAGTTGCCGTAGCTGTCTTCCACCACTTCCACCAAGGTGATTTTATCTGAAGTGATGGATTGAATGCGGCCATAGTTTTGGCCGATGTAGTTGCCGGGTTTGACGGTGTAGACATGGCCGTCGGCTTCTACAAAACCGGAAATGGTGCGGCCTGCCGTTAAGGTGCCGACGTATTTCAGGTTTTCCAAGCTGAAACCCTCCAGCAGCTCTTTGGGCCGGTGGGTGTCGGGCGCATTCACGCCTTGCTGGGCGAGATTGAGGCGCTTGCTGTTGAAAGCATTCAAACCGCTGAAATTGGGCGGAGTGTAGCTTTGAACCGGCGTGATGCTGGGGGCTTCAAAAGGCTGGATACGGGTTTTGGCTTGTTGCTGTGTTTGCTGCATCCATTCGCGCAAATCGCTGTGTTGCGGGCCGCAAGCGGCTAAAAGCAACAAACACGGGAGTAAGATATGAGTTTTCATGTCGTTTTCTTCTGTTATTTGTTATTTTATTTGCTTTTTTCGGCTTGCGCTTCGCTGGCGGCGGCCAGCTCTGCGGCCACTTCATCTGCCGGGCGTGCTTTGTAAGTGTTGGCCGTGGCGCTCAAGGTGAGCGTGTTGGCTTTTTCATCAGCTTTCAGGTTGACCGAATCGAGCGTGATGATGCGCGAGAGCGCGCCCACATCACGGGCAAACTGGCTGATTTGGTTGTAGTTGCCGGTGGTGGCGATGCTGTAGGGCAACACTTGGATGGGGCCGTCGTTGACGGGTGGCTGCGGTGTTACGCTGTCCATGCGCAAGCCGTTGGTGGCGCCGGCCTGATGCAGCTCTTGTATCAGGTTGGGAATTTCAGCATCGGTGGGCAGCTGTTTGAGCAACACATCAAATGATGAATGAATGGCGGCTAATTCTGCTTTGAGATTATCGAGGCTGGCCGCTTGCAGGCTTTTTTGCTCATAAGTGGCCTTGAGCTCGGTTTCCTTGGTTTCGGCATTATTCAGCATTTCAAGCTGCGAGCGGAACAGCAAAAAATAGCTGAATACCAAAATAGCCAAAGCCGCCAGCGCGGCCAGCAGCAATTTGGCCGGCATGTTGAGCTGGTGCAGCGAATTGATATCGAGATCGGTCAGTTTTTTATTTGCCATGATTATTGTGCCTCCGGTGTGGCTGCGGATGCGTCCCCGCTGGGGGTTGGCTCAACGGTTTCTGCATCGGTTGCGGCCGGTGCGCTCTCGTTTAATGAGACTTTCAAGGTGAAGTCTTGAGCGTTATCCACTTTTTTGATGCTCAGCAATTCCGGTTGCAGGAATACGCCGGTGCTGGGAATGGAGCGCATAAACATGGCGATCCGGTTATCGCTGGTGGCTTTGCCGCTGATGGTATAGGTGGTGGGGCTTTCTGCACTGATGGCGGTTAGGTAGGCGCCTTCGGGAATCAGCACATTCAGCGTGTCGATAATAGAGGCCGCCTGAAAGCGCTTGGCTTGAAGCTCTTCCACTTTTTGTTTGCGCGCCAGAAAATCCTGTTTTTCTTGCTCTAATTTTTTGATTTCGCCCAATTGCTCATCCAGCTTGCTGATTTCCGAGGTGAGAAATTGGTTGCGCTCTTCCTGGCGGTCGATTGCTTGGTTGATGCCCAAATAGGCCAAGGCCGACAAGCCTGCGCCAACGGCCAATGCAAGCAGCATCAGCGCCTTAAATTGTTGCTTTTTCTTCTGCTGGATTTCCTCGCGGTAAGGCAGAAGATTGACTTTAATCAGTTCTATCATTTTATAAACCCCGTAATGCCAAGCCGAATGCAAGTGTTAAAGATGGTGCGTCTTGTTGTAATTTTGGTATGTCGATGTGGCTGCCGTTGGTTGCATACAATGCTGGATGAATGCACTCCGTGGCCGTGTTGGTTTGGGAAAACACGGTTTCAGCCAGCCCGGCTTGCTGTGAGGCCGTGCCGGTGAGCAGGATATGCTTCACGCTTGAAAATTGATCGCTGGGCTGGGTGGTGTAATAAAACTGGAGCACCCGCTGGATTTCCTGAGCAACCTGAATGTTGAAGCGATCGGCAATCTGCGTTTGATAATCGGCAGGTTTGCTTGCCGAAAGAATCATTTGATCGGCTTTTTCTTCCGTTACTTGATAAGTGCGCTGAATCAGCTGATTTAATTGCTCGGTGCTGACGGAAGTTTCCTGCTTGTAGAGCATTTGGCCGTTTTCTACAATCAATGCATATAGCTGTGTGGCATGAATGCCGATAACGGCGATTTTTTCATTGGCCAATTCGGGCGCATGCTGGTTGATCCAAAATGAAAATGCATTGCTTTGGGCAAACAGGTCGATATCCAGGAAAGCCGGAGAGAGGCCGGCGCTTTCCAGCATTTCGATGCGCGGCTCGATGTCGTCTTTTCTGGCGGCAACCAGCAACAGTTTTTGGCCGGGTGGCACAATCGATGTGCCTGTGACTTGGTAGTCGTAATTCATTTCTTCGAGCGGCCCGATTTGGGCAATTTCAAATTCGGCAAAACTTTCCAAGCCTGACTCGGCCTCTTTTGCATTGAAAACAGGCGTTTCGATGGTGGTGAGGTTTTGTGGTAATGCTGCAACAATGTTCTTATTGTTGCTCTGCAATTGGGCGTAGGAATGGCGCAAATAAGAAGTGAGCTGCTCATAGTCTTGAATTTTGGCCGCTTTGATAATATTTTTGGGCAGCGCAGTGATAACGTATTTTTCCAGCTGAATTTGGTTTAAACTACGGCTTGAAAGCTGAACCATCGTGATGGCGTGCTGGGTGATATCAATGCCTATTGCTGCACGGTTTGAAAGCGTTGGTGAAACTTTAGTGTTTGTATTTTTTTGTTTTTTTGTAAAACGCATAATGTTGTTTCCTGCCCGTAAGTGAGTAATGTTTTGAGGCCCCTGTGTTTGAAATATTTTCAATATGGGCGTGGCACCAAAACCCGGATAGTGAAAATATTGCGTTATTTTACTTTATTTAATGCTCTTGATGGCAATATTTATTAACTAGTCATGATTAAAAAAATTATAACTACCTGTATCGGTCTGATTTTCGGCTTGGCACTTTTTGCCGTGGGCTTGCTGGCGATTGCCATATTGGTCACTTATCCGAAGCTGCCTTCTCTGGAAACCGTGCAGCATTATCAGCCGAAAATGCCGCTGACCATTTATTCTTCAGACGGCAAAATCATTGGGATGTATGGTGAGGAGCGACGCTCTTTCACTAAAATCAATGATTTTCCGCAAAACTTGAAAAATGCCGTGATTGCAGCGGAAGACCAGCGCTTTTATCAACACTGGGGTGTGGATGTGCTCGGTGTTGCGCGTGCCATTATCGGCAATATCACTTCGGGCGGCGTGCAATCGGGCGCCAGCACCATCACGCAGCAAGTGGCCAAAAACTTTTATCTGAGCAATGAGCGCACTTTTACCCGTAAGTTTAACGAGGCGCTGCTGGCCTATAAAATCGAACAATCTTTGAGCAAAGATCAAATTTTAGAATTGTATTTCAATCAAATTTATCTCGGCCAGCGAGCCTATGGTTTTGCGGCGGCCGCTCAGATTTACTTCAATAAGCCGGTGCAAGAGCTGACCTTGGCAGAAGCATCTATGTTGGCGGGCTTGCCTAAGGCGCCTTCTGCTTTCAACCCGGTAGTCAATCCCGAGCGCGCTAAATTGCGCCAAGCCTATATCCTGAACAATATGCAGGAATTGGGCATGATCACGCCGCAACAAAAAGCGCAAGCGATGGCGGAGGAGTTACATTATGAGCGCTTTGTTCAGCAAATCGACCAAAGCGCATTGTATGTGGCGGAAATGGCGCGCCAGGAATTGTATGAAAAATATGGTGAAGATGCGTACACACAGGGTTTTAAGGTTTATACCACGGTAAATTCTGAAAACCAGCGCGTGGCCACAGCAGCATTGCGCAAAGCATTGCGCAATTTCGATCGGGGCAGCCGTTATCGCGGTGCCGAGCATTATCTGGATTTAAGTAAATCAGAAGATATAGAAGAAACCATCAGCCAATATTTGTCTTCCCTCTATACGATTGACGGCATGACGCCTGCTGTGGTGGTGTCTGCAAATAAACAAGGTGTGACCATCCAGCTGCCCAATGGTGAGCAAACCACTTTGAAGCAGGCTAATTTGGGTTTTGCTGCGCGGGCGGTGAATAATAAGCAGATGGGTGATGCGCAAATCCGCAAGGGTGCGTTGATTCGGGTACAAAAACGGAGCAATGGCGGCTGGACTGTGGTGCAGGAGCCGCTGTTGCAAGGTGCTTTGGTGTCGCTGGATACCAAAACCGGCGCAGTGCGTGCACTGGTAGGTGGCTACGATTTTCACAGCAAAACCTTTAACCGCGCCACTCAGGCGCAGCGGCAGCCGGGCTCATCTTTCAAGCCGTTCGTTTATTCTGCTGCATTGGCTAAAGGGATGACGGCTTCGACCATTGTGAATGATGCACCGCTGTCGCTGCCGGGAAAAGGGCCTAATGGCTCCACTTGGAATCCAAAAAATTCAGACGGCCGCTACGCAGGCAACATCACCTTGCGTCAAGCATTAACGGCATCCAAAAATATGGTTTCCATCCGGATTTTGATGTCTATCGGTGTGGGCTACGCGCAGCAATATATCCAGCGGTTTGGCTTTTCGGCTTCTGAAATTCCAGCCAGCTTGTCGATGGCGCTGGGCACGGGCGAAACCACGCCGATTAAAATGGCAGAAGGCTATGCCGTGTTTGCCAATGGCGGTTATCGGGTGTCGTCTTATGTGATTGATAGAATTTATGACAGCCAAGACCGTTTGCGTGCGCAAATGCAGCCTTTAATCGCTAAAGAAAATGCCCCTCAGGCCATCGATCCGCGCAATGCTTATATTATGTATAACATGATGCGCGATGTGGTGCGATATGGCACCGCCACACGTGCCAATGCGCTTGGCCGCTCAGATGTTGCCGGTAAAACGGGCACCACCAACGATAATAAAGATGCATGGTTTGTTGGGTTTAACCCCGATGTGGTTACTGCGGTGTATATCGGTTACGACAAGCCGCAAAGCATGGGGCGTGCGGGCTATGGTGGCACTATTGCACTGCCTGTTTGGGTGGATTATATGCGCTATGCTTTAAATGGTGTGGCGAGCAAAGGTTTGAGCGCACCTGCTGGTGTGGTGAGCAGGGACGGGGAGTATTATTTGAAAGAGCAGCAATCCACGAACCCCGCGCTGCCATTGGATAATCGCTCCAGCCGCCCGCTCAACTCGAATGAGCAAGATGGTGCAACGGCTGCTCAGAATCCGACAGGTAGCGCGGATAACGCCGGCGCTGGCAATGAACCGGCGGCACCTGCTGCGCCTTCCGGCGGCAGCCAAAAAGGGCAATTGGATTCTTTATTTTAATTTTGATAGATGAGGATTATTTGCTTCGGCCGGGCATGAGATAACAATACGAGTGAATGCAGTCAGGTTATTTTAGGGTTGGCAGATAAAAAGCCGAAACCGTATCAACGGGTTTCGGCTTTTTTATGTTGGAATGTCTTGTGTGGGTTGGATCGTTATTAGATGGGTTGAAGCGGGTTTATAGCAGTTAAAGTGAGGGTTTAATTTTTTGTGTTAGATATATGAAAGTTAACTTGATAGGCCGTCTGAAATATTTAACGAACAGACAAATTTGATATGTGTTTTTCAGGATGCAATGCGTGCAATCAAATAGCCGCAGCCAAGCAAAACAATCATGACAAAGATCACTAATGAAATCCCCAAAATGCCTTTTTTTCCACGCAGCCAATAAGGCAAATAGCGGGTAACGCCGCTTTGCGCGCGCAACTGTTCTTCCAGCTCGGCCCGGATTTGCTTACGCAAGCGTTTTTCTTCTTCCTGCTTTTCTTGTTGCAATTTTTGTGCAATTTCGTGTTGCTTACGATTTTCAAAAGCGACCCGCTCTTGCCATTCGATGCGTTTGCGCTGAAGAACGCTTTCGGAAAGTGAACCGAAATGTGTGCCGCAACTGGGGCATTCTTTGGCCTCCGGATCTTCGATAATGGCGTAGCAAACAGGGCATTGTGAAACTTGTTCGACTAAAATTTCTTCGTGCTCGGTACCGTCCGGCGCCAATTCCAGAGATAGGCGGATAATCACATCAAGCCCCAGATAGCTGAAATAATGCTGTGCGTTTTCACGCTCTTCCCGAGTGCATTGTTCGGCGATGATGGCCTGCGGGTGCTCCTCTAGCGCGGCAATCAAGTCTTCTGCTTCCGTGTCGGGAAGATTATCCCGAATGCAAGCATCCACCCGACCATGATCAACGCCGGGTGGGTAGGAAACATAAACGTCATAAAGGGGTTGTTGCTTGTTCATTCTTTCTCGCCGTTTAAATTTTTAGCATTAAAATCAAGATATACCATCATTTGATAAGTTTATACGTTTTAAATACGATGGTATTTTGATTGAGCCACCGACAAAATAAGGGTTAGGATATTCCAATGGATATTGTTTTTTTTGAAACTATATATAAAAGGCAATAATTATGGATTAGCGGTAGTTTTGTTTGTGGATAAATTGTGGCGCAGATTCATTTTTTCAAATAAAAATGAAATTTTATTTAATTATATGGCATGGCTACGCTGCAGCTTGGCTGCATGAGCTTGCGTTGCTGTGCAGCCTTCGGTTTATTCTCGTGCTATTTTATTTTTGGCGCATATGGGCGTTTTCTGCCAAATTATAAATGTCATGTTAAAAAATTTAAAGAAGAAAAGCCGCTGAATATATTCAGCGGCTTTCTTAGAGATTTCCGGCTTGTTTTGGCGTTAAACCGAGAAGGAGGAGCCGCATCCGCACGTGGTTTCGGCATTGGGGTTGCGGATAACAAATTGCGAGCCTTGCAGGCTTTCGGTGTAATCAATTTCTGCACCGATGAGATATTGATAGCTCATCGGATCTACCAAAAATTTCAGGCCGGCTTTTTCGATTTCAAAGTCGTCGTCATTTTTGATTTCATCGAAAGTGAAGCCATATTGGAAGCCGGAGCAACCGCCGCCGTTTACAAAAACGCGCAATTTCAAATCGGGGTTGTTTTCTTCTGCAATCAAATCGGCTACTTTAGCACAGCAGCTTTCGGTAAAAACAATCGGGCTTTCGTCTGACATGGTGTGATTCCTTTTATATGAATGTATACGGTATTGTCGCGCAAACTGTAATGCTAGGCAAGTCAGGGCGAATATGCTGATTTCAATCGGCGATAGGGTAAAGCTCCGCTAAATATTTCGGCCGAACCATTCTACCCGGCCGATAATGGCTACATCATCCGTCATGTTGTGCAAATTGATTTCAAAAGAAGGATAAGCCTCGTTGGCGGAAATCACATTAACCAGCCCGCCCGGCATCACCTGCAGGCGTTTGACTAAGAGATTTTCATTGATTCGCAGCACATAAAGCCCATCGCGCGGTGTGGTTTCGCTGTGGTTGATTAAAATGGCGTCGCCATCATTAAGCACACCTTCCATAGAATCGCCTTTCACGGAAATAACAGACAGGTTTTTACTGTCGCGTGTGATGTAGGTTTCAATCCATTGTCGGCGAAACGGCATGGTGAACACAGGCTTTTCATTTTCTACAAGCTGGCCATGGCCGGCCGCCGCCTGTATGTCATAGCGTGGAACAAAAACAAACTCATCCAGATCAACCGGGTTACCGAGCGTATCCAATGCATGGGTTGTCGGTGCGGGATGATCGGAAAAGGGTTCTCCCTCGCCGGTGAGCAGCCAATCTATGCTGCAGCCTTTAAGTTGTTTGATTTTTTTGAGGGTTTCGGCTTTCGGCAGGCCGCCCTCATGCCAGATGCGGCTGAAGCCGGCAATGGTCATATCGATATCAGCAGCGATTTTTGCCTGCTTGGCTTCGTTTTGCCATAAATAAGCTAAGCGTTCTTTAAAGGTATTCATTTCTTATCCTAATGAAGCATTTATTTTGTCTTGGACTCAGTTTACGCTTTTTTTAGCTTAATTCCAAGGATTAAATTATTTTTTTCTAATATTATTTAAATTTTATTGTTGCAAAATTAGATTTAATTTAGTAATATTTGCAAAACTATTATTTATTGGCATTTAAAGATTTTTTTTGCTTATCAATGCTTGGCCGGCCTATCTCCGGTTAGTCATTATTTTTGGGAGTGTGCAAAATGAAGAGCAATAAACGAAACAAATGGCGGTGTCTGCTGGGTGCCGGTATGCTGACCTTGGCGTTGGCAGCCTTGCCTTCCACGGAAACAGAAGCTCAATCTGCCGCCATGCCTTTATCCGAGCTGGTCTGCGATAAATTAAATGCGCTGAATTTTCAGAAAATGAATCAAACGCAGGCAGATTATGCCGGGCAATGCGCAGCGAGAGAGGCTGCTTGGGCATGGGAAAGGCAATATGGCGGTTTAGATGAGCATGGCATGATTGGTGCGGTGGTGTATGAGCCGTAAAGTTTATGCATTATTTGTTAGCTACAGCTGCCCAGCTTTGCAAAAAGCACCTGTTTCTGAGCCATATATATACGGCTCGGTAGTTTGAACAATGTAATAAAGGTAATAATGAGTGCGGCAATTAAATTTTAAATTTCAAAGGCCATTTGGGAATTGCCGTGTGTTTTCTAATCCGGCCTTTAACTCGAATATTTAATCGCCCAAGCAATAGGGCGCATATAGACGGCAGGCGGTTATCGTGCGCCTGCAAATTTAATTTTTGCTGCCGAGGGGTTTAGATGTTGTAAGTAGTAAGCTGTTTGCTTGGCGGGTCTGAATCTGTGGTGAAATCAAAAATAAAAGGAGGCAGGTCGGCCAGTCGCAGCCAGTGTAGTCAATACGGCAAGGCGCAGCAGAGCCGTAGCGCTTCATTCTTCATTTTGCTGCATGTGTATAGGTATGATTTTCAGGTCAATCATGACTAACTGCGTTAAAAAAGGCCGTCTGAAAATTTCTTTCAGACGGCCTTTTTTCGAGGCTTTATTTAGGGCGTCGGAAGGTGTCGTGGCAGGCTTTGCAGCTGGCGCCGGCATCGCCATAGGCAACTTTGATTTCTTCCAAATTGCCGCTTTGGGCGGCGGTGTTTAATACGGCCACGGCGGCGTGGAATTTGTCTTCCGCGGCTTTGAAGTCATCCGGGCGCTCCCACACTGCGGGCAGGGCATCGCCATTGCCTTCAGCATCTTGCTGGAAGTGCTCGAAGGGTTTTTTGCTTTCTTCAGCAAAGGCGGCGGCAGCGGTTTTGAATTTTTCTACCTCATAAGGCTCTTCGCCTTTAACCATTTTACCCATGCTGCTGAAATTGGGCATCATGGCTTTGAATGCGGTGGTGCGGGCTTCGGAATTCGGGCCTTTGGCAACATCTGCACCGCCGCTGCAGGCAGCAAGCATCAGGGAGGCGGCGATAGCGCTGATGGTTAAGGTGGTTTTGATTTTCATGGGGCTTCCTTTTGGTTGTGGTTTTTGGGGTATGCCGATGATGGATGCGAATGGGCATTTTCGTATGTATTAATACATTTCAGCGGTTTTGGCAACCGTTAGCTGTAAAGTGCGTGGATTTCTGTTGGGTTGAGCTCTGCGTGTTTACGGCCATATTTTTGTTGGCACGATGCGGGTTGATTAACGGCGGAAGGTATCGTGGCAGGCTTTACAGCTTTGGCCAAGCTGGCCGAATGCGCTTTGCGCCGCCGCTTGGTTGCCTTGTCGGGCTGCGTTGTTTAAGGCAACTACGGCCTCGCTAAAGCGCTGAATGGCGGCCTGAAATTGTTGTGGCTGCTGCCACACGGCGGCTTTGGCCTCGCCCGTGGCTGCGGGAGAAGCATAATGCGGCCAAGGTTTGTCGGCCAGTGTTTGCAAGTCGGCGGTTTGGCGGGAAAGTGCGGCCATATCGGCGGGATTGGCTTTGAGCAGTCGGCCGATGGCTTTGTTGGCGCTGCGGAAATCTTTCATATAGCGTTCACGCGCAGCCACATCGGCATTATCAGCATAGGCGTTGCTGAAAAAGGCCAGCAGGCAAAGGCCGAGGCAATATTTCATGGTGGCACCCTGTTTGGTGTGGCCGCTTTATGCATACGGCCGTGTTGGATAAGCTAAATTCAGCCGCATGGCGACGATTTGCTTTGAGTGGATTGCAAATAGGGTATGACCGAGTTTTCCGATAATATCCATGCATAACTTTGGTAGATTTTACCAAAATAAGGCCGTCTGAAAAGTTTCCGGTTGCCATTTAACGTGTTTTTGCCAAGCCTGGCGGGCTCGGTTGTGGTAGTCTTGTCATCATATAAACCAGCGATACAGATGATGAAAGGAGCGTAAGAAATGGCGATATTAATCACTGGGGCATCGGCAGGCTTTGGCAAGGCGATGTGCCGCCGCTTTGCTGAAGCCGGTTATCATGTGATCGGTGCGGCAAGGCGCACCGACAAGCTTGAAGCTTTACAGGCGGAGCTGGGCGAGCGATTTTATCCGCTGCAAATGGATGTGAGCGATCAGGCTTCGGTGGATGCGGCTTTGCAAAGCCTGCCCGAGCCGTTTGCGGAGATTGATGCGTTGATCAACAACGCCGGTTTGGCGCTTGGGCTTGAGCCTGCTGGGCAGGCTGATTTTGCCGATTGGCTCACCATGATCAACACCAATATTATCGGGCTCACTTATCTGACCCGGCAAGTGCTGCCGCAAATGGTGGCGCGCAAGAGCGGCTATATCATCAATTTGGGCTCTATTGCCGGCACTTATCCTTATCCGGGCGGCAATGTATATGGCGCGAGCAAGGCTTATGTGCGCCAATTCAGCCTGAATTTGCGTGCCGATTTGGCCGGCACCGGTGTGCGCGTGAGCAATATCGAGCCGGGCTTGTGCGGCGACACGGAATTTTCCAATGTGCGCTTTAAGGGCGATGATGCGCGCGCGGCCAAGCTTTATGAAAATGTGCAGTTTATCCGCCCCGAAGATATTGCCGACACGGCTTTATGGCTCTATCAACGTCCGGTGCATATGAATGTGAACAGCATTGAAATCATGCCGGTAGCGCAAAGTTTCGGTGCGCTGCCGGTGCATCGTGAAGCCCCGCCGGCTTTGCCCGCCGATCATTTTGAAAAGCAAAGCACTTCTTTGTTTCAGAAGATTAAAAGCTGGTTTAAGTAAATCGGGTTGAGGCATGCTTTTTAAAGCAGCTTTATGACAGGCCGTCTGAAAGGTTTGATTTCAGACGGCCTTTGTGATGTTTAAGGAGGCTCTGAATAACTCATGGCGGTGCCTTTTATCATCCTTTTTGCGCTATGCTGCGTTGGTTTTTGAGGAAATAGAACCACTATTCCCTCAAAACCCTGCCTTGCCTAGCATAAAAATGCTGGAAAAATTCACTCGCCAGAGTTATTCAGAGCCTCCTTAATTTTAATCCAATACAAATAATGCCTGCCCGTGCTGCTTGAGCCATTGTTTGGCCGCGGCGGTGTGCGGTGTGTGGCGGTTGACCCGCGCCCAGAATTGCTGGCTGTGGTTGGGGTGGGGCAGGTGGCAGAGCTCGTGGATGCACACATAATCGGCCACGAAATCGGGTGCGCCGATCAGCCGCCAGTTGAGGCGGATGCCGCTGCGGCTGCGGCACACGCCCCAAAAGGTTTTGGCGTTGGAAAGTGCGGTGGCGGCGGGGAATAATTGCAGCTTTTGTGCGTGCGTTTGCAGCAGGGGCAGCAGGGTGTGGGCGGCGCATTCTTGCAAATGGCGGCGTAATGCGGCTTTTTGCTGCGGCGGGCTGAGTGTGTCGGGCAGCAGCAGCCGGCCCTGCTCGTGGCGGATGGTGGAATACGGGTGGGAAAGAATAGAGGTAGCCTCACCGCGATACCAGATTTGGTCGGGCAAGTGCGCGAGTGAGCTTGCAGGTGCGCGTTGCAGGGTTTGGCGCAGCAGCGGCTCGTTGGTTTGCAGCCAGGCGGCGAGCTTGGGCAGGCTGAGAAAGGGTGGGGCGTTTACGCTGATGGCTTCTGCCGACACAGGGCGCAGGATAATGTTTTTTTTGGCGCTGCGCTTGAGGTGTACTTGCAGCTTGAGGCCGTCTGAAAGCGTGTGGATAAAAGCGGCCATATTAGAGCGCGCCCAGGTAATAAAGCAGGCTCAGCACGATGATTGCAGTGCCTGTGCTGAGCAATAAGCGGCGGGTGGCGGGGTGGAAACCGTCGGCGCGCAGGCCGCGGCCGAAATAGCGCCAGCCGAAAGCAATCACCAAAAGGGCGAAAATAATGGCGGAAATGTGATCGCTGGGCATCATGTTTCAGACGGCCTTGGCTTTGCCGGCCGCGCAAGGGCCGACACCGCTGATTTGGCTTTGCTGGTTTTCAATCCAATGCTCGCATTGCGCCATCATTTCTTCAGGCGTGCCGCTATTGTGGCGGATGGGCGCACCGATTACCACGGTGATTTCGCCGGGGTATTTCATAAAAGAATTGCGCGGCCAGAATTCACCGCTGTTAACCGCCACAGGCACCAAATCCATTTCAAACATTTGCGCCATGCGCGCGCCGCCTTGGCGGTATTTGCCTCGTTGGCCGGGCGGGATACGTGTGCCTTCCGGAAAAATGGTAATCCACAAGCCATCGCGCTTGCGTGCCAAACCTTGCGCCATTAATTGAGTGTTGGCTTGTGCGCGGTTGCTGCGGTCGATGCCGATGGTTTTGGCAAGCTTCAGCCCCCAGCCGAAAAAAGGCAGTTTGAACAATTCTTTTTTGGCTACATAAACCTGTAGCGGGAAAATTTCCTGCAAGGCCAAGGTTTCCCAGCCCGATTGGTGTTTGCTGCAAATAATCGCGGGCCCGGCGGGAATGTTTTCACGCCCGATGACGCGATAATTCAGGCCGATAATGTGCTTGAGAGACCACATCAGTGTGAGCGCCCACACGCGCCCCATTTTGTTGGCGCCGTTGTGAAACAGTGCGGCTGGCAAAAACAGCAGAAATATCGGCGGGGTAATCAGCACCAGCAGCAGCCAGTAAATCAAATTGCGGATCAGCAGCATAATCGCTTTCTTTTAAAAAATCGGGCAGGGCTTTTTTGAGGGGCGTTCAGCCGTTTTTCAGACGGCCTCTGCATGGTTTTGCAGCAGATATTGCGAAAAAGCCAACAAATTATCAAATACTTGCGTGTTTTCAGGCAATGAATCGCCCTCGGCTGCCAGTGTTTTTTTTCCTTTGCCGGTGAGCACCAGCGCGGGCTTGCCGCCCACTGCGGCAATGGCCTGCAAATCGCGCAAGCTGTCGCCCACGAGCCAAGTGTCGGCTGCTTCGGCATTGAAGCGGCTTAAAATATCGTTCACCATGCCGGGCGCGGGCTTGCGGCAATCGCAGCCGTCGGCGGCCGTGTGCGGGCAAAACCAGATGCCGTCGATGACGCCGCCGGCCTGTTGCGCCAAACGGTGCATTTTATTGTGCATTTCGGTGAGCTCTTGCATGGTGAAATATTTGCGGCCGATGCCCGATTGGTTGGTGGCCACGGCCACGGTGTAGCCCGCTTCGGTGAGAAAAGCAATCGCGTCCATGCTGCCTGCAATCGGTATCCATTCATCGGCGGATTTAACGAAATCATCGCGATCTTGGTTAATCACGCCATCGCGGTCGAGGATAATCAGCTTCATAAAAATCTTTCAGACGGCCTCTAACATTTGGAAAAGCTGCCGGATGTGGTGCGGCAAAGTGGGATTATAGCTTAATGCTTGTTTCGGGTCGGCCAATTTATGCAATCCGGCGGCTTTGAGGTTAACGGCTTTTTCGATGCAACTTGCCAGCGTTTGCGGATTTTGGCGGGAAAAGAAAAAGCCGGCGCTGTCGGTGAGCACTTCGCAGCAGCCCATATTGTCGGCCAGCACCACGCGCGTGCCGCACAGCACCGATTCCACGCCCACGAGGCCGAAAGGCTCATACATCGAGGCCATAATGGTGTAGTCGGCGGCGCGGTAAAGCTCGGGCATATTTTTGCAGAAGCCCAATTCAAGCACATTTTTCATGGGATGCGGCAGCGGCGAGCCGGCTACGGCGAGCTTTACCGGCAAGGCGGTTTGCTCGAAAAAAGCCGCCAATAAATCCAGCCCTTTGCGCTTGTGACCGGTTGAAGGGAAAAGAAACACGGTTTCATCATCGGCAAAGCCGTATTGCGCGCGGGTGGCGGCAATGCTTTCGGGTTGCGGATAAAAGCGTGCGGTGTCGGCCGGCGGGTGCACCACGCGGATTTTTTCTGGCGTGATGCCGTATAAATCGAGCAGCTCGCGCTGCATCAGCTGCGAATGCGCCATAATGCTGCGCGCGCTTTCATAATTACTGCGGTTGCGGCGGATGGTGAGCTTGTCGAGCAGGTTGGCCTGCTGCTGCATGCCTTGCAGATAGCCTAAATGGGTGCCGCCGCAGATAAACACATCGGCATGGTCGCTGGGGTTGCAGGCAATCAGTGGCTCGCCAGGCCGGCGTTTGCGGTCGAGCTGGCGGGCGAAAAAATAGGGGCGCAGCTTTTTCGGTATCCGTTTTTGATTGATGTGCACCGCCTGAATTTGTCGGTATTCGGGCACGGTGGTATCGAACACTGATGCATAAACGCTAACAGTTTGCTGTTCGGCGGTAAGCTGCCTGACCAAATCGAAGGTGTAGCTTTCCATGCCGCCGCCGCTGCGGAAGCAATTGATGCTGATGGCAATATTATTCATAACATTCAATCGAATAAAACGGCTTGGTTCAAAGGTTTGCCCGCCATATCTTTGGCCGACAGTTGCGGCTCGCCGGTGAGCGGCCAGTCGATGGCGAGGGCGGCATCGTTCCACAGCAGGCTTTGCTCGGATTCGGGGTGGTAATAATCGGTGCATTTGTATACGAATTCTGCGCCGTCGCCCAGCACATAAAAGCCGTGGGCAAAGCCTTCGGGCACCCACAGTTGGTGCTTGTTGGCCGCCGAGAGCACGGCGCCTGCCCATTGCCCGAAGGTGGGCGATTTGCGGCGCAAATCCACGGCCACATCAAACACGGCGCCGGCCACCACGCGCACAAGCTTGCCTTGGGTGTGTTCGGTTTGGTAGTGCAGGCCGCGCAACACACCGGCGGCGGATTTGGAATGGTTTTCCTGCACAAAGGTGTGCGGAGCAATATTCGCCCGAAACCATTCATCGCGGAAGGTTTCCATAAAAAAGCCGCGCTCATCACCGAACACTTTTGGCTCGAGGATTTTCACGTCGGGAATGCGGGTGGGGATAATATTCATCAATCATGCTTTCTGATGTTTCAGACGGCCTGCGATTTATTTAAATTCACTTAATGACCATGTCGGTTTTTCAATAAGCGCAACAAATAGCGGCCATATTCGTTTTTGCACATCGGCGCGGCCAGCGCTTCCAATTGGCCGTCTGAAAGCCAACCGTTGCGCCAGGCGATTTCTTCTAAGCAGGCGATTTGCAGGTTTTGCAATTCTTCCACCGTTTGTACAAAAGATGCTGCTTGGTGCAGGCTCTCGTGCGTGCCGGTGTCGAGCCAGGCAAAGCCGCGGCCGAGCAATTGCACATTGAGCGAGCCGTCTTCGAGATACATTTGGTTGATGCTGGTGATTTCCAGCTCGCCGCGTTCAGACGGCCTCACCTGCTTGGCAAATTCCACCACGCGCTTATCGTAAAAATAAAGGCCGGTCACCGCCCAATCGGATTTCGGCTGCACAGGCTTTTCTTCAATCGACAAGGCTTTGAAATCACGATTGAATTCCACCACGCCGAAGCGCTCCGGATCTTTCACCTGATAGGCAAACACCGTTGCACCGTGCGCTTGTGCGGCGGCTTTTTGCAGGCTTTGGCTGAACGACTGGCCATAGAAAATATTGTCGCCCAACACCAAACACACGCTGTCATCGCCGATAAATGTTTCACCGATAATAAAAGCCTGCGCCAAGCCGTCGGGACTGGGCTGTGCAGCATAGCTGATTTGAATGCCGAAATCGCTGCCATCGCCGAGCAGGCGGCGGAAAGCGGCCTGATCTTCCGGCGTGGTAATCACCAACACTTCGCGGATGCCGGCCAGCATCAGCACTGAGAGTGGGTAATAAATCATGGGCTTGTTATACACCGACAGCAATTGCTTGGACACGCCGCGCGTGACCGGATAAAGGCGCGTGCCCGAGCCGCCTGCCAAAATAATGCCTTTCATGATGCTGCTCCTTCTCCCAAACGCTCTAAGCGGTAAGAGCCGTCGAGCACATGCTGCCACCATGGGCGGTTGTCGAGATACCAGCGCACGGTTTTGCGCAAGCCCGATTCAAAGGTTTCCTGCGGCAGCCAGCCCAATTCGCGGCCGATTTTGCCCGCATCGATGGCATAGCGCACGTCGTGGCCGGGGCGGTCGGCCACAAAGGTGATTAAGTCGGCATAGTTTGCCACGCCGGCCGGTTTTTGCGGCGCCATTTCTTCCAGCAGCGTGCAAATGCTGCGCACCACATCGATATTGGCCTGCTCGTTGTGACCGCCGATATTATAGGTTTCGCCGATTTCGCCCTGCATCAGCACGGTGTAAAGCGCGCGCGCGTGGTCTTCCACAAACAGCCAATCGCGGATTTGCTGCCCGTTGCCATACACCGGCAAAGGCTTGCCCGCCAGCGCATTCAGAATCATCAGCGGAATCAGTTTCTCGGGGAAATGATAGGGGCCGTAATTGTTGGAGCAATTGGTGATTAATGTGGGCAGGCCGTAGGTGCGCAGCCAAGCGCGCACCAAATGATCGCTGGATGCTTTCGAGGCCGAATAAGGGCTGCTGGGCGCATAAGGTGTGGTTTCGGTAAACAAATCATCGCTGCCGTGCAAATCGCCATACACTTCATCGGTGGAAATATGATGAAAGCGGAATGCATCGCGCTTTTCAGACGGCATCTGCTGCCAATAAGCGCGCGCCGCTTCCAAAAGCGTGTAGGTGCCGACAATATTGGTTTCGATAAACGCCGCCGCGCCGTCAATCGAACGGTCGACATGGCTTTCCGCCGCCAAATGCATCACCGCATCGGGCTTGTGCGCGGCAAACACGCGCTCGAGTTCGGCGCGGTTGCAGATGTCCACCTGCTCGAAGGCATAGCGCGGGCTGGCGGCCACCGATTCGAGCGACTCGAGATTGCCGGCATAAGTGAGCTTGTCTACATTGACCACGCTGTGGTCGGTGTGCCGGATAATGTGGCGGATAAGCGCCGAGCCGATAAAGCCGGCACCGCCGGTGATGAGGATTTTCATAAGTGGGCTTTTTAATAGTTTAAACGTTCATGTTTGCTGTGCAGTTTATTTATCTGGTATTTCAGGCTGCTTTTCCATTTGGCCATCGGCGCGAAGCTTTCTTTAATTGATGCATGTTTTGGCAATATATTTTATCCGCAATGCGATTTATCGCACAATATTTTATATTTTTGGGGTTTGAAATATTTATAAAACCATTTGCGCCAAGGTTTTTGATAATATTGTTCGCGTTTTAAGCGTGCTGCCATTAAGTCATGAAAATAAAGGCCGTTGCTGCAATAAAAAGCATAGTGCTTTTGGTAGATTTTAAACAGATTGTCCGACCATTTTTGTTTGGAGGCCTGATTGGTAACAGAAGAGCAGGTTTGGCGCTGGCGGTAGAAAAAAAGCGGCTCATTGATGCGGTGTATTTTGCCGTGATTTTCAACCAGTGAAATAAATAAATCCCAATCTTCAAACATGGTCAGGCCGGTGTCGAATCCGCCCACGGCATCGTAATGGCTTTTGCGGATTAAGGCGGTGATAAAAATGCAATTGCTCAGCAAGAAATCTTTGGTGTGGAATTCGGGCAGCGGCCAGGCTTTATTTTCACGGTCAAACAGCATGGCTTTGCTGTAAACCACCGATAATTGCTCGTCTGATTCTGCGATTGCCACGCATTTTTTCAAATAATCAACGGCTAATTTATCATCAGAATCCAGGCAGACCAAATATTTGCCTTTGGCTCGGGCAATGGCATTGGTGCGGGCAATCACGCAATAAGTATTGGCCTGGCTCAACACGGTTAAACGCTTATCGATGGCGGCAAATTGCTGCAATATTTCAAGCGTGTCGTCGCTTGAGCCGTCATCAATGGCAATGGCTTCGAAATGGTCAAATGATTGGGCAAATAGGCTTTCTAATGTTTCGGTGAGGTAGGCTGCGGTGTTGTGGCAGGGGATAATCACCGACACCAAAGGTTGATTCATGCGTTTTCCTTATATTTTGATTTTATTGGTTTTGTGGGTGTAATGTTTTTTGTGCAATGCAAGCGAAGCAATTGGGGCGGCTATGCAGATGGGCGGTTTTCCAAAATTTGGTCGAGCCAGCCTTTAAACGAATAGCGTTTTTTGATTTCTGGGTCAATCGCTTGATAGGGCAGGCTGAGAAAATCGGCCAGCCCGCTCAGATCTGTTCCATTCCACACAAAAATATTTTCCGGCCGATAAAAATCATAACGGGTAACGGCCTGATTGGTGGTGATTACTTTTTTATCAAAACGCAAGGCATCAAACAGGCGGAATGAAAGGCCTTGATGGTCGGGGCTGACAAAATCCACCACCACTTCGCATTGCTGCACTTTTTGCAGATTTTGCTCGAATGTCAGCGCGCTTTGCTGGTTCAGATAGGTGATGCCGGCTTGGCCGAAGGCTTTTTCTGCGCGCTCGTCTTTGCTGTAGATATAAAAATCGAGCGGCAGATTCAAACAGCGTGCGGTGTCGATAAACAGCCGCGTTTCCGCCTCGCGGTTGGCCTCGTAGCCGCCCAAAAAATAAATGCCGGCGGGCGCTGCGGGGGCGGCCTCGATGGGGAAATCGAAATAAAAATTGGTGATGGCTTGAAAGCCGTATTGCCGGTATTTTTCAGCATCTGATTGATCAAACACATAAAAGCGGTCGAAGTAGGGCAGGTATTGCAAGATATCGGGAAAGCGCTCGATGCCGTCCCATTGGTAATTGATGCAGGTGCGGCTATGTTGGCGGATTTGGGCAATCACTTCTTTGGGGTAGATATTGGCGCGGATGCAGAGGGCGAAATCGGCTTTTTCGTGCAAGGCGGCCAGTTTGTGTTCTATTTCTGCTTGATGACGGGAAAATTTCAGTTTTTTTTTGTAATTGCCGTCTTTTGTGATGTGTTTGTGATAAAGGTTGCGCAAACGGGCGGCAAGGCTCGGGTAGTAAGAGTGCCTGTCGTCATAACACAGGTTCACCACTTCATAGCCGTAATGGCGCAGGTTTTTTTCTATGCAGTAATCCAGCCCGTAAAGATAAGGCATGGCAAGGATGATGGTTTGGCTCATAAAGCATTCTGGTGCAGTGCGGCTCGGGCGAATCTGCCCGTGCCTTGATTTGAATGGTATGGGTTTTCAAATATAACAGAGTGGATTGTATAGAAAAATGGCTATTGTTAACAGGTGTTTGTTGCCTATTAAGGCATTTTATGATGACGGGCGCAATGATTGCTGCCAAGCCTCAAAGGCCGTCTGAAACACGGCTTCGAGCTTGATGCGGTTTTCTGTGTTGTCGGCCACATGATAAAAGCTGCCGAGCGCGGGGGTGTTCATGGTGGTGACGTAATCGGCCATAAAGTTGCCGTAGCCGTCTTCTTCATCGTCGTAGTAAAACGAGGTGAAGCGCTGGCCGAATTCGTTGAAATCATCGCGCATCAGGGCGCCGTCCATATGGCGCAGTAGAAATTCGGCGCCGCTAAGCCGGCCTTCCTGCATGGCGGCGAAATCTTCGGCGCTCTCGGGCGCGCTTTGCCACACGGGGTTGTGCAGGTTTTGCGAGGCCGCCCATGCCCAATACATGCCGATGTGGGTGGCGGCGTTTTCTGCGGGCAGGCCGGCAGGGTAGTTTTCGTCGGTGTGGAAACGGGTGTTGTCATACATGGCGGTGTGCTTTCAGACGGCCTTGAGGATGAAATGAATTATAACATTTTATAACATTTATGCCGCCGGATGCAGCAGCCGGTATTGCACGCGCATAAATTCGCTGATGAGGTTTTGCTGGATTTCCAGCCTTTTGTAGAGCGGGCAGGCAAAGCGCACGATGAGGTTATACACTTTGTCGTCGTGGGGCACGCAGGTCAGGCGCGGGTGTGCGGCGGGGGTGATGAAGAGCTTTTGGGTTTGAATCAGCGCCAGATGCTGTTCGATTTCGGCCACATAAGGGGCGCAAAGCTGCTCGAGCAGGGCTTGCAGCGGCGGCAGCACGGCATCGGGATCCACGGCCAGCGGCACGGGAATGTCGAAAGTGTGGATTACATAAGGTCCCAATATATTGTCGCGTTGCACCGATTGGGCCAGCAGCAGGCTGTTGGGAAACGACACGGTTTTGCCGCTGAGCTGGCCCACCAAAATATTGGGGCCGATCTGCATCATCAGCGTGTTGAAAAGGTTGATGTCGACCACGCGCCCGCGCAGGCCGCCGATTTCGATGTAGTCGCCCACGGAATATTGCTTGGTGAGGCTGCGCAAAAGGCTGCCTGAAAGGCACATAATCAGCTCTTTGGTGGCCAGCACGATGGCCGCGGCAATGGCAAACATCGAGAGCGCGAGGGTTTGGATTTGCGCGGCCCACACGCTGATGAGGCCGATTAAGCAGGCAATCAGGGTGAGGTTGCGGCTCACCACCACCCAGCGGCGCATGTCTTCGATCTGCATGGTGGGGTGGCGGCGGAAATGGGTTTGCAGAATCACGGTGCGCACGAGCAATACGCCGATAATCAGCAGCACCGATTGAATGATTTCACTGCGTATCGGCCCTTGCTGGATGAATTCGCTGATTTCTGCCCACATGGTGCGGCTCCGGTTGGTAGTTATGTTGTTGTAATGGGAAAAGCAGTTAGGCCGTCTGAACGTTTTCAGACGGCCTAAACTATACAGGCAAGCGGCTTATTCGGGCAATTTCTCTACGATGCCCACGCCCACGGCATCGGGGCCGATATAAGCGCCCAGCACCGGTGAAATCGGGATGCCTTGCAGATGCAGGCCGGTTTGGTTGTGCAACTTGTTGGCAAAGCGGTTGTAGAGCTCGAGGTTGCCGCAATACATGCCGCACAGCACCAAATCATCGATATTTTTGCCGGCAATGCGCGCGGCCACGGCGGCCACGGTTTCATCGAGCAGATGGTCGCTGCTGCGGGCTACGGTGATTTTGCGCAGGGTGTTGTTGCGAAAGGCAAACACGGGTTTGAGGCCGAGCAGGTCGCTAAACATGGCGCCGATACGCATCAGGCCGCCGCTGTTGGTGAGCTGCTGAAGCGAATGCACGCTGAACACCACTTCGCAGCGCGATTTGAGCTGCTCCAAATGCGCCATGGTTTGCGCCGGGGTGCGGCCGCTTTTGAGCAGGCGCAGGGCTTCGAGTGCGAAAAAGCCTTCCGGCATGCCGGCCACGCCGGTGTCGAGCACATGGATGGTGAGCTCTCCGGCCATTTCGTCGGCCACTTGGCGGATAATCTGATGGCTCTCGCTCATGCGCCGGCTGATGGTGGTGACGATGGCTTCGTGATAGCCCTGTGCTTTCAGATAGCTGAAGGTTTCGCGCAGAGATTCGGGCGTGGGCGGCGTGGTTTGCACGGCGCGGCCGGGGTGGCGGTAGAGCCATTGGTAGAAGATTTCGGGTTTTAAATCCAGCCCGTCGGTGTAGCGGATGCCGTCGAGGGTGAGTGTGAGGCGCAGAATCTGAATCGGGCTGTCGCGGCTGAGAATGCTGTCGAGCGAGCCGGTGGAAGTGGATAAAACGGCGCAGCGGTAAAGCTCGTATGAACCCGTCACAATGTTCCCCTTAAACATACAGATAATCGGTTTTTTAAAATAATAAACGGTAGTATGGGCTTTGTCTATGCCATTTGGGAATGATTTCCCTGCTTCGGCAAGCGCGGCGGCTTGCTGTTTCAGACGGCCATTGAATGGGATTTAGAATAAAGCAAGCGTTTGAATGATTTTGCGCTACATTGCGCTTCATCATAAATTCTGTTGCAACAATATGTTAGATTGCGCCATCTTTCATCTGCACCAGGAGCGTTTTGTGATTTCCACCCAAACCCAAATTGCCGGCTCGGTTTTTGCCAACTGCATCATGAATGCTTCGGGCGTGTATTGCCACAGCGCCCATGAGCTTGATGCCGTGCAGCAATCGACCGCCGCCACTTTTGTGACCAAAAGCGCCACACTGGCACCGAGGGCGGGCAACCCCGAGCCGCGCTATTGCACGGTGCCTTTTGGCAGCATCAATTCGATGGGTTTGCCCAATCACGGCTTGGCTTATTATTTGGATTATGTGTCGCAGGCGCAGCGTGATTTTCCCGGCAAAAGTTATTTTTTATCGATTACCGGCTTTAATGTGGAAGAAGATTTGGCGCTGATCCGGCAGGTGCAGGCTTCTGATTTTGCCGGCATTGTCGAATTAAACCTTTCCTGCCCCAATGTGCCGGGCAAGCCGCAAACCGGCTATGATTTCGAAGCGGTGGCGCGTATTTTGGAGGCGGTGTTTGCGCTTTATCAGGCGCCTTTGGGCATCAAGCTGCCGCCTTATTTCGATTTGATTCATTTTGATGAAATCGCCGCTATTCTCAACCGCTTTCCGCTCGCTTATGTGAATTCGGTCAACAGCATCGGCAACGGCTTGTGCGTGGATGCGGCGAGCGAAGCCGTGTTGATCAAGCCCAAAGGCGGGTTCGGCGGCATTGGTGGTGTTTATTTAAAACCCACGGCGCTGGCCAATGTGCGCGCTTTTTACGAGCGGCTGAAGCCGGAAATCCAGATTATCGGCACCGGCGGCGTGGTGAACGGCAGCGATGTGTTTGAGCACATTCTCTGCGGCGCGAGCATGGTGCAGGTCGGCACCACGCTGCAAGAAGAGGGCATAGGCGCGTTTGCGCGGCTGACGCGGGAATTGAAAGAAATCATGGCGGCCAAAGGCTATCAAACGCTGGATGATTTTAGAGGCCGTCTGAAAACTTTGTGAACATGGGCGTGAGCATGATATAGAAATAAGGCCGTTTGAAAGGAAAGTTTCAGACGGCCTTATTCAAGCGGCATGGCTGTGCGATGAATGGCAGGCCGCCTTTGACGATTGTTGAAAAAACAATCTATTTCCCGAGCATTTGCTGATAAATCATTTAAATATGCGGATAAAGTGATGCAATGCGCCCGCATCAGCCGCCCGGTTGGATATAATCAATGTTTTCCCCCATATCGGCGCTGGCGGTTTGCCGCCGGCCGATGCGCCTGAGCACCCATTATGCATTTTTCTCTCGCCCCGATTGTGATCGTATTGCTGGTTGCCGTGCTGACGGTAATCGTTTGCCGCCGTTTGAATATCCCCTCTATGCTCGGCTATCTGCTGGTGGGCTTTTTGGCCGGCCCCGGCGTGCTGCACCTGATTCCGCAAACCGCAGCCACCGATTATCTGGGCGAAATCGGCATTGTGTTTTTGATGTTCAGCATCGGGCTGGAATTTTCGTTGCCCAAGCTTCGGGCGATGCGCAAGCTGGTGTTCGGCTTGGGCGGCATGCAGGTGGTGATCACCATCGTTTCCATACTCGGCATTTTGATGCTGGCCGGCACGCCGTTTATCTGGGCTTTTGCTGTGGCCGGCGCGCTGACGATGTCGTCTACCGCCATTGTGAGCCGCATTCTTTCCGAGAAAACCGAATTGGGGCAGCCGCACGGGCAAATGGCGATGGGCGTGCTGCTGATGCAGGATATTGCCGTGGTGCCGCTGATGATTCTTTTGCCCGCGCTTGCCGGTGGTAATCAGGATAGTTTGTGGATGGCGCTGGGGATTGCGTTTGTGAAAATGGCGGCCACGCTGGGCTTGCTGTTTGTGATCGGCAACCGCGTGATGACACCTTGGTTTCGGCTGGTGGCGCGGCAAAAATCGTCTGAACTTTTTATGATCAACGTGTTGTTGGTTACTTTGGGCGTGGCCTATCTCACCGAGCTGGAAGGCTTGTCGCTGGCATTGGGCGCGTTTGTGGCCGGTATGCTGCTCTCAGAAACGGAATACCGCTTTCAGGTGGAAGACGATATCCGCCCGTTTCGCGATATTCTGCTCGGCTTTTTCTTTATCACCGTCGGCATGAAGCTGGATATCGGCGCGCTTTTTGAAGGTTGGCAGCTGGTGCTGATGCTGCTGGCCATTTTGCTGCTGCTCAAAGGGCTGATTGTGTTTGCGCTGGCACGCTATATGCGCCACAACGTGGCCGACAGCCTGAAAGCATCAATGTATCTGGCGCAGGGCGGCGAATTCGGCTTTGTAATTTTGGCGGTGTCGCACGGGCTGAACCTGCTTTCCGGCGAATTGGAGCAGGCCGCCACCGCCGCCATTTTGATTTCGATGATATTGGCACCGTTTATTCTCAACAGCAGCGAGCGCGTGGTGGCACGGCTGGTGAAATCGAGCTGGGATATGAAAGCTGTCGATCTGCAAAACATGCTCATCGCCACTATGAATAAATCCGAGCACATTCTGATTGTGGGCTATGGGCGCGGCGGCCAAACCATAGGCCGGATTTTGGCGCAGGAAAATATCCCTTATTACGCGCTCGATATGGATGCCGAGCGGGTGCAGATTGCCCGCAGCGCCGGCGAGCCGGTGTCGTTTGGCGATGCCAAGCGGCGCGAAGTGCTCGAAGCGGCCGGCTTGGCGCGTGCCAAAATGGTGGTGATTACGCTCAACAATATGCATGAAAGCCGCCATGTGATCGACACCATCATGCACATGCATCCCACCATGCCCGTGCATGTGCGCGCCACCAGCGATGATTATCTGCAAACCTTTACGCAAATGGGCGCAGAAGAAGCCGTGTCCGACACCAAAGAAACCAGCCTCGCGCTGGCCGCCTATGCCTTGCTCGGCGCGGGCATTTCCTATCAAAACGTGCATCAGATTATCATGAACATCCGCCGCAGCCGCTATGCCATGCTGGAAGATTTGTTTGTGGGCAGCGATGACGAAGCCGGCTTTTACGACGAACGCAACAGCATCAGCCGCTATGCCTTTACTCTACCCGAGGCCGCCCATGCCGTGGGCCGGCACATTGATGATCTTCCCTTGCAGCATTTGAATGTCAAATTATTGTCGGTGCGCCGCCATATGCATCAAATCCAGCAATTTGACACAGACTTTTGCTTGGAAGGCGATGATATTTTGGTGGTGGCCGGTCATAAAGAAAAAATAATCTCTTTTGAAAACTGGGCATTACAAGGAGAGGGTTAAATCAGTGCAAAATTTGCTTGCGCGGGCGGCCGGATTTTGGTTTAATCCTGTCTTCGCAGCGATAAGCGCGAAAGAAAACGGGTGATTAGCTCAGTTGGTAGAGCGTCTGCCTTACAAGCAGAATGTCGGCGGTTCGACTCCGTCATCACCCAC
>RCMY010000808.1_pt1 | contig 29930 bp, 23 predicted proteins | sample 2041341 | NCBI WGS metagenome assembly RCMY01 (sample SAMN09708234, study PRJNA481090) | Marine sediment metagenome, whole genome shotgun sequencing project. | reverse complement strand
AATATCACATGTGATATTTTATGAATAGTATTGAGTCAACGCCTCGCGAAATGCAACCTCAACTTCTTTTTGCGATGCGCCTGTTGTGGTCTTTACCACGAAATTGAGAGAGGCTTGATTCTTGGATTTTAAGGTGAGCACGGGGCCTTTGTCGCCGGCAGCGAACTCCGCAACCACGCCCGGCTTTTTCTTCGGCTTTGCCGTTGCAGCTGCTTTCAAAGCTTTGAATACGTCGGCACCGCCCAACGACGCCAACCCGGTATTTTTGGCCGCCTGGTGATTCGCGTGCAACTCAGCCGCCGCTTCCAGTACTTTACTCTTGGATGTTTTATGCCGAAGCAACTTGGCCAGCTCAGGAGCATGCCTGAGTTTGAGATCCGACCAGCTGGCGTATGCGTCGACAAGCTGTTTTGGCAATTCCGCGAGCGCCAGGTAGCGCGACACCCACATAGGCGGTTTATTCAATCGTGCGGCCATATCAGCCTGCTTGCCATTGTAGTAATAGCCCAGCGCCGATTGATAATCCAGCGCCCTTTCGTAATCCGAGATGTCTACCCGGTCCAGATTCTCCAGGTTTGAAAGTCGAAATGCCTGTTCGTCCGTTAGCTGTCGCACTTCGATCAGATATTTAAATTCGGGATAATTGTGCTCGCGCAGCCACCGTACTGTCCAGAACCTCCTGGCCCCGGTAATGATTTCATATTTGGGATTCTGCCGGGTGTTGAGCCGGCGAACAATCGCCGGGGTCTCCTGCCTTCCCTGGGCAATGAAACTTTCAATCAGATCACTGCAGCGGTCTTCGGTTAACAACTCGAAATTGCGATTGTGCCGCTCCCAAATCACACATTCTTCTGGCGCGACCTCGAGTGTATTGGTGCGGATAGTATGCTGCGACTGCGCAATTGCGCCGAGCCGATCGCCTAAATGGTCAACACTTGGCGCCGCCGGTGTCGGTACTGCCTTGGCTGCCGTCGCTGCCGCTGAGAATGCACTGCTTTTCTTTTTCATCGTAAGTCTCCTAGAGGCGCCCTTCTTCGCGTAAAGCTTCTCGATGGCTTGGCCAGATTCGGCGTATACGCGTTTCTATGTCACTGTTAACACTATCGAGATAATTCACACAGCGCTTATGAGTCTGATGGGACGTCATCGCACTCTGCAGATCATATACCGTTAGCATTTCTTTGCTGGCATTATCGATTTCCGCCGAGTCTTTCATGATGGAACCTAACAAATCATCCGATGAAAACAAGGTGCGCATATGATCGGTGATCTCGACGTGCGCCGATTTCGTATCATCCATACCGTTAAGCAGTATTGTTTCAAAGTGATAGTAAATCGGGAATCCGCTTTCGATCATTGTTCTGAGATTGGTGCGCAACATAGTGAGGAACGTTCGCGTACTGGCAAAATCGACGACCGAAGGTCGCATCGGAATGACCAGGGCATTAGCCGCGTTAATCACGCTCAACGACAGTAATCCCAACGCCGGTGGCGGGTCCATAATCACCACGTCGTAGTCGTGCCATACTGAGCGAATACCGTCGCGTAAGTCATTGAGGATACCAGGGTCGTCCTTGATATCAGCCGCCATGCGGTATTCCGCGTTAAAAAGCTTCAGATTGGCTGGTACGATATCCATACCCGGCACGTAGGACGGTCGGATGCACAACCTGAAATCCTGTATGACGCGCGCCAAATACTCCTCAAGTGAGTTATCCAGCGTGCTACTCTCCTCCTCGATCGCGGTTTCATCGGGCTCCACTTGTCTTGGCAGATCTGGATTGATCCCAAACATCGTAGAGGCCGAGCCCTGCGGATCGCAATCGATCATCAGCACACGATAGCCCTTAATAGCAAGGTATTGGGCTAAATGCACCGACAGCAGCGACTTGCCTGCGCCACCCTTAAACTGTGAATACGCGATCACTGCAGGCTCTTCTTCAGGCAGCCGCCCGGGACGAGTTTTAAAATGGTCACGCATTCGGTTGATGTCATCCAGGGTATAGCCGGTGCGCCTGTTATTTGCGTTTTTTTCGGGCACTGGCAATTCACCGGACGCTTCCTTGTCTCTGATTGATTGGGGGCTACGGCCTACCATCTGCGCCGCCAGCTTGATAGGCCAGCGACGGTTGAATAGCTTATGTCGCTCCGGGCTGAAAGCATGATTTTCAAGATGCAGCATTGTTTGGGTGAACAAATTAGCTTTCCGTTCAACCGATACCAGCGAGCGATATGGGTCATTATCCGGTCGAACGGGGATGGGCTTGACGGCTTGTGGCTGCTCGTGTGACTCTAAAGCCAAATTATCAGGGGTTGGCATGGACTAGCTCCGATGTTGTGTTTTTTGTAAAACTTGGGCTATTATCGTGTTTTTTATCGAATCTTGCAAAATTGTGGGTTTGATAGTACTATTGCGCTCCATCAACACGTCGATGGGCATCAAAATGCCGCGAACACGGTGTCTCTTGAACGATTCGGTAACCAATTCCCCCGCGGTCGCAGACGTGGGCATGTTTCCGCATGTCTTTTGCGTTGCTCCCCAAACAGATCGGTACCGCTAGTCTAATAGGGGAGGCCGGGATGACAAAAGAACAAGAACAACTCATGGTTAACCCCGACGCTGATTTCCAACAAAAGCTCTTATTGCGCGAGCATCCACAGGTCGACGCCAGTGCAGCGGAAACCGAAGATGAATTACTCCGCCAGCTAGACCAAATTGTTGAAAGGGTAGGGCGCAGTCGTGCGGAAAAGGCAGCGCTGCTGGCTAACCCGGAACGGGCGCGTGACATCATTGCCGATTTCAAACGTGAATCAGAGCGTGCGGCCATCGATGTTGAAGCGATCATCAAAGCGGAAGAGCGGCTGTTCCCAAAGAAAAGGAAGCGCCGCGGGGTAGCGGCGTTACGGCTAATTGAGCAAGCACAATTAACGCTGTTCGAATGTGAGCGCCGTGGTGACTTTACTCAGCATCCTGTTACACCGGGTTCCGAGTTCCCGTCAATTTTCACCCGTGTGCCCATTTTCTCGCCGACCAAAATAGGCACCGCCAAGGACTTGCTGGACGAAGAATTTTCCATTCATTTTAATACCGGGTGGGGCAGGGGTCGTAAGTTTGGACCGCCGCTGACAATGTACGACGAAGATACGCTGTTGGCGTTAAGTGCGCTGCGGCAGCGGCAGCTACATGGTGCCGGCGCGAAGATGCCTGTTAGTGTGCTTAATCCGTTTGCTCCCGACGACATCACTACGGTGCAGGTGCTGTACACGACAATTAGTGAAATTAACCGCTATCTGCAAATCAGTAAAAACCAGGAAGCGTACCAACGCCGACTCGCCTCTATCAAGCGCCTGGGGGCAACCCGCATTGAATTCACACGCATCGCAGACAAAAAACTCAATTCGGCGATTCATGCCGAAACCATGGTCACGCCTATCGTTGACTACCTGACACAGGAAATGAAACGGGACGGCTGCCTGTACATCCAGTTTCCACCTGTTATGGTGCGCTGGCTCCAGGAGTCGTACACCTACATCGACATGGACGTGCGCCGCGAAATGTCGGATACCGGCAAAGCCATTCATAAATTTGTTGCCAGTCAGTCGAACATCAATATTTCTGCCGAGAAGCTTAAAGAAGTCTGCGGTGATCCTGGTAGCCAAAAAGAATTCAATCGAAAAATGCGGGCGTCACTGAAAAAGCTTACTGAACTTGGTGTTCTCGAGCATGAAATCAGTGGCAATGGGCGATCGCTACCGCTAATCGTTACGGGTCGTCGGCTTAAGAAAAGAGAGCAGATAGTCAACAATTGAGACATGACACTGGTAAGTTGAACCGGGTGTACAACATTCGGTGGTGAAACTGTCACTCTGATTTCGTTTCGCCTCATGTCTTGAACCCTTAGCGGCGCAATGGTGTCGTTTAGGTGGTTTTCACACGACAGTACGAAAATTCACACGTCGAATCTGCTCATTCGGTGGTAAAAACCTCACCACTGTCGCAAGTCGGCAAACTTATTCCCGCGACTGTATCCAACCTTGCTTTTCGGCATATAATTTCGTCCCTAATGGTCTAAGCGAGTTGCAAAACTAACTTCACTCCGCGCGGTATGTGATTGTTTTTGATCGCATCCCACTTTCGGTGGTGAAAGTCTCACTCGTAATCTTGTGGATTGAGATCAGCTGCAACTGTTAAAAATCGTAGGGGAAAAGTAGCTCCGGTGGTGAAATTGTCACGCTTAATTCGTCGCTGTAACAGCTAAATGATGATCGAGTTATCCACAACCAGTGAGAGTTTCACCACTGAACAGTGATAGCTTTACCACCGAGAGGTGCTATCTTCGCCACGCAGTGGTGAGGTTTTCACCACTTATTTGTGAGATGTTCGCCACCAAAGGGTGAGAAGATTGCCACCAGCGTTTTACCGAAATCGTCTAACTACTTAATTTTAAAAAGCTTTTTGGATCGTCGGCTATTTGTAGTCTTTTATATAGTAAGTTATGTAGTATTCTATTTAATACCTATTGTAGTACCCGGGGAAGACGCACCCGGATACTTATATTCAATCCATAGATATAAAAAAGTGGGTAATAATAGGTTAATCGATTACCTTGGTTGCCAAGCTCTAATTTGATAGTAAGTGTTTACTACGCTTTAGCGTCTTTTGGTGCAGCGGTTTAGGGCTAGTTCTGATACGAGATAGGGTAGGGCGGGACTAACCTTGTTTGGTGACAAATTATTCTCCACTTATACAGTGTCTCATCGCAGCAACTAGGCTTGCCCGGACCGCATGATATTGATAATGTCCGGCCAAGTGCCGCTAACAATTCCCTCAACCTTGCACAAGCGCACATGCGTCACATGGTACCGGTGAGGTATGAAATACAAATGATGATTGAATTCAGAAGTTATAATAATTTTCAATGACTAAACCATCTAAACCTGCCTTAAAAAGCATCGACCAAACCAGGCTGGTCGAAGATATTCGGCTTCTGATTGAAGACGCACGTGCATCGATCGCAACCACGGTAAACGTTGGGGTGACCATGCTGTATTGGCGCATTGGTAAACGTGTTCATGTCGAGGTGCTAAAAGGTGAGCGGGCAGATTATGGCAAAACAATTGTCTCTACACTGGCGAGACTATTGACTGAACAGTACGGACGCGGTTTTTCATTGCAGAATTTGCGCCACATGATTCGATTTGCCGAAGCCTTTCCTGATGAACAAATTGTCTCTACGCTGTGGAGACAATTGGGCTGGTCACATTTCAAGGAAGTCATTTACCTAAAAGAACCGTTGCAGAAGGAATTCTACGCCGAAATGTGCCGTGTCGAGCGTTGGAGCGTAAGAACGTTGCGCCAGAAAAAAGCGTCCATGCTGTATGAACGCACGGCGCTTTCAAAAAAACCTGATACGTTAGCAAAGGCAGAACTGCAGGCACTGCGCGATGGCGACCAGCTTTCGCCCAGCATGGTATTTCGCGACCCTTATATTCTGGATTTTCTGGGGCTCAACGACCGCTACCTGGAAAAAGATCTGGAAGACGCAATACTGCGGGAGATGGAACAATTTCTGCTGGAACTGGGCGGCGGATTCGCCTTCCTGGGACGGCAAAAACGCATCCAGATCGGCAGCGAAGATTTCTATCTTGACCTGCTGTTTTACAATCGCTACCTAAAGCGCCTTATCGTCATCGACCTGAAACTTGGAGATTTCAAAGCCGAATACAAAGGCCAAATGGAATTATATTTGCGCTGGCTGGATAAGCATGAACGGCAATCGGGAGAGGCAGCGCCGCTAGGTATTATTCTCTGTGCCGGCAAGCAACAGGAGGTAATTGAGTTATTGGAGCTGAATCAATCCGGCATCCATGTCGCCGAATACTTAACTGCATTACCCTCAAAGGAACTGCTGCAGCAAAAACTGCATACTGCCATTAAACAATCGCAATATCGACTGGCGAACCAGGCAGATCAGAGTGACGACGATTAGACGACAAGGCAAAGCCAACAACAATCGTACGCTATGAAGGCTTTGTTTTATATCCTAGGCCGCCGCACAATCTGCATAGCCCTGAACCCTGACATTCAAAACAGTGGTGCCGTGCATCGCCCTCAAGCAGAAACGCTTCTCCATGACAACAATGACACTCACCCAAACCATTACACATGTGGCAAGGTCGATTGCGATTTGCCTGTTGATGCTCGCGAATTCGGTCATGTCGTGCAATTTGCCGACCGCTGCCATGTTCTTTTGGGCGGAATAGCTGCCCCAGATACTTAAACATAATGGCTCGTTACTGCGTCAACGGCGGTTAATCCGTTTCGCAGTCCATGGTTTTTCTATCGGATAAAAAAAGCCCAGATCAGATCATATCGGCGACACCGTTGATAAATGAAAAGAGGAGGGACACACTAACTCCGACTGCGCCCACCGAAACTTTACATGGATTCCGATATACCATTTACCGTTGCCCTGAGTCGAGTCGCGGAACGAAAAGTAGGAACGAGCGCCGCACTAATTGTCATAAGTTCGCCAGTTGCAGGATTTGTTATCGTGCGCGCAATCCGCCGACGTACACCGAACACACCAAACCCGTCTAACGTCACGCTTTGCTCTCTTGCAAGCGCTTTGGCGATACTGTTCAGCATTGCGTCGATGTAAATCCGCGCTGCAGCTGGCGATAGACCATGCAATTCCGCGAACTCCTGAACCAATTCACTACGTTTCATCGGCCTGGTCTAAGAAAGCTCGCAAAGACCACGATAATCTACGTATTGCAATGGCATGCTAAGCGGCTTTTCGTTTTTGGAACGTGATCGATTCGACGCCGATTAAGTCAGCAGCAACGTAGTCCGCAATCACATCGTAGCTTTCACGAGCCTGGTCATGTTCATCTTTCCATTGACTCGCAACCTCATGACCCTGCACGAATACCTTCGTGCCGACCTTGAAATGCGCCAGCACGCGGTCGCCAAGTCCCTCCTTCCAAACGGAGACAGTACGCCAAAACCCACCGCTGTCCTTAAAGCCGCCATCACCATCCGGCACGGAGCGTTCAAAATACACGCGAAAGGCGACCACTGTGCGCTCTTCACCCTGGACCTCAACAGTTTTCTTGTCGGGAGCAGACCCCAGATTGCCGGTACCTTGAAATACGTTCATAGACCCTCCTTCGTTTTAAAAATTCGCCGTTTACCGTCTCACCCAAATTACATTAGGTTCAACGCGGCCGTCGTAGAGATCATAAGATTGGCGCAGGGCAGGGGAGTGGGCCAGAGTTTTTAGCGACTACTGACCGGTGCAATTCAATCGTCAGTGGCACGCATTTGTTTTAACGCCTGCAAGCGTTCGATGTGATGGCTTGTACGCTGACATTCATAGACTGCCAAAGCCATAAAATAATTGAGCTGTATTCGATACTCCTCATAGCGCAACCAGTCACGGGCAACATCCGCAGGCAACTGCGCCACGATTATCATTGCCTCACTGCTATCAAGTTCGGTACGCGCCATATTGTGGTCCCGCAGGGTCAGACGCCATCGTAAATAAGTATTTGATCGATCGGGCGAACGACAAAGACGTAAACGCGCACTGGGATAACTGCTATTGAACGACGCTATCATTGACGTCGCCATCGCCCGCAAACGTTCGCGAAAAATTTCCAGCCCTGATCGACGAGCCTGTGCATCGTTGATGCTCCGAAAAGCCGTCACCAAATCGCGCCAATCGGAAAGTTCGTTGATGACGTCGATGTCGAGCGCGATGGCCCCCTTACCCTTAAAAGGCCTTTTGTCGGAGACATATCCCGTCACGCTAATCACCCTGTTCTACTATAGGTAGTCCGTCGCAGATAAAGTGTGCTAAAAATAAAAATGGCAATTGCCATATTGAGTACATCAGGCCGGCGTTTCCTCATCCATCGTATCATCGGCAGCCGAGTCTATAATTGCCGAGCCATCAGATAACCGTACGGCACCGTAATCAGGAATCAGGACTCGAGTGAGGATTGCTTCAGGGATGGCACCGTATTTCTCTAGCGCGGCAACACCACAGGCATTCATTCGCACTACATCTTGCCGCGATGCGCCGGAAAATCGGTAGCGAAACGGAACGTTAAACACTCGACGCACCAGCCGCTGGCCGCGACTGATCAATTTCTCACATTCAAGCCGTGGCAGGAGTGCGGCATGATGTGCGCTAAGCGCGGCGGCGGCTACTCGGTCGTAATCTGCAACGAGGTAAGCGGCTCGATACGCATATTGATTGCCGAATCGCAATGGAAAGGAAACAGGTTCGATGGAGACCGCCACCGTAATATCGATGGCGGCACGGACCTTTAATTTCTTCTCAATATGACTTTGCAATTCCATAAGGGATTGCGTTGCAGACTCGAATTCGTGATCGAGTTGAATCAGGCATTGATCGGCGTAGGGGTCATCCGCCCGTGCACCGACAATCACTTGGCGCACTAGGGTGGCAAATCGGCGAACACCAATGACACCTGGATGGACTTGCTGTCCATCTTGAATCTTGACGGGTCTACCCAGAAACAGACGCTGCGCCTGGCGTGTATTGATGGTAAGCGCCGTGTGGCCACGAAGAGCGCCTGGTGCACCGTGCAACTCATGGCTGGTGGTCGGTATCAACGCGTCTCGAATGTTCGACGCAATTGCGCCAGCTTCAGTATTCATGGCAGTCGATTCCCTGGGTGGATAGGACAACTAGCACTCGTGAAGCGCTGGATTGAATTTTTGCAACTGGGGTATCGAATTCTTGCTTCATAGCTGGAACCCACTTGGCGCTTCCTGCCGAAATGGCAACGGAGCTATCCTGGCGTTAGACACGCTGCTTGAATGCGGCTCGCGGTGCAACTGCCAAGGCCGGACTTTGCCGCGAATCGCGCCGTTGCAAGTCATTAATTTCATCCCAAATCATGCGCAACGAGGTATCCAGCGATTCCGCCATGTAAAGGAGGTTTTCCGCATTGAACTGCCTGCCGCGCTCGGAGTACAAGTGGAAGATACGCGCCGCGAGTTGCTCATCCGCTTCTCGATGGCGCCCGGCGCGAGCCGGCACGTTGAGGGCTTGCCGAGTACGTGTGTAAGCCCGGCCCGACATGCCGAAGAAATAGTTCATCATAGCCTTCGGCGCATCCATAAAAATGCAACGGTCAATAAGGTCGCGGTGGCCTTTTTTCCGCTCGATCTGCTGCAGCACTTCATCGAGTGCTGCTTCATTAACTGAAAAATCAATGCAATGACCGCCCATCGTACTCAGTAGCATAAGATCCGCTGTGGTCATGCGGCTTAGTTGCTGCGATTGATCAAGTCGAATATGCAAGCGCCGCATTTTGTTGCCATCATACTCATTGATCACGCGGGCGAGGTATATGAAAAATTGCTGCATCAATGCGGCGTCGTTGTTTGTACGTTCACCAAATTGCGATGTCATATTACTAATGCCTCCAGAAATGTTGCAGCCGATTGGCCGATACGGTTCCAGCGCTGTCAATATTAAGCAGCGATATTTTTCACCCTACGTGATCATGCTTAGCCACAAATGTCGTTATTTGACGGTACGTCATTAGCAGCGTCATGAAGTCATCCCAATCCTTATCGCTAATGTTAGCGGGGAGCGCGTTGACTCCAAGTGCGCCCATGGAACGGGCAATTAATGTAATGTCCTTGGTAATCCAGGCATTCCGAAGTACCGAGTTCGCCGGTAGTCTGGCGTTCAATGAATCGTCCGATAGATCCAACGTATGGCTACACATTGCAAGCAGCCACCAGCAAACTTTCCGCCGCATCAACTCGTCAACGGACAGCTCCTCCGACCAATGATCCGGGAAAATATCCCTCAGGATAAATCCTTGGCTCTGATTGGAGACGGGCTCTATCAGTTCAGCGAAACCGTTGCGCTGGGCTATTTTCATGGCAAACGTAAAGCAGCGGCCGCGTAACGACTTAATATCATTCGTTTCCAAAATCGGACGGTGCGCTGGCGGGTCACTCAGCTGATCGAGAATTGGTGTTGAAGATTTGTGCTTCCGGGACGACTGAGGGCTTGAGTTTATATTTGCATCCTGTTGAGACGGTGGAGAATCCGCAAGTGAAGAGCGATTGTCAGAATTCCTGGTGACTTCAAAGTGGGTCAAATCATCGCTATTGAGTGCAGCGCCCAGCCACAAGCCAATTGTCTGGTAATTTGTATTGGGCACGGTTTCCATTTCGGCGAGTTCATTCTGATAGTCCAGCCGTATGCGACTATAGTCGATTCTGTAGAACAACTCGGGTTTTACATCGGCCGGTAGGGTTTCGGTCTCGATCAGTTGTTGGTATTCACGGTCTTGCCGGCCGAGTAATTCGTAAAAGACGGCGTCAAAGCCATGCTTGGTCCCAAATTTTCGCTCGATCCAAACGCCACACAAACGCTTACGAAACGTAACCAGCTCGCGTACAGCGCCGAGTGTCATTCGCCCATGCACCAGTATTGTTGGTATCCATTCGTAGAGTACGTCCGCCGCGTAGCGCATTCGATAAAACAATTCAGGAGTGAGGTCATCTCCATAGTGCTCGGTCATAAACGCCGTGAACGCTTTAACGGTTGCTGCTAGCGGATCTTCACTTTGTTGCGCAAACAATTCGAACTGATGCCGCTTGCCCATTGCCTGCTCGATGAAAGATAAATCGCCACGCAGGTTATTTTCACGATCATGATCGACGGCGATATCGAGTTCGCCGGTATAAGGCTCATAAATGACTTTTACGCGATTGAAACGCGTATCATTTGGGGCAGATTCCGCGGCGAGTTCCTGCAAAATCTCCAGCCGGGTATTGCCGCCTCGCTGCACCAGGAAATGTTCACTGCCAGGTCGCTTGGTCACCATCAATGGCTGCGTTAATCCACCGCTGGCCTTGATCGACGCCTTGATACGCGACTTCTCCGGATTCGGTCCGAGACGAGGATTATGATCGTAGAAGTCTACGCTGCTAACTGGCAGATAAAAGTCGTTGCTGGGTAAATGCCGCTTGCTACTCGCCGGCTTATTCTTTGCGTCGGTGTGCTGCGAGACCGAGGGGTCAAATGTCGACGCTGCGTGCTGTCGGGTTTTGTTGTCCATACTCGATCTATGGTTCGGTAGTGTTGGATTATAAAACAGGCTTTACGCCTGGCAATTGTCGGCGCGACTTCCCTATCTGTCTGATTCCGCCCAGTGAGATTGAGCAAGCGTAATGGTATCGCTCTCAATTTCTGTGAATAAACCACCGCGTTTCTGAGCCATTCCTTTAAACGCCAACGTTTCGATTCTTCAAAATATTACAATATATTGCAGTTTAACTGCAATATATAAAGCACAGTATTTTCGGTTTAACTGCAATTATTCCATTGTTGGTAAATAAATTGGCGGCAGACAACTTGGTAATTTCAACTTTTAAGCGTTTTAGCCATCGCCAAGAGAGATTCAATTATGTGAATTGCCGACTCGTCGAGTCGCAAACGACCATCGGACTCCGTGCTTGAATCAGGATCATCCGTTATCAGGGTTCGGGCTTTATTGAGTATCAGTTGCCGCGCTTCTCTGGGGAGCCGGTCAAATTCTATTCCGTTTTTTCTTGCAATCGCGCTAACTTCAAGGAATATTTCAACCAGCTCAAGGGCGTCGCCTTCTGCCTCGAATGGATTGGGAACGGCGTCGCCGGCGAGCAGCCAGGCAACTACGGAGTGCACATTAAATGAGCCAGTGATGTCCTGGAGCAAATCGGCAACAACAGTGACTAGAAATGCGTGCCTCCTTGGAATTGTGTCTTCAACGCACCAGCCCTTAAATGTATTGTGCGCGACGTCAAAACGTTTTGCGCCGTAAGAAACTCTATTCTTTTTAGGTGCATCGCTGCGGTCCAGCAACACATTAAACCGCTCGGAAAAGCCTTTTACTTTGTTGGCGTCAGCAACCGCTTTAGTCGCCATAGGTTATCCTGTATAGATAAGTTCCATAGCTTGAATTAATCAAAATCGGAATTCCAGAAATGCAGTTAAACTGCAATTATAACATCAAAAGTTCTGTTTGGCTGAAATGTTGAGGCTACCTGCGATCACAAGAACGGCAAGAAATCTTACGCTGCTCGTCGCGTTTTGTCTGTTACCCCAACTTGCTATGTCAGATATTAAAGTTGCAGGCGAAGAGCGTGCACCAGGCACATTAGCCTCAATTACCGCCGAAGTTAAGCGCACCGTAGCGTCAATTTCAACTGCCAGGTCGAGCAAAGCCATCGTGACGGTAGGCTATCGATCCTTTGAAAATGCGCTGGCAGATCGCAGTAGTGACTTACCCATCATCGCCACGTTTATATCCAGTACTGCTTACGCGGAGCTACTTGGAAAATACCCTCACCGCAAATTGGTCACCGCTATATATAGCAACCCGGACCCGGTAGCCCAATACTTTCTCGCAAAACAGTTTTACGCCAATGGCACCGTCGCGGTGATTGAAACGGATCCCACCAAACCTGTTATCGAAGGTCTAGCGAATGAGCCAATTAAAATTATTAGGCAGCAAAACAACGGGCTCAAATTGATACGTCAGCTAGAGCATGTCGATGTGCTTATCGCACTACCCGATGAAGAAGCGATTAACGGCGATAATGTTCATCACATCATACGTTTTCTATATCAACAGCGTGCCGCGCTGATTGGATACTCGAGAAAACTAACGGACATCGGAAGTCTTGCTTCCATTTATCCCGCCCGCCCAGCGTTGCTCGCAGAACTGAAGAAACTCATCAATGAATACGAAGCAACCGGTTTTCTGCCCGCCCCAAGATTCGTCAACGACTGGCAAATTTCGGTTAACAGACGTTTAGCTCGTTCGCTGAATATGGCGGTGCCGTCTAATAGTGCGCTGTTAGAAGATATTCACTCGGAAATGGGCGCTACCAAATGAAAACGTCCATACGGCAGTTACTACAACGCGTTGCACTAATACCCTTGAGCCTCGTCGCGTTGATGCTGATTTTTGCCGATAGTTATAGCCGTTATCTCGATGCGAAAGAAATATTGGAAAGGGAAAAAGTTGCAGCACTGGAATTTCTTCAAGCACCGGCTGCTGAAGCGATCGTAATCGGCAACACCGTGTACCTAAAACGCATACTGCAGAATTTCGGGAATACATCCAACCGCATACGCTGCATTGGCCTGAGAGACAACCAGGGGGAGGAGATAGCGTCTCAAGGCCAATGTCCACGCAAGTGGCCAAAGTCATCGGTGAGCCCTGTGTATGGCTCGCTTGAAACGCTGTCAGACGTGGAAGAATCCGGCCAGCGGAAAACCCGAGTCGGTGAGCTATTGATCATCATGAACACCGACGTTTTTACCCAGCAAATAGTTCGGATTTGCCTGCAATTGCTCATGTCTTTTTTCACCGTCCTGATCGTTTTTTATGTGGTGAATTACGCGCTGAATAAACGCCTGGTTGCACCGATCACCCGTATCATGAATGTTATGAATGCAGTCCGTGAAAAAAACTATGCAGAGCGAATCGAGATTGAGCATGCGAACGACGAAATTGGCAAGCTTGCGACTGACATAAATGACACCATTGAAGAAATTGGCCTGCATACGGCGCAACTTAGAGATAGCAAAAACGAAGCTCAGAGGGCATTGGCAACGGCCGACAGTGCATATCTTGCTAAAGAATCGCTGATGCAGTCGTTGACGAAAGATTTGGCTGATCCAATACAGGAAGTGACCAAGGCGTTAACGTTGCTGGCCATGAAAAACAATGATGCCGCGCTTAATGAGGCGATAAAGATGGCACTGTCACTGGCGATAGCCTCTGGTTCCAACCTGGAAGACTTGATAGCCATTGCGTCGACGGAGCAGAATGCCACGCCGAACAACCAACTAAGTTCGCTAGCCGATCTAAAATCCGCGCTGTCAGAAGAAATCAACGGCGTCGCGGAGAGTATTAATTGCCCGTTACATTACTCTGTTGTTTCGCCGATTTCTAAAGAGCGAGCAGCTTGCATATTCGTGGACATAGACTTTATTAAATTTAAGCGACTCGTCTATCATTTATGCCATGCGGTGGCCGAACGAGGTAGCGACAGCGGGCTTTATATTACTAACCACATCATTGATATCGACGGAAGCAGTGTAGACATCGTTGTCGATATTAGAGCGTTTTTTTCTCGCGCAGACGCCCTCACCGATTCATTACGCACAGCGACCGAGGGGCTGCCATATTTCATTGAGGAAAAATATCAACAAATCATTCTTTTCTTGTCTCGCGCCCAGGGAATAGATGTTAGTCACATACTGACGGAAAGGGGTGCATTGACGGTGAGAATGAATCTGACGACGGCGTACATAGGCACCGCCGATGGCGTGCCTCCAGAAAACACTCTAAACACGTCATCATTGCGCGTTGCTGTTGTGAGCAATGACAACAGCATTCTCAACCTGCAATCCAGAGCATCGCTCTCGCAGGATCACTTGAGATTTCTCAGCCCAGAGCAATGCGATCATAGTACACCGGCGATAACGGGTCCGTTGGACTGTGTTGTGATCGATATTGGCAGCGGGGCAGGCAACGACTTTGATCCCCATCGCATAATGGAAATAGTCAAACAGAATAATAAGAATGTAAGTGTGATTTTCGTTGCGATCGTACCGTCGCCCCAGCTTTCTGATCGGTTTATCGAAAACTTGTTAAGCTACGGCTATAGCGGCGTACTGCACAAACCATTGACCCTCGCTAATTTGCACGACGAAGTCACCAGGTTGATAGAAGCTAGGCATAAAACGGATCATTCGTTTGATTGAGCTCGCTTACAATCATCAGCAGCGTCTGCTGCCTGGATCATCACCGCTGCGTAAATAACGGTGCCGAAAAGTTCAGAAATAATTGGCACGTAAGCACCGCTCTGTGCCGCAAGCCAGTTGCGATATTCCGCGGGCAGATGCTGTTCTGATGCACCTTCTCGCATTAAATTTAGATAACGACGTGAAGGTGTTGCGGCATTGGCGGAAGCGCGTCCCACCAGCGTCCAGGCCTGGATCATTTCACCAGAATCAAGCCGTTGCACTTTGCGTTGCAACGTTCGATAGCTGGTTGACTCGGAACAGATGATGTTATTGAGTGAATCTGAATCGATCAGATGCAATACACCGTAAGCGTTATTGCCCTTCGATGGAATCAAGTTTGCAAAGGCCGGTTCCAGCAGAGGCAAACCCGATGCCGAAAACTGAATTGCATGATCCGCCAAAACGCCGGGCGCGCTTTCGTAAACATTAACATGGCGCACGTTGACCAAATACCGCGACGGCATGTTAGAACCGTAGGCGAAATAATAGAGATACTGCGCCGAGCTGGTCGGTATCGCCAGCATTACAGGTCTGACAGTCAGGTAAGTGATAAAGACAAATAAGATAAGCAGCGCGGCGACCAATGCCGATGCGATTATTTTCGTGCCGCGCTTCAACAGAAATACTCTACCAGCGTAGGGCTAATTGAAGGTAGCATTGGGTCGCATGATCAATCAACTTCAAGTTCTGGTCACCAAATACGTCCACCTCGCTACCCTGGCTTTTATTCGTGTAGTACTGCACAACGGCTTTTGCATCCAACGATGTCGTACCCACGTTCGCGCGCCAGTTATACACAAGATCAAATCGCCCGTAGTCAATACCGCCGATGCTGGAGTTCCCATAGTAGCCAAAGGATATTCCATCATTATTTCTCAGCGCTAGATGTGCGGCCAAAGAGCCAGCATGGCGGCCATATAAACCACGCTCGAATGATGATCGGGCGGTGGTATCCAAATACGAATAGGTGCCGTTGATCTTTATTCGTTGTGCAGGCCGTAGTTCAAATTCTACTTCGGCGCCGCTCAGTGAATACGGCCGTTTGTTGGCGGGCAGTTCAGCGAAAAAAATTGTCGTGTATTCGATCGGCCGCCTAACCCGTTCATAAAATACCTTACCGTCAATCGTCAAGCCGTGCCTGGGATGAGACACGTAGTACCCCAATTCGTAGGATCTTATTCTTTCAGAACGAACATTATTGCGTTCCGTGTTGGAGCGACCCGCCACGTCAATTGACCCATCAAACTCCGGCACGGAGACGTCCAGCAGCTCTATCTGGAGAGACCATGATGCCGCTGACTCGACGAGTGATGGAATTCTAAAACTATCGGCAACGGACAACCTCCAGGCCTGACGTTCGCTGAATTGCCAGTTAATTGCCGTTCTACCTGCGAACTGAACATCATCGACATTATTCGCATACTGGGTCATCGTGCCCAAGTGTAGAGTCACGTCACCGTATGCATACGCAAGTTCGCCAAAAAGCCGCAGATTTTCCTGCGATTCGCGATTGGCAATATATTGTTCACTCTGCGCATCTATATAAGTCGCCGAACCGCCAACGGCCAGTTTAAATGGTTGAGCGATTTGATTGTATTCAAGTTCCGCGTCGGTGCGCCGGCTTTTGATCGCAGCATCCAGGCTACCGCAAAGTTCTTCGAATGGACGTTGCAGTATTGTGGATAGCGCAGTTGCGCGAAGCAGCAACTCTTCGCTTTGTTCCGGAACGACATTACTCACAAAGGCTTCCAGCGCATCACTTAGACATTCAAAACTGGTAATCCGTTCTTGTTGATTACTATGGCTAACGACCCAGTCAATATGCTGACTTTCGCTGAGGTTGTTCTTCTGGGTGAGGGATAGTGAATATCCTCGATTAATTTGCTCACCGACCAGTGATCCGAAATATGGGTCGACATTATGCTCCGCATCGTATCCCTGAACGCTGAACGTCAGCGGGTTTGCATCCTTTTGACCGGTAAAGGACAGATTGAATCGAGAAATCTGCGCATCGCTGCTGACGTCCGCCGGATTACTAAAGTCAAATTCCCTGATGCCATAGGTATTCGCGTTAACAACCGCGGCGGAGGTGGGTGTCGCGATTGAATAGAAACCCGAAATGTTGAAGCGGTCGTCTTGCCCGTAGCCGAGTAACAATCCGGAGCCTCTTCCGTCGTCAGCATCTTTTAACTGGAAGTCGATGCTGGCCAGAAAAGCATTATCACCGTACGACGCACCGTTGGTTCCCCGCACGATGGTGACGCGTGCTATGTCATCTAACGTAATCGGTAACCTGTTGAACTCTACGTAGGCGCCGTCTCCGATCAGCACATTCACACCGTCGACAGTAACCCTGAGGCGCCGGTTTTGCCGCACCGCCGTACCATGATAACTGAGTCGTTTTTCCGTGCCCAACACGGTGACCCTAAAGCCAGGGACATCGCGGAAGAGGTCGTGTAGCGTAAGATAACCGCGCTCGCTGATTTCCCGCTGCGTAATAACCGATACCGCAACAGGAGCTGTAAACTTCGAATGGTCTAGCCGCGTCGCTTGAATAGCTTCTTCGACCGGTGCTTCAGACAAATCATCAAGGGTGTTAGCATAAAGTGTGATGGACGAAAGTGCGGAGATGAATATAATGCAAAATTTCTTGAACATGCGTTATCTCCAAGGGTTTGTCGAAGAAAAAAATGCACTTGGTAATCTTAAAACTGCACGCTAAATATTAAAAGGTTAAAAATTACCCAAGCGGCAAGTCACAATTTTGTTTGCAGCACGAGATGCGTATTTGGTTCAGGTAGCTCTACGTTCAGCATATGCTCTGGGTCCGGGATGAGAACACCCTTGAGTAAACTTGAACGGCGCTTGCCCTCGACCTTGTAGTGAATAATGTTTGTTCGTTCTGCGTTTCGACGATGTAAGCGAGCACGGAAAAAGCGATTCTGGACGTGATGCCAGTCACCGGCAGAACCCACGTATTTTTGGAAGATAAAAGGCGACACCAATAGCAAACCTTCGTCGACAGTATGCACCAGGGCGTTGGCTGTGTTGACTTCGAACTTGCCGGTTTGCAAGCCTTCGCGTAACCATGCAATAAAACCATCGGGTTCATTACTGGCATCATCGTCACCTTCTGTGTTCGAATCGGGAATCGACGGTGACTTGGTTCCCCGATTTAGATCTTCAGCTGGGCATGATTCCAGGTTTGGCGGCAGCGTAGCATTGTTAGATGCTGCCACCGACTTTATTCCAGCTTTAGATTCAGTTTCGGTTTTCTCGTCCACTATCTCGATGGTGCCGTGCAGCGGTGTAGGACGGCTAGATAAATCAGGCCACAATTTGGCCGATGGAATTCGCAGCAGTGTCAGTTCCTGATCGAAGTCGGCAAGCTTAACTCGCGCGCGCCAGATGGCACGGTCGTCATTTGCCTTGCAAACACCGAACTGTTGCAGTTCATCCATTAAGCGATCGTTTCTTGTCGGGATGCCGGCGTGACCTTGTTCAATTAAATAAGCACGCAGGAGATCAAGGCTACGCTTGGAAACTAGCCAAAGGTCAGTGTCAGTGACGAAACCTGCAGCACCGGGACGATTTAACGTCAGCTGTCCGTTTTCTAACAGCGCGCGTAAAGCCAAAACGAGCTTCTCATGCAGCGGCACCTGTGAAGCGGAAGGGATGCGCGCTTCGCTGGCACCTAGGTTTTTACTGGTAGATATTGAGTCGGCTTTTGATACTATTATGGAGAGCGGACCCGCAAACTCTGTTTTTCCAGATAGGCAGGCAATCCATGCACTAACGATATCTCTTTCTGCGCCAAGCCATTCCTTTGCCGCATCTGGAATGATTGCTTGAGTTACACACGGGCTGACAAGTTCATGCAGTCCATAGTGCCGATTGCGTACAAAGGTAATTCGATAGTAAGCTGTATTGGTCATCGCACCGCGCCAGGGATTCCACAATCCCACAGGCCTGCGATCGGAATCGTAGCGTTGAACAGACTGATCGACCACTGCCTTGCCAATGTCGTGGCACAATGCGGCCGAGAACACAGCGTAACTCCAGAGATCAGCTTTCTGGGCGACTAAACGGGGGTCAGAGTCTGGCGGCAGAAGATACCCACGCCGTAGCGCGAGTGCATTTTCAGCAACTTCGAGTGAATGATTGAGCAGGCCACCAAGACCGGCATGATGATGAGCTTCGCTTGCGGGTAGCTGCTGCACGAATTCCGCAAACGCGTTGAACGTTGCGACATATAGTTCGCAAAAGTGCTGGTCGGGAACGCTGACTAATGAGGCAATTCTCGCTATCAAAACTCGTCGATTACGATCAGCCATCAGCTCGGTGCCGCTTAAGAATGGCACGATTGTGTTACCGGATTGGTCCTGGGTTGCATCCAACCGCACGTCGTTATCGGTCCGAGTAAAGTGGTAAAGGAGATTTCGGACCATGAAGCGTCACCAGGTGGTTCGAACAGTTGTCAATAGTTGTCGCTAATGGCCCTGACCGACCGAACAGGCTGACGACTGCGGGTCTTTCAAAAATCCACCAAAAAACACTTCTATGCAAGCGCCAATTACGTCGATGTGATGAAGCGATTCGAATAAGCTGGGAGTGACGGGAGGCTTGTAGATGCTGGCTTTACGTCGGTCGGGGAGTTCTTGAGTTCAGCATTGAGTATAAATTTTCCGCAGACCGAAAACGCAGGTTAATAACGACTAAAGATTAGTATAAGGGTGGTAAAGGTTTAAAAAGGGTACACGCCAAAATAACTGGCATAAGGTGTTGATGCGTAATCGGAAAAAGAATATTTTCGACTATCAATACCTTGCGCCTTCGGTTCACAATACCAAGGGTGTTGGGCTGAAAATACCTAGCTTGGTCCGCTGACAATACCTACGTACAGCAGTCGGCGCGACTGTAGATATTCACATTTTCGACAGGGTTGTGCACAGCGGCTCAAAATACCTATGCACAATCGCTCCTTCGGCTGGCAATACCTTAGCATTTCAATTGTAATTATGAAGTCGATAAGAGGTGCGTGGCGGAAATTAATCCCCCGAAAATTCAGAAGAACTCACAATACCTAGTGGTGGGGGCTTACAATACCTTAGGCAGTAGCAAGTACTTATCCACCGATGGAAAGCTATGCTGTGTTGGCGAGCTGATTGTGGTTGGCAAAATGATTTGCCCGTTTTGTATCGCTAACAAAATTCCTCGCCGGTTGGTCAACATAGCGCCCGCCCGCCAGCAACGTGTAGTGTACATCGACTATCTTTCGACCCGTCCGAAGCAGCTTTTCCCTATAGTCAGACAATACGCCTTTCTCAACCAATTCGTTTAGTGCCTGACTCATCTTTCGACGATTGTTTGACATTTTTTTATCCACATCGACGCCCGCGCCACTGAACAACGTCAGCAGACCGACTGGACCGTAATCGCTAGACATACTTGCGCCTTTCCAGCGTTGCGATAGGCGTTTGAAAATAGCGCGGGTGAGTGAACTACGAAATGACATTGCCATGCGGTAGTTAAACTGTCGAAAGTCCAAACGCTGGATGGATTGCGATACTATTTCATGAAATCGCACCAGGCATTTTGCATTGTGGTCAGTGTGTAGGTCTTCCTCGGAGACGAGCGTGAGTGATGGCAATAGATAACCAGACGTGATCTTTTTGCCGCCGGAAGCAAGCTCGATGCGTGTCTGGTGCAAAATAAAAAGCGCCTCTTTAATCTCATTGTAGCTAAAACAGTGGCCGTTTATTTTGAGTTCCTGTTGCAATTCATAGATCGTGAAATGGCAGAACCCCCCTACGCTGTCATATGCAGTACGCGCGTTCGAGACTGTGATTTTGCGCAATGCGTCTTCCACGAGTTCTTCGCGCGCCCCGGGATAGAAAATATACGCGTCACCGTTATCTTGTTTCAGTATCGCTCCATGGATATTCAACATGTAATCGTATCCATGGCTGCGGAAATGTCTTGTGATGGTCACATTAGATTTGAGAAAGTCGCGCTTGCGCCGGTACCAAACGTATTTCGGAATCACGTCATACAGCTCAATTGCCTGGCTGTAAGCGCAATCACCGGGAGTAATCAGCTCGAAGAGAGAGAGTTGCAGAATACGTTCCCCGACATCAGTCGGTACAGGTAAGTGAAAATCGCTCATTAGACCTATATCCCCCTCCAAATAAACGTGGACTAAGCGTAGCTTAAAATGAAGCGCGGATCGCTGAGCTCTGCACACAGATCACCATGCTTGCCATTTTTCGGCCTGCTTGTTTAGACTCCGTGAGCCTTGCCAAAAATGAAAGCTGAAATGCCCGCATAAAATTGAAGCGATTCGGATCCATCTCTCTAGCTACCATTCGTTCATTATTGCTATTTTCGCCCTGCTTATTCCGTTTACTTATTATCAAACCAACGGCTAAGAACGGTGTGAGTGGAGTAAGATGATTTAGCTCTGTTGTGTGGGCTGACAGGGAATATTACCGAATTAAAATTGAAGGTAACGATTGATCAGTGCGTTATGATATTTTTCGATGATTATTGCATTTTAGCGGCTGGCGTTTTAACAATCTCAAAACGCCAGTACGGTAATCCACCGTTCAGCAAACGGAGTGAATGTAATGAGATTAGTGCTAGATCGCATAACAAAGCGTGCCTCAAAAATACCGTTCAAATCTTCCTTTTTTATTTTCCTTGTCGCAATAGTGTTTGCCCAATTTTCTTTTGCGGCTACCAGAATCGTTAGCAGAGCAAATTGTGTTAATAACGAATCGATTACATGGGATGACAATCTCTTTTTAAAAGAGTGGCGATTAACATTTAGCTATCACAACGATAGGCCAAACGGACGAACACATTACGCAGTGAGTGGTCCTTTGGCGATTTGTACTGGTACATCATGTTGGTACTACTACGAGTACACCACTTGGGCTCCTGCAGTTCATGTGGGAGAAGGTGGCGTGCCGGGGATTTCTGATCGGTGGTCTGTCGGTGGAGATCACCGACACTACTACCCAGGTTTTGGATTTACGCGCCATGCTACTTTTGCTACAAACTGCAATTTACCTTGAGCTAACGCAACGCTAGTTTACGAAGGAACATGGACATGAAAAAGTACATTTTTCTCGCTGTTTTTTCGACAGCTATATTTCCACTTACCATACAAGCGCAAACGATCGAGCCGAATGCACAAATTCAGGAGTTTAAGAAGAGCGAAGGTGCTCCGCGTGCCGCACTACCAAAAGCATTAGAAAGAGAGCACAAACAAGCGAAGAATGATTTAGAGTCTAAAGGGTATATTATGCAGACGGATATACTGCCGAGATCAGAATTGATTTTGGAACGTTTGCAGCAGGTTAACAATAAAACTGCCGAACAACAGCAAGGGCTGTCACGTAACGCAACGCAAGAACCAAATAGGATTGCGAAAGACCCAACCATATTCCAAAAGTTGGAGGACTTTGATGTAAGCAAGAGCCCGATTGAGCTTAAACAAGTGCCAGACCACCTAATACACAATAACTCTGAAAATATTGTTGTCGCCGACGATACAAGAGTAATGCGCATCTACTCAAAAACAGATTATGGGATGTTGCTGGTTGAAGAGACATCTGGAGATTTGTTCCTGGACGAACCGAATTTATCAATAGCAGGTCACGATGCCAAAGGTGCCGTTAGTAAACACAAGGATGGTAAGTGGGCGACAACCGTTTTCGCTACAGACGGAGTGAAAATATATAGAATTGAGTCCAACAAACGGCTAAATGACAGCGCGCTAGACTCTTTTGTGCTTTTTGTAAGCGACATGATTAGTAGCTGATATAAATTAAATGCGCTCAAAGCGGGGAAAACGGATAGACCCCCCTTCATTGTGTAATTAGGGAGGGTGGCAATAACTTTACTAACGTCGATCCCAAACCAAAAACCAACGCCAAGAGAAGAAGTGTAATACCACAATAAAGATGGCACTTGCCGATATTGCTAAAACCATATACGGCAGTTTATCGATCTCATGATAATTGCTCGGTAGTTGATCAAGCCCATTTTTCATAAACCAACCAACGGTCCAAAAGGCGGCAGCTACTCCTATCCATAATGTGAAAGCGAAAGCAATCCACACTCCGTATTTGCGATCCCTTATGGCTGCGAGGCATACTGCGACGTAACATAGTGCGATTGATAGGAATAACATTCTCATGACATCGGGCGACGGCTCCCAAATCAAAAACGTCACAGCCAGGGATAACATGAACTGAGTAGATTTAAGGATAAAGACCAACTCCTCCTCCTTGGTTCACACGAACCAATGTATGCGCAGGGAATATTCTTTGACCCCGCAACAGCAATTATCGTATGACTGCGGCTAGAATAGAATAACTTGTCAGACTATATCAGAATCAGCTATACCAAAGTGCAGCAACAAATCTCCGGCTGCTTTCGATCTAGTGGCGGCGCTGACATGTTTTGTTGTATCCGCAGATATCTCTCGTTATTTCGCAAACAAGGGCTGACTGCCACTGATGCTCTCAAATTTGCATTGAAAGGTCAGATGCCTGAGGGTTTCCTTGCTGAATAGTTGGGTTAGTTTAAACAAAAGTCATTTTTCGGCAATAGCTAACGAAGCTAACTAAATTTTATCAGAAAGATACGCTATTTTCACTTTCCCAAAATGTTATGAAACGGTAAGCGATTAGCTGCAGCGTATTGTCGCTTACACTTGACTGGCTACCCTGTTAGCCACCGATCACCGAAATGCGATATCGTGCCTAAACAGTGTTCAGAAACCTTTTTGGATATTTTCGACACGTGCTACAAGCCGATAGTGAGTCCAATTCAATGCGCTACGCACGGCGTGGCGATTTAGGAATAGTGGGTAGAGCTGGCGCATGTTCTTTAAATGGCGTCCTTTCAGCCACCTTTACCTGAGTTACCTGGGGCGTCCGGGGTAGGTTTCAACAGCGCCTCGGCGCTGTGGTTGTTAAAGAGATCCTCTTCCTGCACGTACTGACGCAGCACATCCAGTGACTTGTGCCGCGACTGATCGGCCATCTTGAAGATGCTGGCACGGTTTTTCGCGGCGCTGGTGAGGTAACCACTGCGCAGACTGTGGCCAGCGTAGCGCTGCCAATCGAGACCGGCGCACCGTGCGTATGCTTTGACCACCAGCGCAACCGACTGCGCCGATAAGCGGTGCTTGCCCACCGTGTCGTGCACATAGAGACGTCGAAACACCGCGCCATGCTCAATCTTTGCAATGGTGAGCCAATCCTTCATGGCGTGCACGGGGCAGTAGGGCGAGTCGGTTTGCCGAAGGACGGCAATCACCTGACCCTTACCTTCCTGGTCGGTTTTCGACCGCTCAATCGTGACCTTGATCCCTTCATCGCGCTCGTCAAGATGCTCAGTATTGAGTGCCACCAGTTCCGACCGCCGAAACGCGCCGGCAAAACCAAACAATAACAGCGCGCGATCGCGGCGCCCCTTAGCGGTGCCTGGATCCGTTGCGTCGACCATTTGTTTAATTTCATCATCAACGGCGGCGGCTTTTTGTGCCGGCGGTTTACCCCAATCCCGTCGTATACCGCGCATGACTTCGGTCACCTGCAGGGCGTTGTGCGGGGAGGGGTGGTTGGCACCCAAATGTACCAGGCGAATGGCTGATAGCCGTCGGCCCAGCGTCGATGGACTCCTACCGCTAGCCGCCTGACTGGCAACAAACAGCGACACGGTGTCCGGTGTTGCCGGCAGCGCGTTAAGGTTCAGCTTGACGCACCAGGCATCAAATTGCTGCCAATCGCTTTGATACGCGCGCCAGGTGGCGTCGGAGCGGCTCTTGCGCGCATAACGCTGAGCGGCATCGAACGCGTCTTTGAGTTCGATGTGGGTCAGCTGTGTTCTATGCGGTGTTACGGAATGCGTCATCCAACGAGTGTAATGAAATCAGCACGTTAATACTAGCGGGAAGGCATTTTATCACTAGTATAGACGTCTAAATCCTAAAATTTAGCGAATCTTTCGGCGTTCATAATTGTTATGTTATGATACGTTAATTAGACAATATGGCTTATTTACTGGTCCGGAGCGAAATCTATGGCACGAACCGGTGTGTCCTATGATGAGGTTGCCACCAGCATTCAGGTGCTCGAAAAGGCCGGCCTGAACCCGTCAATTCGCAACATCCGCGAGCAGCTGGGCAATAAAGGCAGCCTGACGACGATTGCTGAACACAAACGCGCGTTCGAGGCGGAGCGTGACGACGGGCCCACCGAAGCACTGCCGGACGCGCTCACTCAGGGGCTGCTGAAGGGTGCCAAAATATACTGGGCAGAGCTGGTCGAGGCCGCCCAGGCAGACATTGATCGGGCCGAGCGTGCCACTGCAGAAGTCATTTCTAAAGCTCAAACCACAGAAGCGGCGGCAGTCGAAAAGCACGATGTATTACGCGATCAGCTGGGCCAATGCCAGGCGACACTCGCTGAACGCGACCAGGCGCTTCACACGTCGCAGATCGCACATGAAGCGCTGGACAAGAAACATCGCCAACAGTTGGTAGAGGCCGCAACGCTCACCGAAGCGTTGAAAGCCGCCAGAGCGAGCATTGACCAGGGTCAGGCGCAAATCAAACAGGCTACCAAAGATCTTGCCAAGGCAGATAGGGAACAGCAGCGACTCAACGATCATCTGGACGCCCAGGACACTGGCCACACCCGCGAAATAGCGACCCTGAAAGAGCACCTCGCTGACCAGCTGCACCATCTGGCCAGTGCCAATGCAAATGCCGAAGCATTAACAGCTGAACTCAGAGAACTGCAACGTCAGAGCGCCGAGCACGACAAAAATGAAGCCGTACTGAGCTTCGACGTTGATCGACTCAGCCGCGACAATCGTGAACTAAAAGACGAAAACGCATGCCTTGCGATACTTTCCGGTGATTTACAGTCAAAGATCAATGCCAATGAAGGCCACCTGACAGAACTGAAACAAGGGCAAGTAAAGTTGATCGACGAGAAGGATGCGCGCATTGCTGACCTGATACGTGAGCGTACGGTCGCAGCCGTTACTGCGAAAAAATCCGGGCCCAGAAAAAAGGTGACGAAATAGGGCGGGCGACTCAAATAAAAGCGCCTCTAGCAAACCGAGAGCGATTTACAAATATCAATGAGAGGAAACGCTATTGCCAGATGACCATGCAGCTTTTGATCTGAACGAATTCGAATCATTTGTTGCCGACCAAACGCGGTGGGCAACGCTGGATGTCACCATCCAGGAAATCGCAGCCAACAATCAATCCCTCGTCCAGGATATTTCCTCTTATGATCCTCAGGCGACGATCCCACTGTTGGCAAGCCTCCTGACAGTGCCAGAATACCAGTCACAGTGTATCCGTCTCGAAATACTGGTTGCTTTGGCCATCGTCTATTGCAAAGGCAGCAGAAAAGCAAGTATTGGCAAAGTCATGCGTTGGTTCGAGAAAATTGGCAAATCACAGTGTGTGATAGGTGAAGATCCTGCAGAAGACGTCTTTGTTTCACTGGTACACGACAATAACGGAAACTACCGTTTATTAGAAGGCACCTGGGAAGCTGCAGGGTTTTACACACAGCGCATTGTCGAAGTCATTTCAACAATGCCTGACGACGAAAGATTTGGGCGAATTAAGGACAGCCTTCGCGCACTCCTTGTGATCTCTGATTTAGTCTGCGAAAAAGCTGGTTTGCGGCGCTACCAACTCGGCTCGGATGAGCGGCATGAAACGCTTTCTAAACAGAAAATACCAAAGCGAAATACGTTAATTGCCCGCGTCGCGATTGCATTTGAAGAGCTCAACGCAAGAGGGATTAATCCTGCGGAGATCGAGCCGTTTCTTTTTCATCCGGGTATGATAGATGGCCTGGCTGAGCAGCAATTTGGCAGTAGTTACCTGGAACGTTACCCGCTAATTGCCTACTCGGAAACGCACTTTACGGTTGCGCTGCCTACTGCATTGTCGGTCGCTGCGCGAGACTTTGTGATTGCCAATATCATCGACGGCGGATTACTCGAGAGCTTTGATCATGTGCTGGCGGATAACTATGCCGAACTACTGTCGAAGACGCCATTGCTCGGCGGTCCGATGCGGGCACCCGTTTTGTGGGAGCAGTTGGGAGCACATCGATTGTCAAATTTCTCGTTTGAGATCGATCAGGGCTATTTCATCTCTTACCATAGTTTTCTACCGTCAGTGGAAACGCATATTGTTGGCGGCTTTAAAACCCTTTATGAAGATGAAGGGGCGCTTACACAGGCGTTGCAAAAATCTATCGACAATGTCATGGAAAAAATTTCGGTACGCTCTGGATTTAAAAGCGGGCTGATTGTTATTGTTGGCTGTGGCTGGGGCAAAGGCAGTGTCACTGGTGGCTTTGAAATGAATCACTCAAAATGGCGTATTCAAATGCTGTCGGCCGCCGATCTGATCCGTCTAAGTTGGCTTGACGATATGACCCCCGGCTACTTTTGGCGAATTCAGGACGGGCTTGAGACAGTGACAGCGAGCGGTGTTCATTTCGTGAATCCAAACGGCATTATGAATCTTATCGCTTGGGTACGCAGCAATGCAGGACACTTCATACCGCATGCGCAGCTGCAACACGACGATATTTCGCCCGAGCAGCCTTTTATGGTTCAGCCGCCCCAAAACCTAATCAGGGACGTACGGGTTGACGCCGATCTGGGCTACGATCGTCATCGGGCGATTGACAACACAGGAACCTGGCATGATGTTCAGCATGAATCACCTAAACCGTTTTTTAGCAGTGAGAGCTCCCGGCGCCTTTATGCGTCGATGGATCATGCGCACAGCGGAATACTTACGTCAGTTTATGAAGGCGCTCTCCAGCTATGGCTAACGCTTGACGCGCCTAAAATAGTGGAACGAGACGTAAAGTACAGGCTTTGGAGTATGGCGAATGAATGGCTGCATCGCATCGGCAATGTGCTCGATGAACGCGCAGAGCATGTGTCACAGGCGACACAATTTAAGGTCTATGTCGAGTTTCAAGATGTCGACCAACCTGAAGAGAATGGAGGCAAACCAAGTGCTGAAGATCTCGTTCAGCTCTGCTTAGTTGATCATTACAATGAGCCGAACGCGTCTAAGGCAGTGTTTCAACCCGGGTTTCTTAGCGGATTTAGCATTGCGGAGAATACCGCTGAACGCCTATTTGTCTTGAATCTTGCGCGTGCATTTTTGCAACTTCTCGACGTGGCAGACGTCGATCGAGAAGCCGAAGTGATCACAGGGCGCGTTGTTCTAAACGAGGACGCACGTAGCTTCCATCTGTTTCATGCACAGCACTTCATTGACTTCGTGCGCGATACGCTTCCAAAAGAGCTTGTCGTCATTGATCCAATAGATGATGCGGCGGCGAAGATTGGTTTGGGCTTGCGTGTCATTGATAGGAGCCAGAGCCGTCATATCGTAGGAAGGCAAGCGTGCACGAACTTTCTTCGAAAGGTAGTCGATGCTTTGCTGGCAGACATCTTCGATTTGCTCCGCTCCTTTGAGCGCACATCAACCCTGATACGGCTTGTGGCCAACGGCGAAAAAGCGGACGCCGAGGCCAATCACTGGATGCGAACGTCAGCAGCCATTATCGGGCTGTATGGTGATAACAACGACACGATCCGTCGTTATGTTGAGCAGACCTCGATATTTACTGGCGCAGGCATTGCCAGTAGAGTTCTGACCGAAATTGCCTTGTGCTTGTGTCCCGTTGAACAAGGAGCGCAGATTTCAGATATCGAATTGAGCAAGTTGATTGCTCGCGCATCCCTGCTTATTCGCTTGGGCGGGTTCTCAGATGCGATTCACTACAACGCGCTGGTGCCGGAAGTAGCCATATCCCCGTTGGGTGATATTTTATTTCGTGATGACTTTGGGGACTTGGTCGTTCAACCAATGTTATCCCGCGCAATAGGTGATAAATTTATTGCGAACGCTCCTTTCCAAAAGAAGAATTATGAAGATCCTGGCTTTATCACAACAATAAGGAACAAGGTTAGCGATGAGTTTTGGAGAATTTGGAAGAATGAAATGGGATTTGATCTGGATGAAGCGCGCCAAATTATTGGAGCTTTAGAGGACAAAGGCATACGAGATCACGCCGCCATTTTTCTTGTCAAGCAGAGTGAGTACTTCTCATCCGTATGCTCCGAACAAGTGACTGAAAAAGTTGCCATACGCTTCCTGGAGCAATTTTCACTCACGCAGCGCGCGCGTTGGGATAAACCGCCCAACGGCTTTGAAGCAAAGGATATCTATCCGTGGCGGCTAGGGAGGCGGCTTTCCTTTGTTGCTCGACCTATTCTTCGAGTGAATGCCAGTGACGATCCGCAGTTGATCATTGCTCCCGCGTCACTTAGAAAAGGCTTTGCGTTAGTCTTCGATGGTGCGTATAGCGGTCGCCTTGAGCAATCATTTTTTCAGACTGAAGAAATGAGAAACGTTTGGTGGGGAAAGGCCAGCGAAGGCCATAGTTTCAATGCCGAGGTCGCACGGCGTTTATCTGAAACCGGTTGGGAAATTCGGGAAAACATTGGATTACCGGAGCTCCTCAATCGCAAGACAGAATGCAATTTTGGAGACGTCGACGTTCTTGCCTGGAAACGGAGCCGACGAGAGGTGTTGGTTATCGAGTGTAAAGATCTTTCTCCAGCTCGAAATTACTCGGAGATTTCTGCGTTGCTTTCTGGCTACCAAGGCGTAGACAAAAACGGCGTGGCCGATAGCCTAAAAAAGCACCTGAATCGAGTTTCTGTAGTCGAGAATAATCTTGATGAGCTGCAGCGGTTCACCGGCACTCGAGAACCAAGCGTCATTTCATGTCTAGTTTGTAGCGGCATAGTGCCCATGCAGTACGCAAAAATTGAAGCGTTAGCCAAAACTCATGTCGGAATGATCGAAGATGTTTTAGCGCTTTAGGTTTTTTTTAAGGGTCTATCCGGATTTCGCAAAGGGATTTGGCTAATTTTTACCCGGTATGTTTGCCAGCAAGTAGGCTAGAGCTACCGCGCATCCTC
>RCMY010002811.1_pt1 | contig 29950 bp, 27 predicted proteins | sample 2041341 | NCBI WGS metagenome assembly RCMY01 (sample SAMN09708234, study PRJNA481090) | Marine sediment metagenome, whole genome shotgun sequencing project. | reverse complement strand
AACCCTGACCAGGAGCGGTTCGATGCGGCTCACTTCGGGCCCGGTGAGGGTTCGGCTGACACCCGGCTGGGTGGGATGGACCAACGTCACTGGAGCGGCGATCTTTTCACCGTTGAGCGAGACCAGGTCGGCTGTAGCGATGCCCCGCCGGTCATAGATGCGCCACAGGCTCTTGCGGCCCGGGTTCTGGATCTTGGCGGGTGAGTCGGAAATCTTGATGGCCGGCTGCCACTCACCGTCGCTGTCCTCGACGGCCACAGTTTTATAGACCCCGTCGAAGCTGGAATCCCCCTCTGAGGTGACCATCTTCGATCCAACTCCGTAGACGAGTCGGCCCAGGACCCGGGCCGGGTCGACGTCGTATCTCGAAGCCTCTTCGAGGATCTGGTTTCGGATCTGCCAGATGGTCAGTTCGTCGAGTTGGCTCGACAAGACAATGCGGACGTTCTCGAACCCGGCCGCATTGAGCATCTGTGCCGATCGGACCGATAGATGGGCCAGGTCGCCCGAGTCGAGGCGGATGCCCTTTGGTTCGTGTCCCTTTGATCGAAGCTCCTCAAACACCTTGATGGCGTTAGGGACGCCAGAGTCAAGCGTGTCGACCGTATCAACCAGGAGCGACGTGTCGTCGGGATACAGGTCGGCGTAAGCCCGGAAGGCTTCAAGTTCCCCGCCGGCAACGGCCATGAAGACCTGGACCATCGAATGGGCGTGGGTGCCCCGCGATTTAAACCCGAGGTCGAGGCTTAGCCCGACGTTGGAAGACGCCTCGGCTCCGCCAATCAGCGAGGCCCGCGACGCCGTGTTCGCACCCCAGGCAGGCGCCCGCCTCATACCAAATTCGAGCACTGATCCGCCGCTGGCCGCTTCCACAACCCGCGACGCCTTGCTGGCAATCAGCGAAGCAAAGTTGAGATGATTGAGAAGTGGCGTCTCCAGGATCTGAGCGATCGCCAGTGGCGCCTCGACTACGGCCAGGGGAGTATTGGGGTGAATGACCCGACCCTCCGGAATAGCCCGAAGGGACACGGAATTAAATGAACCGGCGTCGCCGAGCCAGTTGAGGAAGTCCGTTCGGAATTCGGGATCGCCATTTGAGGTCTGGAACGTGGCGAGCGCTTGCAACTCATCAGAGCCCACCTTGGTGTCAGTCATCCAGTCGAGCAGCGGACCTAGTCCGGCGGCGATCGCGTAACCAGCTTGGTGGGTGCCATAACTTGGGTAGGACCGGAAGAAGTAATCGAATTGCGAACGTCGTTCGTGCAAGCCCATATGAAAATACAATTGGGCCATCGTCAGTTGGTAGTGGTCGGTGAAGAGGAATCCGTCGGCAAGCACAATTGCAATGTTACCGACGTAGGATCGCCCCATGACAACGTACGGGCAGAACACGGCGCTGATCGTGGTTGATATGCAAAACGACTTCGCCGATCCGGGCGGCAGTTTGTCAGTGGCCGGCGGTGACGTACTCGTTGGCACCGTCAATGCCGAAGTGATCCGGGCCGCGTCAGCTGGCGCGTTCGTGGTGTACACCCAGGACTGGCATCCCAAATCCACCCCGCATTTCGCCAAGGATGGCGGCGTGTGGCCGGTGCATTGCGTGGCAAACACCTGGGGAGCTGCCTTTCATCCTCACCTTATCGTCGCCGGACCGACCGTCCGCAAAGGCACCAACGGCGAGGACGGATACTCGGGTTTCACCATGCGCGACCCAACGACCGAGACGACGATCCCGACTGGGTTGGCCGAGCTCCTCAAAGCCCAAGGCGTCAAACGGGTCGTGATAGCGGGCCTCGCCCTCGACTACTGCGTCAAGGCTACGGCCCTTGATTCGGCCAACAACGGGTGGTTCACCACCGCCCCATCCTATCTAACCGCTGCCGTCAACCTTGAGCCCCAGGACGGCGAGGCAGCGGTCGAAGAGCTACGGCAAGCAGGCATCGGGCTCGAGTAACCGTTATTCGACCACCGGTTCATGGTTCGATACTGACGGTGGACGGCCACTCTTTGAATTGCCAACGTTGGCCGATCGAACTGGCGACTGGCCGAGGTCGCGAACCGAGCGATACGACCTCCATCTGCCGAAGGGTTTGGAGCAGGTCGCAATGTCAATGTCCGAGGCGGCCGCGTCCCTCAGTTAACGCGGACGATAACGGAGAAAGTGAGCTCTTACGCTAGTTCCGAGTGCTCGGAATAGTTCTTCTCATCTCTCGACCGCTGTAGCCTCCCCCGCTAGCCACGGTCCTCTGCGGTGACGGCGTCGTACAGGCTCTCGACGATACCGTTGCCGCGCCGGATCGTGATCGGTACGTGAGTATCGAGCTTCTCGTTTGACTCAGCAGATTTGATCACGAAAACCGTGACCAGGGCGTCTCCCGGAATATTCAGTGCCGGGTCGAGCAAGTCGAAGCCCGGATACTGAGTGCAGTCGTATGGAGTCATCGAGGCTAAACACAATGTGCGGGCCAGGTCGTCGAGTAGCACTGGCTCCGCATTCCGCGTGAGTCCGGTTGTCACAGAGTGTCTCGGTTTGATCGCGAGAAACGGAGAATATCGACCTACGCCCCACATTGGGTGGTCCCAAATCGGTGTGGCCTCGAGGGTGCCGGGGGCCTGATACCCATTGGGCTTCCCATGATCGCTCTTGAGGACGATCACTGCTTCGTCATATACGCCCAGTGCTTTCAGTTTGTCCAGGAATTCGGCCATTTCTGCCAATGCGCACTTCGTTATAGCATCGAATCCGTCCACGTTTTGGTTTTCTGCGAACCACTCTGGTTCGTGTGCGCGGTACTCGCACGCCTCATCAAATTGCAAGGGGAAATGAGTATGCGTGAAGTGGAGAAAGTGAGCAGATGGCTGAACCCCACCGACTTCCAGGTTTCTGACGTATCGATCGAAGTCTAGGATCGATAGAGCGAGGTTATGGCTCCACTGGGGCGACAGAGACCCGCTAAGCCGGTTTTTCAATTCGGACTCTGCCTGGTCGGCGGGATGGTCGGCGCTCACGAGGAATCCCTGCATCGCCGACTTGACCCGGCCGGTCGGCACAGACACCGGAGTGAGCGTTCTCGCAAATGAAAGGTCCAGGAGGGTCGATGCAAGTTCTTGACGCATCGTCGTTTCGGCGAGTCGGCGACCTGAGTTAAGTCCGGTACCGTAGGCATAGTACGTTGTCACCTCGTACCCGTTTGCCCCGAGGACGTTCGTTAGAAGTGTGGGGCCGCCAAGTGTCCACGCTTGTTCTTGCGTCTTGAATCGGCTTTTAGAGCTCTGGTTTCCGCTGAGCTCACCAAAGATCGATGCCAAGGTTCCGGGTGAGCTTGCAGCTGCGTTGTCGAAGTATACGAAGCCTCTCAGTTCGTTTTCTAAGTCCGGGTCGGCCGATAAAACTCGGTTTACGGAGGACCTAGATAAACCGTCGAAACTGAGTACGAAGATGTTGCTGGTCTCCGAGGCAACTGCATGTCGGTCAGGTTGAGTCCGAGCTTGGTACTCACTAAAAACCAATAGCGAGACGTTGAGGATCAAAAGGATTCCCAGGAAACTGTTGACGTAGTGCCCTCTTGCTGACCTCGAAAGTGCAAACAGTACGACTGCAACGATGGTGCTGGCTAGCAGAGGTCCGATGGCGACACCGAGGTTGCTGGGGTCGGTTAGGCCGTCGTTGGCTGCAACTGGGAACACGAGACTTGTTGTCAGGACGAAGAACGACAGGTAGTGAATTGTTCGATTGAAAAGTGATCCGGTACGCGAGCCTTTTGCGAGCCGCCGGATTATGAGCAGGAAGAGAAGAACATACGAGGCGAGTCCAAATAGGCCGACTAATGACGCTGGAGGAATGGTCGAGATCGGGACATCGTTTTCGCTAGCTATGAGCGCCGGCGTAAATATGAAGACCAGGAACGGGAGCAGGAAGAACGGAAACAACGGTTCGGCCAGTCGACCCCGAGGAGACTCGCTAACAGTTTCTTTAGCCATGGCTATGTTCGTCCCATTCGGTAAATCGTTGCTAGAGACCCAACTCCTACCAGCCTGTCAAAATGACCTTGCCTGCTTCGGCAGACCGGGCAGTCTCGAAAGCGGCCTTCCATTGCTCGAACGTGAAGTGGTGGGTGATTACGGGACTGATGTCGAGGCCCCCTTGCAGAAGAGCCGTCATCTGGTACCAGGTCTCAAACATGCGACGGCCATAGATGCCTTGCATGCTCAGACCCTTGAAGATGACATCGTTCCAGTCTATAGGTGCTTCAGAAGGCGGGATTCCCAGCAAGGCAACCTTGCCTCCGTGGTTCATGACATGGAGCATGTCGCGAAGCGCATGCGGATTGCCCGACATCTCCATGCCGACGTCAAACCCTTCGATCATGCCGAGTTCACGCATAACGCTTTCGAGGCTTTCTTGGTCGGCTCGGACAGCCCGTTCGATCCCCATCGCTCTCGCCAGCTTGAGCCGATAGTCGTTGACGTCGGTGATAACCACATGGCGGACTCCGACTCGGTTGGCGATCGCGCCCGCCATGAGTCCGATCGGCCCGGCTCCGGTGATGAGGACGTCCTCGCCGACCAGTGGGAAGCTGAGGGCGGTGTGGGTGGCGTTCCCGAGGGGGTCGAGGATTGTGGCAATGTCATCGTCGATGTCGTCGGGTATCGGGAACACGTTGATGGCCGGAATCATGACGAATTCGGCAAACGCTCCTGCCCGGTCGACTCCCACCCCCACTGTGTTCCGGCAATGATGGCGCTGCCCGGCCCGGCAGTTGCGGCAGGTCCCGCAGGTGATGTGCCCTTCGCCCGATACCCGCTGCCCGACGCTGATGCCGGTCACTTCCGACCCGACGGCGGCAGCCGTCCCCATGTATTCGTGACCTACGACCATCCCGACGGGGATCGTTGAAGCGGCCCATTCGTCCCAGGCTTCAATATGCAGATCAGTTCCACAGATCGACGCCTGGCTGACCTCGATAAGCACGTCGTTTGGCCCGTGTTCGGGCATCGGGACGTCAGTCAACTCGAGACCCGGGCCAGCCGTGGGTTTGATGATGGCCTTCACGCCACGACCCCCAACTGGCGTCCGACCTCGATGAACGCCCCTATTGACGCGTCGAGGTGATCCTTGGTGTGAGCCGCAGACATCTGCGTACGGATCCTGGCTTCGCCACGCGGAACCACCGGAAACGAAAAAGCGGTTACGTAGATGCCCTTTGCCAACATGCCGGTGGCCATCTCACCAGCCAGCTTGGCGTCGCCGAGCATCACGGGAATAATCGGGTGGTCGGCTCCCGCCAACCTAAAGCCGGCATCTTCCATCGCCGACCGAAAGTACGCCCCGTTATCTGCCAATTGGTGGCGCAATGCTGCCCCGTCTTCGATGAGGTCGAGAGCTCTCAACGAGGTGGCAACGATGGTCGGGGCCAATGAGTTAGAAAAGAGATAGGGCCGCGACCGTTGCCGGAGCCAGCCGACGATCTCTTTTGGGCCGCTTGTGTAGCCACCGGAGGCGCCACCGAGGGCTTTGCCGAGGGTTCCGGTTCGGATCGTTACTCGATCTTCGACACCCCAATAGTCCGGAGTACCGCCACCGTGCTCACCAACAAACCCGACGGCATGCGAGTCATCGACGAAGACCATGGCATCGTATTTCTCCGCAAGGTCGCAGATGCCTGGAAGGTTGGCGACAATGCCGTCCATCGAAAAGACGCCATCAGTGGCGACCAGCCGGAAGCGAGCACCCTGGGCAGCTTTGAGCTGGGCCTCAAGGTCGTTTAGATCGTTGTTGGCGTAGCGATAGCGCTTGGCTTTGCAGAGTCGCACTCCGTCGATGATCGAGGCGTGATTGAGGGCATCGGAAATGATGGCGTCCTCTTCGCTGAGCAAAGTTTCGAACAGACCGGTGTTGGCGTCAAAGCAGGACGAGTAGAGAATCGTGTCTTGCGTCTTGAGAAACGCAGAGAGTCGCGTTTCAAGGTCGGTGTGGATGGTCTGGGTCCCGCAGATGAAGCGAACCGACGCCATCCCGTAGCCGTATGTATCGAGGGCGGCATGCGCCGATTCGATGAGGCGAGCGTCGTTGGCGAGCCCAAGGTAATTGTTGGCGCATAGGTTGATGACCTCGCTGCCGTCGTCGAGGGTCACGGTGGCGCCCTGGGGTGAGGTCATCAGTCGTTCATGTTTTTCGAGACCATCGGCACGAACCGCGGCTAGTTCGTCGGTCAGGTAATCAGTGAAACTGCTCATGCCGACAGGCTAGGCGTCCGCGGGCGGGGTGGTCTTTGGCTCCGGTCGGAGCTGGTCAATCCGATCGTCAAGATCAAGCAGGCGTTGGGCCTCGGTGAGTTGGCGCGCTTCGAGAGCGGCGATGTCTCCCTGAGCGGTTAGCTCGCTCATGCGAAGTTCGTGCCGGTAACCGAGCAAGTAACGAGCAGCCACGGTCCCAGCTCCGATAGCGGCGACAACGGCGGCCATATTGCTGGTCAGAATCTCAGTTAAGTCCACATTGGTGACCGCAAAGATCGGGATCATCAAGGCCATCATCGGAATGAGGTACGCCCAATTCCAGCCGCCTGATTTCGGATCTTCGTCTGCCATATCACTAAGCATAGAAGAGCTTGTCCTAGGCGTGCGGAGCTAGACACAGCACAAAGCATCTGATCAGGCCCCAAACGCGAAAACTGAGGAGCAGCTCAGTTAGCTCGCGAGCGCTTGCTCGTTTACACTCGCGAACCGCGCACCCATCCGGGTGTTCTCGCACTTCACGGTGCACACATCCTGCTCCACCACCGTGGTGGGGCCGTTCGCTTAAGCGAATGTCCATAGGAGGTATAAATTGCATAACTATGAAGTCATGACGATTCATCGTCCTGACCTCCAAGAGCCAGACGCCCAGGGCAAGGTCAAAGAGATCGCGGCCCTGTTGGAAGCTCGAGGCGCTGAGGTATCCGAACAGGACTTCTGGGGCAAACGTCGCTTTGCCTACGAGATCAACCACATGAACGAGGGCTACTACTCGCTTGTGACGTTCAAAACCGACAACCCGGTGGCGATCGATGAACTCGACCGGGCCCTTCGTCTATCTGACGCAGTCATCCGACACAAGGTCATGCGACTAGAAGACTGACCTTTTTGTCACATCCAGCCCAGATACTGTGTCTGTCGGCGAGAGATGTGACGAAAGAGACGACCCAGGAGAGGGATCAATGACGAACACCGTAACACTCATCGGAAACCTGGTTGAAGACCCAGAACTGCGCTTCACCCAATCGGGTATTGCCATGGCCAAGATTCGCGTAGCGGTCAACCGCCGCTGGCGTGATCAGCAAAACGAATGGCAGGAAGAGACGTCGTACTTCGGCGGAACCTTGTGGCGCGAAGCCGCCGAACACGCATCGGAATCCCTGACCAAGGGAACTCGTATCATCGTGACTGGCAGCCTCGAGCAGCGCAGCTGGGAAACCCCCGAGGGCGACAAGCGGTCCGTGGTTGAACTCCGGATTGACGAAATCGGGCCCAGCCTTCGTTGGGCTTCCGCTTCGGTCACCAAGGCAGCCCGTACGGGCGGCGGTGACTTCGGTGGCGGATCATCCGATGCAGGGGGCCTGCCGGCCGCTCCGGTTGCTCCGGTTGCTCGGGAAGATTTCGGACCAGACGAAGCGCCGTTTTAGCACTACAGCTTTAGGAGAAACAAATGGCTCAGCAGCCACGTAAGAAGCGCCGGAACGACTCCGGCCGCAAGATGAAGAAAAAGGTCTGTGCGTTTTGCACTGACAAACGGGCCACCATTGACTACAAAGAGGTCTCGGTGCTGCGTCGATATGTGTCCGACCGTTCCAAGATCCGCGCTCGTCGTGTGACTGGGAACTGTGCCCGTCACCAGCGCGAAGTGGCCCTTGCCATCAGGAACGCTCGTGAAATGGCCCTTCTGCCCTACATCAACCGCTAATGAAACTCATATTGACAGCGGAAGTAGAGGGGCTCGGAGTTGAAGGAGATATCGTCGACGTTGCCGACGGATACGCGCGCAACTACCTGTTGCCGCGCCACGTAGCCATCAAAGCGTCCGGGGGCGCCCTCAAGCACGCCACCGCGCTGAAGGAAGCACGTGACGAATCGTCACGCAAGGCCCATCAGGAAGCCGAAGCGATTGCTTCGTCACTGGTCGGCACTCGGATCGTCATCGGAGCCCAAGCAGGCGACGAAGGCAAACTGTTCGGGTCCATCGGTGTGAGCGACATCGTCGAAGGCGTGCAGAAGTTCGCCGGCGTAGCGCTCGACCGTCACGCGGTGAATCTCGACAAGCCGATCAAGAGCATCGGCCTCCATGAAGTGCCAATCAAACTGCATAAGGATGTGCAGTTTGTGTTGACCCTCGACGTTATCCCGGCCTAGCCCGGTTATGGCAGACGGCGGCGCGCACGAGCCACCTGACGACTCGTACGCGCCGCCGGCGCCTGATTTCCAGCCCCGTTCCAGTTCACGACCCGGCGGGGTTCGCGTCCCTCCTCACAATGCCGAGGCCGAAGAGTCAGTCCTCGGAGCGATGTTGTTGTCGTCCGACGCAGCCAACACTGTCATCGATCGCCTCTCGGCTTACGACTTCTACGTGCCGGCCTACCAGGCCATTTACGAAGCGATGGTCGAGCTCTACAACACGAGCCAGCCGATCGACGCAGTCACGGTCACCGATCAGCTTCGCCGCAAGGACGAACTCGACAAGATCGGCGGACCGGCTTTCATCGCTCGCCTCCAGAATGCCGTTCCCGTCGCCTCACGAGTTGAATACTACGCCGACATCGTGGAGGACAGCGCCCTCCGCAGGAGCCTGATCCGAGCCGGTGGCGAGATCACAAACCTCGCCCACCAAACTGACGAAGAGCTCGACTATGTAATCGACAATGCCGAACAGACAGTGCTGGGCGTAGCCGAGCGACGGGTCGGTGACGGCTTGTTAGAGCTGTCGACGATGCTCAAACCAGCTCTTGAGTCGATTGAGGCGCTCGAAGCGAATGCCGGACAGATCACCGGGTTGTCGACCGGGTTCCGTGATCTCGACACGATGCTGGCTGGCTTTCAACCTTCCAACCTCATCGTGATAGCTGCCCGTCCTGCCATGGGCAAAAGCGCCATCGCCTTGAACATCGCCACCAACGTTGCGGTGAATGGCGGCGTCGTGGCCATGTTCTCATTGGAGATGGGAAAGGATGAGATCATCCAGCGGATTCTGTGTTCCATGGGCCGAGTTGACTCGATGAAGCTGCGGGCCGGCCAGCTATCGGTAGAGATGTGGCAGAAGGTCACCAATGCCGCCAGCCGTCTGTATCCCGCTCCCATCTTTGTGGACGACAGTTCTTATACGACCGTCACCGATGTTCGCGCCAAATGTCGACGACTCAAACGTCAGAAGGGCCGGCTCGACCTTGTCGTGCTCGACTATTTGCAGCTCATGCAGGGCCGCAACCGTGAGAACCGGCAGCAAGAAATTGCCGAGATCAGCCGAAACCTCAAGAACTTGGCCCGAGAACTGGAATGTCCGGTGGTGGCCGTTTCTCAGCTCAACCGTGGCCTTGAGGCTCGAGAGGACAAACGGCCCCGACTAGGCGACCTTCGTGAATCTGGCGCCATCGAGCAGGACGCCGACATCGTCATGTTCATCTACCGCGACGAGTACTACAACCCCGACGCCGTCGAAAGCAAAGGCCTCGCCGAAGTGATCGTGGCCAAACACCGTGCCGGTGCAACCGGGCGGGTGGAAATGAACTTTCTTCCCGAATACACGTTGTTCGCCGATCTCACCCGACACCCGCCGCCCTAAGCCACACCTGTTCAGGCGACACGCTTCCTAAGCGACACGCTTCCTAAGCGACCGCTACAGCGACACTGCTCATCAACATGAGGATCGTGACCGGACCCCAGATGCGGCGTTCCCACTTGCTGGGGGTCGTCAGATTCAGCACGGCGCTCAGTCCGGCAAAGCCGACTACGAACCAGATCAGCGTCTTCGACAGCTCGAACCACTGGTCCAGCAGCCACCCGGCCCGGACGAGCACCACCCCGGCGAGCGCAGCGAGTAAAACGGCTTGGACAACGGCGGCTCCCCGCATGTGGTGGGGAAACGTGCCTGGATACCGACCGCCCATGGCGACGTTCCCCCACGGCATTCCGATCGCCAGGCCTAACTGGAAGACGATCGCCAGCCCGGCCAGCGCCAGGTAAACCCAGGCGGCTAGGTCCAGATTCATCTGGCGATGTCACGTCCAGCCTGGTCTGGCGTCGCCGTTGCCGTTTCGCCAAGAATCCTCATTCATCGAACCCTTCGGATTCCTGGACGCTCCGAACATAGGCAGTTACGGCGGCGACTTCCTCATCGCTGATGCGGGTGACGGGGGGCATGTCGCCGAATCCCCAGTGGTGGGCGACGACGCCGTTCTTGGCGGCGCTGGCGAACGCAAAATCGGCATGATGGTTCGGCTCGTAGATAATCGACAAGAACGACGGTCCCTGGGCTGTGCCACGCAAATCGGTGCCATGACAGGCAGAACAGAACGTCCGGTACGAGTCACTTCCGAGAGCGAGTAACTCGTCCCCAGCTACGGTGGCCGAAGATTCCGCCACCCCGCCACAAGCGCTCGCTCCCAACATGAGAACGATAAGGAGTTTTTTCACGCCGCCAGACTAGGTCACTGGGACCGTGACTACTGACGCTTTGATCCCGCTTCTGGTTATCTGGAAGACAGCAGCCCTAGAAGGCGTAGTCGCCGAATCGCCCCCAGGCAACGAAGAGGGCCATCAACAAGAACACCATGTTCATCGCGGCCTTTTGAGTTTCGTCCCCTCTGCTCAAGTGGCGAGCTATTGCCCCGACCATTACCAGGGCGATTCCGATGGCCGCTAATGGGGTCAGCATCGGGATAATCCCGGTCACGGCCGGAACGATGAGGCCGATGGCACCGAGCACTTCGAGGAGGCCGATGAGCTTGATCGTGCGAGGCTCGTAGTGCTCAACCCAACCCATGTCTTCGGCCAGTTTTTCTTTCGGCTGCCTGATTTTCATCATGCCAGCCATCAAGAAGATGGCGGCCAACAGGCCAGCAACAATCCAAAGTGCAATGTCCATGTGTATTTTCTCCGCAGTAGTTTCCAGGGTCGATAACCCCGAAGTGAGACCGATCATTCCCTGCGGGAGTGCGAAGACAAATGCGAAGAGGCCCCCGGAGGAGCCTCTTCATAATTCTCCGCACAAGGTGTGGCAACGAGAGAAGGGGATCTCCGCCGCGTCCTTCGCTGAGAAGCTTGCTTACCCCAGTATCGGCATCCGCCCTGGGTGACTTGAGAGAAACTTTGGATTGGGTCGGTATAACGTTGCGTAATGCATCCGAGATCGATCGTTGCTCTGGCCGCCGCATCGCTGGGGTGGGGGTTGGCTGGCGTTGGGGTGCGGGCAATGTTCATTGCCGGAACGACGACCTTCACGGTGATTGTCTTTCGGATTCTCTTCGCCACGGCTGCGGTCGTGGCGTACGGCCTGGTGGCCCGGACCGGCGTCGATGCTCAAGCGTGGCTCCGTGGTTCGGCTATCGGGGTTCTGAGGATCGGGATCGCCCCAATGCTTTTCATCGGCTCGCTGAACTACATCTCAGCCGGTTTCGAATCGTTGGTGATCACGCTCGTCCCGGTGGTCACCGCCGTGTTGGCCCGTCTGTTCCTATCGGAGACCTTGCGCCGTGCTCAGGTCGGCGGCCTCATGCTCGGCCTGGCCGGCACGCTCATCATCGTGCTTTCTGGTGATAGTGGTCTGGCCGAAGGAGGCAACGCTTTAGCCGGTGCGAGCCTCGCTTTTGGCGGTGTTGTGGCCGCATCGCTTTCGGGCGTCATAAGTCGCCACTTCGCACCGATGCACGACACTGCCGAGTTGGCTATCCCCATGTTCGTTTCCGGCCTACTTCTGGTCGGCCTGGTTGGCGCGGCGGTTGGGGGCGTAAGCCCGTCCTCCGTGCCGCCCGATTACTGGCCTCTTCTTATCGCTCTCGGTCTCGTCGCCACGTTGCTTCCATTCGTGGCAACCCTCTACGCCATCAAGCACGTTTCAGCGACTGTGGTTGCCCTGACCGGATACCTGGCTCCGCTGGTGGGGCTACTTGGAGGTGTAGTGATTCTCGGCGAACTCGTGACCCCAGCGATTGCCGTTGGCGGTTTACTCACACTGGCCGGTGTCGTAGTCGTTGGCATCCCGCGGCGTTTGCCCATCCAAACCTGACGTTGCTTGCGGCAGGCGAGCGAAACCGCCCTGCGTCGTCGGCTGTTTCGCTGTGAAGATCGAGGGCGTACCGTCAGCGAGGGTTGATGGACAGCAGTGGAAAGAGAATCCCCGGGGCGCTGGCCCAGGGGATTCTCTCGTGACTGGCAGCTTGGTCAACCGGGGAAGGCGATTGCTACGACGTCGTCGATTGAGTCTGCGATGTGGATCGTCATTTCTTGTAGGACGGCTTCGGGGATGTCATCGACATCCACCTCGTTGCGCCGGGGCAGGATTACCTCAGTGAGTCCGGCTCGATGGGCCGCCAGTACCTTCTGCTTGACGCCGCCGATCGGCAGAACCTTGCCTTGGAGTGTTACCTCTCCGGTCATCGCTACCGTCGACTTGACGTTGCGTCCTGTCAACAGTGACACGAGGGCTGTGACCATGGTCACCCCGGCCGACGGGCCATCCTTGGGGATGGCACCGGCGGGCACATGCACGTGGAAACGCCTATCCAAAGAGGCGGGGTCAATGCCGAGCTCCCGGGTATGGCCCTTCACATACGACAGGGCGATCTGGGCGGATTCCTTCATTACGTCGCCGAGCTGACCGGTCAATGTGAGTCCGGCCTCTCCGTCCATTGCGGTCGCCTCGATAAAGAGGACGTCGCCACCGGCACCGGTTACTGCCAAGCCTGTGGCGACTCCGGGTACGTCGGTCCGGTCGGAGACTTCGTCCTTCCACACCTTCGGCTTGCCGAGGAAATCGGCCATGAGGTCAGCGTCGACCACGATAGGTATTTCTGTGTTCTTGCCGGCGACTTTGACGGCAGCTTTGCGAGTCAGCTTGCCAAGTTGGCGTTCCAGGCTTCGCACCCCGGCTTCCCGGGTGTAGCGGTCAACCACTGTCGCCAGGGTCTCTTCCGGGACCTCGATCTCTTCGGGCTCAAGCCCTGCCGCGCGGATCTGACGCGGGAGCAGATGATCTCTGGCGATCTCGACCTTCTCGACATCGGTATATCCGTCAATACGGATGACCTCGGTGCGATCCAACAGAGGACCGGGAATCGTTTCGAGCACATTGGCGGTTGCAATGAACAGGACACTGGAAAGATCCAGATCGGTCTCCAGGTAGTGATCTCGGAATGTGTGGTTCTGGGCAGGGTCGAGCACCTCCAGCAATGCCGACGATGGATCGCCTCTCCAGTCGTTTCCCACCTTGTCCATCTCATCCAACAGGAACACCGGGTTCATGGTCCCGGCTTCGATGATCGCTCTAGCGATTCGGCCAGGACGGGCACCGACGTAGGTACGGCGATGACCACGGATCTCTGCCTCGTCACGGACACCACCGAGGGCCACCCGATGGAACTTGCGGCCGAGTGCCTTGGCGACTGACTCGCCCAAAGACGTCTTTCCGACGCCGGGAGGGCCGACCAGCAGCAAGATGGCACTCGAAGATCGATCGTCTTCCAGCCCACGCTCGGTGCGGAGTTTGCGGATGGCGAGATGTTCGACAATCCGTTCTTTGACGTCCATTAAGCCGGTGTGGTCGCCGTCTAGCACGGCCCACGCCTCATCGAGGTCCAGCTTGTCTTCACTTTTGGTTTCCCAGGGGATTTCGAACATGGTGTCGAGCCAGGTCCGGATCCACGAGTGTTCCGGCGACTGCTCGCTCATCTTCTCGAGTCGATCGATCTCCTTTGAGATCGAATTAGCGACGTGTTCTGGCAGGTCGCGTCCTTCGAGCTTGGAGCGATAGTCATCGGTGGCATCAGCGTCCTCGCCGAGTTCCTTTTTGATCGAAGCGAGCTGCTGGCGAAGGATGTACTCACGTTGTGAGTCGGTAATCTTTTCGGTGGCGTCGTCGCGGACCTTCTTGCGAAGCTCGAAGTCGGCCAGGACGTTGCGCATCAGATCAATCACGAGCCCTAGCCGGGCTCTGATATCCATCGTCTCAAGAACCTCGACCTTCTGGGCAAGATTCAAGTCGGGTGAGTAGACGATGAGGTCGGCGAGTTGGCTGGGGTTCTCCATTCCGAGTACCCGATCAGCTACGACGCCGATCCCACGATGGTTCATGACTTCGGTAACCACTGCCCGGAACTCAGCAACCAGTGAGTCGAGCTCTTCGTCAATGATGTCGACTTCGGGATAGCTCTCGACCTCGACCCACAGCGCACCCGTTTCATCGGTTGAGCCAGCTCCGACCCGCGCCCGGGCGACCCCGGCGACGACCACGTTGCCGTCATCGTCGGACTGTTGGATCTCGGCGATGGTGCCGACCTTGGCGTACTCACCGTCGACCCGAGGGACGAGCAGCAATCGACCGTCACTTGACTCAGCAGCTGCGAGCGCAATTCGGCCCTCGCTAGTTTCGATTTTGAGGGTGACAACCATGTGGGGAAAGACGACCCCATTACGAAGGGGAAGTACGGGGAGCGTCGAATGTTTGGTGTTTGGCACGATGTGTGACTCCTTGAGCGGAACCGATCCGTTCGATCGGTAATAGATGTAATCAGGATTACACCCAGCTTATTCCCTTTCCAGACTTATCTGAGCCGATCCCAGTCAGATATTCGCTGTCGCATCCATCAGATCCGCAAGGATCCGGCTATTGGTTCGGTGTCGGTCCCCCAGTGGAACGTCCGGGGAAGGGCGTGGCCTGTCGGTCACGTTGCCGAACGGCGAGCCGTTCTGCGGACGCTGGTGCGCGTCACAGACAGGCGCGTGTTCGCTTCGCTCGTTGGGGGACCGACGGGTCATGGACAGTGGGTCACGCCGCTGCCGCGTAAGTCAGTGGCGGGCTTGGGCGACTAGGGGGATGGTGCGGTAGGGGATCTGGCAGGCGAGGGCGATGGCCGTTGAGGTGCGATCGACTTGAGGGATCTGGAGAATGCGTTCGAGCACACCCATGAGATGATCGTTGGATCGGGCCACGATACGGATGAAGAGATCGCCCTGGCCGGCGACCGAGTGAACCTCGACGACCTCGGGGATAGACCGGAGCGGTTCCACAACCTCGCTGATCCGACCCTGGGTCATCTCAATGGTGCAGAAGGCCGTCACGTCGTACCCGATTGCCTTTGGGTCAATGTCGGGGCCGAATCCACCTATCACCCCTGAGTCGAGGAGCTTGTCGAGTCGGCTCTGGACGGTGGCGCGGGCGACCTCGAGGCGTCGAGACATTTCGAGTACGCCCAGGCGAGGCTGGCTGGCGAGCAGTTCGATGAGCCGTTGGTCGAGTTCGTCGACTTGATGAGCAGATTGAGTAGCCATGGACGAACCTTAGCCCGACAACTATACAATTTGCAAATCTCGGTTGGTTGCGCACGTTGGTGACTTGCTGTTGAATCACCTGACAAGACCGTCACAGAAAGGCCTCATCCGTGACCGATCTCATGCCCATCCTCGGGTACGACGCCATCGAGTTCTATGTCGGAAACGCCCGACAGGCTGCCCACTACTACCGGACTGCCTTTGGGTTCGACGTCACCGCCTATGCCGGTCCCGAGCACGGAAGCCGGGATCGTTGCTCATATGTCCTTGAGCAAAACGGGGTTCGATTCGTCGTGACCGCCGGACTTGATCCCAACTCACCGATCGTTCGACACCAAGCGGCGCACGGGGATGGTGTGAAAGACGTGGCGTTTTCCGTCCCGAATGCCGAACAAGCCTTCGCAGTCGCTCTCGAACGCGGCGCCGAACCACTGGCAGAGCCATATGTGGACGAGGACGAACACGGAAAGATCGTCCGAGCGTCGATCAAAGCGTACGGCGATACCATTCACACGTTTGTCGATCGTTCGAACTACTCGGGCATCTACGCACCCGGCTACCACGCCACCAATCATCAAGTCGCCGCGGTCTCAGTCGGCCTCCAACTGGTCGACCACGTGGTCTGCAATGTCGAGCTCGGTCAGATGGATCGCTGGGCGAAGTACTACGCAGACATTATGGGATTCAGTCAGCTCCACCACTTCGACGACGAGGCGATCGCCACTGACTACACCGCCTTAATGTCGAAGGTCCTCTGGGACGGCAACGGGCGGATCAAGTTGCCGATCAACGAACCGGCGGCAGGAAAGAAGAAGAGCCAGATCGAGGAATACCTGGACTTCTACGGGTCGGCTGGTGTGCAACATATGGCCCTGGCGACAGAAGACATTGTCGAGTCGGTTCGTCAGATGCGTGCCAATGGAGTCCGATTCTTGTCCACCCCGGCCACCTATTACGAGGATCTGCGCACTCGTCTGGACTGGTCGACGATTGATGCCGATCTCGACACCCTCCAAGAGCTAGGGGTGCTCGTCGACCAGGACGACGAGGGGTATCTTCTGCAAATTTTTACGAAGGCGGTCCAGGACCGGCCGACGGTGTTCTATGAAGTCATCGAGCGACATGGTTCGCGTGGCTTCGGAGTCGGAAACTTCAAAGCGCTGTTCGAAGCGATCGAACGCGACCAGGCCGAACGCGGCAACCTGTAGCCTTGCAGCCGGCTCGACCCCGGTAGCCTGACAGCCGTGAGATATCGGATCGTCGCATTCTATGCCGAGGGCTGCGCGTTCTACCTGGACAGGTTGCAGCGGATGACAACGGCCGAACTACTTGAGATCAGAGACGGCAAGGACCGTGACCCGGCGAAGCGAAAAGCCGAAGAGTCGTCGGCCCTGCTCGGCCACGCTGATGGCCGGCTGGTGGCGCTCGACGAGCGAGGCAAGCGACTCCGATCGGAGGAGCTGGCAGCGGTCATCGGGGATTGGGAAACCCAGGCCGTTTCGCGAGTGACTTTCCTTATCGGCGGCGCCGACGGTCACGCCCCGGATCTGCTGGATCGAGTGGACGCGACGTGGCAGCTATCGGCACTCACCATGCCTCACGAGTTGGCTCGGCTGGTCCTCCTCGAACAGCTGTATCGGGCTGAAACGATCCGATCCGGACACCCGTATCACCGGGCCTAGTCTGTAGCAGTGAGCGAGTCGCGACCAACAAGTGTCCTATCCCCGGAGCTGCTGCCCGTTTCGGTGGCCATCTTCACGCTGGTTGGTTTATCGGCTTTCAACTCCCTCGGCGTCTCGGCGGCACTGCCCAATCTCGCCGCCGATCTCGGCAACCTGGATCTGCTCCCATGGGTGATCACCGTGTATCTCCTCATGGCGGGTGTGGCCACGGTTGTCTCGGGAGCCCTGATCGACTCGGTCGGTCTTCGAACGATCTTTCGAGTTTCGGTGGGGGCGTTCGTGTTGGGGTCGCTCCTCGCCGGTTTGGCTGGGTCGATGCAGATGCTTATCGCCGCCCGGGTTGTCCAAGGAATCGGTGGAGGCGGCGTGATCGCCGTGGGCCTCGCCGGGGTGAACCTTCTGTTCCCCAAGCACCTGGTCGGCCGAGCGTTCGCGGCCAACTCGACGGTGTGGGGTGTCATGGGTGTTGCTGGCCCGGCCCTCGCCGCGTTCCTGCTCTCGTTTGCGTCTTGGCACTGGATCTTTTTCGTCAATGTGCCGTTCGGGCTCGTTTCGTTGGCTGCCGGATGGCGGGTCATGCCGGGGCCAGCTGGCACGCACTCAGGACGTCGCCTCGACCTGCTCGGCTTGGCGATTGTGTTCGTTTTCAATCTGTTGTTGCTGTTCGCTGTGAATTCGTTCGATAGTAGTTCGGCCTTGCTATTCGGAGCTGCGGTGATCGCTGGGGCGATCTACCTGTGGCATGCCCGGCGTCACGGCGAGCCGGTGATGAAGCGGCGCCACCTGGTTGATCCACCGTTCGGACTGCTGGCCTGGTCGATCAGTATGTTGCTGGCCGGAGGCATTGCTGCCGAGTCGTTCTTCACGCTGTACGTGCGAGGAGCGAGAGGTGGTAGCCAGACGCTGACCGGGTGGGCCGTGGTGTTCTTTGTTGTCGGTTGGACGATTGGCTCAAATGCGTCGAGTCGAATGCTCGACCGGTTGGCGGAAACCAGCACGATCGTGATCGGTTTCGCGCTCAACCTGGTCGGTCTCCTATCTGTGGCCCTCCTGGCGGCATTTGATGCGCCGCTGCCGGCCGTGTTCGTTGGAATGGCCGCCGTTGGCGCTGGCCTCGGTATGGCAACGAACGCTGGACTTACGTTGCTCCAATCGATTACTGCCGTTGACGAGAGTGGGCGCGCCACCGCCGCCCATCAGTTTTATCGGAACCTTGGGTTCACAATCGGCGCGGCGACCGGCGGTGCGGTCATCCTGTTCGTGGTGGCTAGGCAACTCGGCGATGTCGATGCAGTACGGGGATTGCTGGCCGGTAGTTCAGGAGTGTCAGACGAGGCAGGTGCGGCGGCATTGGCGGATGGGTTCGCGGCTGCTGTGGGGATCGGACTTGGGTTCGGGTTGATTGGCCTGATCCCGCTGACGCTGCTGAGAAGGGCGCTTTCCGACGACCGCATAGTTGCCAACCGGGACCGGCAGCATCCCCGCTATATCCCTTAGGCAGTTGGCTAGTCAGTCTCTTCCCAGAGTGCCCGCATCTCGGCATTGCGGGCCAACAGCTCCTCCAAAGTTCCGGTGTCGTCGATCCGGCCGTCTTTCATCAGGATGATTTGGTCGGCACGCCGGAGGGCCGGGTGGCGGTGGGAGATCACGAGGCAGGTCGCATCGCGAAGTTCAAAGAGTCGCTGCCAGAGTTCTGCTTCGGTCCGCACGTCGAGGGCTGACGACAGATCGTCGAACACGAGGAGGTCGGCATCCGTTGCGAACATACGGGCTGCGGCCGAACGTTGAATCTGGCCACCCGACAGGCGAGCACCGCGCGTTCCTACCACCGTGTCCAAGCCCGATTCCAATTGCCCAAGGTCGCTGGTCATGCGGGCCAGATCGATCACTTCGCCGAGAGTGGCCTCGTCAAGCGTGCGCCCCATGGTGATATTGGACTCAAGCGTGTCAGATACCAAGCGAGGGACTTGAGGGGTGTAAGCCGACCGGGGCGGGACCAGGAACGAACTCGGGTCGCGGATGATCTCGTCGTTCCAACGAATCTCGCCGGCGTCGCGGGGTAGGAGTCCGAGTAACACCCGAACCAGAGTCGTCTTCCCAGACCCGATCCGTCCGGTCACGACGGTGAACGTGCCCCGTTCAAGGGTGAACGAGACATCCCTGATTCCCTGAGCGTCTCCGTCCGGGAAGCCGAACCCGAGGCCGGTAACAGTCAATCGACGAAGTCGACGATCGGGGGACAGCACGGCCGACACTGGTTGGGGCGGATCGCCATCCTGCCAGAGAGGCTCGGGATCAGTTATCTGAGTGACGGGTGCATCGACCATCAAGCGCATCATGCGCGTCACGGCCACCTTGGCGCGGTAATGCTGCGCAAGCATCTGACCTCCCCAGGCCATGTACCCGGTCATGCGCGGGATATAGACCAGGAACACCGTGAGATCTCCGATGCTTATCCGCCCGTTCTGAATGAGCGATCCGCCCGCCAACAGGACCAGTCCGGTCGAAATGTTCGCCATGTTGCGGTTGAGTGAGCGCACCGTCTGGTCGAGGAACGTGTCGCGCAGAGCAGAGCGTTGTCGTTCCTCGTTGAGCGATGCAAGGTGATCAATCATCGGGTCTGCGGTGCCGGTCGCTTTGACGGACTCGATGGCCGTGAAGAAGTCGCCGATGAACCCGGTCACCGACTCGGTCGAATTGCGGAGTCGTTCTCGATACATCTTGATACGCCCCGACAGGCTCCGTGTGATGAGGAACGCCCCGACCATCGGAGCGATCGCCCACCATGTCAGCGTCGCCGAGATGGCCTGCATGATCCAGATGGATACGACTAGAAACCCGACCAAACCGAAAAGGTCGAGCAGGTTCTCGACGTAGTCAACGAGCTGATCGGAGTCTTCCCGGAAGGTAGAGACTGCCGCGCCGGTGCTCATGGGCAGGACCCGAGACCCAGGGGCCCGCATCAGGTAGTCGAGCAGGTTGCGGCGGATCAGCAGAACCATCCGGTGCCACAAACGCGAATACGAAAGGATGCTCGTCTGAAACAGAACGAGCCGCCCGATGATCACTGCTAGGTAGATCCACAGGGCGGTGGTTGCCAGGTTGCGGTCACCCTGGTCAAGGGCGTCGAATACCCGCCCCACCATGACACCGATCACGGCTGGGAAAATGTGGAAGCCTCCCCACAACAGGACGTTGATCCAGAACATGAAGGGCCACGGCTTCGAGATGCGCCAGGCGACTGGCAGCGGGTTCATAGCGGCACCTCGTCTCTGATCAAGCCGTCCTTGGCGGTGCTCAGCAAATGAGCAAACGCTGAGTCGGGGTCGGCGGCGAGGTCGGTCCGGCGGCCGTGTTCGATGACTTGGCCCCGCTCAAGGATCATGATTTCGTCCACATGTGAGACGGTTGCCAGACGATGCGCCACGATGATCGCGGTGCGGCCTTCGATGAGCCTGTCGAGTGCAGCCGCGAGAACTACTTCGGTGGCCGGGTCGACGCGGGAAGAAGGCTCGTCGAGGATCACCAGACCCGGATCAAGAAGATAGGCCCTGGCGAGCGCCACCAGCTGCGCCTCACCGGACGACAATCCTTTTCCGGCTGTGTCGAGATGGGTGTGAATACCATCGGGAAGGGTGGCCAGCCATTGGCCAAGACCAATATCGCGTAATGCGTGTTCGATGAGTGCGTCATCGTGGTCAGGGACGAACATCGCCACGTTGTCGCGCACGGTGCCCTCGAAAAGTTGCACGTCTTGCGTGATCATTGCCACCCGAGTCCGCAGCGACGACTCGTCGATCTCAGTTATCGGTTCACCCCCGAGGGAGATGGTGCCCGAACTCGCGTCGTAAAAACGGGCAATGAGTTTGGTGATCGTGCTCTTGCCGCTTCCGGTCCGCCCGAGCAACCCGATATGGGTCCCGGGCGCGAACGCAAACGTCACCCCGTCGAGTACCGGATCGGTTTCGTACGCGAATGTCACGTTGGCAAAGTCGACGGCGAGAGCGTCGGATGACAGCTGAGTTGTTCCGAGTCGGGGGACCGTCGGTTGACGGCTGAAGAGCTCGCGGAGACGTCCAAGACCGGCAGCCGCCTTCTGGACCTCTTGCATCTGGTCGGTGATCTCTTCGATCGGTCCCTCAAGTTTGGACATGTACTGAATGATCAGAAAAGCAACCCCGTATGTGATTTGGCCCTGGAACACGAGATAGGCGCCGACCGCCAAACCCAGCAGCGTCCCGAGCGAGAACATGCCGATCGACGTTGTCCAAATGACCGACCGCTTGATCCAGGCGTTCACCGATCGGGTGTAATAGCGTCGCATTACGGTCTGGAATGTGCCCATGACATACTCGCCCGCCCCGTTGGCGCGGATGTCTTCGATGGCGGCCAGCCGTTCCTCAATGAAACCGTACAGGTCGGCCGACGTCCCTCGCTCGGCCTTGGTGGCGGCGACGGCGAACCCTCTCAGGAGATACATGGCGAGCACGACCGCGGCGGCGAACCCGACAACGGTCCAGCCGGCGATAGCGTTCTCCCGGAACGTGAGAACGAAAATCCCACCAAGCAGCAGTACCCCGGAGATCACCTGAACTGCGAAATGGGAGAACATCTTGGCGACGGCGTCTATGTCTCCGTCGACCCGCTCGATAAGCGCTCCGGCGCTCGTGTGCTTGTGATAGTCGAGATCGAGGGAGGCGACATGCCTCGTAGCGTCGATCCGCAGGTCGTTGGCGATTGACCATCCGATGGCCGTTCCGACGTATCGAGATGCAATTGCCATTATTTGAGCCCCGATTCCGGCGGCGATGTAGATGGCGGCCAATCTGACCAGCTGACTGAGGGGGACACTTCCGAAGGCTTCGTCAATGAAGTCAGCCAGGATTTGTGGAATCCACAGCTCGAGGCCGACGCCAACCACGATGGCCAGAGTGGCGAGCAGGAACCAGCCCTTGCGGGTAGCCAGATAGGGGCGAAGTACATCGAGGTTCAGGCGCGACTTCTCGGCACGCTCTTCGGGGTTCATGGGTTCAGGCTACGTGTGACGCGCCTCGAACGTCGTTCTTTTTTGCAGCGCTGATCGTGCTGGCGAGTGGGGTTGTTGACAAGGTAGGTCCGCACCCCTTGAATCCCCGGTGTGGCTGGGAAGTTAATGGGTTCAATCGAGGCGGGGGGCACCAAGTGGATTTGTGCTGTGGGAACCAGTCCGTCTGGCATTGTTGCTGAGACGCGTATCGACACCACCAGTCCAGCCGAAACCCTGGGTCTCGTACTCGACTTCTTCCGCTCCCAGCCGGTCATCGAAGCCGTCGGCGTGGCTTCGTTTGGGCCACTGGAGTTGCGCAAAGATCATCCCAAATTCGGGTACATCACGACCACACCCAAAGAGGGCTGGATGGACGCCGATCTGGTCGGTACCATCGGCGATGGGCTCGGAGTTCCTGTTCAACTCGACACCGATGTCAACGGGTCTGCCCTCGGTGAGGGCCGATGGGGTGCGGCCCAAGGCGTGGGGTCGTTTGTTTACTTGACGATCGGAACCGGGATCGGCGGGGGAGCAGTGGTGGGAGGCGAACCCGTTCATGGACTCGCTCACCCGGAGATGGGCCACGTCTCGGTGACCAGGCATCCAGACGACGGATTTGGCGGGCTATGCCCGTATCACGGTGACTGCTTCGAGGGGCTGGCCGCCGGCCCGGCAATTGTGGCCCGCTGGGGAGACGAACCGCGCTATCTGGCTCCAGCCCTTGGTCGGTCGGCAGCTGAGATGGAGGCTTTCTACGTTGCAGAAGGCCTGCGGGCCATCGTGTTTACATTGGCGCCAGAGCTGATCATCGTGGGCGGTGGTGTATCGCATATGGATGGTTTCTTTCCGGCGGTACGGAGTGCCCTCATCACGACGCTCGCTGGCTATCCGGGTCTTCCCGAGCATTCGTCGGATGCTTTTGTTGTACCGCCCGGACTCGGCGACAGGTCGGGGATTGCTGGTGGATTCGTCCTTGCTGAACGAGCTGTCCGAACCCCGTGACCGACCAGTTGCCTCCATTCGCAACTTCGCCTCCCGAACGACCGGGAAAACCGGTCGCGACGCAGGCGATCGACGCAGACCTGGTCCGAGCGTTGCTTCGCTCGCAGTGTCCGATGTACGCCGATCTTCCTCTCATCAAGGCGGCCACCGGGTGGGACAACGAGATGTATCGGCTCGGCGACGAACTGGCCGTTCGGCTCCCTCGCCGCGACATTGCCGCTCCGAACATCACCAACGAGCAGCGTTGGCTCCCTGGCCTGGCTCCGGCGCTTCCAATCCGTGTTCCAGTCGCCATCGTCAACGGGACACCGGAGTTTGGCTATCCATACGGGTGGAGTGTCGTGAATTGGGCAGCAGGCACAACGGCCGCTTCGAGCTCGCTGCTTCCTGCCAACGCCGGCGCCATTGCGAAGTTTCTGGTGGCCCTACACAGCCAGGTCCCGCCCGACGAAGCGCCGGTCAATCCGTGGAGAGGGGGCCTTCTGGCCGAACGCACCGAAGCCGTCGAGGAGCGCCTAGAGGTCGTTTTCCGAAAAGACCCTGAACTCGGAGTCACGCACGCGGACACTCTCAGACTCTGGAAGGCAGCATCTCAAGTGACGATCGATCTTCCCGCCACCTGGATCCACGGTGATCTGCATCCCAAGAACCTGATCGTCGACGAAGGCATCATTGTCATGGTCATCGACTGGGGAGATATCTGCGTTGGTGATCCCGCTACCGATCTGGCCGCAGCCTGGATGTTGTTTGATGCCCTCGCGGTTGAGGAATTTCGGCAGTCATATGGGAACATTTCGGAGGCAACGTGGTTGCGTGCCCAAGGCTGGGCCATCTACTTCGGAGCCGTGCTGTTGCTCAACGGATTGGCAGACGACCAGGCCTTTGCCGCGGTCGGACGGCGCACGCTGAATAGAGTGGGAATGAGTCGGTAACCCCGCCGGCTGTCCGCGAGATTATTTTTGGCTACTGAGAACTATTTCCAGTGTCGGGTGTCAAAGCGGTATACATCAGCTCGGTCAACTGAAGGAGGCCATTATGAAGCTCGGTGAAATGGGAACGAAGGTACGTGATTCGATCGTCGGAACCGTCAAAGGCGCCGGCACGGTGGCCGACACAACGGTCAACGAGATCAAGGACACGACAGTCAAGGTGTTGAAGGGCGCTGGTGGCATTATCCACGGCGGAACCGACGCAGTTGGCGATGTTGTATCAGGCGCATTGAGCGCTGTCGATGATATCGGCGGCGGTATCCTCAAGGTTGCCAAGGGTGTTGTGCTCGGTGTAGTTGGCTCGGTTGGCGAAGTAGCGACTGTTACCGCCGGGACGATCAGCGACATTGTTCGCGCAGCGATCAAGGGTACGTCTGAGATTGGTGGCGACCTAACGGCTGCCGCCAGTGGCACGGCCCAGGGTGTCATGGGTGGCGCCAAGGAAGTAGGCATGTCGGCTACCGACGCAGCCTTCACCCTCGCCAAGTCCGTTGTGACGGGTACGACTGAGGTCGGTGGCGACCTCATCGGCGCCGTGACCGGCACCGTTCAGGGTGCCGTCAAGGGCGCATCCGAAACGGGTGGCGATGTACTCGGTGCCATCTCGAACACCGCTCGCGGCGCAGTCCGCGGTGTAGGTGAAGTTGGCGGCGACATCGCCGAAGTAACCCGCACGACCATTTCGGCTGCCATTGGTGCTGCCAAAGAGGTCGGTCTTGGAGTCGAGGATGCTGCTTCGGCAGCCGCCACCGGCGCCATGGAAGCGGCTGGCAACATTGGCGAGTCCGCAGTGAACGCGGTCACCGGTGTTATCGGTACCACCGTCGACGGTGTGAAGGTTGCTGTCAAAGGCCAGTAAGGCACTCTGACTAAACCGAACCAAAAGGAGGCCCGGGCGTTTGCCCGGGCCTTCTTGTTTTGGGTCGTTCTACATCCGGTCGGGGACTTCTATCCCGAGGAGATCGAGTAGGACCGTGAGGGTCCGCGCGGTTAGTTCAATCAGACCGAGCCAGGAAGCCTTGCGAGTTAGATCCGTCTCGCTGAGAATGTGGCACTCCTCGTAGAAGCGGTTGAACTGCTGGGCGAGTTCGTAGGCGAACTCGGCGATGTGATTCGGAGCGCGAGTGGTCCAGGCCCGATCGATCACGTCGGGAGAGCGAAGTAACTCGAGCATGAGGCGCCGTTCTGCTTCGACTGTCGGTTCCACGAGGGAACCGGGTGTCCAACCGGCCTCGGCCGCCTCCCGCAGGATTGACTGGGTTCGCACGACCGCGTATTGGAGGTACGGGCCGGTCTTGCCGACCAGACTTGTGAATCGTTCGAGGTCGAACAGATAGTCGGATTGTCGGTGGTTAGACAACTCACCGAACTTGAGGGCAGCCAGACCGACCAACCGCGCGATTTCGGTCCGCTCCTCGTCGGTGTAGTCACTGATCTTCGATTCTGCCAGGCGGGCGAGACCTGCTTTGGTCACCATGTTGATCAGATCACGCAGCTTGACCACGCCACCCTTGCGGGTCTGGAAGGGTTTCCCGTCTGGTCCGTTCATCGTTCCGAACTTGATGTGCTCCAGTGCGGCGTCCGGTGGCACGATGCCAGCCTGGCGGCCAACCCGAAACACCTGTTCGAAGTGGAGCGCTTGACGGGCATCGACGACATACAGGACTTCTTGTCGATCGAGTTCCTCCATCCGCATCTGCAACGTGGCAACATCGGTCGTCGAATACAGGTAGGCACCGTCGCCTTTGAGCATGATGAGCGGCGGTATGTCCATCTTGTCGGTCGGTTCGGCGACGTCGACTACCAACGCCCCAGCCGACTCCTTAGCGAGTCCTTGGGACTTCAGCAGGTTGATCAGTGGGTCAACCAATTCATGCACCGTCGCCTCTCCGTACCAGAGGTCGAAGTCCACTCCGAGGTCATGGAAGTCTGCTCGTTGTGACGTTTGGGAAACGTCAACGAGGTGCTGCCAGAGTGCCCGATATCCGGGCCGGCCCTGTTGGAGTTCGACGGTGGCCAGTCGGGCCGCCTCAGCGATGTCCGGATCGTCTTTAGCTCGCCCGGATATGTCCGGGTAGATCTCCTGGAGGTCGGTCATGCTGACCGGCGAATCGGCGGGATAGCCGTATGTGATGGCAGGGTCGAAGTAGGGCAGGTCAGGCATTCGCTCCCTGACGCCGACGATGACCTGTCCCATTTGGGTGCCCCAGTCACCGAAGTGGGCGTCGCCGAGAACGTTATGTCCGACGAACTTTCCGATGCGGGTCAGCGAGTCGCCAATGATGGTGGCTCGTAGGTGGCCAACATGCATGTCTTTGGCGACGTTGGGGCCGCCGTAGTCGACCAGCACCCGTTTGGGATCGGCGACGGGGTCGATGCCGAGTCGGGCAGTCTGCATCGTCGAGGCGAACCCGATGAGGGCTTGGTCGGTCAGCCTGATGTTGATGAATCCAGGTCCGGCGAGTGTCAGCTCGGCAAATTGAGGACGGTTGGACAGTGACTCGACGACGGTCTGAGCGATTTCACGCGGATTGCGGCCAGCTTGTTTGGCGGCCGGCAGCGCACCGTTGCATTGGAACTGCCCGAGATCGGGTCGCGATGACACCACTACGGCACCGAACGAGGAGTCAAGGCCCTGGCTGGCAAAAGCCTGGCCAAAGATTTCAGAGAGTTGAATCAGGACGTTCATGGCTATCGGTAAGGATAGGCCGGATAACCTGACAGTCGGTCTGTCCCGCTAACCGTTGGTGACGTTGAAGCGGAGGTTGCCGGAAGAATCCGAAACGATGGCCTCAAAACTACATTTGGCGCCAGAGCTGGTCATCGTCTTCTCGGCGATCGGTTCGGTCGCATCCTCGGAGTCGAAGACCTTGAACACCACAGGCAGGCCGCCGTCAACGGTGAGATTCTGGCCTCGGTCGGTTCTGACAGGCCCGATGGTCGCCTTCGAGGTCGTGGCTGTCAGCCAGTAGCCGTCGGAACCAGCGATGACCGTGATGTCACAACTGGCGTGCCTGGTTGAGATGAGCCCGGCTTCATCGGTGTTGCCAGTCATCTGGATTAGGCCGAAACCAAGCATGACGACGACGGCCGCGCCTGCGGCGGCCATCACCAGATTGTTGAATCGGTTTCGGCGAGGCTGAAAAGGGACGACTTTGGTTTGCACAAATTTGTGGTCTGGGACTTCGATGAGGCGCGCTTTGGCGGCCAGATGGCCGCGTAGGCGCTCCTCAAAGTCGGATTCGTTCACGTTGCTTCTCCAAGAGATTTCTGGAGTGCGGCGACACCCCGATGAATTCGGCTTTTAACGGTCCCCTTGGGAATCCCGAGCGAGTCGGAGATTTCCTCCATGGACCAATCCATGTAGTACCGCAAGACGACCGGGGCCCGATACTTTTCGGGTAGTTCTGCCAGGGCCGCGTCGAGCTTTGGCTCGAACTGCGGATCTTCAATATGGGGTTTGTCCGTGACGTAGATCGATGGCAGTTCTCGTTTTGACCGACGAAGTTTGGTGCGTGCCCAGTTCATGCCAACCCGGTAAACCCAGCCTCCCGGGTTGTCATAGGTCTGCACGTCTGACCAGCGCTGGTAGGCGCGGGTCATGGCTTCATCGGCCGCCTCGATGCCCAACTCCCGGTTACCAAGAACGATCACCAGGGTGCGCACCAAATGAGGACGTTTCGCGTTGTAGAACTCTTCAAAAGAGTTCAGCGAGATGCCCTGTTCGACTGTCACGGTTCCCTCCATACGGGGAGCAGACGCATCGTTTGGCTTGTTGGTTCCCAGATTCCGTTTCATCTCGTTCCCAGGATAGGTCTCCCCAACCTGGCTCCAAACCCACCATTCCCCGAACCCAGGGTTCAACCCAGGGTTCCAGCGCCCGAATGCGGGTGCTGAGGCCCCAAGAACAACCCAGGGTTGAACCCAGGGTTCCTACCCCCGTTTTTCGGGGGGTTACAGCCCCGAGAACAACCCTGGGTTGGTGCGTGAACCCTGGGTTCTAGCGCCCGGGTATGGGTGCTGGAGCCCCAAGAACAGCGCGCGGGTGACAAAAGGTGGGCTGCGGTGGGCTGGGTCGGGACGACGCAGCTACCCTTCGGCCTGATGTCTCAGACGTTCGACTTTGCGGGAACCGACGTGATTTTCGTCGAGGGCGATTCGGTACTCACCGCCCTGGTGCGGGGCGGGATTTACCCGGCCGGTGGGGGAACCCTCTGCTGCGAAGGTGATTGCCCGTACTGCATTGCCACCGTCGACGGCGTCTCGTACGTTCGGACCTGCCAGACAGCTGCCCGCGAGGACCTGGTCGTCGAACCTCACCCGGCCGACCAGGATCCGCCTCTGCCAGCCGACCAAGGGTATCGGTCCGCGCCCATCGAATACCGCCATGCTGACCTTGTGGTCGTTGGTCAGGGCGAAAGTGGCCGGATGGCCGTCTACGAGGCTTCGGCCGCCGGGCGAACAGTTGATGCCTTTGACGCCAGTAGCGGCGAAGAGGTCATCGGGATCTATGACGGTCCGATGGTGATCGTTCGTACACCCGGACGGATGATCCACGTCGAATGTGACGAGATTGTCGTGGCGACCGGTGCGGCGCAAATCCAGCCAGCCTGCCCGGGGAGCGAACTGATCGGCATTATCACCGGACCTGCGGCGCAGGTACTGGCCACCCAGGGTGTCGAGCTGGGCGTTGTCGCCGTCGTCGGCCCGCCACCAACAGACCTCGAATGCGTCGTCGCTGTGGGAGAGCTGGTCCGGTTTGAAGGCTCTGACGGTCGACTCAACGCAGTCGTAACTGTGACCGACGATGGGGAGCGCCGGACCGAATGCGACACCGCAGTTGTCAGCCTGGGGATCTATCCACGTGACGGTCTAGCCCGAATAGGAAACGGCCTCGCCGTAACCGTCGTCGGCGACGCTGCGTTGCCAGCCACGATTCCTCCCTGTCCATCCGAAGGTGTGATCTGCCCCTGCAACAACGTCGACGTCGACGACCTACAAAGCGTATGGGATCGTGGCTTCCACGAGATGGAACTCGTCAAGCGGGCCACCCTTGCCGGAACGGGAACCTGCCAGGGGATGGTCTGCTTGCCGTACTTGCGGAGTTTCCTCGCTGACCGGGGAGGTGAACTGCAACCGGCGTTCACCGCCCGTCCGGTCGCCCGTCAGTTGACCATCGGGGAAATGTCCGCCGGCGAACACGACCGGCCCGTACCGCGCACTCCGCTCCACGGAGAACATGTCGCCCTCGGTGCCCGCATGGACCGAATTGGCGGCTGGTGGCGACCGTGGACATACGGCGATCTGGCAGCAGAATATGACGCGGTCCGGCACAGAGTTTCGATCGGCGATGTCTCGACTCTTGGCAAGATGATCGTGTCGGGTCCCGACGCCGAAGCCTTTCTTGAATACATCTATCCCACCAACGTGTCCACCATCAAACCCGGCCGCTCCCGATACGTTCTCATGCTCAACGAGCGGGGATACGTGTTCGACGACGGCCTAGTCAGCCGGGAACTAGACGGTCCGTTCTCGTTGACGTTCACATCGGGAGGCGCCAGCCACGCCGAAATGTGGATGCGCGATTGGGGTTCGAGCTACGACGTACGGATGTTGAACCAGACGATGTCCCTTGCCGCCATCAACGTCACAGGCCCGCTGGCGAGCGAGTTGCTCACCAAAGCAGGAGTCACCAACCCGCCGCCGTACATGGGCCATGCCGAACTTGAAGTGGCCGGGAT
>RCMY010001862.1_pt1 | contig 29960 bp, 41 predicted proteins | sample 2041341 | NCBI WGS metagenome assembly RCMY01 (sample SAMN09708234, study PRJNA481090) | Marine sediment metagenome, whole genome shotgun sequencing project. | reverse complement strand
ATTCTTCCCGAACATGAGCGTTTATGGATGATGCGAAATAAAAGAAGTGGCTATGAGCAGAGCACAGAATCGATTAAAAACCTTCAAGTGCAAATCGACAAAAATATCGAATTGCTTGATAAAAACCCTATATCCCGTTGGTTTCTTGGTAACGTTGAAAAAATAAAAACTACCATTGCCGTTTTGTATCTTAAATAGGGTTAGACAGGTGTTCGCTTTTAAATAATAAATCAATAAACAGATAAACCTTTTTGTTTTAATAGAACCAAAGGAAAAGTCTCATTTTTATTTCATAAAGAAAGGATTAGGTTACAAAAAAAGTGGTGTAATTCAATTTTTTATGAAAAAGTCAGAACTTATAACATATTATAAAACTATTTTTAAAAATTATAAATACGAATAAACAATAATTATCCCAGATGCAGGTTTGTTAAAAGAAGTTGTTCTTGAGAAATAAATAGTTATCAGCAAGCTAACAAAACAATCAAACCATGAAAAAATAAATTGCTTTATATGAAAAGAATATTTTTAGTTATTATCCTAATTCAGATTAGTTTTAACGGTTATTCTCAGATAAATTTTGAAAAAGGATATTTTTATGACAATGAAAATAATAAAAATAGTTGCCTTATAAAAAATGTCGATTGGCTAAATAATCCTACTGAAATAGAATATAAATTATCTGAGGGTAGTGAAATAAAATCCAAAACTATAGATTACATAAAAGAATTTGGAGTATCAGATTTAGTATATAAACGATTTTCAGTACAAATCGATCGATCTAGTCAACATTTAGAAAAATTAAGTTATAGTAAAAATCCTGAATATAAGAGTGAAACCCTTTTTCTAAAGCAAATCGTAAAAGGAGAATCAAACTTATACATGTATATTGATAAAAATTTCACAACCTATTTTTTTAACTCCGAAAACAAAAATATTACACAATTAGTTTACAAGAAATACCTAAAAGAAAATATTTTAGTTGCAGAAAATAATATGTTCCGGCAGCAATTATTAAACGATTTAAAATGTGAAAGTATTTCTACAAGTGAAATAAAATATCTGATTTATTCAAAAAAAAATCTAACCAAACTTTTTATTAAATACAATACTTGCAAAGGAAATTATTATGAGAGCAAGATCAAAATAGAGAAAAAAAATTTATTTAACGCTAACCTAAAGGCAGGTGTAACTATAAATTCATTTAAAATACCATCTGGAGGGATTACAAATCCTTCACCATATGAGTTTGATTTCGGAACATTTATGGGCTTTCAAATTGGTGCTGAAGCTGAATTTATTTTACCATTTAATAAAAATAAATGGGCAATTGTAATAGAGCCTACGTACAATTATTTTAAATCAGAATCTACATCGCTAAATTATTATCCAGAAACTGTCACATTTAGTTATAAAACCTTTGAATTGCCTTTTGGAATAAGGCATTATTTCTTTTTAAAAGATAAATCTAAATTATTTATAAATGCAGCTTATGTGCTAATTTTTGACTTAAATTCAGAATTCAATACAAGAAAACCTGGATTCGATTTTACAAAAGGCACAAACATGTTTTTTGGTTTAGGATATACTTATAATAGATACAGTATTGAGGCTCGTTATGATATCGATAGAAAAGAATTATTTCCGGAGAGTAGTTACACAACCAAATTTAATAGTTTTTCAATAGTATTTGGTATAAATATTTTATGACAATAAGCTGCCGACAAATATGTATTTTATTTATACAACTGACCCAAACTATAGGACTAAATTTAACTTTGTAGATAAGGCAAATGTAATTTTTATTAATTTGAATTATTGTGGAATAATGCGAGTAAGAAGAATGCCTCCACGTTAACAAAGCAAATTATCATAGCCAAGAAGACTATAATCTGCAAGCTAAAATGCAACAATGACCGAACAAGAAAACAAAACAAAAGACCTCAAATTTTATTCGCAAAAAACAATCGGAATAGCAACATTTATTGGTGGCCCATTAGCAGCAGGATATTTAATTAGAGAAAACTATCGTGCATTAGATAAACCTGACGAAGCAAAAAACTCTCTCCTAATTGGAATTATCACCACCATTATTCTATTTGGTGGAATATTTATGATTCCTGAATCGATTATGGGTAAAGTCCCAAATCAAATTATCCCACTTATTTATACGGGAATCACTTATTTGATTGTAGAAAAAATCCACGGTAAAGTACTAAAGAAGCATAAAGAGCTTAAAAATGAGTTTTTTTCTGGCTGGAAAGCCACCGGAATTGGATTGATATCTTTAATCATAATTTCAACTGTAATATTTGGATACACATATCTTTCGTCTACTGGGGCCGAATACGAAATGTATGATACCCAACTCGCTGAATTTTCTAAAAATGAAACAGAATCTTTAGTTTTTTATGATAAATTAAATACAGAAACAAGCTATTCGCTTCTTCAAGAATTAGATAATAATTGTATTCCTAAATGGAAAGAAAATATTGATATCATTAAAAAGTCTAATGCTATTGAAAATTCACCTTCTGCATTAGTACAACAAAACGAAACATTGCTAAACTATGCAGAGTTAAGATTAAAAGCATTTGAGTTATTCAGAAAAACAATTAGTGAGGATACGGATAAATATGAACAAGAATTGGAACAAATTCATTCAGAAATTGAGGTGCAACTAAAAAAAATAAATTAAAAACCAGAAGCTCACATTATATAAAAATAATTTCTTGTTTTAGGCGTTAACAGAAACGTAACTGTTTTATACAAACACCTCAGAACCCATTGAATATCTAATTGTGATTACCGAATTAAAATATCGACAATCTAGTATTGCAGACTTTCAACAACTGAAGTCGCTCGGCATAGAATCGTATACGGAGTTTTCAAAAGTTTTGACCGAAGAGAATTGGGCCAAAATGAATTCTTTTCTCCAGAGCGACCAAAATCTCACCAATTTAATCAACCAGAGCAATGTATTTGTCTGTGAACACAAGGCAGAAATTGTAGGAATGATCTATTTGGTTCCCAGTGGAAATCCGACCAAATTTTTTAAAAAAGAATGGAGTTATATCCGGTTTTTAGGGGTACATACCAAATATCGTGGCTTCGGAATTGGTAAAAAACTAACCGAAATGTGTATGGCAGCGGCAAAAAAAAATAAAGAAAAACACATCGCTCTGCATTCCTCTGAATTTATGCATTCGGCTAGAGCTATCTATGAAAAAAGAGGCTTTAACATTGTAAAAGAAATCGAATATTTGGGCAAACAATACTATATTTATGTGTTGAGTTTAGAATAAAAATAGCCCGTAAAACGCAAAGAATAAAACAAAAATCGAATAAAAAAAATTGCTATGAAAAAAATTGCGCTTACCCTTATTACTTTGTTCCTTATTTCTTTTGCTTTTGCGCAAGACGACGACGAAGATTTTCAAATTCAAATTGACTCTATTGAAAAATCATTTAATTATGAATATGGTACAATACTATTGAAAAATGGTATTGGTCAAATAATCGTTCCTGACGGGTTCAAATATCTTAATATAGAGCAATCCGAAAGGGTGCTTTTTGATTTGTGGGGTAATCCTAGATACCCAAATATGACACTTGGAATGATTTTACCTGTTGATCAAGGAGTGTATGGTGAAGAAGGATATGTATTTAATATTGAGTATGATGAAATTGGTTATGTTAAAGATGATGATGCTGATAAAATTGATTATGATGAATTGATGGATCAAATTCAAGAGGATATAGAAGTAGAAAATAAAGATCGAATCAAAGAAGGGTATGAACAGATAAATGTAGTTGGCTGGGCAGCCGAGCCATACTATGATAAAAATAAGAAAATTCTTTATTGGGCTAAAGAAATAAAATTTGGAGACGCCGAAGTAAACACCTTAAATTATAATGTTAGAATTTTAGGAAGAAAAGGTGTTCTTGTTTTAAATGCCATAGCTACGATTCCCGATTTGGCCGTTGTACAAAATGATATCCCAAAAGTATTAGATATCGTACAATTTTCGGATGGTCATAAATATAGTGACTTTGACGCTGCTATTGATGACGTAGCGGCATGGACAATTGGAGGTTTAGTTGCCGGAAAAATTCTTGCCAAAGTTGGTTTTTTTGCAGTAATATTAAAATTTTGGAAAATCATTATTGTCGCTATAATTGCATTATTCAAACCTATTATGAATTTGTTTCGAAAAAAAGATAAAGACCTACCAAACGAAGATCAAAAACAATTGACAGAATAAAAAAAAGGGAACCCTTTTCGAAAATGTATAAGCAAAAAAAACTTTGATAATACTAAAAAGTTCTATGCAATAGGAATAACATTAGATAACGCAAAACACGACATAAAGTAGTCACACCACAAAAAATTTTAATTCCTACCAATTTTTATGAATAAGAAAACCGTAAATTTATTTGCATTAATACTGCTGCTTTGTCAATTTGCAAATGCACAAAGCACCTATGAATCAGGCTATATAGTAACAACAAAAAATGATACTATAAATGGTTTTATTCGTAATGAAATGGATTCTGAATTAGCCAATAAAATTAGCTTTAAAAAGAATTCGTCAGATGCACTAGTAATAGAGTATTCTACAAATGAATTATTGGCATTTGGATTTAGTTCGGGAAGAATATTTAAACGCATGAGCCTTACTTCTCCGAAAAAAACAACGCAAGACACCACATTCGTTTTTGCAAAAAGATTAGTTAAGGGCAAAATAGATTTTTATGTTTGGCGACATAAGCAAATCAATTCAAAAGATTTATTTGTAGTGAACAACGAATCACAAAGGAAGGGGCATTTAACATCTCCTAAAAAAAATAAAGTAAAAGTCGATGGTAAAACCTATAATGAATCCGATAATAAATATAAAAGGAGTTTGACTTATGTAAAAAATGATATAAGCTTAGAATCTAAAAACAACAAGAACTTAAGGTATGGTGAAAAATCGATTGGTAAAGATATTATGGCATTTAATACGAATTTTCAAGACGAATTTCCAACCGAGAAATACAAAGAACCCATCGAGTATAAGTATACTATTTTAGCTGGTATGCCGCTGAGCTTTGACTCAATTAAATTACATTTTAGGGTTGGTTTATTTAGAGATAAAACGTTTACTGAAAAATCGAATAAATTTTCTTTTTTAACCGGAATTGTATATCAACATTGGAGTGAAGATGAAACATGGGATAATCGATATCAGAACGGGACATCAAACTATAAATGGCAAATGTTAAATGTTATTCCGTTTGGAATTAAGTTTCAAACAAATACAAAACACGTCATACCCTATGCATATTTTGGTGTCGGTGTCGCTGTTTTAATGATGACGGACTATGTTATAGAAAATTATGAAAATGTTGGAAGTGAAACAGATTTCGTATTCTTTCCAACCGTAAATGTTGGGGTTGGAGCAAAAATAAAGGTAAAATCAAATTTTATTATAACAGAATTAACACCAACCATTAATGGCATATTTTTTAATGTTGGTTATTCTTTTTAAAAGCTAAAGAAAAATAAACATTTGATAAAAGCATCTCCTTTTCTGGTCGAACATGAAGTAAATAATTAACAAAAAAACGCTACAAATTAAGGTTTTGTGACAAAAGTCATTCTCTTTTTAAGAGAGGAAAACTACCTTTAGAAATTATAAATAGGATTAAAATGCGAATATCTAGTAAGGAACACGTATCAAGAGTAATTTAAGTAGAGATATTGCTAAGCACAAAGATTTAAAAAATGAAAACTGAAAACATACTTTTGATTTTAGGCTTGCTATTTTCAGTTGTTGTAATAACATTCACCTTGGAAATGGGATATGAATTTCTACACGTCCAAACCGAATTTTCTTTATTGGATGTTGCGCTGAGTAAGTCGAACGAAACACATCTGAGTTCTACTATTTTAGGCTATTTTTTCTATTTGATTTTTAGCCTGGTTATGTGGAAAAAAGCAAAGAGCACGAATAAAACGCTGCTGCTTATTTTTTTACTAGTTACTTTGCTAGCAATGTCCATTGAACTGAAAGCAATTTTTGAAGCTTTCAACGGAACATATTACGGAACGCATTTTCGAATAGGAACTTCTTTAGCATTACTTGGTTTCTTTATTGCATACCAACAGAATAAAACAGAAAAAAATAAAAAGCTTATTGCTAAAAATGGGTAAAATTACTTGTTAGAGTAGCGAAAAAAGACAGATTAAACAACAACAAATTACACTATGGAGTTTTTCCGAAGTATTAAAGTAAAAACACAAGCCAAGACGATTCAAGAAACACTGACTATTGATAATCTTGAATCGATTAGCAATGAGATTTTTGTTATCGGTGATCAAAATGAAAACGAAGCTAGTATTGGAGGTATTTGGGGAGAATTCACTTTGTCAAGAAACCTTATTAGAGGAGGTTTACGTTTTGCATTAGTAGAATGCCCAAATGCATTAGCTTGGACCATTACAACCGGAATTAACCCAGAACCGGACCTTATAATTATTCATCTAACCATAAATCGTCAAGAACAAAAAGAACAATTTATAGAAGAAATTGATGCGTTTTTAGACGATCAAAGTACGTGCCTGCAAAACTATTTCAAAAAAAATACTCCATTAAAAAAATGAACAAACTAGTATCCATATTGGTTGTACTATTAGCCTTCTCGAATGTGGTTTATAGTTTTTGGACAAACCCTGATACAGAACATTTTTTCGGGTTTGAAATCAATACCTGGGTGTATCGATTATTTTGGACTTTACTTGCTTTAGGTATTGCTTATAATGTATTTAATAATAAAAAAACAACTAAAAAATGAAGATAAAACTAATTCTTTTACTCCTTATCTCAAGTCTTTTTGGATGCAACAGTAAAAATTCAAATATTATTGACTTATCTAATCTTAAACCAAATGAAGGTTTTATTGACGTTCCTCTTTCGGTTGTTTCTACCGCAGTATCAGAAAACTATTATGAATACGATGTTAAAGCCATAGTAAATAATGATACCATTGGAATTATTATAAAATTGAAAAAGAATATTCCAGCAGGATTTGTTAACGGAGAACCTAAAAATATGTTTTTGAGCGATGGAATTGAATTTGTTTCTAAAGGGATTGAAAGTGACAAATTATTAGGTTTTTTATCTAAAAATTACGGACTTAATGAGAGTAATACTACAATTAAGGATTCTCAATTGTTTACATGTGCAAATCTTAACGAGTCAAAGACAAATTACAAAACTGGAGAAAGTAGATTTAAAATATTTTTGGAAGGAGAAGAAGATTACGCTGAGTTATTCGTGAACTTCAATTTCTCAAAAAGTATAATATCTTTAAATGAAAAAGATGAAGAGTATCGAGAACCATTAATAAAACTAATGAAAAAATAAAGCTACTAAAGAATTTTTTGACTAAAAAACAAAAGACGTGGAGGCCAGAACCCACTTGAATCAACGGGGTGAAACCGAAAAACCTAACGAGTAGGAAAACAAAATTAAAGTAAAATTATGAATTGGTATTTGAAAGTTTTAAAACAGTATGCAGATTTTGATGGTCGTGCAAGACGCAAAGAGTATTGGATGTTTGTTTTATTTAATATGATTTTTGCAATTTCAGCAATGATTTTGGATAACTTATTAGGTATTGCTATGGAAGGAATTGGTTATGGCCCCTTGTATGGTTTATATTTATTAGCCATAATTATTCCAAGTATTGCAGTTGGAGTAAGAAGACTTCATGATGTTGGGAAAAGTGGATGGATGATGTTAATTTCCTTTATCCCAATAATTGGAGGGATTTGGTTGTTGGTATTATTTGTGACTGATGGAGATCCTGGAGAAAATGAATACGGTGCAAATCCTAAGATGTCGGTTTAGAAAATGAAAACTCAGCCCTTAATATATTGTATATGTAGTGGCAAGGTAAAGGTTTGTTAAGAAATAAAGTGTATAGGTTATTTCTTAACAAACCCTAAGTGCTAAATATCAAGGTTTGTAATCTGCTAAAACTTTATCGCAATTTGATAAAAAGAAGTTGTGTAACTTGTCACTACTCCTACAATTTACAGTACTGTGCAATTTTTAAAAAAATATACAAAGCATAAAACAGTAACCCGACTTCAATTTTTTTTGCCACACATGTTAACCTTTTATTCTAAATGGCACTAAAATATAAGCCCCCTTTTCATTTCAAAAAAGGAATAAGGTTTTAAATTAAAAAACACTGTAAAATAAAGCTTTGTGACAAAAGTCATGCTCTTTTTTCGAGATGTGGGCTACCTTTAAAGATTATAAATAGGGAATATCCCTTAACAAACTCGTATAAAGAGTAGTTTTAGTTCGGATATAACTAGTTATGCAACATTAAATACAAAATATACATCAGATGAAAGTAGGAATAATAATTTGTGATAGATATAAAAATTGTGCTGGCGGAAAATGTTTTAGAGCCATGCAAAACAGAGAAGGGGCTTTTGATATTTACAGCAAAAACGAACCTTTAGAAATAGTTGGATACACCAGTTGTGGTGGATGTCCGGGTGGAAATATCGAACATGCTCCTGAAGAAATAAAAAAAAACGGAGCGGAAGTAATTCATTTTGCTACTGGATTTGTTGTTGGTTATCCTCCTTGCCCTCATATTTCATATTTTAAAAAATTTATAGAAGAAAAATTCAATATGCGTGTTGTCATCGGAACCCATCCAATTCCACAAAAGTATGTGATAACTCACGAAAAATTGGGAACATGGAATTCTAAAGAATGGAAAGAGTTAATAGGGCCGACAATGACAAATGAAGAATTAAGAAAAAAATATGATTAAAGGTATTGAAGATGTACAACTATATTTTTGGGCCTGTCCCATCAAGAAGACTTGGAATGTCATTAGGCGTTGATTTGGTTCGTAAAAAAGTATGTTCACTTAATTGTGTTTATTGTGAAGTAGGTAAACCACAAAACTTACACTTGAACGAAATGAATATGTTAAATTCGATACAATAAAAGAAGAATTAACACATTATTTTAATAATAATCCTGAGCCTGATTACATTACTTTTTCCGGCTCGGGTGAACCTACTTTAAATATTTATATAGGTGAAATCTTTCAATTTATAAAACCGTTTGTATATTTATAATTTTCACCGCAAATATCTTTTAGCATATGAAGAGGACAATAACAGAAAATGCAATTGAAAACATCCTGATTATCAACTTTATGACAAGGGAAATATTCGCATTTTATGTTTTGGAAAAATTTATAATGTGCGGGCATATTTCAACCATTCTATATTGTAATAAGTTTCTCGTCTCCTTTAATAAGACCAGTTAGCTTGCTCATGTATTTGACTTCAACTCCTAATTCCTTTAATGTTGCTGAAACTTTCATTTTATCAGCACAGGCTTTGCAAGCTTCAATAGTTACACCGTTTTGCATCAATTTTTGCAACTCCTTTTGTACTTCAACATCTTCACCCGAAAGCCTTGTAGAGCCACCCCAAATAATAATATTAATGGCATCCCACCATCCACTTTTCATTGAGTTAAGCGAATACATTGCTATCATATTATGGAAAGTATCTTTATCGCTACTTGTCCAAAGGATATTTAATTTTTCCATTTCACTTATTTTTAAGTTTCACTTTTTTGTTATATACTCGTATTCTTTCTCTTTGTAATGTATTTAAATCTTCTCTGTCAAAAATAATATTCATCCCTTTTTTAGGCATTTTTCTGCAAGCATAACTGTGTTTTTCAGCAATTTCAACAACACAAACCTTACATCCACCAAACTTTCTGTTATCACAAAACAAGGCACTGGTATGTTGATGCCCACTGATTTTGCTACATCATATATCGTAAAATCCGGATTGGTTACTTTTACCAAAATGCCATCAATAGTTATGTCAAAATCAACAGTTTTTGTTACGAACGATTCTTTCATAAATATTTAATCAGAAATAAGTTGATACTTATTAACTAATTCCTCTTTTTTAGTTTCATCCAACGATTTCATATATCTCTTCCATCCCGGACAAAAATTTATATGCCATCGCCAGAACTTTCCAACAAACGATTTTGGGTCTTTATCGTGTTTCGCACGTAGTTTGCATTCTTCACAATTATGTTTTTTCATTGTATTATTTTTTATCGTTATTGTATATCATTTCTCATTTTTTGAATTCCCAGTGATTCCTTTGCCCACTTCACAAATTCGTCCGCATCCTCAAAAATATCGAGTGGAACATTATAAAATGATAATACCGTAGCATTGTTTTTAAATGGTTTCAATGGGGTTGAACCTTGCTGTATATATTTATCTTTTGTTTTGTCATCCACTTTTAGAAAAACTGTATCGTTCGCAATCATACCAAATGCTAATCCACCTTGATAGAGAGCTGCGCCACCAAACATGCGCTTTGTTTGAACGTTTCCCCAACCCGATAATTGGTCAAGAACAAATTGAAAGTCATTGGATACAGCCATACATTTTTGTTGTTATAAATTAGACACTATACCGGATGATAATTTTATAAACATTGGACTTAGATAGGGAATTAGCCAAATGGTCCAAACAATCAAACTATACCGATGGAATCTTACAATTGTTAGTTCTTCATCTTTAATAAGTACAACCGCTGCCCAAATAGCATGAATAAACATAAGGATTATGGCAATTAAACCTGTGATACCATGAAAGCTAGAGGAAATTCCTTCATGAATTTGGAACATTATTCCCGTACCCCATGTATCGCATATTAATCCAAAGGCGAATAATAGCAGGTGCCACAGTGTGAGACTTCCTCTAATTTTTTCTGACCAAACACCAATAGTGTAGAAAACTAAGGCAGCTGCCATAACAATACTTGCTGTTGCATCCATCATTTATCCCTTTAACAATTATTTCTTTCTAGAATATAACTTTGAAGCAATCCAAGCCCCTATAATCATTTCAACCCAGGCTATAGGAAACAAAATAGCAGCAGTACTCCATTCACCCAAACCCGTATTTACACTGGCAATCCAAAAAATACCAATGGTTGCAAAGGCGGTTATAGTTCCGGCAATAACAATGGCTTTAAAATTGTTTCCAAATGCAACTGAACAAAGCCAAAAAATGAATACCAAAATAACTGTCAATAGCATGTCCCAGCCACCCCAAATTAAGGCATTACTTATTTCCATTGCTCCAATTGGGATTCTACCTGCAAAGAATTTTTCCATTAAAGGAAAAGCGACCAACATTGCTCTAGCTACTTCTGCAATATTTATCCAGATACTTGTAATTAATGTGATAATTACGAATGTTTTGAAATTGAATTTTGTCATTCCCATACTTTTATTTTTATGTATGGTACAAAATTACGGTCTATGAAAAGATAATTTCGTTGATATTTGCTAAGAAATTAAGATTTGTGCATTTCTTTACGAATTCGACTTAAATGCTCGGCTGAAATTCCAATAAAAGACGCTATTTGATGTTGTGGAATTCTTGAGATAATTTGCTGATTATTCTTAAGAAGGTTAAGATACCTTTCTTTAGGGTTTTTGACTATAAAGTCTAATCTTTGCGACTCAGATTTTATTAGATTCATTTTAAACATTTGAAAACTCATACGATGAAATCCGATGACTTCAGAATTTAAAAAATATAGAGCTTCCATGGATAATTCAATCGCTTCGATGTCGTCTAGAGCTTGAATATTAATTTGACTGGGTTTTTGAAGCAGATAGTTTATATGGTCGTATGTATGATCATTTTCGAAATAGAAATTGGTTGTTATCTCTTTTCCTTCATTAACCACAAAACCTCTGGCACAACCTTTGATTATGACCCTTACGATATTGCATTTACTGCCTTCTTTTTGAAGAAAATCACCTTTTTTCAATTTAACTACTTCAAAACCTGAAAGGAATAAATCAGCATCAATTTCGCTCATTTCAAGTTTTTCTATCAAATATCTTTTGTAACTTTCCATTTTGCAAAATTACATAAAAAGATTGAAGATATAGTTTTAAAAACAATTGAAGAATACCAATGCCAGTGGCTAATACGCGTTATAAAACATTGAAATTTAAGTGGTTATTTAAACATACTGCTACGCATCAAGTTTGGTGTAATTGGACAGGAAAGTAGCCCGCAATCCCCAACGATTTCATACCGCCAAACGTTAGGTAACATTTGAAAATTAATGAAATATTTAAAAGAATCATTTAATAAATTTAAAAATGATGCTCTCTCAAAAGAATTTTATGACTTTTTAAAGTATTTGGTTTTCTCTGTAATTATTGTTTTCGCTTTAAAATATGTCCCAATTATTATGAAATGGTTGAATTTTGAATTAACATTATCAATATGGCTTATAATTTTAGCCTCATTAACTCTGCTAATATTTAGTCTTTTGCTTTCAATGAATATTTTTAATAAAAAATTGAAAGAGATTCAATCTATAAATCAAATTGATGAATTAACAGGAAGGAAAAGAAATTGTTCCAACCGATATAATTTATTGCTAGTTCTAGCCTACTAAGGAAAACTATCGAGGCTTTTCTGGCTGCCGGCAGGTAAAAACTCTATTATTTAATTTCGATTTCCATAGATAAACCATTGGCCCGTGACGATGCAGCGGTTTGTAGGCTGTACATGCCTTTTTCAATTGCCCAGTTCGAATTTGCTTCATCCCAATAGCGCAATTCGGTAACCGGTATACGCAGGTTTAGGTTTGCACTTTCATCAGGTTTTAAATTTTGAGTTTTGGTAAAAGCTTTCAGTTCTTTTATCGGGCGATCAATAGTGGTGTTGGGCTTTGCAACATATACCTGTACAACTTCTTTACCAGTGTTATCGCCAATATTCTTCAGGCTAACGCTTACATTTATCGTATCATTTGCAACACTAACATCGAGATTGTTAAATTCAAAATTGGTATACGAAAGTCCGTAACCAAAAGGGTACGACACCTCTATAGTTGCTTTGTCAAAATGTCGGTATCCAACATAAATACCTTCTTCATAAAGTGTATAATCTTTATTGCGCACCTTGTCTGCTTCCGGCACTTCCTTATTTAAAATCATCTCGGGTATGTTCATAGGCTCACCATCTAAAGGAAAATTGGCATGAGAGGCATGGTCGCTAAGATATATAGGAAAAGTCATGGGTAGTTTTCCACTTGGGTTAACCGTACCTTTTAAAATATCCGCTACAGCGTTACCTCCTTCTTGTCCGCCTTGCCATGCCAATAAAATAGCATCCGGCTGCTCTTTCCAAGAACTCGTTTCTATCACACCACCAATATTGAGCACCACAATTACTTTTTTACCGGCATCATGAAAGATAGTACAGGTACTCGAAATCATGTCTTGCTCTTGCTGTGTTAAAAGAAAGTCATCTTTTTCAACCCTGTCAGCTCCTTCGCCACTATTTCTACCAATGGTTAAAATGGCGATATCGGCACTGTTGGCTACGTCACTCAATTGCGCTTCGGTAAGTTGTAATTGAGGCGGTGAATAGGGTTGAAACATGGCTTTAAAGCCTTGTGGTTTTATAAAAGCTTTTTTGTTGGCATTTTTATGGGTTTCAAAGGCGCTTTTAGCAGATTTGTTAATGGTGGACCCTGCATTTTTCAAACCTTCTTCTAATGAAACTGTGTATGCCTCATTCACGTCACCCGAACCGGTACCTCCTGCGATGAAATCGTAGGAATTAACGCCAAGTAGAGCAACATTTTTACTATTTTCTAACGGAAGCGTATGTTCATTTTTAAGCAATACCATACCTTCTGCGGCAGATTGCCGTGCAATTTGTGCATTCGCCCTCAAGTCAGGTTTGTTGTCAAAGGAATACCGCTGCATTTTTTTCGATTGCAAGAGCATTTTTAAAATGCGTTTGACAGAAGTGTCTATATCGGTTTGCGATAAATCTCCTTTTATTACGGCTTTTTTCAAGGCTTTCCATTGAAGGTTGGTACCTGGCTCAAGCAGGTCGTTGCCTGCACTAATTTGAGCAGGTGCATTTTTGCCTCCAAACCAATCCGTCATAACGACACCTTCAAAGCCCCATTGGTCTCTTAAAATATCGGTAAGTAAGGTTCTATCTTCTGAAGTATAAACGCCATTAACTTTGTTATACGAAGACATGAGCGTCCATGGTTGTGATTTTTTCACGATGATTTCAAATCCTTTAAGATATATTTCTCGAAATGCTCGGTCAGAAATAATAACATCATTGCTATTTCGTCGGGTTTCTTGATTATTGGCTACAAAATGCTTTACGGAAGTACCAACGCCATTCGATTCAATTCCGTTAACCATAGCAGCTCCTATATAGCCTGAAAGTATCGGGTCTTCTGAATAATATTCAAAATTTCGACCACATAAAGGGTGTCGCATAATATTGGCTCCGGGGGCAAGAATTACATCAATACCATAATGGAGCGCTTCATTGCCCATAGCCATTCCAACTTCTTTAGTAAGGTCAGTATTCCAGCTAGAAGCTAGCAAGGTGGCAATAGGAAAGGCGGTGCAATAGTAGGTTTTTTCATCGAATTTTCGTTTTGGCTCAATCCGCAATCCTGCCGGACCATCCGATAAATATACGGTTGGTATGCCTAATCTCGGCGTTGGTACGATGGTACCAACAGCTCCGGGAATACCTTCGCCTTTCGGAACTTTACCCAAACCAGATGCCATTCCGGATCCTTTGAGGATATGAATTTTTTCTTCCAAAGTCATTTGCGACAAGAGGTCGGTAGCGCGTTCGTCGATCGTTTTTCGGTCGTCTTCATAAATGTCGAGCTGCCCATTATCATTTCGATCTAAAAACTTGTAGCCATCTATAGTAACTTCATGCATATCAACATTCTCGGCAAAATCTTTTTCAAAATAAAGAAAACTTGATTTGACCCATATCCAACCAAACAATCCGGCGATAACGATGAAAAGGAGTAGGGAAGTAAGCGTAATTACTATAATTTTTAAAGGCTTTTTCATAAATAACAATACTTGGGTTTGAATACCCTAAAGATAAAAATATTTGGGGCTTGGTGCCACAAATTCATTCAATTCTTAGCCTTAAAATTAATCCTTTGAAAAGTGTAACTTTGCTAATAAAAAATGGCAAATAACACTTCGGCACATATCTTAGGTACATCGGCAAATTTGCTTGGTTTTTGCCTTTTTATTATTACCTCACTACATCTTACCGACAAATCTGAAAATAATTTAATCGATGAGTTTACCTCTGGTATAGCCTTATTATTGACATTTTCTACTGTTCTTTCTTTTATTTCGATACGGTCACAAAACAAAAAAATTGAATATAGATTGGAACGATTTGCCGATTATTTTTTTCTTTCTGCCTTGATAGGTATTTTTGGAATAATTGTGTTTTTAATTGTTAATTTTTGGGGTAAGTAAAAAGCGATTAATTAGCATGACAAAGAGCCTAAAAATGTATCCGGTTTTATTAGACAGATTTAAAGCAGTATTTGCAGACACTTTGATTTTAGTCATTCTCATGAAAGTTATAACCGATATCTTTTCCTTATTCGATAATGTGCCAAACTCGGCAAGATCGATTGCTTTTATTTTTTTGTTTATTTTGTATGATCCACTTTTTGTAGGTATTTTTGGTGGAACTATTGGCCATAGAATGAACGGGATTCGTGTTAAAAAAGAAGCGAATGAAACCGAGAATATTTCTTTGCCTTTGGCTTTTGTTCGATTTAGTACAAAAGCTTTATTAGGTTGGATATCTTTGCTAACTGTTACAAGCAATGAAAAACGAAAAGCGATTCATGATTCTATCGTAAATTCTGTTGTAATTTATAAAAAGGAAAGTATAAAACTGAAACCTTTATGAACTCAAAAGTCACTCTTTTTATCGGCATCTTTTTTCTAATCGCAGGAATCCTTCTAAAAAAAACGACCGAGTTGTTTTTTTTAGCCATTGCTTTGATGGTGATTGGGGTTTCGTTAAAAACTTTGTATATCATTGGTAAAGCCAAAAGTGGCGCCTATAAACCAGGGTATGAATTGGGTCTTGTAGTTGTGGGTTTACTCTTATTATTTTCCGGAATTTATTTTCGAGAAGATCTACCAAATTTTTACTCCGGTTTCTTGATTGGTTCGGGTATTTCCTTAAAAATTATTTTTGTGATTCTATTTATTATCCAAGTCAAAACTTGGGAAAAAAAGCGGAAGATGCTCTAATTTTTTGCATTAAAAAAGCCGGCTATAGTGGGATAGCCGACTTTTCTAACTTACTAACTCAAAATTAATCATACACAAAGGTAATGCAATTGTCTTTTTAGCGACGTTAAGGTTGCATTAATAAATTCTTAAAATTTTGCCAATAATGCAGTTAGCGATAAAAAACACGCTTTTTTTGTAGTAAAAACTAGAATCGCATGAATTAATTACAGGAAAAAAGCTGGTTGGGGGTAATATTTGTTTTGAGTTGGTCTACAAAGTACATTTTCATCATTCCCTTATTTTTCACATCAATTTCACCGCGATAATGACAATCGAAGGTGTTTTTTATCAGCTTGTAGGTATTTTCGGTCACATTTATTTTACCAATTTGTGAATTTGATTCCATTCTTGAGGCTATATTTACGGTATCTCCCCAAATGTCATAAGCAAACTTTTTCGTACCAACCACTCCGGCAACTACGGGTCCTGAATTTAGTCCGATACGAATATCAAAACGGGTGAGATTGTCGGTATTATTTTTTTTAGATTTTTCAACAAAATCAATCATTTCTATGGCGGCAAGAATAATATTTATGGCTTCATTTTCTTTTTGGCCATGAAGTCCGACGGCGCACATATAAGCATCGCCTACAGTCTTAATTTTTTCAATACCATACTTTTCGATAATCTCGTCAAATTTTGAAAAATAATAATCTACACTTTCTACCAACTTTTCTGGTGAAAGATGTTCTGCATAATGTGTAAATCCTTCAAAATCAGTAAATAAAACCGTTGTGGCTTTAAATTTTTTGGCACGAACTTTACCGTTTCGTTTCAATTCTTCGGCGGTATCGGCTGGCAGAATATTCAATAAAAGTTGATCTGAACGATTTTTTTCTGCCTCAATAATTTTATTGGTTTTATGAATGTATTTGTTACGTCGAAATAAGCCAAAAGCAACAATACATGCCATGAGAAGTGCTACTATAGTGACGAAATTAATAATTTTTTGACTTCTTTTTTGCTGGTTGAGAAGGTCGACTTCTATTTGTTTTTGAGCAACTTCTATATCCATTTGTTTTTGATTTTGCGCAACTTCGTAATTGGTTCGCAAATCGGCTATTTTTTGTATTACATCGAGATTTTGAATACTATCGCGATACAAAATGTGGTTTTTATAATTGGAGTTGGCTGCTTTAAAATTTCCTGCATGCTCTTCTAGATTGGAAAGCTTTAAGTAGGCAGCGCTAATTTGCTCTCTTAAATTATATTTTTTAGCTAAGTCTAAACTTTTTTGGGCATAACCAACTGCAGTTTTCCAGTTGTTCTTTCGAAAATAAATGTCAGAAATATAGGTTAAATATACCGAGATAGGGTAGTAATCTTGCACGTCTTCAAGAATCTGTATGGCTTGGTTCATATTCGCTTCTGCCAGGCTATCTTTTCCTTGCTCGGCATATACCATACCGATATTACCTACATTGTAGGCAGTGCCTTGCAAGAATTTCGTTTTTTTGAAAATAGGTCCTGCTTCTTCAAAATTCCGAAGTGCCGCATCGTATTTTTTATTGTTGAAATAGGTGTCACCTTGATTCAATAAAGCAGACCCCAGTTTTATTGAATCTCTTATTGAATTAGCCGGATCTTCTGCTGAATTAATATTCTTACGCAACAAATGGATTGCTTTATCGTAGTAAAGTTCCGCATTGCCATAATTGCCCATTCCGGCATAAATATCGGCTATGGTTATGTTAATCGAGTTCTCTTGGGAAATACTTTGTGTTATTACCGCTATTTCTGCAGCCTTTAATAAAATAGTTAAGGCGCCTTCTAATTTGCCTTGTTTTCTTAAGATACTTCCCATTGTAATGTAAGCAGATATCAAGTATTTTTCATTGCCTTCTTTTAATGTAGATAAGGCTATTGATTCTTCCGCATATTGTAATGCTAACTGAGAATCTCTCATTTCATTAAAAGCTAATGCCTCTAATAATTCTAGTTTTGCCGTTCCTGTTAATTGATTTTCCTTGTAAATAATGGCGAGACTATCTGCTATTTTCTGGTCTTGACCAAAAATTAGTGGAATAGTGAAAAATAAGAAGCCTAGTATTAAATAATTGACTTTAGCCTTAAAAATCATATGCTTTGTTATTAATTCTAACGACCACCAACACTAATTAAAGGATCAATGGAATACATTTTACCCTTACCATTTACCTTGAAAGAAATTTTATAGGTATAGTTAGGTTTGTCTTTTGTACTTTCTTTTATGGCTGCAATTACGGTAGTGTTGCCGTCGATTTCATCTTTGTCAAAAACATTGGTTCCTTTTTCATATTTTATTTTTCGAATTTCTAAGGTATCGTCTGAAAGTGTAAAGCCTTGCCATACAATGGTATCTCCCACATTGGCTTCGATGGTGAATTCGCGAGTGTCAGTGCCTTCTCCCTGATTTACGAAATAACAAACAGTATAGGGGTCGGCATGTTTTATAGATTCCGAATCGCAAACAAGAGTTACCGTATGCGTGGTTTGTGCAAAAGAAATAATGCTAAAAAAGAAAACGGTAAGTAAACATAAAATCCTAGGGTAGTGTTTTGGTTTCATAATTTTTATTTAAAAAATTAATTTATCACTTCGAAGTTAGGTCTAAGCCTAAAATAAATGAAATGAACTAGGACGAACGAGCGTAAATATTGTCCGAACAACAGCTATTTTTTATCTAATACTTTAATTATAACCGTTTTCACTGCTATTTGACCAAGTTAAATGTTGTTTTTTGGATAACTCTTTCGAGGAATTTTTTTCTTTGGATTGAAAAGTATCCCTAGAGCCTCATCCTCGAGGTTTTAATTCAAATTGTCATTTCCGTGAAAACGGGAATCGAAATAATGAATTTCTTTGGTTTATTGTCAATTCTTAAAAACATTATTAATAAATTTGTTAGCGTGTTACTTGTCGGTTGGTTTTCTAATTTTGCGGGTATCATTCAATTCTTAGGATGTTTTCTGTAACTTTTTTGAAAATTCCTTAAAAACTATATCATTACATAACCTAAATTAATTCGTATGAACAGTAAAAAATTGAGCAAAAAAATTCTATTATTTATTGGAGTTTTAGCTCTAGTTGTGCAAGGCTTTACCTTATTTAGTTTTAAGCCAAAAGATAAAGTTGTTGGCTTGCAGTTGTATTCTGTAAGAGACGCTATGAAAAATGATGTGAAAGGAACCGTTGCCAAAGTAGGTGCAATGGGCTATAGTTTTGTGGAAACCGCAGGTTTTAGTGATGGTAAATTTTATGGAATGGAACCATTGGAATTTAAAAAATTATGTGAGGATAACGGTCTGGAATTTTTAGGATCGCATACCGGACAAAATTTGCCAACTGCCGAAAATTGGGATACAACCATGGCATGGTGGGATATGTGTATCGAAGCACATAAAGCTGCTGGCGTAAAATGGATTGTTCAACCATGGATGAGCAAAGAAGGTTACGAAAGTTTGGATGGATTGAAAAAATACATTGAATATTTTAATGCTGTCGGACAAAAATGCAAAGATAATGGCATTGTTTTCGGATACCATAACCACGATAAAGAGTTTACAACAGTTTTCGATGGCAAACCTGTTTACGACTATATGTTAGAATTAACCGATCCTGACAAGGTGATGTTTGAATTGGATTTATATTGGATCACGCAAGGTGGAAAACAACCAGTTGCTTATTTCGATAAATACCCGAACCGTTTTATGCTTTGGCATATTAAAGACCATAAAGAATTAGGTGCAAGTGGTGATATGGATTTCAATGCAATTTTTGATAATTCAAAAAATTCAGGCATGCAATACGGTATCATTGAAGTTGAAGAATATGATTTCGACCCTATTGTAAGTGTAGAAAAAAGTTTAGAATTTTTACAAACAACTACGTTTTAATCGATTGAAGTTGTTATTCCCATGTAAATGGAATTCTACATAAAAAAAGCGTGGAAATCTTAAAAGATTTCCACGCTTTTTTATGCTATGAACTGAGACTTTTTTAGAGCAATACTGCTTAAACTCTATAGTAATCACCTTTCCAATTTTTGATCGCTTTTTTGATATCGTTTTCCGATAGATTGTCTTTGGCTGCTTGATCTGCTAATTCAGGAAATTCTTTATCCGATGCAAATCGTAAGCCTATAATTTGACGCACGGTTAATTCTTCAGGTAATTGGTTTTTTGTGAGTAAATAATATCTAAATTTTTCTTCTGCACAAATGGCTCTATCTTGTGCTTTTAAAGCAAATGAGCGAGCAAAAAGAGCAACAAATAAGAGTAGAACCGAAGTTAAAACCAATAAGGTTGCGGAATATAAATTGTCTTCAGAGCTCACTACCACATATCTAATAGAACCGGTGATTAAAATTAAAATGCCTAAAATGACAACAAAATGATAAAAAGGTACAAAGCGGCGATGATTCGATAAGTTTTGGGTTTTCATACGATTAGTTTTAAAGGTTAAGTTTGGTAAAAATACCTCTTTTTGATTTCGATATCAAGAGGGAGAATTAAAGATTCTCTAAATTTAAAAACGGCGCTGTAAATTTTTCAAAATTTGTTCAAATTTTTCTTAGAAGAGAGTAAAAATGTTTCGCAAAAAATTCCTAAAAAGCTTTTTGGAGAGAGAATTTGACCTAAATCAAGAAAATTACTGGTGACATTAAATTTTCAGTTTACAACTGAAGTGCGTAAAATGTTGCGTTTTTTTTAAAGAATTAACAAAACATATCTCTAAAAAAGCTTCAAATTAAGCACTAATTAGCAATAGGATACTTTTTCAAAATTGACTTATATCATGTTTTTTTCGTGGTTTTATCAGTAAATTTAAGCATCATTAAATGGTAAAAGTATGTTACCATTAAAAAAAATAGTAAAATGGCAAAAGTTCAAGGCGCAATTGTAGTGAATACAGAAACTTGCAAGGGCTGTGAAGTTTGCATCCCTGTTTGTCCAGAAAATGTTATTAGCATGTCTACTGACGTTAATCGAAAAGGATATCACTATGCCTATATGAGTCACCCCGAAGCATGTACCGGTTGTACAAATTGCGGACTTGTTTGTCCAGATAGAGCAATTACGGTATATCGTGTAAAAATTTCTGAATAAAAAATAAGCTAAAAATGGCAGAGTTAAAATTAATGAAAGGTAACGAAGCATTAGCAGAAGCTGCAATTCGTGCAGGTGTAGATGCTTATTTTGGTTATCCTATCACACCTCAATCTGAGGTAATTGAATATTTAATGACCGAGCAGCCCGAAAAAAGAACCGGAATGGTTGTCTTGCAAGCAGAGAGTGAAATTGCGGCAATCAATATGGTTTATGGCGCTGCAAGTACCGGTAAAAAGGTAATGACTTCTTCATCGAGTCCAGGTATTTCGCTTAAATTAGAAGGTATTTCTTATTTGGCTGGAGCCGAATTACCGGCGGTTATTGTAAATGTAGTTCGCGGTGGACCCGGATTGGGAACAATTCAGCCTTCTCAGGCAGATTATTTTCAGTCGGTAAAAGGTGGAGGTCATGGTGATTATAAATTATATGTACTTGCTCCGGCATCAGTACAAGAAATGTCTGATTTTGTGGCAGATGCTTTTGATATTGCATTTAAATATAGAGCTCCGGTTTTGATTTTATCGGATGGTCTTATTGGGCAAATGATGGAAAAAGTGAATTTGAGAGATACAAAACCTCGACTGAAAGACGAAGAAGTTATTGAAAAATATGGCAGCTGGGCAACAACAGGCAAAAAAGGAAGAGAACGAAATATTATAACTTCTTTGGATTTGCAATCAGAAAAAATGGAAGCTCGTGTACACCGTTTGCAAAAGAAATATCGTCAAATGGAAGAAGAAGATTTGCGATATGAAAAAATACAATGTGACGATGCCGAATATTTGATTGTTGCGTATGGTTCGAGTGCCAGAATCAGTCAAAAAGCAGTAGAACTAGCAAGAGATAAAGGTATTAAAGTTGGTTTATTACGACCAATAACCTTATTCCCATATCCTAAAAAAGAATTATTCGAATTAGCTGATCAAGTTAAAGGTATTTTAAGTGTAGAACTTAATGCCGGACAAATGGTAGAAGATGTGCGACTTTCTGTCGAACACAAAGTACCGGTAGAACATTTTGGAAGAACAGGTGGTATTATACACACTCCCGAAGAAGTATTGGAAGCTTTAGAACAAAAAATCATAAAAAATGGACGTATTAGACATCATAAAACCCGAGAATCAAGTATTCTGTAAAACAAAATTAATGACAGACACAGCGCTGTCTTATTGTCCGGGTTGTGGTCATGGTACCGCACATAATTTAACCATGGAAGTTATTGACGAAATGGGTATTGTAGAAGATACGATTGGTGTTGCACCGGTTGGTTGTTCCGTTTTGGCATACGATTTTATGAATATCGATATGACGCAAGCGGCACATGGTAGAGCACCGGCAGTAGCAACAGCAATTGCCAGATGTTGGCCAGAAAAATATGTGTTTACCTACCAAGGTGATGGTGATCTTGCGGCCATTGGTACGGCAGAAACTATTCACGCTTGTAATCGTGGAGAAAATATCGTTATTATTTTTGTGAATAATGGTATTTACGGTATGACCGGAGGGCAAATGGCACCTACAACTTTAGAAGGTATGCGTACTTCAACATCTCCTTATGGTCGCGAAATTGAGAATATGGGTAGTCCGTTAAAGATGACCGAATTAATTTCCAATCTTCCCGGAGTTTATTATGTAACGCGCCAGTCGGTTCACACACATAAACATGCCAGAAAAGCGAAAAAAGCAATTCAAAAAGCATTCGAAAATACACGATTGAAAAAGGGACTTTCTTTTATAGAGATTGTTTCCAATTGTAATTCAGGATGGAAAATGACTCCGATTGAATCTAATATTTGGATGGAAGAAAACATGTTTCCTTATTTTCCATTGGGAGATATAAAAGTGAATGGAAAACTAAAATAAATAGCGATGACAGAAGAGATTATAATTGCAGGTTTTGGTGGTCAGGGAGTGCTGTCCATGGGAAAAATTTTAGCCTATTCAGGAATTATGCAAGATCAAGAAGTGAGCTGGATGCCTTCTTACGGCCCTGAAATGCGTGGAGGTACGGCAAATGTAACCGTTATTTTAAGCGATGACAGAATTAGTTCACCTTATTTAAAAGTGTATGATACTGCTATAATATTAAACCAGCAATCGATGGATAAGTTTGAAAATTCTGTAAAACCGGGTGGTGTACTAATTTACGACCCGAACGGAATTTCGCATCATCCTGAGCGGAGTGATATTGCCATTTATCAAATTGAAGGCAACAGATTAGCTACAGAAATGGGAAATAAAAAAATCTTCAATATGATTGTTTTGGGAGGTTTTTTAAAGATCAAACCTATTGTTCAATTAGAAAATGTAATCGAAGGTCTTAAAAAATCCTTACCGGAAAGATACCATCATTTGATTCCTCTAAATAAAGAGGCAATTAGTAGTGGAATGGAAAATGTAAAGACTTTTAAAATCAAAGAGTTTATTTCGTAAGTAGTTTTAAAAACTAATAATAATCTTGCTTCGGTAAAAAAACTACTACTTTCGGACAAATATTCAAGGCATTCGTCCTAATTGGATTGTCACTTTCATTAAAATGGGTTTATTTTGTTCAACCAAAAAGAGTTAAATTTGGTATGTTAATTAATGCCCCCCTCCAATTAAAAATTGCTAAAAAATCACTGTTTGTAAATCAACAGTGATTTTTTTTTGTGGTTTTATTGCATGTAATAAATTGATATACACATTAGTGCCTATTTGATTTTGTCATATTAAATATTACCTTTATCAAACTTTAACTATAACTACCACAAAATATGAAGTCAATAGTTTTAATACTTGTCCTGGTTTTGGCATGGAATGCAGAAAGTCAAATTATGCTCAAAAATATTACTTTAAGTGAAGAATATAACGGAAGAAACACACAAAAAACTACAGTAGCCGACGTAAAAGGTGTTTTAAAAATTAGTACTCTAGAAGACATGCGGGTTTATAAACTTTCTTTTGAACCTAATGCATCGTTAACGGATTATGAATTGGAAAACTTTAAGGCTAGTGTAGAAAATAATTATAAAATTCAATTATTCAAAAAAAATACTTCACAATATTACATCTTCAAAAATAATATTACCTATGCCATTGATTTGAATCAAGATGAAAGTGATAAATCCACTTGGGATATTCAATTCTCTATTACCGATGAAAATCTAGAGAAAATAAAAAGCGAAAGAAAAGAGGTTATAATAAGTGCCGATTTTTAAAAAAAACGGGAAAGATAGTTTGCTATAAATTTGATTTATGCTCCATCTCTTTATAATCAGATCTTTTTTTGTTATTCAATTTCGTGCGATCTGCAATCTTTTTTAAAAATGTTTGAACTTGATCTGGTGTAGTCTTTTGATATTTTATCATTACTTAATTTATTTGTTTATCTCTATAGTATACAAAACAATCTAAAGAAAATTTAAAGTTTTGAAGAAGAAAAAAAAATCTATATAAATTTAGCTTGTAGAAAATAGCTAAGCTTTGAAAAAATTATTACAAAATCAAGAAATTTTGGGCAATATTGGAAGAAGTTAACACGAATGACTTATAGGTTTGGTCAGTTCGTTGGCAATAAAAATTTAAAGATAAACCTTATAAAGTAGGCGTGTACTCTTTATTTTCCCATTGCAATGGATTTCTGGTGCTATTTGATTTAACTCGTTCTTCGAGCTTTTTCAAAAATTGTGCAACCAATTCTTCTGTTGTTTGATATTTCTCAATCATGGCTTATTTTTTGATATATTAAAATTAATACAAATAAAAATAAATTAGTTGAAGCTAGCATTATTTATGTTTAACCTTTTTTCTAATTTATGAAACAAAAGTACGATTAGATTCTGAAGATATTATAAAGTTAGCGGCATTAAATTATTAAATAATTGTTAATTTTAATTTGTGGATAAGCTTTTTTTAAATCAAAAATTAGAAAAGAATAATCGCCTATCTTTGTTTTTTATTTTTAACGTTTGCATATATTTTTTATCTAAAAGTTAACAGTACGCTAAAGAGTCATTACGTAATTTTGCCAATGAGAAGTGTAAAAGATTATTCTATGAAGAAAAAATACTTATTTATTTTGATTTTCTTTTCGGTATTGAGTGGTCTTTCTGCCCAAACAACTAAAACTATTGATTTTGATGAATCTATCAAATTGTACCCTAACCCAGTGTACAATATGTTATCTGTGCAATCTAACAATACGATTTTAAAAGTGGAGATTCAATCTATTTTGGGTGACCGAGTTAAGATTGTAAAATCTAACTACAAATACATTAATTTAACCGACCTTCCAAGAGGAATTTATATGATAAAAATTCACACGGATAAAGGGTATGCCGTAAAAAAATTGATAAAGAATTAGCCTTTTCAGTTATAAATTTAAAAGCAATTTTTGTAAAAAGATCAAATTTATCTAGTCATAAATTTGATCTTTTTAGTTTAAATTTTTCACCTCTAATTTTTAATGTATCTTAGACCACAAATAATCTTTTCAACATGAATAAAATATTACTTTGGTCAATTACTGCTGCATTGGCGGGTTTTCTTTTTGGGTTTGATACTGTTGTAATTTCTGGTGCTGATAAAAAATTACAAGCACTTTGGGGTTCTTCCGATGCTTTTCACGGCTCGGTTGTTATGGCAATGGCTTTGTGGGGAACTGTTTTTGGTGCTTTATTTGGCGGAATACCAACCAATAAAATAGGAAGAAAACAAACCCTGATTTGGATTGGTATATTTTATTTTGTTTCTGCCATCGGATCAGCAATGGTAAACGACCCATATACTTTTGCTTTTTTTCGATTTTTAGGCGGTGTAGGTGTTGGTGCATCCACTATTGCTGCACCTGCATACGTGTCTGAAATTGCTCCGGCCAAAGATCGAGGTCGATTGGTTGCTCTGTACCAATTTAATATTGTCTTAGGTATTTTAATTGCCTTTGTGTCTAACTATTTACTTCGAAATGTTGGAGAAAATGCATGGCGTTGGATGATTGGTGTTGAGGCCATACCGGCATTTATTTATACGGTATTAATTTTCACGGTGCCTAAGAGTCCGAGATGGTTAATTTCAAAAAATAGAGACGAAGAAGCAAAAAAAGTGTTAGAATTGATTAATCCTGGGGATGATGTTGAGCCGTTAATGTTGCAATTAAAATCGGATAATGAAGGGCATGCAACGGGGGAAAATATTTTTATGAAGAAATACAGATTTCCGCTCATACTAGCATTCTTAATCGCATTTTTCAATCAATTATCAGGTATAAATGCCTTTCTATATTATGCTCCAAGAATTTTTGAAGAAGCCGGTTTAGGCGAAAGTACAGCGCTTTTAAGTAGCATAGGTATCGGTATTACGAATTTGATATTCACACTTTTAGGGGTATTTTTAATTGATAGGTTGGGTAGAAAAATTCTGATGTACATTGGTTCAATTGGCTACATAATTTCTTTAGGTTTGGTTTCGGCTGCTTTTTTCTTGCATTGGGAAGGAATGGCGGTTCCGATTTTTTTATTCCTATTCATAGCTTCACATGCCATTGGTCAAGGAGCGATTATTTGGGTGTTTATTTCTGAAATCTTCCCAAATCATTTACGGGCAAGCGGACAATCATTCGGAGTTTCAACACATTGGATCTTAGCGGCGATTATTCCTTCTATGGTTCCATTTTTATTCTCCACCATTGGTGCTGGGGTCGTCTTTTTAGTATTCGCCATTATGATGGTTTTTCAATTGTTGTTTGTTATATTTATGATGCCCGAAACGAAAGGTATTTCGCTAGAAGAGTTGAGTAAAAAATTAGTAAGACAAAAATAAAAGGCATGAAAATTATTAATTTAGCACAGCTTATTATAGGTCTGCTTTTAATTTCTTTAACAGGATGTAAAGAAGCACCTAAAGTAGAAAATGATCCAACTGAAATTGTACAAGATTCGATAAGCTTAGAAGAAGCATTATATCGTCCGAATTATCATTTTACACCAAAAGCAAATTGGATGAATGATCCAAACGGTATGTTTTTTCTCAATGGCACGTATCATTTATATTTTCAATACTACCCAGAAGGTAATGTATGGGGTCCGATGCATTGGGGTCATGCCACCAGTAAAGACATGGTAGTTTGGGAAGAACAACCTATTGCAATCTTTCCTGATGAAAAAGGCTATATTTTTTCGGGAAGTGCAGTTGTTGATTCTAAAAATACTTCCGGATTTGGAAATGATTCGATAAAACCGGTTGTTGCGATGTTTACCTATCATGACCCGGTTGGAGAAAAAAATGGGGAGATAACCTATCAAAGTCAAGCAATTGCCTATTCTTTAGATGAAGGACAAACTTTTACGAAGTATGCCGACAATCCTGTAATTAAAAATCATGGTATAAAAGATTTTCGAGATCCAAAAATGATGTGGGATGCCATTCATAAGCAATGGATTATGGTTCTTGCAACCGTTGAGAAAACCTTTTTTTACAAATCAGAAAATTTAAAAGACTGGAAGTTACTATCTTATTTTGGTGAGGGCATTGGCTCACATGACGGTGTATGGGAATGTCCGGATTTTTTTCCGATGACAATCGAAGGTTCAAAAGAAATTAAATGGGTTTTAATTCAAAGTTTGAATCCCGGTGGTATAAATGGAGGTTCTGGCACACAATATTTTATTGGTGATTTTGATGGAAAAACTTTTCGTCTTGATCCAATGTTTGCTAAGGATTTAAAAAAGGAAAATTCATTATGGATTGATTATGGAATGGATAATTATGCCGGAGTTACCTGGTCGAATATTCCGGATTCTGATGGTAGAAAATTATTTTTAGGCTGGATGTCGAATTGGGAATATGCGCAAAAAGTACCAACACAAAAATGGCGTAGTTCAATGACAATGGCAAGAGAATTGAAATTAGTCAAAAGCGATAATTCTTATCGAATTGTATCTCAGCCGGTAAAAGAACTACAAAAATATAGTGAAAAATCAGTAAAAAAAGAGTCTTTGCAACTAGACAAAGAAACCATTGTAATCGATTCTTCAATGGTTGATCTAACGCGAGCCGAAATTAAATTTGCGCTCAAAGATTTGAAAGAAATAAAATACACCTTTATAGTGCACAATAAAATGGGAAATGCAATCCGTTTCGGACTCAATAACAAAGAGAAGTACTTTTTTATTGACCGATCAAAAGCCGGAGATAATTCGTTTTCTGAAGGTTTCGGAAATAAACTCTCAAAAGCGCCTTATCACAGTAATTCTAAAGATTTGTCGGTTTGGTTCTTGTTAGATAAAACCTCGATTGAAATTTTTTATAATAATGGAGAAACTGTTATGACTGAAATATTTTTTGCAGAGGAACCGATGAGTATGTTTTCGATTGATTCGGAAAATGAATCTGTTACTATAGAAAATTTAGAAGTAAATCAATTTGATTTTAAATAATTGGCAAAAAGCATGAGTAAAAAAATTGTTTGTTTTGGGGAAGTGCTATGGGATGTTTTTCCAACTCACAAGAAAATCGGCGGTGCACCACTTAATGTTGCTTTGCGTTTGCAATCATTTGGCAACGAAGTTTTCATGATTAGTCAAGTTGGAAACGATAAAAACGGCGAAGATTTAGTTGCTTATGTAAATGATAATGGAGTTGCAACCGAGTTTATTGTTAAAGACACCAATTTTGAAACTGGTAAGGTAAATGTTACCTTAGATAAAAGTGGTTCGGCTTCTTATGAAATAAAATATCCGAGTTCGTGGGATAAAATCCGGGTAACCGAAGCAATGAAAAATACCGTAAAATCTTCGGATGCCTTTATTTTTGGAAGCTTGGTTGCTAGAGATGCTATTTCAAAAAACACCTTACTAGAGCTTTTACAGCATGCACCATATAAAATTTTCGATCTCAATTTAAGGCCTCCTCATTATAAAAAGGATCTTCTGATAGAATTAATGGAGAAAGCTGATTTTATAAAGTTTAATGATGAAGAGCTTTTTATTATTAGTGATTTTTTAAATTCTCCATATCATGGCTTAGAACAAAACATCCGATATATCGCTGAAAAAACCAATACCAATTCTATTTGTGTTACAAAAGGTAAATTCGGAGCAGTATTGATGCAAAATGACACTTTTTATTATAATAGTGGCTACCAAATTAAAGTAAAAGACACTGTTGGTGCAGGAGATTCCTTTCTGGCAACATTAACAGATCAGCTCTTGAGAAATATAGATCCGCAAACTTCTATTGATTTTGCCTGTGCTGTTGGAGCTTTAGTTGCACAAAGCGAGGGTGCAAATCCGAAAATTTCGGCAGAAGCAATTGAACAATTTATGAATCCTTTATAAAAAAGTTGTTTTAGAGACTCAAATCTGCGTTTATTCATCATTTTAACTTCGTAATATTCATTTTTTTTTAATAAAAACAAGCTTTTCTTAAACTTTTTTAAATTTCAATAACCTGATAATCAGTAATATATACATCATTAAATAATTAATGGTATAAAAGCTTTCAAATGATACGGTATAACATTAACTTTGCCGCTTATATAATTATTTAATATTTTAAAAATGAACAAAGGAACAGTAAAATTCTTCAACGATTCTAAAGGATTCGGATTTATTACAGAAGA
>RCMY010000806.1_pt1 | contig 29983 bp, 22 predicted proteins | sample 2041341 | NCBI WGS metagenome assembly RCMY01 (sample SAMN09708234, study PRJNA481090) | Marine sediment metagenome, whole genome shotgun sequencing project. | reverse complement strand
AAAACGGAGAGTTTAGCAATAATCAGGGTGGTGCACTTTTAAGTGCCCATACCCTGATTTCCTGGTGCAGTTTTACATGCGCGTTAACATCGAGCCTTCTGGGAGCGCCATCCCGACGCGGAGCAGCCGCTGAAAGCTTGGTATGAGGAAGCAACGAATGCGACCTGGGCCCAGCCCGCTGACATCAAGGCGCAGTACCGCAGCGCCAGCGTGCTGAAGAACCGTCGCGTGGTCTTCAACATCAAAGGCAATGACTACCGGCTGATCGTGGCCGTTGCGTACAAGTTGCAGATCGTCTACGTGAAGTTCGTCGGCACCCAGAAGGAGTACGACGCAGTGGACGCAGAAACCGTTGAAATGGCCTGACCGGCCACGGAGGAAAACATGGATATCCGCCCCATCCACACCGAAGCAGACTACAAGGCCACGCTCAAAGAGATTTCGGCCTTGATGGAATCCGACCCTGATCTGGGCACGCCGGAGGGTGATCGCCTGGATATCCTCGCCACGCTGGTGCAAGCCTACGAGGCCAAGCACGTGCCCATCACCGCGCCTGATCCGGTGGAAGCCATCAAATTTCGGATGGATCAGAGCGGTCTGTCCGTCAAAGATCTTGAGCCGATCATCGGCAAAAGCAACCGCGTCTACGAAGTCCTCAGCCGCAAGCGTCCGCTGACGCTGGCCATGATCCGACGACTGCACAAGAGCCTGGGCATCCCGGCCGATGTGCTGATTGCGGAAACGGCCGCAGGGTGATCATCGAGCACTGAGCTTGGCTTCCACGGTGAACAGCGTTGTCATGGGGTCATCTGCTGAGGAGAAGAAGATGCACTACCCCGTGATGACTGAACGGCAACTTGCCTTCCGCTGGAAGATCAGCCTGAAAACCCTGCGGCGCTGGCGCCTCGATGGCGAGGGGCCAGTCTGGCACAAGTTGTTTCAACACGTCCGTTACCACGAGGCGGACGTTCTCGAGTTCGAACGCCAGAGCGCCCAGCACTGGACGGCGATCCTTGGAGATGGTGAGCGTGTCCCGCGCGCTGTGACTCATCCGCCGAAGGCCGAAGGCGACCCTCAACCTTCCGATGCCACCAAGCCCGAACTGCAGTACATCAGTGCCAAGGACATCGTCGAGGCGACCAGCCTGCCTGCGCACCTGTTCAACGACCGAATCGAGCGAGAGCGCAAGCGCATCCCGCATCTGCTGCTGGTCAGGAACCTGCGTTTTTCGATGGATGCCATCCTGCAATGGGAACTGGCGAACAGCGTTCGGGGTGGCGTACCGGAAGCTGTGGTGCAAATCGTCGAACCAGAGCCTGAACCGGACGCCTCGAGTCGTGTGCCGCGCTGGCATGAACTCGTGAGGGAGCAGGACGGAGAACGGTGCGATTCCGTTCGGTAGCCTGAACAGATGTCCCCTCTTTTGGCCCAAAGTCCACCGTTTCGGCCATTTGTCCCTTGAAGGTGGAACACGGAACCGAACCCGCGTCCGCTTTCAGAACCAGATAGTAACACCTTGGCCTTGAGGGCGTGGATTCGACGATTTGGCCACCGTCACTGTTCTGAACCCAAATCGAACTCCAGCCAATCCCTCCCAGACCAAAGAAAGCCGTCATCTTCTGGTATGGCAGATGCCCCCTTCGGCCGCATAGAAAAGTGTCGCCTTTTCCCTGTTGTCTTGAGCGACCAAGTTGCCTGGCAAGTTCCGCATTGGCAGTAGAAGTCCTGCCGCTGCCCTCGCACGAATCGCGCCTGATGGCCACAAAGCTCAGCAAGAGTTGCGATCTGTTCGATGGCGTCCCAGACGGCATCCTCAACTTGCGAATTAGCTGAGCCTTTGAGTGAAGCCTTCAGTTCGGCTGCTTTCTGAGCATCGACTGGCGCGAGGAGCCTGACATGGGTAGACGAAATAGATTCAAACTGTTCTGGCCAAGCCTCGGTTAGCCTTTTGGCCGGTGTGGGTAACGGACCCAATTTTCGGCCATGACCTTGGAGCAATTGCCGCAACATCCACTCATCGATCAACTTCCCCACCTTCTCCACGACATAAAGGTCCAGCGGAGAGACAGGAAGACTCTGCGGCGATGCGACACTGGTTGGCACGCCTGGCCAACACACGATGCGACCAGGTTCCAGACTCTCACTGATATTTATTGACTCGCCGAACCAGGCAATCGGCACGATCCTCAGGGTAGATCCCTGAGACTGAGTTACGACCCAATCATGTACATCACGTCGGAGTACGAAACTCCGTCCCGCCCAACTGAAGACGAAATTTCCATCCACTCTGCGCAGACCATACCGCTCAAGCGCCCGCCTGATCACAAGACCAACGTAACTGACGTAAGCCAGCTGCAATTGCAGTTGCCGCGCCAAGCGCTCTTCCGGGGGTAAGAGCCGGTCTTCTCGATCATCTTTCAACTTCTCCCAAAGCGGGGGCAGATGACGATAGTGCGGGTCGTGGTTGAGAATGTTTGTCCGGTGAACTTGGGCAGGAACCACAGATGCAGGAGGCACCAGAGAATAAAGCCCCCTTTGCTTGAGTCCTCTGATTACACGCAACTGAGACTCCAAGTCGCTGAGTGCACGCTTTCCTGCCTCCAACTGCGTCCCAGTCTTGTCATCAAGATATGACTCGCCCCAAAGGCGACAAATATCCTGGCGAAGTCGAAAATGCGTCTGCTCAGAGTCTTGGAACTCCACAGCTCGCTCCAGCCGTGAATTGACTCCCCGGATGCGAGCCAATCTCCTGGCAAGGTGTCGATCTAGCCGATCCAGTAAGCGCTTGTAGAGCCTGTTCTCATAGATGGCATAGTCGTCCTCGCTGAAACGTGCAAGAACCTTGCGCGGTTGAACACCGCTGAGCGTACGCTGCTGCCAGCAATCAGAGTGTGATGCCAGGTGACTTAATGCCGAAGTCGCGAGGCGTCGAGCTCGCGCCACTGGCGCAACCAAGTCGTCATATCGAAGGTCTCTGCGAGGGCGGTCAGATATTGAATGCAGATGACCGTCTCTGAGGACCACCGCCAAGTCGCGCTCGAGTTCTTCGAGCGCGACTTGGGCGGCCATCTCAGCGGGCAGCATGGGCGAGACATTTGCATCATGTGCGTGAGCGATTTTCCCGGCGATGGAAATAATCGCTTCTGCCGACAGATCGCAGTCCGCCTGATCGTCGTCAGACGGATCGATGGCGAGCACTTGCGATTCTGTGTCTTGAGTCCGGATTACGCCCGAGCCGTCATCTGAGAGCAGATCACCGGGCTGCAAGCGGCTGTGTCCATTGACCAGGAGTGGCTCAAGCAAGCAATACCGCCCCGGCAGAAGTGCGTCGGGTAGGCGGCTGAGTTTGCCACCCGTAAGGCGGTCCAGAAACATCATGCCCCACGTTCCTTACGACGACGGTCTTCAGCCAACAAGTTAATGGAACGGCGAGGCTCCGATTTCCATCCCTTCCATACTGTGGTCAGCGCTTGTTCGATGGCGGCTAGATCATCGATGGTCGCATCGTATCTACCAGTGACCTTCCCGCGTCTGAATACTCTACTGGCAAGCAAATGGTCCAGAGCATCCTCTTTGCGACCGCCGGCAGCCATGTAAACAGGGACAAATCGCATGGCCTGACGTTCGAGTCGATTGCCCCAACCCAGGTCAAAGCGATCCTGCAAGATGCTTGTGAGCGGGCCCGTGGTCAACTCCGCCAACAACTCTGAAACCTCATCAGCGTTTTGTGTCACAGCAGCATCGAAACGCTCCATCAATGATCCATAGCTAAAGCTGGCCTTCGGCTTCGGCTCCACCTTGAATCCAGCTTCGTGGCGGGGAAGCGTCATGACATGAGCACGGTCGTAGGTTTTGTCAGCGAACTCGTTCGTCGTTTCATCGTGGTTAGCAGTGCCTACAAACCAGACGTTGTGGGGAACCCGAATTCTTCGACCCTCGACCAGCAGCGCTGGTGCGTTTGGCAACTGGCTCTCCGACAAACTGATGAGTCGATCTCTTGGGTCATTCTTTTCGAGCGCCGAGAGGAATTCAGCAAAATACTGCTCCGGGCGCGACAGGTTCATCTCGTCCAGCAAGATGATGTTGCACCGGTCCTTGTAAGCGGCTGTTTGCGCACGGTAGAGACCTTGCAGGCAGTCGCGCTCATAGAAACGCTTCTCGAATGCGTTGTAGTGCCCTAGTAGATCATCACGGTCTCGCCAGCCAGCTTGGACAGCAATGTCAGTGCAATGCCCTCCCACGGCCTTTGCGAACGCCTTCGCCAGGCTCGTTTTACCCGTGCCGCTGATTCCCTGAAAGATGTGAAGCTGGCTCATGGCCAACCCGGCAATAAGCAACTGAATGTCTTCGAGGCGGAAATGTAGTATCGAGCCTTCCTCCGCTTGAGCGATCCGGTGCTGCAATTCAACCGAGAATTTTTTCAGATCAGGAACATCTTGCTCCGGCAGGCTCAACTCCTTGGCCTTGCGATCCTTGATCCAATCGGCAGTGGATGCGGAATCCATCCATGCCATTTGAGGGAACGGCTTCTCAGATTGCTGTGACTGGGTTAGGTCATCTACCGTTTTGCCCAAGTCATTGAGCCTTGCACTCAAGATCTGATTGTTCTTTTCCAGGGCACGCTTTTCTCTTTCGAGGTTCTCTTTGTCACTCACGCCGAGGCGGAGGCGATGAAGCTGAGCTTTTGCATCAGCCAAATCAAAATGAACCTCGTCGAGTTGAGCCTTTTGCTCATCACGAAGTTTTCGCAGCGCCTCGTTCTCAAATTGCAACTGATCATCCTGACTGTTTGCAATTTGGTTTTCCAATTGAGTGACTCGACGTTTATGAGCGGCCAACTCGTCAAGTATCTCGCGGGCAGACCTCCCTGCCAATGCCTCTGAGAACTCCCGGTATTGCTCTAGTTTCTGTTCAGTCAATGTCCAATCGCGGTAAACCTTTTCAAGGCGTGCCTCTGCGCGTAGTCGAGCATCGGTCAATCTGGCGATTTCCTGACTGGCCTCGCGAAGTGAATCTTCGCGGATCTGTACCCGTTCACGCTCAAGCTCTTTCCACTCTGCATCTAGTCGCCGTTGCTGCTGCTGTAGAGCTCTCTCCTTGTTTGCAATCTCCGCTTCACGTTCCATCACTTCGGATGCGCGCGCGGACTCATCGTCACGTGCTTTCTGCTCCGCTTGAAGGATGCCTAGTTGAATCTCAGTCTTCCTAGACTCGAGCTCCACGATTTCTTTCTTGAGATCACTGAGTGCGGCCACGTTCTGGGCGGCAAAACCGGAACGCGCATCCAGTTCTCGCTTCTCAAGTTCACGCTCCTTATCGGCCAAACTTGATTCGGACTTTTTTATCTCAACTTGTCTTTGCTTCAACTCTTCGTCGAGTTTGTTGATCTCTTCGGTTCGCTTCTTGTTCTCATCACTTCGGCGGGAGAATGCCTCCTCCTTGCGAGCCAGGTCATCGGTGCGCTTCTGTGCGTCTTCATGTAGATCACGAATTCTCTTTGCGGCATCAGAGATATCCGCCAGCAACCTCTCGAGCTCGATTTTTTTCTCGGGCTCTACCTTATCCAACTCGCTGACCTGATCTTTCTCCAAGTCAGGGAGTGCCACAGCGGAAGCATCGCCTTGCACCAGCGATGCAAGGGAGCCAATTCCAGCAGTTGCTTTCTGCCATGCCGGTGCGACCGCACTTTGTGCAGTATTTGCGTTTTGCGCGACTGGGGTTTTGTTCCCCTTATTGTGTTTTGCCATTTCAATACCAGCCCTTAAAAATTTGAACCCATTCGATGACAAAGTCAGCGTGTTCCATAGCTTCTTCTCTATCGATTCTCTCGCCACCTGAATGCCCGGCCTTTTTGTTGCGAGCATCGGCCATATCAAGCAGACGAGCCAGTTGAAGCTCATCGGCGGATAGTTTGAGGAAGGGGTGTGATGCTTGATCCACTGTCCCTAGAAGTCCTGCAAACAACAACGCCTTGAGCGAACTGCTACCGCGCTTTACCGCTGTGCGCACCTGATCTAGGCGCTGCTCAGACAAACGCTTGATTACGTCATCGGTGAGGCAAGGAAGGTTGAAGAACTGGAGGTAATATTGCGCTTCCCCATCTTTCCAATCCCTCTGGTCTTTCCAGTGCGGCAATCTACGAATGTCTGATGGGTATGCTTTCAACAACCACTGCAGCACGCTCTCTGCGAGGTTGTGAGTCTCAATGAGAAGGCTAGTCACATCCTCCTGCCAAGACCTCTCCTGACTAGCCAGCACGGACCTTCGTCTCAGAACGCTGGCGAGGTATCCCTCAACAATCGGCACCTTCCGCGACCAGTTGTAGTCTGCAAGCAGTGTCAAGTCGATCTGATTCTCCAGGGATCGGAGCCACTCCTCTGCCGACAAATCGTTCGATCTCGTCTCGCCTACCGCGTCAGCGATGTATCTTGAAAGTCCATCGTTTCGCGGCAAGACTTCCTGCAGGGGTTTGCGCAACCACGACGCAGCCTGCTGCAACCCGAATGGATCTGCAACCAACCAGGGTTGTGGCCCAGCCTCGTCGGGAAAAATCCATGTCCATAACCACATCGGCTGCGCCGAATCTTCGACGAAGCTCAGGCTCTCAATGCGGACACGTGCCGAAAGCTCGTCATCACGCTGCTTGGCGTGGTCGTGATCCGTTCGATAGCGCTGAAACGCATCAAAGAGGGCCGCTGTATCCAGTGCGCCCTCTCGGAAGTGATTGAGGCGGAAGGGGCGATCCTCCTTTCCGGAATCGAGGTCTCGCAGGAACACTGGGTAACCACGTTCATCGACTCGCTTCGCTTCGATCTCTGGAAGTTCTTCAGTGAATCGCGGCAGCCAGTTCCCCGAAATCGCGTCCTGATATGCGTACCCCATGCGGACTTCCTCGCTGGCATCCTGAGCCTCTTCGAGGACACGCTCACCTTGAGAGGTGACTGATCCCGAGGTGTTCATCCAGCCGTTCGGGATCAGTTGAGTTGCAATGATGAAGGCCACCAGTTCTCGGTCCAGCCCCAGCAACTCAGCCATTTCCGAGCTGTCCTGGCATCTGGCCCTTGTCAGTCCAAGGATCGCCTGCTGGAACAGGTTCAACTTGAGGACACGATTTGTTGGATAAAAGACCTTCCAAACGCGGACAGGCCACAAAAGCGGCCGCCCACCCGGGGGGCGACGGACATCGAAGCGAAGATAGCGGTCAGCGGCCATGCGCCATCTCCTCTCTGCAAAGCTTGAGGAATGCAGCCAGAGCCGGTACACCTTCCTCAGACTCGGGCCCTTCGGCCATGTGTTTGGCACCGACTGCGACGAGGAGCTTCCTCTGGCGACTCATCGCAACGTTCATGCGATTTGCCAACCGCAAGTGACCATACTTGCTGTTTAGCAATCGTTCGCGCTCTTCCCCTTCCTTCTGATCGGGAATCACCACGTCGTTAGCTCGCACTACGGACAGGAAGACGAGGTCAAACTCTTTGCCTTGAAACGCGTCAACCGTGCCGACGCGCAGTCGCTCATCACCTGATTCAGTCTGCCGGTAGGAGCGTGCGATTCGGATTTCCCCATCCTCTTCCTCTGCCAAGCCCTCGTCAGCCAGTGCATCAAGTATCAGGTCACACTGGGCGCGGTAGAAACTGATGACCCCAATGCTCAGCGACGGCCCACAAGAATCTGCAATCCGCTTAACCTCTTTTGCAATAGAAATTGCCTCCGCCCGTCTTTCATAACCGGGTTTTAGGAATCTTTCTTTCCCGTCCTGCAGAGGCACATCCAACCAAGCCGCACATTTGCCTTGGTAGCCAGGAATCGTGTGAGCGAAATCCTCCGCAGGTCGCCCCGAGTGCAAGACGTCTAATCCCTCAGATTCATAGAACTGTTTGCTGATGAAGTCACCCAGTGTCGGATGCATTCTGTACTGCGTATCGAGCATCACGACGCGCTTGATGTTGTCGACTTTCTCTTGCTCCCTAAGCTGCTTCACCAGCCGCTCAAAAAGACTCTGCTCATACGCCTTCGCTTGAGCCTCAGTCAGGCTTTGTCTCGAAATGAGTTCGTCTTCCAACTCTCGTTGAACAAGGTGAGGTAGTTGTCGATGGTCGCCGACCAAGATGATGCGACGCCGCGCCATCGCCATAGGAACCAAAAGGTCTAGAGGGTTTGCCCTGGCGGCTTCGTCGATGACAACCGTGTCGAACTCAATTCCTTCTGATGCATCTAGGTCGCTCAACTCTTTCAAACTACTCATCGCCTTACCAGCTGACTGCTGGCAGGTCGCACCGACAATGCTTGCGTACTCGCGGACCGCTCTCGCTGCCTCATTGGGGGCTTGGGAAAGTGCCGCGTGGTACGAGGCCACTACCGCAGAGATGCCACGGCGAGATTGACGCAAAGGCGCGTCGATTGCGTGCTCGATGTCGGCCAAGAGACCAAGTGCTTCGCCGCTCAACGCTTGCTTTAGCTGTGGGGGCCTGTAATCGGGGCTCAACCGATCCAGCATAGACCGCTTAAACGCAGCCAATTCAGCAAGATCTGCTTCAGTGGCATCGGCAACCGTTGAAAGTCGCTGGAGCAAGCCCCATTCCGAATCTTGAAGTTTGACGTTGCTGCGCCGAAGCGTGCGCTCAAGCTGGTGAGCTCTGTCCGGCCCGTCGTCGGCGAACCCGATAGAACTGGTGCGCAGAGCCCTCAGCAAGCGCACAAGCCCAGCAGGCTCATTGGCCTGACGCTGGGTTTCGACTCTCTTCTGCTGGGCAAGAAACTCATCCCATCGGTCCTTAATTTGGGCCGGGAGACGAACGTCTAGATCGAACAGCTGACGCAAAAGGACATCAATTTGCTCGAACTGTGTTTGGCGTTCCTGTGCCGACATGCTCGCGAGTCTCAATGCTGTGATACGTCGATCTAGCTCTTCCAATGGTTGAGTCAGCGGCTCATTCAGCCGAATCGCATCGAGTCGCACAGAGATTTCTTTCCGTTTGCGTTCACACCAAACACCAACGGGGTCGATACCGCCTTCGTCACGGCGCCCTCGACCGCCAATTCGAACGGCAGGCAAGCCAAAGACTTCTGCACGATTCAGGGCGTTATCGACCGCATCGTGCTGGTAACTGCTAATCAGCACTTGGTGCTGCAGCGAGTTTTCCCCGAGTGTTTCGGCAAGGCGCCGCTGCAAAGCTGCAATGACCTGAGTCTTACCTGTTCCTGGTGGGCCAACGATAAGTGCGATATCAGGTGTATTGATCGCCTTCTCCAGCGCCTCAATCTGCCGCTTGGTCGGAACACCCTTGAAGCAAGATTTGGCGTAGCTGGATAAGCCGTCGAGCTGACGTCGCCGGGCGCTTGGCGGAGCCACCCCTTCCAGCAAGTAGCTCAGTTGCGGCAGTCGCCGTCCTTCATTGATAGATTGCCTTGCGCGTGCACGACGGGTCTGTACGGCTTCATCACCCGATAGTGAGTAGTAGATGAACCCCTTGGTTGGGGGGCGTTCTGAGCGCCGGTCCTGGCTCGGAACCAAGACCACGCCATCCCGCTCGAACCGCAATACACCACGAACCGGGCGACGGCGTGCTCGGTCAGCTCTGCCCGGCACGTCTTCAACCTCGGAATCAAGATCAAGCTCCCGATCCCCAAGCTCCACTTGCGTTGTGTTTGCCAGCCCCAAAGCTTTCCATCGTTTCCGGAAACCCCTTAGGTGATCCGCATCAACTTTTAGAAACCAGGCCCACAGTTCACCTTCGACGAGCTCCGCACTCTTGAAGCGAAGAGAACCCAGTTCCCTCGCACAATCTCGAGCCTGCTCCCATTCGAGCGCACCATACTCTTGCCATAAACGTAGGTAGCTGCCGTTGTCGCGCAGCGCGGCATCCAAAAGTGCGCGTTGCTCTGTACTCTGGAGACGCACGGCGACACTGGCATCTTGGAACGAGATCTTGCCAACGGCCATCGCTACACGTGCTGTAGCCCCCTTGAGACGAGTGACGCTCATCAGTTTCAGTACGCCAGCATCTCGTTTGACGTTGCCGCGCCAGCCTGCACCAAAGAGAACGAAACTCTCATCGGAAGCGTTGTCGAAGCGGCCAAGAAAAACACGATCCATTTCTGCGGTCGGTGCTTTTTCAGCTGAGATGAATTGCTCATTCAACCAACCAACTGCAGTGGGTACGTCTGGAGCAAAAATCTCACCCCTGCTGGCCAATTGCTCCGCAATGGCCTCATCAACAGAAATCGCCATATCCAGCTGGATCTGCTCGACCAAATCCAGCGATTGAAGGTGGAGAGCCTCTCCATGCCGTTGTCTTAACACCCACAACGTCAGGCCTCGTTGTACCTGAAGCGCAGTTCGATCTTGGCGTCCTTCTACTTTGCCGACGCAAACGGAGTTGCCCTGTCGGAGAAGATAGTCATTACCGTGTGCCTGTACTGACACGGCCTCACCGATTTGCCAATCGGCTCCCAAGTCGTCACATGTGAACCGGGTAAGCTCACCCGACAAAAGAGGAAAGTCGCAGAGTTTCATCATTGCCTCACCAGTTGAAACGCCAAACGACGTGCTCTTCATCTACTGCGCCTAGGTGGAGCCAAAAAGACACTCCTGAACGACTGCTTGACTTGAGCCGCTGCCGACGCACAACTGGGACGACTTTGTCGTCAGACGCTCTTTGTAAGGAAACTTGCGTACCGGCTAATGGCTCTATCCACAAGCCATCCTTAGCAAGTTCGACAGTGCATAGCGGACGGGCATCCGCGTACAGAGACGTTCCCAAGGGCAAAGTCTTTAACTCGGCAGGGCTCATACTCAAAACCATCGCCTTGCCTGTGCGAGTCCAGCACTCTTTTCGAATCAACGACTCTGGAATGTCTTCCGGTAAGCCCTCCCGGATCAGATCCGGTGGCATATAGCGATATTCCTGCAAGAGAATCGTCCGACTCAGGTCCTGGGTGTGATCGCAAAATGGACAGATGTGCTTAGAGGTGTAGAAAAACGTGCTACCACAAGATTCGCATTGATCGCAATGACCCGTGGCGGCCTCAAAAGCATCAGCCCACTCACTCAGACTTGGCCGTTCGCCTGGATTGTTCAGCCCGGCATTGAAGCATCGCTCAAACAGCGCACGCAGTGGAGCATTAAGCGTTAACTCGCGGGGCAGACCTATCGACAAGGCGTTGCTGCGATCAACAGGGTGATCTACCCAAGGAAGTTCGCCACGGAGAGCCGCCTCTTCACGCTCGGGTTCCCCCTCAAGAACAACGTCCCCCTTGAAGGGATGAACCAGCGTGAGGACGAGATACGCCATGACCGCATAACTCCAACTGTCGGTCAGGGTGTTGATGCCGGACTCTCCCCTCAGAATCTCTGGAGCCCCGTAATCGGGGGTGAACACACCTTGCTGACCATCACGCGACTGACTCGCAACATTGTCAGCATCGATCAACCAGACTTCGGCGTACTCTAGTGACTGCGATACGAAGACATTTGCAGGAGAAAGATCGCCATAAGCGAGTCCTCGGCCATGCAACTCAGCCAGGACCCGAGCCAGTCGCGCGAGCAACTTCAACCGGCGCAACAGACCGCCTGTCTTGACATAGCCCGAGATGCCTTCATCCGACATCAAGGCGTCCGTCGCGACCTGCATCAGTTCAGTCATTGGGACCAGTCCATCCATCAGTTCCATGACGTAACCGGGCTGTGGCTGCGTGATAAGGGCTTGCGGATGTGCGATGGGAAGGCCCTCAAGTGGCTGACGCATAAGTGCGCGAATCTTGCTCGTCCAACTGTTTCGCTTTTCTTCTGTGGTTGCGCGAGAGACTTTGACGAGTACATTGGGGTAGTTGGTCGTACAAACGATCCCCTGACCGCCTTCGCCGATACGCCCTGTCAGTTCATAGGACTGACCGTGTTGGTCTAGCACTGTCCTGTTTTTCTTTGGTGCCTCTGGTGTTGCTGTGCTCATTCAGAAGTCCTAAAAATGGCCACGAGTGTTTTGTCGTCGCTGTGTAAGGGTGTCGCCCAGTCATTCAGTTCAGACTGCAACCAGCGTCTGCCTCTGCGCCGATTCCGAGCGCTCACGTCTTGATAAAGCGCATCAAAGAAGTCGGCAAGATGTGCAGGTTCGAGGTCATCGGCCACGCCATCTGTCATCAAGACAACACCATCACCCGGCTCGGTGAATCGGCCTTTCGTACAGCTCCATCTGTCCTGCAGGTACGTGGACTCAAGTGCCCAAGTCTGATTGCCATAGGCTGTGCGCTCTGGCGTGATGCGACGGAACTCGCCAGCGCATTTCACCAGCAGAAGACCATCACCCAATTGGGCTGCATGGACCTCGCCTTGATCTGTCACGCGGCCGAACAGCAGCGTGGTCGCGGCGTCTCGAGGAGTTGTCGGACCAATCGCTTTAAGCCATTGCTGATGAATCAAGGGCAGCGTTGCCGGCAGATCGAAACTGCTCGATGTGGCGCGCAAGATCCGCCGGGTAACTTGGCAGGCACTACGTGCCCCCAGATCACTACGTGCTCGCGATCCCAAACCGTCTGCTGCAGCCGCAATCCAGCCACCACGGCAACCCGCCAGAACCATCGCGTCCTGATTTGGCTCGCCCAGATCCAGGTGTCGGGGGCCGATGACGCTCGCGCCGCAGGCAATAAACCTCATTGGAAGTCGAGGTCCAGCGCTTCATCATCCGGGGGCGGGACAACGAATGCGGTTGAGATGTCTGGATTTTGGCTTGCCGTGCGAGTGGTCACACTCATGGTCACTGCACGGAAGAAACGGTGGATGTCCCGGGCGTTGTGGGCCTTGAAAATGGGAGCCTCTACGTCGTTCGCAAAATCCTTCAGCATTGCTTCATCGGCATCCGGCCCAATCGCCATAGCTAGCCGGGTCGCCTTCTGTGCCCGCTCAGAGTCGCAAAGAGCCTTGAAAGGAGCCTCCCAGTCGTCGGTCGGTTGTCCATCAGACAACAGAATCAAGACGGGGCGATAGGCTCGGGAGGGGATGCGATCCTTGTCCTCCAGCAACTGACGAGCGAGATCAAATGCCGCACCCATCGGCGTGACACCGTCAGCCTTAAATTCCGAGAATCCTGCGACGCCATGCGCTGCAACCAATGGCAAGTGCATCTGCGCCTTGCCACCAAAGGTGATCAGGCCCACCTGTATTTCGGCGCGCAAACGACTTTCCTTGGCGAAAGTCGAGACCATGTCCTTCATCGCAGCATTTAGCGCTTCGATCTTGCCGTTCTCCCCCATGCTGCCACTTGTGTCAGCCAAGACGATCACGGGGAGAGGCCGGGGCGTGGCGACAGCGAATTTTTTGAGACTGCTCATCTTCTTTGTCCTTTGATCAGGTTGATTTTTGGCATTCGGGCTTGAGGGCTTGGGTGGTGAAACCGGCACCTTGATGGAACGCATCGCGAGATCGCCGACGTATCGACTCACGATGTCTTCTTGGTATTTGGCAAACCCCATGACCCAGCCTCCAATTCATAAAAGTTCTTATGCTTATACACCATCCGTGCCAGCTTTGCCAGCTTTTTTGGACTGGTACTTGAGCAACCAATTCGTCAAGGTTTGGTAACTGCCAAGACCCAACAGCTTCGCTGCCTCAGTCTTGTTGCCACGACTCTGCTCCATGGCCCTATCCAGGTAGTGCCGGGCCACATCTGCCATCAGATCAGGTAGCGAAAACCCCTCGCCAATTGCGGCCCCAAGAATGGCGTCGTCTGTGCCGGTGGTTGTGAGCGAGAGAACCTCATCGATATCCTCGGCGGCTATCTCCTCTCCTGGCGCCCAGATGGACGCCCTCAAAAGCGCGTTGTGCAGCTCCCTCACATTGCCCGGCCAGGCGTGGCGAAGAAGAAGATTTCTTGCGCCAACAGATAAGTTCTTATGCTTAAAGCCCGGCTGCGAAGTTGCTTCGCGGTTGATCTGCGCCAGCAAAGCGTCGATCAATAGATTGAGGTCCCCTTCGCGAGCGCGCAGGGGAGGCAATACCAAGATGCCAACCGCGATTCGATGAAACACATCCTCTCTGAATCGCCCCGCCCGAACTTCTTCCGGCAGAACCCGGTTGGTAGCGGCGACGATGCGCACATCAATTTTTCGGGACTTACTGGCCCCCAGGCGGGTCACTTCATGCTCCTGGAGTACGCGCAGCAGTCGAACCTGTGACTGCAGCGGCAGTTCACCGATTTCGTCCAAAAAAAGCGTCCCGCCATCAGCCGCCTCAAAGTAGCCGGCACGGGTTGTATGGGCCCCGGTGAACGCGCCCTTTTCATGACCAAAAAGCTCCGAGTCGATCAGTTCAAGAGGGATGGCTCCACAATTGACCGCGACAAAGGGGGCGTCTTTTCGCTTGCTGGAGGCGTGGATCGCACGTGCGAAGAGTTCTTTGCCGGTCCCGGATTCGCCTTGGATCAGTACCGGCAGATCCCGTTGAGCCAGTCTCTGCGCCATCGCGACTACGCGCTTCATTGCACCGCAGCGATAAATGATGCTGCCGAACTCCGGCGCAGCCGGGGGCAATCCCTGCACAAGGTGCGCAAGCGCCTCATCGGCCTCCTTGCTTGCAGCAGGAAGAAACTCAGCAGCCAGGTCGAATGGAACGACGACAGGACGCACGCCGTGCTCACGAGATGACTCTATGAGGTCGGCTCCGTACTTGGCTTTGGCCAGCAGCACCCAGACAGCAGCCATGGCAGGGGTGCCCGGGCTCACATGGAAGGTAACTTTCAGACCCGGCGAAGACGAGATCGTCTCAGACACCGCCCCGTTCGCTGCTTTATAGATGTCTTCGAAATCGGTGGGGCTTCGCAGTGTTGCGTAATGCACATCTAAAGCGCCTGCAAATTTCTCGCCCAGCCACGCCAGGAAGTTCTGCGTTTTCTGCTGCCCGTGATCTGATAGGAGCACCAAGCGGTCATACACCCCGGTCTCCAGCGCCATCAGGATGGGGCCGAAGTCTGCGCCCGACGCATCTTCCGAGGCGCGGAGGTCTGAGTTACCAAGCCAAGCAAAAAGGGTAGGCATCGAGCATAAGAAATTGTGTGACTACATAAGTTTCATTCTATCTTGGGCGGTATGCCGATGGAAAGCGTCGTAGGTGCAGTCTAGTGGCAAGCCCAACGCTGGACCCCGAAGATGCTCACACTGTTCAACCGTACGGTGCCACGGCAATCAGTCGTCACGCCTCATTGCCCGCCCCTGCGCTGCAGAGTATGATATCATCAATTTGATGATGTAAACTTCTTACCAATGAGCAATAGAACAACCAATTTTGGTCTTACCGCCGTCTTCCGTGGGTGAGGAGCACTTGAGCATGCATCCCCAGCGCGTCGAGAGCTTGAGCCACGCCCAGCGCGAGCGCTTGGCGTACATCGACTTTCGCCTGTACTTCATGGGTGAAATCGGCCGCCCAGACTTGGCGAGCCGCTTTGGGGTGGCTCCAGCCGGGGCAACGCGCGACTTGGCGCTGTACCGGGAAATCGCGCCGCAGAACATCGAGTTCGACGGCAGCAACAAGATCTACCGTATCGGCAAGACGTTCTCCCCGATCTTCGAGCACGCGACGCAGCGTGTCTTGTCGGCGCTTGCTCTTGGGTTTGGCGATGGAGTGAACGTCGAGTCGCAACCGCTGCTGCCCTGCGAATCCCCCGCAGCTTTGAGTAGCCCCCGGATGGATGTGCTGGCACCGATTTGCCGAGCCATCCACGCCAAGCGACCCATCGCCATCCGTTACCACTCGATGAGCAGCGGAGAGTCCGAGCGGATCATCGTTCCGTTTGCGCTGGTTGACACCGGCCTGCGCTGGCACGTTCGGGCGTTTGACCGCAAGTCCGGCGAGTTCCGCGACTTCGTCGTCACCCGCATCGAAGCGCCGACTTTGGTCGATGAGGAACCCAAGGCCAACGAGCGCCCGGATAACGACATCCAGTGGACTCGGATCGTGGAGTTGGACTTGGTACCGCATCCGCGTCTCGCCCGCCCCGAGATCATCAAGATGGACTACGGGATGACCGATGGCTCGATCCGGATGCGCGTTCGCGCGGCGGTGGCGGGCTACATGCTGCTGCGCTGGAGCGTGGATGCTTCACCAAATCACAGCCTCACAGAAGAACAGTACCGCCTTTGGCTCAGCGACCCGCTGGCCTTGTATGGCGTCGAAAACGCGAAGCTCGCGCCCGGCTACCGCGCCCCGGCAATAAGCACAACACGGAAATAGGATCACAAATGGCAATCAAGAAATCAGACCTCTACTCATCGCTCTGGGCATCTTGCGATGAACTGCGCGGCGGCATGGATGCCAGCCAATACAAGGACTACGTCCTGTTCATGCTGTTCATCAAGTACGTCTCGGACAAGTACGGGGACTCTGATGACTTTGCCCCGCCTGTCACTATTCCGCCTGGAGCCAGCTTCAAGGACATGGTTGCCCTCAAGGGCAAAAGCGATATTGGCGACAAGATCAACACACAGGTCATTCAGCCCCTGATCGACGCCAACACCCGTCTTGCACGCAGCGACTTCCCTGACTTCAATGACCCGAACAAACTCGGTGAAGGTCAGGCGATGGTGGATCGCCTCAGCAACCTGATCGGCATCTTCCAAAAGCCCGAGTTGGATTTCTCGAAGAACCGTGCCGAGAACGACGACATCCTGGGCGATGCCTACGAATACCTGATGCGGCACTTTGCCTCGCAGAGCGGCAAGAGTAAAGGCCAGTTCTATACGCCATCTGAGGTCAGTCGCATCATGGCCAAGGTCGTGGGCATCTCCCCTGCCAATGCAGTGGCCTCGACCACCGCGTATGACCCCACCTGCGGCTCTGGCTCCTTGCTGCTCAAGGTGGCCGCCGAGGCTGGCAAGCACATCACGTTGGAAGGGCAGGAAATGGACGTGACCACTGCTGGTCTTGCCCGTATGAACATGATCCTGCACGACTTTCCAACCGCCAACATCCTGCAGGGCAACACGCTGGCCTCGCCGAAGTTCAAGGATGGCGAGGCGCTGCGTACCTATGACTACGTCGTCGCCAATCCGCCGTTTTCAGACAAGACCTGGAGCACCGGCCTGACCCCTGCCAGCGATGCGCACCAGCGTTTTGCTTGGGGCGAACCGCCGAAAAAGCAAGGCGACTACGCTTACCTGCTGCACATCATTCGCTCAATGAAGAGCACCGGCAAAGGCGCCTGCATTCTCCCTCACGGTGTTCTTTTCCGGGGCAATGCCGAGGCTGTCATCCGCGAGAAGCTGGTGCGGTCGGGCATCCTCAAAGGGATCATTGGCCTGCCGGGCAACCTGTTCTACGGCACGGGCATCCCCGCCTGCATCCTGGTGCTGGACAAGGAAAACGCTTCTGCACGCAAAGGCATCTTCATGATCGACGCCTCCAAGGGCTTCATCAAGGACGGTGCCAAGAACCGCCTGCGTGAGCAGGACATTCACAAGATCGTCGATGCCTTCACCAAGTTGGCAGAGTTGCCACGCTACTCGCGCATGGTGCCGCTGACCGAGATCGCAGATCCCAAGAACGACTACAACCTCAACCTGCCACGCTACATCGACAGCACCGAACCTGAAGACATCCAGGACATCGATGGCCACTTGCGTGGTGGGATTCCAGAGCGTGACCTGGATGCGTTGAGCGATTATTGGAAGGTGATTCCCGGTGTGCGCAATGCCCTGTTCGAGTCAGCCGGGCGCACTGGTTATGCACTGTTGAAACTGCCCATCGCCGAGGTGAAGACCACCATCTTTGCGCATCCTGAGTTCACTGCATTTAATCAGACAGCCACCCAGGTGTTTGCGGATTGGAAGCAAGCCAGCACGCCACAGCTAAAGGGCTTTGCGAAAAACGGCCACCCAAAGCAACTGATCGAGGCACTGTCCGAGGATTTGCTTGCCCGATTCAAGCCGACGCCGCTCGTCAATGCCTATGACGTGTATCAACACCTCATGGATTACTGGGCCGAGACGATGCAAGACGACTGCTACCTGATATCAGACGCAGGCTGGCAGGCTGGGGCGCAGCCGCGTGAAATTCTTCAAGTCAAGAACAAGGACGGCAAGCTGGCGTGGCCCGAAGCGCATGACTACAAGAAAGGCAAGCGCCGCTTCAAATCCGACCTGATTCCCGCGCCAATTCTGATCGCCCGTTACTTCACCGTTGAGCGCGACGCCATTGAAGCGCTGGAGGCCAAGCTGGCAGATGTCGAGCAACAACTTCAAGAGATGATGGAAGAGAACAGCGGCGAAGAAGGGCTGCTAGCCGAGGTCATTGAAGGCGAAGGCGACAAGCAGAAGATCACGGCTAAGGCTGTCAAAGCCCGCCTGAAGGAGATCGGCAAAGATCCTGACTACGCCGACGAGCGCAAGGCGCTGCAGGACTACGCTGCCTTGCTTGACAAGCAGACTGATATCAAAGGCAAGCTGAAAGCGGCGCAGGACGACCTTGAGGCCAAGCTGGATGCCAAGTACCCCAAGCTGACCGAGGACGAGATCAAGCAGCTTGTAGTGGACGACAAATGGCTGGCGACCTTGGCCGATGCCGTGCAAGGCGAGCTGGATCGGGTTTCTCAAACCCTCACCAGTCGCATCCGCCAGCTTGCGGAACGGTATGCCACGCCGCTGCCGACGCTGACCAAAGAGCTCGCCACACTCTCAGCGCGGGTGGATGAGCACCTGAAAAAGATGGGGGCGGTATGGAACTGATGCCTGGCTACAAGCGCAGCGATGTCGGCGTGATCCCAGACGACTGGGATGCCAAGCCGCTGGGCGAGATTGGCGACAGCCTCATTGGATTGACCTATCGCCCTTCCGAAGTTCGCAAGTATGGAACGCTGGTGCTGCGCTCATCCAACGTCCAAAACGGGACGCTTTGCTTTGACGACAACGTTTTTGTCGACGCCGATATTCCTGACCGCATCATGGTCAGGCCGGGAGACATTCTTGTTTGCGTCCGAAATGGCAGTCGGGATCTGATCGGCAAGTCCGCTCTTATCGACGAGCGGGCCGTTGGCATGACCTTCGGTGCATTCATGGGAGTTTTCCGTAGTGAAGACGGACAGTTCCTGCGTCACGTGTTTCAGTCTGGCATTTTCAAGAAACAGATCAATGAGCATCTGGGCGCGACCATCAACCAGATCACCAACAAAAGCCTGAACTCCTTCAAGGTTCCTTTGCCGCCAACCAACGAGGAACGAACGCGAATCGCAAGTGCGCTAAGCGATGTAGATACGCTGCTTGCTGCCCTTGACCAAGTTATCCTCAAGAAGCGTGATTTGAAGCAGGCGGCTATGCAGCAATTACTCACTGGCAAGACACGTCTGCCGGGTTTTTTCGGTGAGTGGCAGAAAAAGACCCTGGGAGAACTGGGGGCAACCTATGGCGGGCTAACCGGAAAAACCAAATCAGACTTTGGGGTCGGCACTGCCAAGTACATCACTTTCATGAATGTGATGACAAATACGGTGATCGATTGCGCGGCTTGTGAGCAAGTGAACGTCTCAGCCTCTGAGACTCAAAACAGAGTGCTACGCGGCGATTTACTTTTCAACGGCTCCTCCGAAACGCCTGAAGAGGTTGCATTTTGCTCGCTGATGTCGGAAGAGGTGCCGGATTTGTATCTCAACAGTTTCTGTTTCGGATTCCGTCTTTTCGACGATCAGCAAGTGGACGGTCTATTTCTGACTTATTACATCCGTGCCAATCCGGGGCGCGAAATGATGAAGTCGCTCGCACAAGGTTCAACACGGTACAACCTCTCTAAAACAGCCCTGTGTGAGGCATCGGTCCTGCTGCCTCTGAAAGAGGAACAAGCCGCTATCGCAGAAGTTCTCTCTGGAATGGACGCAGAGCTGATTGCACTTGAAACACGTCGCGATAAAACCCGCAACATCAAGCAAGCCATGATGCAGGAACTGCTCACCGGAAAGACGAGGCTGGTATGACGGCAGGGGATTCGTCCATCCCAGTCCAGGTTGAAGTTTTGAGCTTTGCTCAGCTCTTCAATGAGTCGGTATTCCCGCTGGCGGTAGACACCTACCAGCGCGGCTTTGTCTGGAGGGATGACAAGGTGCAGCAGTTGGCCGACGACCTGAGCGCCTATCAGCAAGAGGACGATCCCAAGCCTCCCTACTACATGGGCACGGTGTTGATTCACCGCCACGCTGAAAAGGAGAAGCATTTCCTCATTGACGGGCAGCAGCGGATCACAGCTCTTTGCCTGCTGCACCAGCAACTCAAAAACAGCCTGCCCACCAATTGTGCATTGAGTTATTCGCCGAAGTCCGCAAGACGCCTACGTGCCGCCGTCGAAGTCCTGCGCGAGCACGTTTGCATGCCTGACGCCGGGATTTTCGACCAGATCGTCTTCACCGTCATTTCAGTGGATCGGGTGGACCTGGCCTTCACCTTCTTTGACACCCAGAACAACCGTGGCGTGCCGCTGCATGCCACGGACTTGCTCAAGGCCTATCACTTGCGGGCGGTGGACACGGAATCGGTCGCGCGAAAGGAAGCCTTGCAAACACTTTGTGCTCAGCGCTGGGAAGGCATCCAGCGAGGGACGCCAGTCTTGTCGCACGATCAGGAATTTGCACAAAGCTTGTTCGCCAAGTTTCTCTGGCGGGCGCGGTATTGGACAGGGCAACGGGTGAGCCTTGGCGGGCACGACGCGTTGATGGAGGAGTTTCAGCGGCACACTTGGAAAAATGAAGGCGACCCCGCGACGATCCCGCTTTACCGCTCGCGCCACAACCGGCTCGGCACGGCCCTCACGCTGCGGGGCGATGGTCACGGCGAGATCCACACCAACCGGATTTCTCTGAGCCCGAAGCCAGAGGACCTGCCTTTCGCGATGCGACAACCGATACATAAAGGCATCGGCTTCTTTCTCTATGCCGACAAGTATGCGGCACTGCTACGCCGTCTGGTGGTGGACCCTAATGACTCAGTGGAAGTTCTGCGCTTTCGCGAAGTTTACGAAAAGCTGGTGATGGCCAATTCGCTCTTCCTGCGAGAAATCTTCTTGCTGGCGGCGGTGATGTTCGCCGACCAGTTTGACGACGAGAAGCTGTGGGAGTTTTCGCTCTGGTTAGATCATGCGCTGGGTGCAATTAGGCTCGAGAAGCAGCAGGTGCGCTACGAGGCGGCGCAGAACTTCTTTAAGCAGGACACGCTGAACCTGCTTGATGTGATTGCCAGCGGCTACCGGCCCGAGCAGGTCATTGCCCACCTGAAGGCCAATCACACCCACGCCAAGACATATTCTGATGAGACCATTGAGTCCGGCAAGGGGGTGCAGGGTATCTACAAGCAGGCGGTTCTTGCTTACTACGGGCGCATAGATGTTACGTCCCTGAATGGCAAGCACACATGGATCGACATGAAACTGAAGGAAGGTTCCGCATGAAGATCGAATCTCGGCTCTACAGTCTGGAGGCGATCGTAAAGGAGAGCCCGGACTGGCATTTCAATATCCCGATCTACCAACGGCTGTATGTCTGGGGCGAGGACCAAGTGCTCACGCTCCTGAATGACCTCGTGAACGCCTACGAACGCGATGAGGATATTTTCTTTCTCGGCGGCACCCTGCTTGTGGATAAGTTGGGCGGGCGCGGTCAGCAGTCCGGCGGGCGCGGTCGGCACTTCGATCTCATCGATGGCCAACAACGCTTCACGACCCTGTGGATGCTCTGCCACGCGTGGCGCGAGGCGCTCACGCCGTTTCTTACCACCATCACCGATGACAGGCGGATCGAGCCGCGCCTGCAATTCGCTATTCGCCCGGAAGTGGATAGTTTCCTTGAGACGTTGGTGTTTGGTGATCAGGGGCGAGCTGTGCCGGACGATGAAGCGACCAAACGGATGCGCATCGCGCTGGATTTGATGCGGTCTGTCTTTGAAAAGCGCCCGCTGCCGGCGGGCGTTACGAATCTTCAGGCGCACCTCCGCGAGCTGACGGAGTTTGTCTTTGGCCGAGTGAAGTTTGTCATCACCACCGTGCCCCGCGAAACCGACCTGAACAAGCTGTTCGAGGTAATCAACAACCGGGGTGTGCAGCTACAGCACCATGAAATCCTCAAGGCACGGATGCTGGATGCGCTCAACGAGGTCGAGCGAGGACCCTATGCCGTCCTCTGGGACGCCTGCGCCGACATGGAGAACTTCGTGGAGCGAAACCTGAGTGGCAATTTCAAGGGTTTCGCCAGCGAAGTAGCCGCCTGTTACGAAAGGGGCCAGCTAACCGATGCCTCGGCGGTGCGCGCGCTACTGGCAAGGCGAATCCAGGAGCAGAACCACCACCATGCACTGACTCTGGCGGAGATCCTGCGAGCACCGGACGACGCGCAGGCCGGAGGAGGCGAGACCGAGACGGAGACCACAGAGCCGACTTGGGTGCGCGGCATGTTCGGTTTTCCCCTCTTTCTGCAACATGTCTTGCGTATCTGGCTGTTCGAACGTGGCCGGCCCGACCTGCCGCGACTCCTCGACCGTGAGCTGCTTGCCCTGTTCGAGGAGCATTTCTTCAAGCCAGCCGATGATCGCACGGAAAGCGTCCGGTCGTTCATCGATTTACTCTGGCGGCTGCGGGTGATCTTCGACGAGCACCTCATCAAGTGGGTAGATCAGGGCGAAGAGGAGATTCACCTGATTAGTGCTATCAGTGTCAGCACTAGCAGCGGGAAGCGCTACATGAGCCGCTCGCGGGAGTCCGACAGTCATCAGGGCTTTTCGTTGCTACAGAGCATGCTTTATCACTCGCAGGAGATCACCACGCAGTATTGGGTTACGCCGTTGCTCAACTTCATGCACCGAAATCCCGAGTTGGATGCGGAGCGGTATTTCGCTTACTTGCGGCATCTCGACAACCACATGCTCGGCTCAGATGCCAACGAGATTTTGATCGTGCGCTCGCTGAGCTTCATGAAGGAACCATGGCAACGGCGCGATGCCATTCATGCGGAGGAGCTTGCCGAGCCCAGCGGTGTGAAGTTTGCTCACTACTGGTTCTACAAGCTCGATTTCGTCTTGTGGTTTCAGAAGAAACGCCAAACGGAGCGCTGGAAGAAATTCAGGCTCACGGCCAAAAGCTCGGTTGAACACATCTCTCCGCAGACTCCAACCGAACGGGACGACAACCGGGTTGACAAGGCGCTCGATTATTTCGGCAATCTCGCTCTGGTCTCGCGAAGCTTGAACTCAGAATACGGAAATCTTCCCTTCAACGAAAAGCGCCAGCGCTTTATTAACAACAACAAGAGCCGGTTGGATTCGCTCAAGATGGACCTGATTTATGAGAGCGACCGGTGGAATGACGATATGGCATTTTCCCATCAGCAAGAGATGATTTTGTGTCTAAGCGACTACTGGGAGAACACCTTGAGGTTGGTACCATGACTGAACAAGCTCGATCTGAGCGCAAGACGCAAAACCGCGTTGCCGCTCTGTTTACCGATGCAAGTCGCCCTGACTGCCTTGGCTACGATCACCTAGGTGAGTGGAGTAAACGCGACAACAACCGCTGCATCGAGGCAGATTTTTTGCGCAGCAACCTCAAGAAGCGTGGTTATTCCGATGCGCACATTTCCGCTGCGCTGCAAAAGCTCCTGACCGCCGCCGACTCCACCGGCATCACCCTGTATCAAGCCAATCTGCGCACCTACCAACTGCTGCGCTATGGCGTACCGGTACAGATTGCAGCCGGGCAGGCGCATGAGACCGTACACCTCATCGATTGGGAAACGCCTGGCAACAACGACTTTGGCTTGGCCGAAGAGGTCACCTTGCGCGGCGGCTACGAGCGGCGGCCCGATCTGGTCGTGTACGTCAATGGCATCGCCGTCGCCGTCATTGAGTTGAAACGCAGTTCGGTGGAGGTGGCCGACGGTGTTCGTCAGCTCATCACCAACCAGGAAGAGATTTTCAACAAGGGATTTTTCAGCACGGTGCAGTTGGTGCTGGCGGGAAGCGACTCGCAGGGTTTGCGCTACGGCACCACGGGCACCCCTGAAAAATTTTTCGTCGAGTGGAAGGAGCGCAAGGATAAAGGCGCAGCCCCATCAGAGCCACTCGCAGAGGGTGCGCTGCTGAATAAACCATTGGCGCAGATGTTTGACAAGGTGCGCCTGCTGGATCTGATCCGCAACTTCATCATCTTCGATGGCGGGCAAAAGAAGGTACCTCGCGTCCATCAATACCACGGCGTGAAAGCGGCCCAGGAGCGGATGAAGCAGCAGGAAGGCGGTGTGATCTGGCACACCCAAGGCAGCGGCAAGAGCATTCTGATGGTGCTGATTGCCAAGTGGCTGCTGGAATTTGACCCGCACGCCCGCGTCCTGGTCATCACCGACCGTGATGAGCTGGACAAGCAGATCGTGGGTGTGATGCGTAATGCAGGCGTGATTGGCGAGGATGCGGCATCGCCGCGCATCACCTCTCGCGCGGAATTGGTTGAAAAGCTAGGGGCAGCCACGCCACGCTTGATGTGCGCGCTGATCCACAAGTTTGATACGACCGACCTGAAGGGCGAGCCTCCGAGGGTGGCGGGCCGTGTTTACGTCTTCGTCGATGAATGTCACCGCACGCAAGGCGGCGACATGAACAAGCAAATGAAGCGATGGCTGGAGAACGCCATCTTCATCGGTTTCACCGGCACGCCTCTGCTGCGCAAAGACAAGCAGACCACCCGCGAGGTTTTCGGCACCTACATCCACACCTACAAGTTCGATGAAGCGGTGGCCGACAAGGTTGTGCTTGACCTGAAGTACGAAGCGCGCGATGTGCCACAGCGACTGACCTCAAAGAAGGCAATTGATACCTGGTTTGATCAGAAGACTAAGGGGTTGAACAACTTCCAGCGTTCGGTTCTTCGCAAACGTTGGGCGACGATGGAAGAACTTATGAGTGCCGGTGAGCGCAAACAGCGCATAATTGCCGACATCATCCATGACTTCGGTGTCCAGCCACGCCTGAACAATGACCGGGGCACTGCCATTTTGGTGGCAGCCTCCATCTACGACGCCTGTCACTACTTCCGCTTGTTCCAGAACACGTCGTTCGGCAAATACTGCGGAATCATTACGTCTTATGAGCCCAATCACAACGCAATTTCGCGCGAGCCCAAGGATAGCGACGAACGCTACAAGTTTGACACCTACACCCAGCACGTCCTGCAGAAAGATCAGACCACTAAGGACTACGAGGACAAGACCAAGCAGCGCTTCATCGATGAGCCTGCCAATCTGAAGCTGCTAATCGTGGTGAGCAAGCTGCTGACCGGGTTCGATGCGCCTTCCTGCACCTACATCTACCTCGACAACGAGCTGCGCGATCACAACCTGTTCCAGGCTATCTGCCGCACAAACCGGCTCGACGGCGACGACAAGGACTATGGCCACATCGTCGACTACAAAGAGCTGTTCGAGAAGGTGCAGGACTCCATCGCCGTTTACACCTCGGACGAGCTGGACATCGACGAAGGTGGCGATGACGGCAACGTAGCCGTGAAAGACTGGCTGAAGGAAGGCAAGGCGCAGCTCGATGCTGCCCGGGAAGCACTGCGCTACTTGTGTGAGCCGGTGGCCATGCCCCGCGAGATGGAGCAGTACCTCCACTATTTCTGCGGTGATGCCAACGATCCAGAAGCGTTGCTGAACACCGAGCCGCTGCGCATCTCGTTCTACAAGTCAGCAGCCGCATTCCTGCGAGCCTATGCGGCAATTGCCCAGAACCTGGAGGACGCAGGATATTCAGCGGCTGATATTGCTGCACTCGAAAAGGAGATCGAGTTCTACAGCGACACTCGCACGGCGATCAAGAAGCATTCAGGCGAAGAGTTGGACATTAAGCCTTATGAGGCGGATATGCGCCACCTCATCAACACCTACATCCAAGCAGACCCAGCTGAAGATTTGGGAAATCTCAGCTCGCTCTCACTGACCGAGCTGATCATCGAAACCGGCATTCACGACGCCATTGCCAAGAAGCTCAACCAAAAGGGCAAGCTGTCGAGGAATGCGATTGCTGAAGGCATCATCAACAACGTCCGCAAGACGATCATTCGGGATCAACTGACTGATCCGAAGTTTTACGACGAGATCTCCAAGCTCCTCGAAGACCTGATCAAGCAAAAGCGCGACGACACCGCTGCCTACGAGAAATTCCTCCAGAAGGCCGAAGAGTTGGTGAAAAAGATGGCGGCCAAGAATACGGGCAGCCATCCGCACGTGCTCAACGGTCACCCGGAAGCGATCGCTCTCTTCAACAATCTGGCCAGCATTCCGGCCGTAACTTTCGTTTGTCCGACTGACGACGATGGCAAGGCGACGCTCGCGCTCGAACTCGATCAGGCGATGCGAGAGCAGGCACCGGCAGGCTGGAAAGGGGATGACACCCGTGAGAAGCAGGTGCTCAATGCGCTGTTTCCCATCATGTCGCGGGATCGGGTGGCGACGCAGGCTATTTTCGAAATCATCAAGAACCAATCGGGGTACTGATGAACGAGACGATCCAACTGGGCGAGATTTCAATAGCGGTGACCAGGAAGGACATCAAGAATGTCCACCTCACCGTTCATCCGCCTGATGGACGTGTGACTCTCGCCGCCCCAACCAACACTCGCCTAGAAGTAGCGCGTGCCTACGCGATCTCCAAGTTGGTCTGGATTCGTGACCAGCAGAGAAAACTGGAATGTCAGGCACGGGAAACACCACGCCAGTTCGTTGAGCGTGAGAGCCACCACGTTTGGGGGCGGCGCTACCTAATGACGGTGGACTACCAGGATGTAAAGCCTAGTGTTGTCCTCAGCAACAAACGGATCACCCTGATTGTTCGTCCGGGCAGCAGCGCAGAAAAGCGCGCGGAGGTGATGCATGAGTGGCACAAGTCGTTGCTGCACGAGGTTGTACCGCCACTGATCCAAAAGTGGGAGCAAAAGCTCAAGGTGAGAGTCTCAGGCTATTTCCTGCAACGGATGAAAACCAAGTGGGGTAGTTGCAATCACGCAGAGGGAAACATCCGCCTCAATACGGAGCTGGTGAAAAAGCCTAAGGATTTGCTGGAGTACGTCGTCGTGCATGAAATGGCTCATTTGATCGAGCCCACGCACAGTGATCGCTTCATCGCCATCCTTGAAGAGCATTACCCCAGCTGGCGTGAGGCCCGCGCCGAGCTCAACGAATTGCCGCTGGCTGCAGAGGTCTGGAAGGAGTGATATGGCACTGAATCTGGCAAAGGTCGTCATCGGCTATCTGAAAGATCGGCCCGAAGAAAAATTCAGTGCGCGGCAGATTGCCGAGTGGGTATTCGCCACTTATCCGGATGAATGCCAGGAAAAGCGGGCCAATAGTCGCGGCGATTACATCAAGTCTGATGCGGATTTGGTGCAGCAGCTCGTCGCAGAAATCAGCTCGCAGCGCCCGCGCATGCAAACGAAGCATCCAGAACTCAAAACGACTGAAGGACGGCCGCGCAAGTACTACTACTCGGAGCGCTCGGACAGCGCCGAAGTGGCGGCGGCTGAAAGCGAGAGCACGTCAACGGCTGCGGATGCAAGTGCTTTGAAGATTGACGAGCACGCTCTGTACCCGCTGCTCTCGCAATACCTGTGGGAGGAGTTTGGTGTTTTCTCCAAGCGCATCGACGAGAAGCGTTCGTCGAACAAGCGCGGGCCGAACGGCAACCGCTGGCTTTACCCGGACGTGGTGGGTATGGAGGACTTGGGCAAGGAGTGGCACCGCGAAGTGCGCGACTGCGTGACGCAGTATTCCGACAAGCGCACCAAGCTGTGGTCGTTCGAGGTCAAGCTGCTGATCAACCGTTCGAACGTGCGCGAGTGCTTCTTTCAGGCCGTATCGAACTCGTCGTGGGCCAATTTCGGCTATCTGGTCGCTGCGGAAATCGGCGGCACCGATACGCTGAAGGAACTGCGGATGCTGTTTGCCGCCCACGGTATCGGCTTCATCAAGCTGGACGTGGAAAACCCTGCCGACAGTCAGGTGCTGATTCCGGCCCGAGAGCGTGACGAGATCGATTGGGACATGGCCAATCGTCTGGCCACAGAGAACCGAGATTTTCTGGAATACGTGAAGCTGGTGAAGCAGTTCTACCAGACCGGCGAGGCGCGCCCGGCTGACTGGGACGTTCCTGATCTGGACTATTGACCACCTACTCCAGGTGGCCGATGACGTCCAGACGTTCGTCGCCGCGCTGAAACGCACCGAACCAGCAGTCGCGGGAGTCGGCGGGGGTGCGACTTACTAGCAGCGTGAATCCCTCGCAGCCTCGTGCCTTGGCAGTGGCGAAGTCGGTGATGTCGAATTTTGCTTCGCGCACCAACGTCGTGGCCAACGACTTCATCGCCGACTCGAATAGATCGAGCAGGTGGTTTTGTAGTCTGGCGTCGATGCTCCGCGAGGTCACGTCGTCGATGACGGCGTGCTTGAATCTATTGCTCATGGTCAATGCTCCGTGGTGGGTACGGATGACATGAACGCGCTGTCCGGCGATGAAGCCAAGCGCATTCGAGATTGAAAGATCAGGTGCTGTGCAGAGGTTGGCGCTGGTCATTTGGTCGCTGCATCCATTTCCCTGACCCACCCCTGCAACGCCCTCAGTTGCTCGGCGTTTTCGTGGCAGGTCTGGTAGTTGGCGGCAACGGTTCCTGCGACGGTAGAGAGCGCAAGGCCTGCGGCGGCCGCATCAGTATCTCGGGCGGACTCGGGCAGCTCACCGGCGGCGGCAGCGTCGTGCAGGCGCACAAAGCCACGGTTGATAGTGCAAGCAGCATCGGCTTGAACGGGGACATAAACAGGAACCTCCTTGATGATGGTGTCGCCCTTCTCGCGAACGACGCGGACGCGGTCGACGTACTGGGTGACGACCTTGACGGTGGCCTCGGCCTGACGCTGGCGGACGGCGGCGGTTTGCAGGGTTTGCTGATGGATGGCGGCATCCCATTTCGCCTGGACGTGGCCCGCGCCCTTCACCCAGCCGAGGCCACTCAGGGCTACAGCGAGAGCAGCGACGGCAAGCCAGCGGTACGGCCACGGAATCAGGTTCATGGCGCTTCCCCGAGGCACTGCCGGTACTCGGCCTGCCGCCGTGTGGCCAGTCCGCCGCACAGCTGCGCGTTGGTGGGCAGCGCGCAGTCCTTACCCTGGAAGAAGCGCCAGCGCAGCAGTTCGGCGCAGGCTCCCGCGTAGTCCTCGGCGTTGAGTTTCCTGACCAGCGTGGATTGGCAGAACGCCCGGCTGCCAACGTTGTAGGAAAAGCTCACCAGCGCGTCGTACTCGTGCTGGGCCAGGGGCACGGTCACGCATTGCTTGAGCGCCCCCTCGAATTGCTGCACGTCGGTAAGTGCCCGAGCCAGCGCCTTTGGCGGCGTGGTGGTGTCGCCCAGCTTCACCCTGGTGGTGGTACCGAACCCGATGGTCGGCACATCGCCCTTGACCGGGATCACTGCGCGGTCGGTGTAGCCCTCGTGCAGCACGATGCCGACCAGGGCGGCGGCGGACAGCGTCAGCGCGGCCGCCGTTCGTCGTTGCGGCGGGCGGATCATTGGTGCATCTCCGGCTGCGCCACCAAGCGGGCGATGGCCGCGCCGATGCTGGCGCTGAAGGCCAGTAGAACGAACACGCCACGCGGCAGCACGTCGCCGAACAGCGGCACCACCACTTCCGCCGCCGTGAAGATGGCGGCGACGACGGACAGGCGAATGCTCCAGGCACGGCGCGCGACCCGCCGCCAATCGTCGAGCAGAGAGAGTTTCGGCTTGACGGTCATGGCGCGCCTCCCATCAGCTTCAACTTGATGGCAGCCCCCACCAGCAGCGCGGCCAGGATGCCGGTGGTCACGACCTTGACGGTGGTCTGCCACGCCGTTCGGCGGGCATCGCGTGTCAATGGTCACTTAAAAGTGCACCACTATGGGCACCTAAAAGTGCACCACTTTAAGAGCGGTTTTTAAACCGATAAGACTCATTTCC